>Ga0209317_1002833_pt1 | contig 11914 bp, 9 predicted proteins | sample RifGroB2_FD_183994 | JGI IMG/M metagenome (GOLD analysis project Ga0209317, IMG submission 183994) | Soil microbial communities from Rifle, Colorado, USA - Groundwater B2 (SPAdes) (version 2) | ecosystem: Environmental > Terrestrial > Soil > Unclassified | place: Rifle, Colorado | collected...
CTCCGGTTTCTTTGGCCGAAATGAAACAGCGCATAAAAGATCATGCCCAAGTTTGAAATATTGCTGAAGCCATCGGTCGAAAAAGACCTGCGCAGGTTACCCTCCTCTGTTGTACGCCACGTCTTTGCTGCTATTGAACACTGGCTGATACTCCCTGTACCCCGCCCGACATAAAATTAACCGGCACTGAACGAACTTGGCGGCACCGCATAGGCGACTACCGCGTCATCTACGAACTTGACCTGTCCCATTCCACAGTAATCATCCACCATGTCCGCCATCGTCGCGAGGTCTACCGGCGGCTTTAGCACCGGAGACCGTAGTTTCACTCGGGCTGGACAACAAGAAACCCCTGGTTTTGGTTTAAGCCAAAAAGCGTGTTCTTGTTTTTGACGTTATCCCCTGCATCCGCCTTTATCCCTGTTAATGGTTTTGACTGGCAGTTCTCAGAATGCTATTTGCGGACGAAGCACGGCGGTAAGGCCGCTGCGGTCCAGATGGCGCAGCCGGCCCCGGTAGAGATCAGGACTCTCCCAAATCAGACCGATGTCTAAGGTGAGCGCCTTTTGCCATTTCTTGATGGGGTAGGATTTGCCGATGATATATTCCTGACGCAGCACGTTCAGTCCCGATTTGGAGAAATCTAGCCGCATCTGCAGGTTGCTGTTGTCCAGCCAGGCGAGAAAGGGCGCGTTGTAGCTCAGATTGTTGCGTCTGATCCCCAGATAAAGGGCGTCTTGGATGTGCGGATTTTCATGCAGCTTGGCTCCGATCCGGAAGCTCCAGCTCAGATGGTCGTCGAGGAAGTTGCGTTCCCCCTTCAGCTTCCACTCTAATTCGTAGTTGTTGTCGTAGATCAGCGTGTTGCGGCGAATGTGCTGGTTGCTGTAGCTGAACAGGTATCCCATGTAGCCTTTGTTGGCCCCTGTGCGCTTCTCTCCCTCTTTCGTGAAATCGACTATATCCCCGACAAAGATGGTTGCGGCGTAGGGTTCAGGAAAGCCGGTGGTGATCGACTCGATCAGGTTGAAGTTGTCGCCGATGCCCGCTGCCCGGTAGAAACCAGGGGTAAATTCCTTGAGCGCCACCCCGGCGAGCGGCATCGGGAACACGCTTGCCTCCAGCAGCAGAAAACGCGGATTCAGGGAATTGAAGAACAGATGTCGATAAACCTCGAGCTCGGAAGCGGTCCCCAGGTCGGGAATGGGAGCGTTGGTCAGAGGGATATGCAAGCCCATGCTCGTGTAATAAAGATCGTACTCAGTGTCGACCACGATCTTGGACCACCAGGATCCTGCCTCCGGCTCGGGCAGACTGTCGGCTTTACCCACTTGCCCGTCGCCATGCTTGACAGGGGACAGCTGGGCATAGGAGGCGGCTGGTTCGGCAAAGGCTATGGCAATAGGGGCAAATAAGGACGAGGTCAAGAGCAGAAGATGGAAAAAACCTCTCCTGGCAACGGTCGACCAACAGGCATGACAGTGTGGCGTATCTGTTTTCAATGGTCAGATGGTTCCCGTCGCGGATTTTACTAGACTTAAACAGTGTGTGAACCTACTGCATTGGCAGAGGAGAGTCAAGAAATACATCAAGTCGCTACTTCCGGCTTGTCGCGCTCCCTTAGCGGTGTTTCTCGTCAGCAATGTTCGGCGCAATCAGCTTCTTTTGCTCCAGATAGATCTTGTACTCCATATCGTTGATCCTGATGTGATGGAAGAACCAGCTCAGCAGGAAATTCCTGATGTTGATGGTCAGCACTTCCCTGCTGGCCCCAAGGGCTTCGCCATTCCTTGGTAAAAACTAAAATCATGTGAGCGGACGGTTTTGAACCAGCACCACTCGCTGCTCCCTGATCCAGTTCGGGGGGCTTAGAGTGGCAATGGCGGCTGCAGACGGGGGGTAATCCCCCGCTCGCCCCCCATAGATACCCTGGCTCAGCTCCTGCGATTACTCTCGGTTCAGCTACCTCAGCTGGAACACTTGACGTAGATATGCAAAAGCCTTGCTATGCAGCCCCGGGCATTTCGACTCGCGTGGTCCTGCATAGTTCAAAACCTTTATGCCGTGTTCCTGTATCCAGCTAGAGACCGTGCCGGGCGGGCTGGGCTGATCCAGTTGTACCACCAGGCAGGGCTTCCCATGCACTCCACCGTCTTTTTGGTCCCACCGGCTAATTTCCCTATGTTCAGCACCAGGGTGCCGTCCGAGTCCTTGACGTTCTTTTCCGTTCGTGCCGGATAGCTGGCTGATTTCAGCTCGGTGAGCGGATATGTCTCTGGCACAGCACCGTCCTCGGCCAGCCGTCCCTTGGGGCAACATCCGCCCACTGGTATGCCTGCTTCCATGGCCGCGTCAAGACCGGCTCGGTCTGCTCCGGTCTGTCCTCCTGAAATGATCTTCTCTCAGCATACTGACATTTCCTGATTGCGTGCGCGTTTGAAGCGTGAGCGCGTCCGCATTTCACAGCTGTCATCCTACTCAACATCGTCTTTCCAGTCAAAGCTTGACCTTTGGGCAGGGTAGGGGGGTGGTTTTGGCCGGAACTGTTTGACGGTCTAACCGTCAATCAGGGCCGGCGCTTTTGACTTTGGCGCCGGGTGTCTCGCGGTTTCTCTGCGAGAATTCCGGCGCCTGATGGAAGATGCCGAGGCGAGACCGGAGCGGAGCGCAGGTCACGCTGCGGCCAAGCGCCCCCCTGGGGGGTGAGAGGTGGCGCGCCCTTTGTGGCACGTCTCGGGGGATGAAGCGACTTTGTGGGGGGGCGTTGCGGGGGGGGGCCGCAGAAGGGGTAGCGGAAAACGGCAGGGCTTCTGGTTTGGGCCCTGACGGTTGCAGCGAGGGGGAGACTTCCCCCATCATGAGGTGTCATATGTGTGGTCGATCCACTCTGGAGATACCTTCCGAGACTCTAGCCTGAGCAGCGACAATTAAAGCTCCCGACGGAATTAAAACCCGAAAACTCGTCTAGGTGTTTTTCTCAGACCGCAATGCGAAACTGGGCGCCGCTGCCCACATTCCGTGCGCTCAAGGTGCCGCCCATGTGTTTCTCGATTATCATTTTCGACATGTAAAGGCCGACACCCGTCCCCTGGTCAGGCCCTTTGGTGGTGAAGTACGGATCGAATATCTTGTCCAGAGCATCTTCGGGTATCCCGCCAGCGTTGTCGGTAACGGTCACGACTGACCGGCCTTCTTCCGTGCCGATCTCGATGGCGATCGTCGGACTCGGCACCTTTTTTGTGACAAAGGCATCCCTGGAATTGATGATTATGTTGAGAAGAACCTGGCAGAATTCGTTAGGGTAACCGTTCACGACAGGGTCAGCAGCCGGAACGACTGTGGTCTTTATCTGTTCCGCTTTCAAACTACCCTCCAGAAGAGATAAGGTTTTCTCGATCATCTCTAGTATCCGGAAATCCACTTTTGCCTTGTCTGGCCTGAAAAAATACCTAAAATCATCGATTGTCTGGGACATGTGATATATCGTCTCCAGCACTTTTTTGCCATTGGACTCAATGTATTCCGTGTTGACCTCGCCCTTTTTATAGGTCAGCAACAGGTCTTGTGCGAGAAGACCAATCATATTTAGCGGCTGCCGCCACTGGTGCGCTATGTTGCCGATCATATCCCCCATGGCTGCCAGACGGCTTTGATGTAACATCATTAGCTCCTTTTCTCGCAGTTCCGCCTGTATATTAAGACGCTCCGTAGTTTCCATCTGGAGCGCCTGCGCCATCCGGATCCGCTCGTTGATTTCATCATGGATCCTCTCGATGGTCGCGTCCAGCTCCGCTGTGCGCTCGGCAACTCTTTGCTCCAGCAGTTCTTTGTCTTGCTGCAACGCCTCTTTCGCACGCTTTCGCTCAGTAATGTCAAAGCATGTGCCGATGTAGCCGAGTAGTTCGCTATTTGGAGCTAGGCGAGGCACTCCTGTGTTGAAAACCCAGGCGAATTCACCATCAGCACGACATAGGCGGTATTCCATGGAAAAACTTCGGCGCTCCCTGAAGGCCGACAGGTAGGTATCCAGGCAGCGCTCGCGATCGTCTGGGTGCACCCCCTGCGTCCAGCCATCGCTCACCCCGCCCAGTTCCTGTTCGAGGTTCCTGCCGGTGAACTCAAGCCAGGACCTGCTCAAAAAGGTGTACCGCGCATCCGGTCCCGTCTCCCAGATCATGACCGGTGCGGTATCGGCGAGGAGGCGGAAGCGCTCCTCGCTTTCCAGCAGAGCCTCTTGAGTCTTTTTACGCTCAGAAATGTCGTGCGTCACCTTCGAGAAACCCCACAGGTTCCCGCTTTCTCCTCGTAGTGGGGTGAGTATCACATCCGCCCAGAACCCGCTGCCGTCCTTGCGAATCCGCCAACATTCTTCTGTAAACCGCCCCTCGGCTGCCGCATTTTTAAGCTCTTCTTCGGGCTTCCCCTCATTGCGATCTTTTTCGGCATAAAAACAAGAGAAATGTTTGCCGATGATCTCCTCAGCCCGATAACCCGTTAACCGTTCAGCACCTGTATTCCAGTTCAAAACGATTCCTTTGACATCCACCATGAAAATTGCATAGTCCTTCACGCATTCTACCTGGATACGAAATAGCTCATCGCTTTCCCGCAGACGCGCCTCTAACTGTTTGCGTAACGTGATGTCACTAATGAATGCCAGAACAAAGATTCCGTTGATGGTTTCGAGAAAGCTCAGACTGATTTCGAGGGGGAACTCGCTTCCGTCCTGGTGGAGTCCAGCTAGGTCAAGGAGCAGGCCCATGGGCCTTATCTTTGGCTCTGCGAAGAAATGAGCCTGATGCTCTTCATGGACTTTGCGAAAGCGCTCGGGGATGAGGACGGCATGGGGTTTACCAACCAAGTCCCCCTTGGCGTAACCGAACAGTTGCTCGGCGTAGGCATTGACAAGCAGAATGGTCCCGGAGCTGTCGATGATGACGACCCCTTCGGCGAGCGACTCCAAAAGGGTTCGTATCGTGACGTCTCCCTGGAAAAGTCCGGAAGCAAAAGCTATTTGGTTATGGATGAGTTCCACTGCCACGCGGGTCTTTTCCTGGTCATGATTAGAATTCGGCATGTAAATCTCCTCACCGACTGTGCAATTGAATTTTATCCCCGCCAGACAAAAATATTAATCCGCTAATGATACATCAGGAGGGGAGGCAGACAAGGGGCCGCTTGAGGCACCCGGCACGGGAGCGGGCGTTCCGAGTTTCGCGGCAAGGAGTTTGCGGAGTTCCAGAGGCTTGTACGTCCCGGCACCCATTCATGTTTCCACATCCCCTCCAAAGTTCATCCACCGGATGACGCTGGTCGAACTGTAGACACTCGCCTTTTGGACGCATGCTGCTTGATTGACGACCGTACAATTGAGATAATGTGAAGTTGTAGAGTTTTTCTGTTGATTGGGTCATGTGAACAATGTATAAGATGGTGAAGAGTTAAGAATCTCCGTTCAGAAAGACAGGTATTGAGTTTAGACGCCAGGACGTGTCGCTAGACCTCGAGTCAGCAAATAAGCATTTATTGTATCTCGTTTAAAATGCAAACTTTCATACAGCCAAGTATTTAGCTAAACCCGTCGAGAGGCGGGGGCAGAAAGCCACGGGTCTTCAGATATAAGACAGCCGAGCTGCAATGGGAAACCTTTGCCACTCGGCTATTTTTATTTCCACGGTACGAAGTATAGAAGACGGCATTAATCCCCCTTTTATGGTTAGATCAAGGTCCGATGAGGCGTAGCGCCTTTTCAGAGGTCGAACTGGCCATGGCAATAGTGACTGGCCCTCATAATACCGAATTAAATGGCTACAGATTAAGAGAAGCGGAAATTTGCGCCGTTACAGTTCAATTAAGGATTACCTGGGGGGGAGAACAATGAGATGTCTTGTCGTAGATGACTTAAGCATATGCCGCAAAGCCGTGGCCTTAATTTTAAGGGGAGTGGCCGAGTGCGATGACGCTGTTGACGGGGACGAGGCGGTGGCGAAGTTCAGGGCAGCGCTCCAGAAGGGCGAGCCGTATGATGTGATCTTCCTAGATATCTTGATGCCGGGAATTGACGGCCACGATACTGCCAAAGAAATAAGAAAGGTCGAAAGCGAAATGTCAAGCAGCACGAAAGTGAAAATCATCATGCTTACCGTGCTCAATTCCGTTAACGACGCAATGAAATCCTTCTGCTCTGCTCACTCGGTCGCCTATATCGTGAAACCGCCCTCCAAGGAGAAGTTTTTCCATGCTTTTAAAGATCTCGGTCTTATTGAGCATGCCGAAGGGTCCCATCGATGGCTGGCAGAAGGCCCCTAATAGTAGACGGGTAAGGTGAAATAGAAGGTGGCACCTTCTCCTATCTTCCCTTCTGCCCAGATGCTGCCACCGTGACGTTTGATGATCCTTTGAGAGGTGGCGAGTCCTATGCCTACCCCGGGAAATTCGCTGCCGTGAAGTCTCTCAAAGACAACGAACAGCTTGTTTTTATATGCCATGTCGAAACCGATGCCATCATCTCTGACAAAAAATGCCTCTGCCCCTGCCGTCTTGAGCGCCCCGAATTCAATGTGAGCCGTGGGTTTCGTCGAGGTGTACTTCCAGGCATTGCCAAGCAGATTTTCCAGCAGTTGGCGCAAAAGGGTACCATCACCCAAAACAGTGATGCCCTCAGTGATTGTGGTTTTGACAATCCTGTGTGGATCGGTCTCCTGGTGCATGCGGAGTATCTGAGCCGCCAAGTCGCTGAGACTGACCGATTGTGGAGTGATATTGGCCCTGCTCACCCGCGACAACTGCAAAAGCTCATCAATTAACCCCCCCATCTTGCTTGATGCCGTACAGATCCGGTCCAGGTAGGCGCGGGCCTCTCCAGGAAGATCGCCACTGTACTCTTCTAAGAGTATTGAACTGAAGCTGTTGATGTGGCGCAAGGGGGCACGAAGGTCGTGAGAAACCGAGTAGCTAAAAGCCTCCTGCTCGCTGATTGCCGACTCTAGGGCCTGGGTCCGTTCCAAGACGCGCTGCTCGAGCGTTTCATTCGCCACCTTCAGCTTGTGCTGGTAGCGCTGCAGGTCTTCCTCCATCTGCAACCGTTTGCTGATGTCTATATTGGTGCCGTAAACGCGCAGCGCATTGCCTTTTGCGTCTCGCACGATGAAGATTCGCGAAATGACATGGACGAAATGGTCCAACTTGTGTCTCAACCTGTATTCCACTTCAAGAAAATCGGTTTCCCCATTAAGTGCTTCGCCTAGCAGTTGCCCGACCCGCTGGTGATCGTCCAGGTGAATCATGCGATACCAGAGATCAGGCTCCCCTGAGATCTCGCCTTCGGCATAGCCGAGCATATTCCACCAGCGCTGAGAAAAGACGATTTGATTGTTCGCCTGGCTCCAGTCCCAGAACCCATCATTAGAACCACGCAGCGCGTTGGAAATGCATTCTTCCTGCTGTTTCTTTTCCACCTCTTTAAATTTGGTGATGTCATGAAATAGCGTGTAAACGTGACTCGACCGGGTATCTCCCTCGCAAGGAACCGGCACTACCGTGATGCTGAGCAAGCGGTGACTCTTCTCCTGACGATGGTACACCTTCATCACGATGTCGCGTTGCGCCTCACCCGCTTGCAGAGCCAACAGCGCAGGCTGTTCCTGCCAGGGCCATGGTGAGCCGTCCTCCCGCAGGCAGCACAGTTCGAGCTTTTGCCAAGTTACCGACCGCAGGCTGCCAATGGATGTGCCGAGAATCTTCAGCGCGGCCGGGTTCGCCGAGAGGATACCTCCATCAGCATCCTGATAAATCACACCGTGAGGCATGTTTTCAAAAAGTACCTGGTCGTGCCCGACTGGCCGCCATGGCAAGCCTGGGGTTTCAGCTTTAGTCTTTCGAAGAAGCGTGTCATGCGTCACATGGTGCTGACTATGGTCTTGCTCCATAATACCCCCCTCACATCTGCTCGTGTTCGATGTTCCTGGAATCGGTCCAAAAAAGCACTGTAGAAAGGCCTTGTTGAGATTCCCTCCACCAGCAGATACCTTGAAAGGCTGCTAGTTTAGCAGTTAAATTTATATGCTCTAACCGAAATCAGCGAATTTAGCAATAGTTTTAATAAATGGAGCGATCCCGCCAGTTGGGAAGTAACTTTGAATAAGGCGTCGTGATTGTCTAGCGATGTTGAGTAAATGCATTTCCGGCGCCTTTGATTTCGGCGCTCGGTCTCGCTACGGGTAGCAGATTTGGCGTGACGCGGGAAAGGATCCGCCAGATCGAGGCGAAGTCGTTGGCGAAGTTGAGAGAGATGGCGCAGACAGCCGATGCTGCAGGACCAGTGCGAATTAGGAGCGAAGGCGAGATCCGCCGGTGAAGTTCTTGCCTCTCGATGCCGCGCCGACCACTCCTCGTGATTCCCAATATGAGCGGGGCAGGGGGAGACCCTGACCACTTTGGGACAATTCGAATGCGGCGCTTCGAATTGTCCGGTCCCTGTCGGGCTTTACATTTGTGTAAATTAATGTAAATATGCTAATGCTTTTTTGTCTTGCTCTTGCATGCCTGTGCGGGTGGCATGCTTTGCCATTTTTCGCTGTCGCGAGGAGGTATTGTTATGATCCCCCAGTACCGCATCGTCAATGAGTGCCTGCCGTTGCTTAAGCAAACAGAGATACCTATCATCACCAAGTTGCGGATTGAGATTCAATTGATGCAGCAGAAAAGGTTACTGCTTGATGCGGATAATCCGGACCGGGGATACCTTGTCTGAAGTGCTTTGTGAGCTCAGAAAGATACGTGACGGTGGCTGCGGAGTGGATGCAGTAAGCGATGTCACGAAACGTCTTGGCGGCATTATTGGGAAAAGCCGGGGTCAGGCCTGAAAGGATGAAAGTTCCAACTTCTTCTTAAGCTCTTCTGCCGCCAGGGCCAGCGCAAGACCCTTTTCTTGTTTTCTCTTTTGATCGAAGCGTGCAGCAGCAGCGCTCATGGCCGATGAGTCGCGACCAAGAACTCGTGCAAGTTCTGCTAGTGTTGAGCCGGATAACTCCCGAACCGCCCAAGCTGCAAGCATTCTCGCCTCAGATAGCACCCGCGTTTGCCCTGCTGATGCAAGGTCTTCATCTGATAAGTTGTACAACGTTTTCACATGACAGAGTACCGCATGAACGTCAGGCTTCGGTAAGCACAAGGGTTCATTTTGGCTGAGTATATTGTCAACAAAACCATCTCCAGCGACGAAACGATTATCAAGGCTTGTTTTGCCGTGGAATTCATCTTTATGGCCGTCGCCGATTTTTTCTGACACAAATTCAGCAAACATCTGACGAGCCTTTATCTGATTTTTTGAAAACTGCTCGAGGACGATCCCGGTGTTTAGCCATGGGAGAATTTCACCCCCCATATAGGCAGTATGACTGCTCCACCGGTAGATTCCGGGAGCCTTCACCATCCCGGCCCTTACCGGGTTTAGATGTATGTAAGCCACAAGCTCTAACAGATACTGCTCCTGATCCACTAGGAATGCTTTTACCTTCCCTGGAATAAATGCCCTATTCGGCCTTTGCGCCAATTGATCCACCTTGTGTAGCGGAACGAGAGGTTCTGTAAAATTCGCGAGAGCGGGTCCTCGCCGACCTGAATGGCGATGTGGGCATGATTCGTCATGAGGCAGAAGGCAATAATCCTATCACCGAACCGCTCAACTCCTTCCTAACCATCATCGGGCAGCCGAAGGCGTTGGGAATGGCCGTGAAAAACCGGAAGTCGAACAGACGGCTGACGCGAAACTGGCGGCACGGATAACGGCGGGGAACTGAGGAACAACGCTATGGCAGATACTTGGATAACCGACCTCACCCACTTCTTGGATGAGAACGGCGAGATGATAAAGGAGCCTCCGCAGGCCCGAAAACTGGGGGAATACCTGGCGGCGATTGTCGTAATGGCGTCTTACCCCCCGAATATCCCCCCGAATACAAGGTTCTGTGCCGCCGAAGACCGAAACGGAAGCCCTGTCTGACGGAGATTGCAGGCTGGCTTGACCCTGAGACTGATGATGTCGTGTGGATATGCCCCGTATGTCAGGACAAGGGCATAATCAGCAATTGGCGCGGGACAATTTGGGATATGAGAGTTGTGAAGACCTGTCTACCCACTGCCTTGTTTAGGTGCTCTGGCAGGTCCGGCAAAGGATTTTGCCCTCGAAGCGCTTCTTGTTTATCCGGCAGAAGTAAGCCACCTTCTTGTCTATAGAAGACCCGCATTTTTCGCAGGTTCCGTGTCCATTGCCCTCGGCCGTTTCCGCCATATCCGTCAGCTCGAGGATTTCAGGCTCCTCGACAGTGAGAGGTTTCTTCTGGCAGGTCTGGCAGAGGATTTTACCGGTAAATTTCGCCTTGTTCATCCTGCAGAAGTACACGACCTTGCTTTCCACCTCGACACCGCAGGCTTCACAGGTGCTTTTGCCTTTGGCCTCGATACCAGGCTCAGGCGGGGCAGGCTGCTCTTTGGGGACCGGGGCCGGTTTGATATCCTGGGCGGCCACGCCGAATTTGTCCGCATAGTTGATTTTCGCCGGGCGATGCAACCGGACCAAGGAGCGGGCAAAGGTTTCCAGTGTTTCCGTGGAGACCATCTTGCCGACCGTCGCCAGGGTACTGACTACGCCCATTGCATCGACCCGCTTGCTGATGGACTCCACCAGAGCATCAGCCTTTATGACCATGCTCGTGTCGAGTTTAGCAGCGGCTGGCCGGTCGATCCGGGAGTTCGGGGCGACCAGGACGTAGTTGTGATAAGCAGCAGGCATGGTGATACCCAGCCTGGTAGGCAGCAGTCCCCGCTGAGTGACGACCTTCTCCAACAGGCTGATATGCCTCTTATTCTGTTCGACAGGGGATTCGATGCCGACGTAGGATTTACCGTTCCAGGCAAGGAACTCACCTTCAGGGGAGATTTTGATGCCGTAGTAGTAGTTCTTTGACTCCAGCACGTACACATCGAGGAACCGATTGATAAGCAGATGGTCTATTTGCGCCACGAAGCCGTTGAGTTCCAGCCGTAGGTCGTGAATGACGGCCCAGTTCTGGTTGTCATGGTAGCGGAAGTCGATGTAATAAGCCGAGCTTTCCTCTCCCCGCACGCCAGAACCTATGCACTTAATCTCCCGCTCTATGAGGAATCGTTGTTTCGCTGTAATTTGGCAATCAAGCAGCCGACGCAGCTCCATCACATCAGCTACGCGGGTATCGCCCTTCTTGATAATCATCTCAGTCCCCTGGTCTAGGCAGTAATAGCCGCGAATAATAGCACTTTTTTACGATTCTCCCAAGTTTAAAGGTTCACTGGCTTTCATACTCCGCGAAAAATGATAGGATGCCGGGCATGTGCGGACGATTTACTTTGCAGATACCTATCGAAGTCCTGGTCGAGATATTCTGCATCACCGAATTCCCGTCCTTTGCTATGGAACCGCTGGGGAAAACGTCGGGGAAAATATTGGATGAGGTTCGCCAAAAGGTTGAGATAACTATCCCTGAACTCTCAAGTCGAATAGGGGTGACTGAGCGTTCAATTGAAAGAAACATCAAAACGCTTCACGTCTACCACGCCATCACTCCCGTCGGCAACGTCGCATACATCGAGGTGTCTGACCCGCACCAAGGGCGGCCCGTGATCCAGTTTAAAGAAAAGTCGGTGAAGACTACCATGAGCGAAATCATTCAGTGCATGAGTTGCGGATACGAGGGTATGGTACGCGAAGAAAATCGCACCGAAACCATCGGTCATGCCGGTGAGTCCGTCACCCTCACCGGCCTTTCCGGCTGGTTTTGCCCTTCGTGTCAAGACGGCTGGTTCGACGACGCCGACCAGATCCGGTACGGCAAGGCGGGCGATGAACTTGTCCAACGCTCCCGTGAGCGGCAGAGTA
>Ga0209317_1002834_pt1 | contig 11904 bp, 9 predicted proteins | sample RifGroB2_FD_183994 | JGI IMG/M metagenome (GOLD analysis project Ga0209317, IMG submission 183994) | Soil microbial communities from Rifle, Colorado, USA - Groundwater B2 (SPAdes) (version 2) | ecosystem: Environmental > Terrestrial > Soil > Unclassified | place: Rifle, Colorado | collected...
GAACTCATGGCTCGCTATGCACAAAACCGCATCGCCGTGTCTCTCCCATCATTACGCGTCGGCACTCTGACAGAGGGGCTGATCGAGGATATTAAAAAAGTTCGCAAAACCGGCTTTACACTGGCACCCGAAGCCGGCAGCGAGCGGATGCGCAGGGTAATCAACAAGGGCATCACCGAAGAAGACCTGCTGGAGACAGCTTTCAACGTGTATCAAGCCGGCTGGCGAACCATCAAGCTGTACTTCATGATCGGCTTGCCCGGAGAAACAGAGGCCGACATCACCCAGATTGCAACGCTCGCCCGACAGGTCAAGAATCAAGGCAAGCTTTCCGGCAATCCGGGTGAGGTAAACGTATCTGTCAGCACGTTTGTCCCCAAGGCCCACACCCCGTTTCAATGGGAGCCGCAGATATCCACGGATGAAGTCCTTGATCGCCAATACCAGCTGCACACGGAGCTGAAACAACGCAAACTGCGCTTCAAATGGCAGGACGCCCCGCTCTCCTTCCTCGAAGGGGTCTTTGCCCGCGGCGACCGCCGTCTTGCTCCCCTGCTAATCAAAGCCGTGGAACTTGGCTGCCGCTTTGACGGCTGGCGGGAGCATTTTTCCCAGGAGCGATGGCAGCAGGCTTTTCAAGAATGCGGCATACAGCCTGAATGGTACCTGCGGCGGCGGGATACCGCTGAAATACTCCCCTGGGGGCACCTGGACTGCGGCGTGACGCAAGAATTCCTTCTTTCCGAACGAGAGCACGCGCTCAAAGAGAACGCAACACCTGATTGCCGCTTTGGCCAATGCAGTGCCTGCGGAATCTGTGACTTCACCATGGTGACCAACAGGCTTTCCACTGATGCAACCTTGCCGGCACAATCATCTATTGAGCCGGCTGACGACAGTGCCGTCAGAGTGCGCCTTAGATTTTCTAAAACCGGCGCCATGCGCTACCTGAGCCACCTGGAACTCCTGACCGTCTTCACCCGCGCCGTGAGTCGTGGTGAAGTGCCGATCCTCTTTTCCCAGGGATTTCATCCCCACCCGCGGTTCTCTTTTGCTACAGCCACTTCAGTAGGCGTGGAATCCATGGCAGAATATATGGATATGGTCGTTGCCGCAGGCATGGCTGCTAGTGAAATAAAAGTACGCCTGAATAAAGCTTTGCCAGCAGGTATTGAAATCATGGACGCAACATTAGTAAACGTTAAAACACCGGCGCTTTCAACACTCATTGAGGCAACCCGTTACCGCGTCACCTTTGATTCCGCCTGGTCTGACAGGCTTCAGGACCTATGTGTGCAATTTTTGGCACATGACACTTTCGTTATTCAGCGGACCAAGAAAAAAGGTGATGTTCAGGCCATCGATTTGCGCAAAGAGGTCGTTACTTTGAATGTTTCCGGCTCCGCGGTTGAGCTGGTTGCAGGCAGGGGCAAACCTTTGGAGTTTGCCAGAGCCATTTCAGGAAATCCGGAACTCCAGTCAGATGATGTTCGCATCGAAAAACTGGAAGTATGCTTCACCGCCGACAATTAAAATTTAATTTCATATAATAGGGGCTTTAACCATGGGTACTGAACTGGTAATCAATGCCACCTCTCATGAAACACGCATCGCGCTGATTGAGAATGGCACAATCGCCGAGCTGCACATCGAACGAACCCGGGAAAAAGGGATCGTCGGCAATATCTACAAGGGAAGGGTGATCCGGGTCCTGCCCGGCATGCAGGCGGCCTTTGTCGATATAGGCATGGAAAAAGCCGCTTTCCTTTATGTGGCCGATGTCTTCGACGCACTTGAAGAGTACGAATCCCTGCTGTATGACGGCAAAAAAGAACATGAATCAAGCGGCGAACAGCCCCATGCCAGCCACCCGGATTTCAAACCTCTGCATCCGATCGAGGAACTCCTCCAGGAGGGACAGGAGCTGCTGGTTCAGGTATCCAAAGAACCGATCGGCACCAAAGGCGCACGTATCACCTCCCACATATCCTTGCCCGGGCGGCACCTTGTGTACATGCCAACAGTCGATCACGTGGGCATATCCCGCCGGATTGAAGACGAGACTGAACGTGAACGTTTGCGCGAAGCAGTTGAGCGCCTGAAACAGGCCGGATCCGGCTATATCGTCAGGACCGTTTCCGAGGGCAAGAGCGAGGATGACCTCCTTTCAGACATGCAGTATCTGTCCACCCTGTGGGATGAGATCGTCAAACGCAGGGAAAAAAGCGCTGTCCCCTCCCTGATTCACTCCGACTTGGACGTGATCCAGAAGGTTGTGCGGGACATTGTCACCGAGCAGGTCGATAAAATCATTGTCGACTCCAAGCCTGACCATGATCGCATCGTGCAGTTCATCACCACGTTCATGCCCAAAATGAAGTACTGCATTGAATTGTATGATGACGAGGAGCCGATATTCGACCACTTCGGGCTTGAAGTCGAGATCAGCCGAGCCCTTGGGCGCAAGGTATGGCTTAAATCAGGCGGCTATATCATTATTGAACAGACCGAAGCCCTCACAGCGGTTGATGTCAATACCGGACGCTTTGTGGGCAAGCACAATCTGGAAGACACGATCCTGAAAACCAATCTGGAAGCGGTGAAGGAGATCGCTTATCAATTGCGACTGCGCAATATCGGCGGCATCATCATCATCGACTTCATTGATATGGAAAAGGAGGTAAACCGGGAAAAAGTCTTTGGCGCCCTGGAAGAAGCCCTTAAATCGGATAAATCCAAGACCAACATCCTGAAGATTTCCGAGCTGGGACTGGTGGAGATGACCCGCAAACGGGTGCGGGAGAGTATCGGCCGCATGATGTGCGAGCCCTGTCCCTATTGTGAAGGTCGCGGGTACATCAAATCAAAGACGACCGTGTGCCATGAGATATTCCGGGAGCTTCGTCGTGAGATGCTGGACATACGAGGCGTCAAGGCCACGGTATCTGTGCATCCCCAAGTTGCTGATCTGCTGTATGATGAGGAGCGGCGCGGATTGGAGGAGCTTGAGAAGAAATTCAAGAAGCGGATAACAGTTCGGGCAAAACCTGGCTTTCATCAAGAGCAGTTTGAAATATTGATCAACTGACCAGACATTAATACGGACTTCAAAAAACAAAGAGGCGGGAGATTTTTTCTCCCGCCTCTTTGTTCATGATTATTTGATTCCTGGTAAATCAGGCTGCTTTACGCTCATTATCGAAACGGTCATAATTGGCCGCAAAAAATTCCATCGCCTCACGCATGATGTCGGAAATACTCAGGTGAGTCTTCTCCATGATGTTTTCCAGATGCTCGCGCTCTTCATCGCTTATTCTCATTGAAATCACATTATACTTCGGATTTTCTCTCATTCTGCCCATGGTTACTTCCTCCTTTGATATTGATTTGTATGATTTTGGTGCGGTTCGTTTTTGAACACGTTGTGCCATACATATTGCCACAATCATGCCAATATCATTTTAAAAAAGTAAATCATGTAAATTCAGCTATTTACAAAATAAGACTATATGAACCTTTTAATGTATACGCAAAATGTGTGCACTTTTTGGCACACGTGTGTACAAAAGTATACATAATTTTGTAACAGCACCCACAAAATTTATGCCATTTTTTTTGCTGATTTACGTGCGGTTTTTTCACTTTCAGGCGCGTCCAAAAGAACGGGGAATATTCTTGAAGATGATGCGGGGATGCCTGCCTCCCGTACGGATGCGACCTTCATTATACCGGCCTGAATGTTCTTGACGGCTGATAAGGTCAGCGCCGGTCGATCATATCCAGAGAAGCCCACCGGCCTTCGGTCCCCTGACATTTACCGTCATAAAAATCCTACACTGCAAAAAACTGCTGGAGCCTGCCCAGAATTCGTTATTAGCGGTATACTTATTCCGGGAGGACTATAACCATGACAGAGAAACGATGCGGAGTGTGCAGAAGAGAGGGATGCGGGTGGCAGACTATTGGCGTAGACGAAGATGCGGCAACTGCCCTTCGGAGACAGGGGGTTAATCTGGAAGACAAGTCATCCGTTGCAGCTGCAATCGATGAAAAGAAGATTCTTCTGCAGGAGAACTATGTAAAGCTGAAAGCGCAACACCCCTTGGAGATGTCGACGGAAAAGATTGAAAATACTGAGCTGGAAGCACTGATCAAGGAGGGGCACTCACTTATGGGCCAACTCCTCGTTCTTGGAGTTCCGGAAAAGGAAGTTGATGAGATGTTGCGTAATTGGAGAAAGGATTTCCCCAATTGGGGTGCGGAATAGGTCCCTGAAAAACTGAACCCGGCCAAAACCGGAACGCTCCTCACCTGCCTATACGCAGCACATCAATGCCATATTTGGTGAGCAGCCTGTAAAACGTTCGCCGGGGGATGTTGGCCAGACGGGCGGCCTTTGCAACATTGCCACCGGTTTCTTCCAGATACCGTGCAATGATGTTTTTCTCGGTACGGCTGACATGGAGTTCGCGCTCTGCCTTAAAAGAAACCCGTCGTCTGCTCACATCGCTGTCCTGACTGCGCTCAAAAGTGTCTGCGAAAATGGTGGGCAGATTTTCAAGTCGGATCACACCGTCTTTGGCAAGAACTGAAGATCGTTCGATAATATTCTGCATTTCCCGGATATTGCCCGGCCAGGCATAACGCTGCATTGCCTTTACCGCACGCTCTTCGATACCAACGATGTTTTTGTTGAGCTTTTTACGGGTTTTTTCCAGAAAATGCTGGGCAAGACTCGGAATTGATTCAATTCGGTCACGCAAGGGCGGCAGCAAGATGGAAAATACGTTGAGACGATAGTACAGATCTTCCCGGAACCATCCTTCGCGTACTCCAAGTTCCAGGTCCTTATTTGTCGCAGCGATCAGGCGTACATCCACCTTTTTGGACATGGTGCTGCCCACCGGACGAACTTCCCCCAGATCAAGCAGACGTAAAAGCTCTGCCTGCAGCTTGGGGGTAATGTCGCCGATTTCATCCAGGAATATGGTGCCGCCGTCAGCCGCCTCGAATAGACCTTTCTTTTCGGCAATGGCGCCAGTAAACGCTCCCTTTTTATGGCCGAAAAGTTCACTTTCAAGCAGTGAATCGGTGATAGTGGTGCAGTTGACAGTAACAAGTGGCTTGTCGTTGCGCAAACTCAGGCGCTGAATGGCGCGGGCCGTCAGCTCTTTACCGGTTCCAGTTTCTCCGCGAATAAGGACTGTCGTCGGAGTAGGGCCGACCTGACGGATCAGCTCCAGCACCTCCTGAATCCCTGAATCGTCGCCGACAATAGGGTTATCCCCCATGTGGCGATCCAATTCACGCCGGATCAGTTCATAACGCTGCATGAGACGCCCACGATCTTCCTCTACCTGCTGCAAGTTGTGGGGCAGGCACATCTCGATGTCAGCCAACCCTTGAAACACGGCAACTGCATGTTCCCGGCAGGTGTTGTAGCCGCAGGCCCGGCAGTTGAGTTCATCTCCATTGGTGAATTTTTTGGTGGAATGCATGATGCGCTTGATATCGTCCTTGCCGGGACTGGGCAGCTTGAGGGACTTGTTTGAAAAGGAGCGCTGCAAATCCGGCATGCAGGCGCACGAGCGATAATGAAGTGCAGGTTGATACGAGTTTTCCTGTTTTCTATAGCCGACGATCATTCTGCGTTTGAAGAAATGATTCAACTCACGGTCTCGCGCCGGGCCGTCCACACACCCGCCGTCGCATAACCGCAGATCAACATAGGAAGGGGAGATTCGTCCTGCCTCCAGATCACGGATAATATCTATTGTGTGGGATTCGCCCTCTGCGCTGAGTATTTCCGTGTCGAGAAAATCCGGTTCGATCCCGAGCACCTTCATCGAACCCCCGGTAAGACTGAAAACACGGCCATCACCCGGATTAATACCGTCGAAATCCGCGCCATTCATGCCCTGGGGATTAATGCCTCGGCTCTTGAAAAGCTTGTCAATCTCCTGATACGTCAGCACCACATCAATGGCTCCGGCCGACTCCACTGACTGTATCTCGAACTTTGCCGCAATGCATGTGCTGACATAAACTACGTTTGTATCTGCCCCAAGCACCTGTTTGATGAAGCGCCCCATGGCAATCATGGGGGAAACGGCACCCACCAGGTTCGGCACCAGGGTTGGGAAATGACGTTCAACAAGATCCACGACAGCAGGGCAATGGGAGGCGATCAACGGTTTACCAGATGAAGCAAGCGCTTCATGATAGCTGCCGGCGATAAGGGTGGCGCCGTAAGCCCCTTCATGCACTTCAAGGAACCCGAGGCTCTTGAGGCCGGAAACAAGCTGACCGGGGGTGATAGTATGGAAAAAAGCCGGAAAAGAACAGCCCAGCACAGCCACAACCGGGGCGCCCGAAGCGAGCAGTTCCTGGGTTCTGAGCATTCTGTCGACAACCACTTTTGCATTTTGCGGGCAGGCAAGACACTTGCCGCAGCCGATGCAGCGATCATAAATGATCTGTGCAAAACCCTGGTCAACCTTGATGGCTTTTACCGGGCAGGTGCGCACACATGAATAGCAACGGCGGCAACGCTCTTTATACGTGATGATCGGATCCATACATCCTCTTTAAAGCACTATTGTACCGGCTACTGTGCTATAAATGGCACATCCTGTAAATACAAAAAGAGCGGGCGCAGTTTTCAGGCTTGATTTACTGTGAGCCTCCGAAGGTAGACATAAATCAGAGAATCTGCTGTGCAGCCGGCAGATGAAAAGGCATGTTTCTCACGAAGTCATCAACTTATGATCATTTCTGCCACCAGCTACATTAAAAGCTATGCGTACTCTGGCTTCTTGTGGCACAAATAAGTTAGCTACAGTAATAAATTAATATAAATGCAGCATGTGAAAGGGATGGGTACAAGAGTGCTCAGATTTTTTAGAATCGAAAACGGGCTGATAAAAGCTGTTGACATCGAAGCGGCTCAACTATCTTCACAGCTCCAACACATTGATTGGATCGATGCGCATGAGCCGGATGACGGCGAAAGGGAATTGCTGCAATCCCTGCTGCACACCGATCTGCCAGAATCCGAGGAATTCGAGGAGATTGAAACATCTGCCCGCTGTTTTGTGGATCAGGCCGGAATGCATGTACATTCATTGTTTCTGTCACAAACCGAAGGACGTTATGCCACTGTTTCAGTAGCATGCATCCTACAAAGCCAACACTTGATTACCATTCGTGAAGGTGATTTGGCCGACTTTCGCCTGTTGCGCATGCGTGCCAGACGAGGACAGGTGGAATGCCGCTCTCCTTCCGAATTGCTGGTCATATTGCTTGAACAGAAAGTGGAAAATCACGCCGACGCTTTGGAAGATATCCATCGGCAACTGGAAGAGGTCAGTTATCTGGTACTGGAGGATGAAGAGGCGGAACTGGAAGATGCCATCGGCAAGCTTGCGAAACTTGAAGACAGCAACGGAAAAATCCGCCTTTGCCTGATGGACACGCAACGAAACATTTCATTCCTGTTGCGCCATCTCCGCAATACCGACCATCCTGAAACTTTGAGAGAAATCATGCGCGACGTTGAAGCACTGATGTCTCACACCGCCTTCCTGTTCGAAAAGATCAATTTTCTGATGGATTCCACACAGGGCTTCATCAATATTGAACAGAATAAAATCATCAAGATTTTCTCCATTGCTGCCGTTGTTTTTCTGCCGCCAACTCTGGTTGCCAGCATTTACGGCATGAACTTTCAATATATGCCAGAGTTAAAACTGATACTGGGTTACCCATGGGCACTGGGCATGATGGTCCTTTCCGGCATTGCGCCTTACTGGTACTTCAAACGCAAGGGGTGGCTATAAGGTTGTCTTCTGATATGCGAACGAATGACCTGAAGCTACCCCCATCATCATGTATAATACATATTCTGCTTGACACACGTGCGACACTTGACTATAGTCCATAACTCTTTTAAAAATGATGCACACGGAGATGGCATATGTACGCAGTTATTAAAACAGGTGGCAAACAATACAAGGTCAGCGAAGGCGAGTTCCTTAAAGTTGAAAAACTCGACGGCGAAGTGGGCGACAGCATTGAATTCGCCGAGGTATTGATGGTAGGCGGCGAGAAGATTGTTGTAGGCGCACCACATGTTGCCGGTGCTACGGTTACGGCAAAAATTGCTGTCCAGGGCCGCGACAAGAAAATTCTTGTCTTCAAGTCCAAGCGTCGCAAAGGCACCCGCAAATTGCGCGGCCATCGCCAATACAAGACCGTGCTCAAGATTGAAAAAATCAGCGCATAAATAAAATAAATTTTCCGAGGAGTTGAGGAAATGGCACATAAGAAAGCGGGCGGAAGCTCACGTAACGGCAGGGATTCGGACGGTCAACGACTTGGCTGCAAGAAATTCGGCGGCGAAACCGTCAAGGCAGGCAATATCATCTATCGTCAGCGAGGCACGCAGATCCATCCTGGCAACAATGTCGGTTGCGGAAAAGACCACACCTTGTTTGCGCTGATCGAAGGCATCGTAACCTTCGAACGCATGGGCAGGGATCGTAAAAAAGTCTCGGTTTACCCAAACTAGTAACTATAAAGTCAGGTTCAAAACCCGGAAGAAATCTCTTCCGGGTTTTTTTGTTTTTAAAGCAATAGTTAAAACAGTGTTTATTTCCATTGCAGTGCCGGTCCAATTGGGCTAAATTATAGATATTCCGATAATTTAGTTATTTTTAATCTTACACTTGACTATCCTGAATTTACATTGGAAGGGTTTTTAATCCATGCATAAATCAAAACTTACCAAAAAAATTCTGGCTATCATTGCAGCCACACTCTTTATCGGCTTTGCAGGCATGGGAATCGCCACCATCTATCTCCAATACAAATCCTCTTACGACATACAGCGTCAGAATGTCCGCACGCTGACTTCAATGGCTACCCATGATGTTCTGACGTTGATGATGAGGGGCGATATGAAAGAGTTTGACGCCCACATTGACGGACTCCGCAAAAGTGAAAATGGCATCGACATACGCATCTTCAAGGCGGATGGGAAAGAACGGGGCACAAACAGCACGAACAGTGAGATGGAAAGTGCCTTGCGCACAGGCTCCCCCCAGGAGTTTACCAGCAAAATCGACGGCATAAAGATGCTTAACCTGGCAATCCCGTTATCTAATGAGCAGAGGTGCCGAACATGCCATACGACTGGAAGCACATATCTGGGGGGGCTGCTGCTTACCTCTTCCACCGAAAAAAGTGCTTCCAGTGCATTGCAACTGATACTGATCATTTCAGCAGTTGGAGTGTTTACCTTCTTTGGCATTCTGATTTCACTTTACTTCTTTTTCCAGCGCGCCATTGTGTCACGGATCAAGGAACTGCATACACAATTGGCTGATCTGGCCGGTGGCGAAGGAGATCTGACCAAGGAGATTACCGTTCATTCCAATGATGAGATCGGACAGCTTGCTGTGGAGGTCAATCAACTCAATTCCAAACTACGCGGGACAATTTCCCTGCTTTATCAGCAGACCTGCCTCATTGGCACCAGTGTATGCCGTCTCGCGGCATCTACTGACCAGACCTTACAGATGACCCAGGAGCAGAAAGATCAGGCAACTGCTGTTGCTGTTGCCTCTGAAGAGATGTCCATGACGATCAATGATGTTGCTCACAACACGCATCGTGCCGCAACTCTTACCACAGAGATGGATGAAGCGGCCCATGGCGGTTTGACCGTTGTGAAAGAGACCTGCGTCTGCATGCACCAGATCAGTGACAGCGTCAACGGCACACTCGATACGATTCGGCAGCTTGAAAGCTCCTCGTCGAAAATCGGCGAGATGGTTATACTTATTGAAGATATCGCTGACCAGACAAATCTTTTGGCATTGAATGCATCCATTGAAGCTGCCAGAGCCGGGGAAGCCGGCAAGGGTTTTGCCGTTGTTGCCAGCGAGGTAAAAGGTCTGGCGGAGAAAACAACCCATTCTACGCGGGAAATCAAAAAAGTCGTGGCTTCTATACAGCAGGAAAGTCGTAAAGCTGCGGATATGATCACCCAGGAAAATCTGTTGGTGCAAACGGGTCTGGCCAAGGCCGAAGAGGCGCGCCAGCGTCTTGAAAACATCCAGGATCATGCTACGGAATCCCGCTCCAAAGTTGTCCAGATCGCCACTGCCACCGAAGAACAGAGTGCCACCACACAGGATATTACTGAAAAAATCCACCAGATTTCTGAAGCCGCTGTCGCCACCTTTTCCACAATGCAGCAGACTGCCGAGGCGTTTGCCACTTTTTCGGAAGTGGTCGAAGGAATTTATGGCACTGTGGGGAAGTTTTCAGTCGGCAACTACCATGATCAGGTCAAGGGATATGCCCGGGAGCTTGAAAAACAGGTTCAGGATGTGATCGAGACGGCGCTCAGGGAACGGCGGCTTACCCCTGATGACCTGCTTGACCGACGTTATGTTCCTGTTCCCGGCACAGATCCGGTTAAATACACAACCAGATTCGACGGTTTTTTCGACCGCTTCATCTCTTCATTTCAGGAGCAGATCATTTCCCGCGACAACAAGGTTCTTTTTGCCATCTGCGTCGACAACAACGGTTACTGCCCCTGTCACAACCTGCGCTACACAAAACCGCTCACCGGAAACATGGAGCAGGATAAAAACAATAATAGGACGAAGCGTATTTTCAACGATCGAACCGGCTTGCGCAGCGCCCGCAACACGGATGGTTTCCTGCTGCAAACCTACCGCCGCGACACGGGCGAAATTTTAAACGACATGTCTTTTCCGATTTTCATCAATAACAAGCACTGGGGTGCGATTCGAATCGGCTATCTGGTACCGGCTGACTAGATGGTGCACAAATCCCGATTACCGGCGAAATAAGCCTGTAAATCTGACAGGTGGTGTGATAGAAACAGGCGTACCTGTAAGTAACCATGTGGGGAAAATCAACTATGAAGCATCTTGGCGATATCCTCGTAGAATCGGAAATTATCAGCAGAAAAACCCTTGAGCGCGCCCTGGAGCGCCAGAAGTTTGACAAACAACGTCTAGGTGTTTTACTGGAAGAAATGGGGGTCATTACCGAAGAGGAACTGGCCGAAGCACTGGCCAAGCAGTTCAACTTCAAGACCATTAAAAACTTTATCAACCACACCTTTTCCCAGGAACTTCTGGATCTGATCCCATCAGACCTTGCCATGAAGAAACTGATTTTTCCGCTAAAGCAGAAAGACAACATGCTGGCAGTAGCAATCACTGATCCATTTGATCTCGAGACCATGGAATCATTGACCCGCATCACCGGCTTTCAGGTTATTCCCGTCATCTCCACCCGCAGAGAGATTCTGGATGCCATTGCCAAAAATTATCTGAAGAGTTCCATCCACTCGGAAGGGGCCGAATCTATTTTGATAGTTGAAGATTCAGTGCCGATCGCCACCGTTATTCAGGTAGCCCTGGCCAGGGAGGGTTTCAGTGCCATAATAGCCCATGATGGATTGGAAGGGCTCAAGTTGGCCATATCTGAACGACCGCAGCTGATCATCACCGATTCGGTCATGCCGCGGATGGACGGATTCGGGTTGTTGCGGGCGATCAAAGCGAATCCAATGACATCTCATATACCGGTTATCATGCTGACATCAAAAGCATCTACGGAAGATGAGCAAAAAGCACTTGAATTAGGATTTATCGATTTCATTCCCAAACCGGTACAGCCGGTGCGGGTTGTTTCACGCGTCAAGCGTGCCCTGGAGTTGATAAAAAAATACAAGCGCTAATCTGAGGAGATATCGTCATGAATAATCCGGAAACAGGACTGTAGACATGACCGGTCCAGGAGAAACCGTGCCGAATCTCGTCCTCCTGATTGCTGCAATCATTCTTCAGGTAAGCTCCA
>Ga0209317_1002836_pt1 | contig 11903 bp, 16 predicted proteins | sample RifGroB2_FD_183994 | JGI IMG/M metagenome (GOLD analysis project Ga0209317, IMG submission 183994) | Soil microbial communities from Rifle, Colorado, USA - Groundwater B2 (SPAdes) (version 2) | ecosystem: Environmental > Terrestrial > Soil > Unclassified | place: Rifle, Colorado | collected...
CTCATACAACGCCAGCAACGGCGACCACTTCGTAAATCCGGAGCTGCGCTACAGTTTTACCGACAGGGTATGGGGCGCGGTCGGCGCTAATCTCTTCGGCGGCAAGCCGTGGGGTCAGTTCGGGCAACTCGCACGCGACGACAACGTGTATCTCCAGGCCCGTTACGAATTTTGACTTCAGGTCACCCCGGGAGAAATCGTGGAACTGCTTGTTGTTTCAACAGCCGCATTTATGGCATCTGCACTAACACTCTTCTCCGGGTTTGGCCTTGGAACATTGCTCATGCCGATCGTGGCGATATTCTTTCCAATTGATATCGCAATCGCCATTACAGCTATAGTTCATTTGGCGAACAACCTGTTCAAGGTTACCCTGCTCGGAAAACGCGCGAATCGGGCAGTGCTCCTCAGTTTTGGCATCCCTGCGGTGATATTTGCATTTCTTGGCGCATTAATCCTTGGATGGTTGTCCGGAATTCCACCTGTTCTGGAGTACACCGCCTTCAACAAACCGTTGCAGGTTTCGCCGATAAAGCTGATTGTTGGAATCCTTATTCTGGGCTTCGTGGCCCTTGAGCTATCGGCAAAATTTTCTGCCATTGCGCTGGAAAGAAAGTATTTGCCGTATGGCGGCATGGTCAGTGGTTTATTCGGCGGCCTTTCAGGTCATCAGGGTGCATTCAGAAGCATGTTTCTGCTCAAGGCGGGCCTTGGTAAAGAAGAATTTGTCGCTACCGGTATCATGCTGGCAGTCATGGTCGATATATCCCGCATGCTGGTCTATGGCTGGGATATCTCCATGCAGCACCAAATAATTGATTGGACATTGGTCATTGCGGCGTCTGTTTCTGCGTTCATTGGAGCCTACTTCGGCTCAAAAATACTCAAGAAACTCACTATTAAAGGCGTTCAGGTACTCGTATCGGTCTTGCTTGTATTGGTTTCTCTTGGGCTCATCTCGGGTGCGCTGTAATGCACCTGACAGTCTGCTCAAGCTGAATTTAATCTCCATCATGAAACGCAGAGGAGGCATGGCATGATGAGCGACTGGGGTGGTTTCGGCGGGTGGGGAATGGGTTTTGGCTTCGTGCTCATGCTTCTATTCTGGATATTGATTATTTTTGGAATAGTGGTACTGATCCGATGGCTGTTGGCGCAGTCGTCGCCAAGACGCGGCTCGCGCGACAAAACACCATCGGAAATCGTGCAGGAACGCTATGCGCGCGGCGAGATCGACCGTGAGGAATACGAGCAGAAAAAGCGGGATATGGAGCCGTGAGCGTGCGCAGCAATGAGCCAACCGGCTACGACGCTTGGTATGACACAACGCGCGGTCGCTGGATCGGCGAGACCGAGTTCCGGCTACTGCGCCATCTGCTCGATCCTCGGCCCGGGGAGAGCATGCTTGATGTGGGCTGCGGCACCGGCTGGTTCACCCGGCGCTTTGCGGCACTGCCGGAACTGCGCGTGACCGGCATCGATTCAAATTCCGAATGGCTCGCCTATGCGCGCGGTCGCGACGCGAGGGCGCACTATCTGGAGGGAGATGCCCGTTCCCTGCCATTTATTGACGCGAGCTTCGACCGCGTAGTGTCCGTGACCGCATTGTGTTTCATAAAAGACTGGCCGCGCGCCCTGCAGGAAATCGTGCGAGTCACCCGCGCCCGTTTCGCCATCGGCGTGCTCAATCGCACAAGTCTGTTGTGGCGCGACAAGGGCCGAGGCGTCGGCACCGGCGCATACCACGGTGCGCACTGGCATATGAGAGCGGAACTCCGCACTGCACTTGACAACTTGCCTGTAAACAACACCCGCCTCCGCACAGCGATCTTCGTGCCTTCCGGATCGGGCATCGCGCGTGTCACTGAATATGTGCTTCCGAACACGCTGCCTTGGGGTGGCTTCCTTGTAGTTACGGGAGAGGTCACGCGTGCCAGCATCACACGGTAACGGCATCAGCGCTATCAATGGATCAGGCATCCGACAATCTCCCTATTCACAATCGGTGAAACGGCGGCGTAACTTAGAAGCCCGCCCCTGCATGGGGGCGGGTTTTTTACATCAGTGTGAATGTGAAGTCCCGGCTATGCGATCCAGGTAGCGTGCCCGGTACAGTAGCCGAGGGTGGTTCGCATCATCTGTAAATGCTGCACGGTCATGCCACGTTGTTGCACAACAGTCCCATGCCGGACTCGATACGGACTTGGTGGATATGCTTACGGTCGCGCCAGCGCAAATAGGCATCGGCGTCTTCGAGATCGAAATGGTCTGGCATCGCTCAGTGGGCACCGGCGCCAGTGCGGTCGCGTGTTTGCCGCGGCACCGTTTCCAGCAAGTCGCGCAGGGTCTTCTCCACCATCTCCACCGCCCCCGGCGCTTCGATGCTGATCATCTGATCGATGATCCAGCCGCTGTCGCGTTCGTCCATGACTTGATTCATGCAGTAGCCGAGGTAGCGGGTGAAATTGAACGAGGGACCATCCTCGCCATAGTCGAAGTCCGCATAGCCGTCGGCGCGCTGGTTGAGCAGGTCGATGAATTGCTGCTTGCATTCGTGCTGGCTGCCAGCCAGCAGCCGGCTATGGTTTTCGGCATAGGTTTCCGCCACGCGGTTTGCCAGCGTGCTGGTGAAGTCGAAGCGTGCCTCTGGCGTCAACCGGCGGAAGGCGATGCGGTCGGCCACCTGAACCAGGAAGATGAGGAATTCGGTGAGAAAAGCGAAATATTGCGGGCCGATCGCAATTTCGAAATTCGCCTTGCGGGTATTTTTCAGTGCATTGTCCGCGATGCGCCAGACGACGAACGACACCGCCCCCGCGAGTTCCTGCGGGGTGTGTTCGCGCCCGTTTTTGAACCAGTGGCTTTTGATGCGCAACGCTTAACCCTTGCGAATGTAGAACTCGTGCATGCCGGCCGATACCTCGATGTTTTCCAGCAGGGTCATGCCGGTGGCTGCGGCCCACCCTTCAATGTCGGATTGCACGCCGGGGCAGTCGCTGACCAGCTTCAATATTTCGCCGGTTTGCATCCCGTTGAGCAGTTTTTTCGCTTCGACGATCGGGCCGGGGCAAACCGCGCCCCGGATGTCCAGCGTGACGTTGGCGAGAGGGTGCTTGGTGCTGCTACCCTTCTGGATGTGGTAGCCGGTACCACCCTCCGGCATCCGCTCGGTTTTTAGTATCCGGTTGCCGGTCTGCCTTGCCCAGGCGAATAGATCGTCCTGCGTGCCGGGGCAATCCGATATCAGCAGCAACACCTGGCCTGCGCCAAGCTCATCGACCATGCGCTTGGCGCCAATCAGCGGCCTGGGGCAGGAGAGTCCCTTCATGTCGAGTACTACGTTGACCAAATCATCCATTTCGATCTCCTTAAAACGGGTATGGCAATCATGCCACCCCTGATGATAAAACAGGGTTCACACACCACGCATTTGCAATAAGCAACCATGTTGCTGCTCCCCGTAGGTCGGGTTTCAACCCGACAAGTCGGGCTTAAGCCCGACCTACAAGAGTTTCAATAACCGCCCTTGCCGTAAGGCTGCGGCAATCCGGCGATTTTTGCCGCCTGCTTTGCGGGGCCAAGCGGGAACAGGTCATACAATGCCTTGCTGTCCGCTTCCGGCCAGAATTCGCTGATGCCCTTCAGCATGTTGCGGAAATTCGGTGTATGGCCGTGTTCGCGGTATTCTTCACGCATGTAGTTGATGATCTCCCAATGCTTCGGCGTCAGCTCGATGTTATCCGCTGCCGCGATCACATTGACCGCCTCTTCGCTGTAATCCGGTTCCAGCAGATAACCGTCAACATCGGTTTCCAGTTCATTTCCCGCTATGGTGTATCCCATCGTTATTCTCCTTCGCTATTAAAGTAAGAAACGTCACCCCAAACCGGAGATGACTTTGTAAGGCAAAAATATGCCACAACCAAAATGCCGCCCCTCTCCCATGCCTTCGCTTTGCAGGCGTAGCGAAGCTTCCGGCTTGAGGTCATGCACCACCAGGCTGTAGCCTGTCAGCGAGCGGCGAGCATCCGCCAGCGTTTTGCGCCTGCCACAGACCAGCCCGGCTTCGATCCCCATGGCGTTTAACAAGGCGCGCATTTCTTCCAGGAATGCCACCTCGTCGTCCAATCCCGCCACCAACTGCGCATGCAGGGTAGGGTGGGGCTGCATCCGCCGCGCTTGGCCGGCGCCCAGCCGCAAGGCGCTGCCCGATATGTCCAGGCTTGCGCCGGACAAGGCCGCGGCGGCCTGCATCAATGTTTGCGGCAGACGCAGCACCAGTTTGGCGCGTTTTGGCAGCAGTATGTCAGCGCCACTCTCTGCGGTGCGCAGCGGCAATACGCCAACCGATTTATCATCTGCCAGTTGTGGCGCATGACGCACCAGCTCTGCCCACAGGGCAAAAGGATAACCGGACGGCAGCGATTCACCGCTTGCATCGAACACCATATCGATCATCGCGGGAGGCGCTGCGGTCATGCGCGCCTCTGCGAGCCGGCCCAGCGCTGCATGGCGTGCGCCCATTGCTCCGCCGTGTCCGGGTCGATATCGAAGATGGTGAAACGTTTGCCTTCGCGGATGCGGATGCGCAGCAAGCTCATGCCGTCTTCCGCATGGTCGATCTGCTGTAATTCGATCTGTTGTCCTCCCAGCGGAACAATGAACTTGTCCAGTTCGATGATTTTTGCCATGCCTGCCTTTATGTCGCGTGCTGAATCAAGAATGTGGTGCGGATTGGTTGAGTGGCGTAAGTCCATGCGTAATATGCCGCAATATAGCCGAATTGGGAATACTGCTGGTGTAGCAAATAGCCCTACCCTTTAGGGTTACCCTGGATAGCCGCTACGGGTAATGGTTTGATGAGGTCTTGCAACGTAGTATGCTGAACCAGCAATTAACAAATGGGGCAAAAAACTGGGTCGTTCCGTTGGAACAGAACTTGTTACAAACCCGAGATTCCAGCCCAGCCGGGCGTGTTTGTTCCGGCATAACGCGATTGAAAGGAAGATGTGATGGCCAAAAAGCTGCATGACACCCCAAACCTCGACGAGCTTGAGTCCGGTCCGTGGCCAAGTTTCGTGACCGGCCTGAAGGCACTGGCCAAAGACAAGGATTATGTAGTTGACCTGCTGGGTCAACTGGAGACTTCGTACCAGACCCGCAAGGGATACTGGAAGGGCGGCACGGTCGGCGTGTTCGGTTATGGCGGCGGAGTGATTCCGCGCTTCACCGAGCTCAAGGATGAAAGCGGCCAGCCGGTATACAAGGATGTCGCCGAGTTTCACACCCTGCGCATCATGCCTCCGGCCGGTATGCACTACGATACCGACACCCTGCGCAAATTTTGCGACATCTGGGAGAAGCATGGTTCCGGCCTGATCGCGCTGCATGGGCAGTCCGGCGACATCATGTTGCAGGGATGCACCACCGAAAACGTGCAGAAGGCCTGGGACGAAGTCAATGAGATGGGCTTCGATATGGGCGGTGCCGGACCGGCAGTGCGCACCTCGATGTCCTGTGTCGGCGCAGCGCGCTGCGAACAGTCCTGCTACGACGAAGCCAAAGCGCACCGCATGGTGCTCAACACCTTCCTCGATGATCTGCATCGCCCCGCGCTGCCCTATAAATTCAAGTTCAAATTTTCCGGCTGCCCGAACGACTGCATGAACTCGATTCAGCGTTCCGACATGGCCGTGATCGGCACCTGGCGCGATAACATCCGCACCGACGAGGCGCTGGCGAAGAAGTGGTTCGCCAAGCATGGCATGGACGAGCTGGTGAACGACGTGGTGGCACGCTGCCCGACCAAGACATTTCAGGTCAAGGAAATCAAGAAAATCAAGAGCGGCGAGCATATCTCCAGCGTTGCGGTCAGCGATACGCACGCCATCGAGATCGACAACCAGGACTGTGTGCGCTGCATGCACTGCATCAACGTGATGACAGGCGCGTTGGCTCCCGGCAAGGACAAGGGCGCGACCATTCTGATGGGCGGCAAGCGCACCTTGAAGATCGGCGACCTGATGGGGACGGTGATCATCCCGTTCATGAAACTGGAGACGGACGAAGACATGGAAAAACTGGTCGATCTCGGCCAGCGCACCATCGATTTCTTTGCCGAGAACGCGCTGGAGCATGAACGCACCGGCGAGATGATCGAGCGCATCGGTTTGGCTAATTTCCTTGATGCAATGGAGATCGATGTCGATCCGGCGATGGTCAATTCGCCGCGCATGAACCCCTACGTCCGCACCGACGGTTGGGACGACGAAGTCGCCAAGATCAACGCCAAAAAACAAGCCGCCTGAGGAGACAGAACATGAACGCACCCGTACAGATGCGCAAGCCGAAAGAGACTGGCGTACCCGACAACAAGAAGTATCTGCATCCGTTGCTGGCAAAAAATTATGGCAACTGGAAATATCATGACCGCCCGCGCCCCGGCGTGTTGCATCATGTCTCGCACAGCGGCGACGAGGTGTGGACGGTGCGTGCCGGCACACAGCGCCAGATGGATGTCTACACCATCCGCAAGTTGTGCGACATCGCCGACAATTTTGCCGAAGGCCGCGTGCGCTTCACTATCCGTTCCAATATCGAATACATGGTGTCGGAGGAGAAAAAGGTCGCGCCGCTGATCGCCGAACTGGAAAAAAACGGTTTTCCTGTTGGCGGTACCGGCAACTCGATATCGATGATCTCGCACACACAAGGCTGGTTGCATTGCGACATCCCGGGCACCGATGCATCCGGCGTGGTCAAGGCGCTGATGGACGATCTGTATGACGAATTCAAGCGCGAGGAGATGCCCAATCGCGTGCACATTTCCACCTCCTGTTGCGAGATCAACTGCGGTGGCCAGGCCGACATCGCCATCGTCGTCCAGCATACCAAGCCCCCAGTGATCAACCACGATCTGGTCGCCAACGTATGCGAACGCCCGACTGTCGTGGCGCGCTGCCCGGTCGCGGCGATCCGCCCCGCGATGGTGAACGGCAAGCCCTCGCTGGAAATCGACGAATCCAAATGCATGTGCTGCGGCGCCTGTTACCCGCCCTGTCCGCCGATGCAAATCAACGACCCGGAATATTCCAAGCTGGCGATCTGGGTGGGCGGCAAGAACTCCAATGCGCGCGGCAAGCCGACTTTCATGAAGATGGTCGCTTCCGGATTGCCCAACAATGCGCCACGCTGGCCGGAAGTCGGCGAAGCAGTGAAGAATATCCTGCGCGTGTACAAGGAAGACGCGCGTCCATGGGAGCGTATGGCGGACTGGATTGATCGTATCGGTTGGCCGCGTTTCTTCGAAAAGACCGGCTTGCCGTTCACCAAGTATCTGATCGACGACTGGACCGGTTCGCGCCATAACCTGAACGCTTCAACGCATATCCGCTTCTGAACGCAGGCCGGGCTTTAACCAGCGACTTGCCGCTTGCGGCTTAGTCGATTGGCTATGCAAAGCTAGCCCGGCATTTGGGGTGTCGGGTTAAAACCCGACCTACAACAAATTTTGAGGATGACCAAGATGAAGTTCGGTATCGTAGTCAACGAGGGGCCATACCAGCACCAAGCCAGCGACTCGGCCTATCTGTTTACCAAGGCGGCCATTGCAGCGGGGCATGAGGTATGGCGCGTGTTCTTTTACCACGATGGCGTCAATAATTCGTCCAAGCTGACCGAGCCGCCGCAGGACGACCGTCACATCGTGAACCGCTGGACCCAATTGGCCGAGGATCACAAGCTGGATCTGGTGGTATGTGTCGCCGCCGCCTTGCGCCGGGGCATCAAGGAGGAGAATCTGGCACGGGGCTTCCGCATCTCCGGCCTGGGGCAACTGGTGGAAGCAGGCATCAAGTGTGACCGTCTGGTCACTTTCGGCGATTGAGGGAGAGCGGGATGAGTGACATCAAGAAATTCATGTTCGTGAACCGCAAGGCGCCCTACGGCACGATTTACGCGCTGGAGTCGCTGGAAGTGGTGCTGATTACCGCCGCGTTCGACCAGGATGTTTCGCTGGCCTTTCTCGATGACGGCGTGTATCAGTTGAAGAAGGGGCAGCAGACCAAGGGCATCGAGACCAAAAACTTTTCGCCGACCTACCGCGCGCTCGAAGATTACGATGTGGAGAAGCTGTATGTCGACAAGGAGTCGATGGAAGAGCGGGGTTTGAGCGAAGATGACCTGCTGGTGCCGGTGAATGTCCTGAGCCGTGCCGAGATGGGCGCGTTGATGGATCAACAAGACATTGTCCTGAGCTTTTAGAGGGAGATCACATGCTACATATCGTCAACAAAGCACCCTTGACCAACAGCGCGCTGGAAAACTGTCTGAACATTGCCGCATCGGGCGAGATATTGCTGATCGAGGATGCCGTGTATGCGGCAACTGCCGGCAACGCATTCGAGGCGAAACTGCGCGAAGCGATGGGACGGATCAAGGTCTATGTGCTGCAACCCGATCTGGAAGCGCGCGGCATGGGCGACCGGCTCATCGCGGGCGTCGCCACCGTGGATTACGACGGTTTCGTCAATCTCACCATTAGCAACAACACTTGCCAATCCTGGCTGTAACACTGTACTAACATTAAGGAGAATAGCATGGCCAATATCGAAGTCGATGGCAAAACCTACGAAACGGATGAAGAGGGTTATCTGACCAATCTGGCTGATTGGAATACCGAAGTTGCGAACTTCATGGCGCAAACCGAGAATATCGCCATGACCGACCAGCATTGGGAGGTAGTCAATTTTCTGCGCGAATATTTCGAGGAATATCAAATCGCGCCCGCAGTGCGCGTGCTGACCAAGGCGATCGGCAAGAAGTTTGGCGCGGAGAAGGGTAACAGCGAATACCTGTATAGCCTGTTTCCGTACGGCCCAGGCAAGCAGGCATGCAAAATCGCCGGTCTGCCCAAGCCAACCGGCTGCATCTAAGGCGCCTTCACCGGTAGAGTGATCAGATGGCAAGCGTGATTTTTGCGATTCTGTTTTACCTCGCGACGCTGGCGCTCGTTGTGGGGTTACTCTACCGCATCAATATTTATGCGCGCACACCTGCGCCGCTGAAGATTCCCACTACGCCGGCGCCGATCACCAAGGCTGGCGTGGCGCTGCGCATGGCGCGCGAAGTGGTGCTGTTCGAGAGCCTGTTCAAGGCAAATTTGTGGACCTGGAGTATGGGTTGGCTATTCCATGCCAGCCTGGCGTTGGTGCTGCTGCGCCACCTGCGTTATTTCACCGAGCCGGTGTGGGGTTGGGTTGTTCTTATCCAGCCGTTCGGCGTGTATGCCGGGCTGACCATGCTGTTGGGGCTGGGCGGGCTGTGGGTGCGCCGTTTATTCGTCGAGCGCATCCGCTATATCTCCACGCCGTCCGATCACCTGATGCTGGCGTTGCTCATCGGTATTGCCGCTTCCGGATTGCTGATGAAGTTCGTCGCGCATACCGATGTGATTGCCGTCAAAAGTTTTTCCCTCGGATGGATGCGCTTCAGCATCCAGCCATTGCCTGCCGATTCCCTCCTGTATCTGCATTTGGCGATGGTCGCGTTGCTGCTGATTATTTTTCCTGTCAGCAAGTTGTTACACGCGCCGGGCATTTTCTTCTCGCCCAGCCGTAATCAGACCGACAACCCGCGCGAGAAGCGCCACATTTCTGCCTGGGCGAAACAACTGGAATCGGAGTCGGATAAATGAGCGATATCACCGCGCCGGCCTATCGTGTCATTCCCATCATTCCGGCGCTGAAACCGGGTGCGATGGAAGGTAAAGGGCCGTTCGTCGCCAGCGACAAGATCAACGAGGCGATCGGCTTTCCCGGACAATTGGTGGAAGACTGGCATGACCGCGCCATTGCGAAGATGGGTGAGTTGCTGTCCAAATACCGCTCGTTCAGGGTGTTCATGGATGCCTGCGTGCATTGTGGCGCGTGTTCCGACAAGTGCCATTATTTCATCGGCACACAGGACCCGAAAAACATGCCGGTGGCGCGCCAGGATTTGCTGCGCAGCGTGTACCGGCGCTACTTTACTTTGCCCGGCAAACTGTTTCCGAAACTGGTCGGCGCGCGCGATTTGACGCGCGAAGTGCTCGACGAGTGGTACAACTATTTTCACCAATGTTCCGAATGCCGCCGCTGTTCAGTATTCTGCCCTTACGGCATCGACACCGCCGAAGTGACCATGGCGGCGCGCGAGATTCTCGATTCCATTGGCTACGGCCAGAAATATTCCAACGAGATCATCGGCAAGGTGCACAAGATCGGCAATAACCTGGGCCTGCCCGGCCCGGCGCTGATCGATACGCTGGAAGGGTTGGAAGAAGACGTCAAGGATGCGACCGGCATCGACGTGCGCTTCCCGATCGACGTGAAGGGCGCGGAAGTGCTGCTGATCACGCCCTCGGCTGATTTTTTTGCCGAGCCGCATATCGACAGCCTGATCGGTTACGCCAAGGTGTTCCATGCCACCGGCACCAGCTGGACGCTGTCGTCGATGGCTTCCGAGGCGGGCAATTTCGGCATGTTCATCGGCAATTACGAGCAGTTGCGCAAGATCGCGCTGCGTATCCGCGAGGCCGCGCTGGAGCTCGGCGTGAAGCGCATCGTGGTCGGCGAGTGCGGCCATGCCTGGCGTGTCGCCTACAGTTTCTGGAACACGCTGAGCGGCGTGGGCGACGGCGCCGACGAGACTGATCGCTTCGCGATGATGTTGCAGAAGCAGCTCGACCACCGCTACAAGCAACCGATGCACATCTGCGAATTTACCTGGGACCTGATCGAGCGCAACGCGCTGACGTTCGACAAGTCGAAGAACGACAAGTACATCATCACTTTTCACGATTCCTGCAACGTGGCGCGCGGTTCGCGCATGGGCGATTTTGCCGGCGGGCAGTTCGACATCCCGCGCAACATCATCAAGGCGGTCGCCAGCAACTTCGTCGAGATGGCGCCGGAAACCATCCGCGAGCGCACCTTCTGTTGCGGCGGCGGCGGCGGCGTGTTGACAGACGATCTGATGGAATTGCGCGTCAAGGGTTCATTGCCGCGCATGGAAGTATTGCAGCAAGTGGTGGACGAGCATGGCGTCAATTTCATGGCGACCATTTGCGCTATCTGCAAGGCGCAATTTACCAAGATGATGCCCATCTACGGATTTGATAGAAGAATGGTTGGCGGTGTTCACCAACTGGTCAGCAATGCGATCATTCTGGGCGATAAGTAACAACTCATTGGAGACAAGCGATGTCAGCAATAATCGGAACCCCGCAAAAAATCAGCTTCCGCCGCTACAAGGATGGCGACGACAAGGTGCACCGCTGGAACCAGAAGATTTTCCAGGCTGGGCGCTCCCACAAATGTCCGACCTATATCCAGTCCACGCCGCCCTGCCAGGGCTCCTGCCCGGCCGGTGAGGACATCCGCAGCTGGCTCAACATCGTGCGCGGCATCGAGAAGCCGCCGCTGGGTGCGGACGGCAAGCCGACCATGCCGTGGCAGGAGTATGCCTGGCGCCGGCTGACCGAGTGCAATCCCTTTCCGGCCATCATGGGCCGCGTCTGCCCGGCGCCCTGCCAGGGCGGTTGCAACCGGGTCAAGGTCGAAGAATCCGTCGGCATCAACTCGGTCGAGCAGTTCCTCGGCAACTACGCGATTGAAAATGGCCTTGGCTTCGCCAGACCCGAGGTCGAGACCGGCAAGCGTGTCGCCATCATCGGCGGCGGGGTGGCCGGCATGTCTGCCGCCTACCAGTTGCGCAAACGCGGTCATACCTGCGTCATTTTCGAGGCCAGCAACAAGCTTGGCGGCATGCTGAGTTTCGGCCTGCCCGCCTACCGCACGCCGCGCGAAATCGTCGATGCCGAAGTGCAGCGCATCCTCGACATGGGCGTGGAAGTGCGCCTCAAC
>Ga0209317_1002837_pt1 | contig 11895 bp, 11 predicted proteins | sample RifGroB2_FD_183994 | JGI IMG/M metagenome (GOLD analysis project Ga0209317, IMG submission 183994) | Soil microbial communities from Rifle, Colorado, USA - Groundwater B2 (SPAdes) (version 2) | ecosystem: Environmental > Terrestrial > Soil > Unclassified | place: Rifle, Colorado | collected...
GCATGGTCGAGGCGGGCAAGATTGAGAACGTCTACCGGCTGCAAGTCATGAATGCGACCGAAACGGATCAGCGCTTCAAAGTCACGGTGTCGGGCTTGCCCGGACTGGCGGTGACCTCGGACAATGAGTTGACGGTGTCGGCAACACAGGCGCGCTCGCTGGTGGTGCGGGCCCAGTTGCCGCCCGAAGTGGCGCCGCCCGGCTCACATCCGATCAAATTCGAAATTGAATCAATTGACATGCATGTCCATGATGCAGAGAAATCTGTATTTTTGGTGCCGAATTAAGGATAGTTTATGCAAGACGATACCCTCAAATCTCCTGAACCCTGGTGGAAGTTTGGCTATGTTTGGCTGGTCGTGGCTGGTCCGGCTATCGTGGTCGTAGCCGCCTTTATTACCTTGTATCTTGCGGTGACGAGACCTGATCCGGTCATTACCGAAGATTATTACCGCCAGGGGATTGAAATCAACAAGACATTGGGAGATGATGCACAGGCTGCCAGTATGGCACCAGCCCTGCAGGCCCGCAACCATGCGCAGACCGGCTTTGTCCCCAGTTCCAAAGCTGTCAATAGGCCTTGAACGTAATGATCTCTGAAATACAGGACGCCCAATTATGTTGTCACAACGCTTAATGTGGATTATCTGGCCTGCCTTTTTGGTGGCTGGTGTGTTTGAAGTGCTTGTATTTGCAATGGTCGATCCGCAAGACCTGCAGTGGTTCGGGCAACCCCTCGGGTTTTCCCGTCAAGGTGTTTACACCGTGGCGTTTTTTGTCTTTTGGGGCATCACCATGTTGGCCAGTGGCTTGACCACCTTGCTGTCGATGTCGCCGTTTGAAGTCAACCGCTGCCCTTTGCCGGCGAATGCACGCCCGGAGAGCTGCTCCAGGCAAGGGCGTTGCTGAGTCGGTTTTTCTCAGGCTGTTCCGGCACCGGATTTTGGATTGACAATATCCTTCAACGCATCCGTGTTGAGGATGCGGACATGACGTTGTTTGACTTCCACGATGCCTTCTTCAGCGAATCTTGAAAATGTGCGACTTACGGTTTCCAGTTTCAAACCCAAAAAACTGCCAATTTCTTCGCGCGTCATGCGGAGTATCAATTCTGACTGCGAGAAGCCGCGAGCGTGCAGTCGCTGAACCAGGTTCAAAAGAAAGGTGGCCAGACGCTCCTCTGCGCGCATGCTGCCCAACAGCAGCATCACACCGTGCTCCCGTACGATCTCGCGGCTCATGATTTTGTGGACGTGGCGCTGGAGTGAATTCACTGCACGTGACAGCTCTTCAATACGATCAAATGGCATGACACAGACCTCAGCGTCTTCCAGGGCAACGGCGTCGCACGTGTGGTAGTCGTTGACGATCCCATCGAGACCCACGACTTCGCCGGCCATTTGGAAGCCCGTTACCTGATCCCGCCCATCCTCGGAGGCCACACAGGTTTTGAAGAAACCGGTGCGAATGGCATACAGGCTGGTGAACTTCTCGCCATTGCGAAAGAGAAGAGAGCCACGCTTGACCGTGCGCCGCGCGGCGACCATGTCATCGATCAAGTCGAGTTCTTCTTCACTCAGGCCCAAGGGCATGCACAGCTCCCGCAAGTTACAGTTCGAGCATGCGACTTTGATGGTGTGAGGGTTCATGGTGTCATTTTGGCACTAATCATTGACCTGTCCTGATGTGGGTCAATTTTTTAGCTCTTACACTTCTCTATGATTCAATCTAGGTCAAGAAACGATTTCAATTTTTGAGGCACATTTGTCAGAATTGACAAGGAATTTCCATGAACACAGCCGTTGCTGAACCAATTTCCGAAGACCTCATCCGTCGTTTTGATGTATCCGGACCGCGTTATACCTCTTATCCCACCGCGGACCGTTTTGTTGAGGCATTTTCAGTTGAGGACTATACCCAAGCCTTGAAGCTTCGGCGGGCTGGGGGGGCGGCCATGACGCTGCCATTGTCTTTATATGTTCACATCCCTTTCTGTGAATCCCTGTGTTATTACTGCGCCTGCAACAAGATCATCACCAAGCACCATGATCGGGCCGGCCCTTATTTGCGCTACCTAAGCCGTGAAGTCGATTTGCACACGGAGCAACTGGGTGTAGGACAAACCGTGACCCAGTTGCATCTGGGTGGTGGCAGTCCTACTTTTTTGACGGATGATGAGCTGCGCGAGTTGATGGCCATGTTGCGGCGCAACTTTACCTTCGCCCCAAGCGGTGAATACTCGATCGAGGTGGACCCGCGCACCATCGACGCGTCGCGGCTCGATACCTTGGCCGAGTTGGGATTCAATCGTTTGAGCTTTGGGATTCAGGACTTCGACCCTGATGTTCAAAAATCGGTACACCGTGTGCAGCCGGCCGAACAGGTTTTTGCCCTGGTGGCAGCCGCCCGCGAACGCGGTTTTGAGTCCATCAATGCGGACCTGATTTATGGCCTGCCGCTGCAAAGCCCGGAGTCATTTGACCGCACACTGGCGCAGGTGGTCGAGTTACGGCCGGAGCGTATTGCCTTGTACGCCTATGCCCATTTGCCCGAGCGTTTCAAGCCCCAACGCCGCATTCCGACCGTGGAGATTCCCAGCGGCGCGGCCAAGGTGGCCATGCTGGCGCGGTCCATGGCCGCTTTTATGGGTGCTGGTTATGTCTATGTTGGGATGGACCACTTTGCATTGCCGACGGACTCGCTGGCGATTGCCAAGCGGCAAGGTCGGCTGCACCGCAATTTTCAGGGTTACAGCACCCAACCCGATTGCGACCTGATTGGACTTGGCGTGTCGTCGATCGGCCGGATTGGCGCCACCTATAGCCAGAATGCCAAGACGCTGGAAGAGTATTACGACTACTTGGATCAGGGGCGCTTCCCCGTGGTGCGCGGCTTGGCGTTGACGCGTGACGACCTGTTGCGTCGCTCCGTGATCATGGCCATCATGTGCCAAGGGCAAGTTCTGTTCGAATCCATTGAGTTGGCGCATCTGATCGAATTTCGCAAGTACTTTGCGCCTGAAATGGAAGCCCTGCAAAAGCTGGCGGATCAGGGCATGGTCACGGTGGACGATGTCGGCATTCAGGTCACTGACATGGGCTGGTTTTTTGTCCGCGCCGTGGCCATGGTGTTTGATCGCTATTTGCAGACCGACCGCACGCGCGCGCGGTTTTCCAAGATTATCTGATCGGGTCAATGCAATCCTCTCTGGCTTTCACCGCCTTGTTGATGGGCCTGGCCGGAGGGCCGCACTGCATTGCCATGTGCGGCGCTGCCTGTGCCGGGATCGGGCAAGCAGCAGGCCCGCGCAAGAATTCAGCCATGTGGAGCTTCCAGATCGGACGGGTATTGGGCTATTCCGCACTCGGGTCGCTGGCTGCAGCCTCAATGCAGGGCTTGGGCTGGTTGACGGTGCAATCGGCCGCGTTGCGCCCGGTGTGGACGCTGTTTCATGTCGCAACCCTGGTGCTGGGCCTGTTGTTACTCTGGAAAGCGCAGCAACCGGTCTGGCTGGAGCAGGCGGGAAAAAAAATATGGACTGGTGCACGCTCCCTGGCTGCCGGGCGGGGCCGGGGTGCGCCACTGGTGATTGGTGCTCTTTGGACTTTTTTGCCCTGCGGCTTGCTCTATTCGGCGCTGCTGGTTGCCGCTTTGACGGGTCATGCCCTTGAAGGCGCCTGGGTAATGGCCTTATTTGCCTTAGGCACCAGTGTCTCCATGATGGCGGGTCCCTGGTTATGGCTGCGTTTGCGGGGTAACGGCGCTGGTGATTGGGGTGTGCGCCTGGCCGGTCTGGCATTGGCTGCCAGTTCGGTCTGGGCTTTGTGGATGGCGTATGCCCACGACGCCGCGCCCTGGTGCGCAACGCCTTGACGAGTCGTTTTTTGCCGACTCCGAGCGCCCGGTTTCAACGCGTCTTGACCCGGGTTCCGTCTTTGAGCTTGGTGTCCGGGTAGACGATCACCTGGGTATCCTTCGCAAGCCCCGTCTTGACCCAGGCCAGGGCACCATTGCGTGCTGCCACTTCGATCTCTTGCAGGCGCGCATGGCCCTTGTCCAGCACAAAAAGTCCTGAGCGGGCGCCAACCGGAAACAAGGCGCTGACCGGAATCATGACCGCGTTTTCCACGACCTGGACCAGCACACGTACATCCACCTTGAACCCGTCGCCCAATGCCTGCCATTTTTCGGGCGGCGAGGTGATGTCAATAATCGCATTGACGCGCTGTTCTTCCACACCCAAAGCAGAGACTTTGGTGAATGCCGCCGGTTCGATGAGCCGAACTTGTCCTGTCAGCACGTCGGGTCCACCCCAGTTTGAGAGCTGCACCGCGGTTCCCGGTTTGATCTGCGCGGCATCTTCGGTCAGGATATCCACCACCACTTCAAGCTGGGTCGGGTCGCCCAGTTCCATGATTGGTGTGCCAGCCATCACGATGCCTTCACTTTGCTGCAGCACCTTCAGAACCTTGCCTGAGACGGGCGCCTTGACCTCATAGGCGCGTTGCCGCCCATCCGGCGTGATCTGGGAGAACTGCCGCAAGGCAACGCGCGACTGCTCCAACTCATGGCGCGCTGCGGCTTCTTCTTGCCGCGCGCTTTCCAGCTCTTTCTCGCGCAGGCGCACGGCTAGTCGCCCGGTTTCATTCTGGTTGGGTGAAACAAAACCCTGTTGGGCAAGCGCTTCGCTGCGCTTGAGTTCCGCCTGCGCCTGGTCAAGCGCCGCGCCGGCTCGCCCGACGTTGGCCTGTGCCCGTGCCACCGAGGCCTGCATCGCACCAATGCGCGCACTTTGCTCGGCGCGGGTGCGCTCATCAAGCAGTGCCGGGGCCACGGGCCAGAATGTTGCGACGGCGGCGTCACGCACCACCGTATCGCCTTGTTTGAGGAGGATGCGTGCCACGCGACCCGCCAGCGGCGCCGAGACGACATAGCGGTCGCGCAGGCGCGTCTTGCCGTCCTCCTGCACAGAACGTTCAAACCGTCCCTGGGTCACGGCCGCTATCTCGACTTCTGCCGGGGTCGGCATGAAGGCCCACCCCAAGAGCGCCAGCACCAGCAAGCCGACGATCCCAATCAACACTTTTCTTTTCATTCTTTCTCCAGTTTTCCTATTCGCGTGTTTTGAGCACACCAACCAGATCCAGCGTATCCACCCGGCGCCGCACAACCAGCGCGCTGACAATGCCGGCGCCAAACACGCACAGGACAGCGTAGGCGTAGGTGGCGGGGTGGATCACAAAAGGAAAATAAAATTCATCCGTCTTGATCAAGCCAACAATGGTCGATGCCAGAAAGTAGCCCAGAGCCATTCCCAATGGCGTGGCCAGCGCGATTTCAATCGCCAGTTCGCCCAGCAGAAAGGCTGACACCTCGCCCCGGGTGAATCCCAGCACACGCAGACTGGCCAGTTCCCAGGCCCGCTCCGCCAGCGCGATACGGGCGTTGTTGTAGACCACGCCGATGGCGATGACGGTGGCAAATGCGGTGAGAATGCCGCTGAACACCATCAGGTTGCGCGCGGTGACATCCTCGATGTTTCGTTTCATGACCGACTTGCTGACGGCAATCGCTACCCGCGGCAGCTCTTTGAGTTCGTTCAATAGCTCTGCGTCATGCCCACGGTCCACGGCGACGGTGAGCTGATTGACAATATCGCCCTCCCGAAGAAGGGCGTTCAATGCGTGTCGTTCGATATAGGCGTTCATCCCCAGCATCTCGGTCACGACACCCGCCACGTTGATGTCCAGCGCCTCACGCCGCCCTTCCAGAAACTCTAGGCGCACGGTGTCGCCCGGCTTGACCTTGAGCCGATCGGCCAGGCGGTCTGTCAGGAGTAATCCGCTACGCGGCGGCTTGAGGACCTGATGCTCCAGACCGACGATACGGTGCAATTCGGGCTGTTCAGGTTTTCCCTGGATCGCGCCGCGCCAGGTGTGATTGGCGTTGACCAGCCGTGCGGCGACCGTGCGGACTCCTTCCACCGCCGTGACATGCGGCAGTTTGGCCATTTCATGCTGGACGCGGGCCGGCGTGGCCTCGATCAGGCCGATCGATACATCCCCACGCAGAACCTGATTGAACTGCGTGTCCATCAAGCCCCCGATGGAGTCGCGCCAGAACGAACCGGTGATCACGATCGCCATCGCGACTGCGATACCAAAGACGGTCAGCGCTGTGCGTAGCGGGCGACGTTCCATGGTGCGCAAAATCATGCGAACCGCCGGGGAGAACCAGTGCTGCAAGCCCCAGCGCTCAACCAGCATCGGTTTGTACAGACCGGGAGCGGGTGGGCGCATGGCTTCGGCCGGTGCCAGTCGCACCGTGGCCCGAATGGCAGTGAGCGTGGCCAGCACCCCCGCCGCCGTGGCCACGCTGATGGCGGCCAGGATCAGTTCGGGCCGGACGCGGTAGCGCAATTGCGGGAATCTGAAAAAATCGGCATAAATGCCGACGAACCAGTGCCCCAGCGTGGCACCAAGGGCCAGCCCCAGGGCCAGGCCCAACACGACGATGATGAGCACAAGTTTCAAATAGTGCAGACCAATGGCCCGGTTCTCGTAACCGAGCGCCTTCAGGGCGGCAATCTGTTCGCGCTGGGTCGCAATCTGCCGGCTCAGCACCACATTCAACAGAAACCCGGCCACGGCCAGAAAAATGCTCGGTAGCACCGTGCCAAGCACGCGCTGCTCCTGGATTTCCGAGTTGAGCATCATGTGGGACATCTGCTGATCCCGGCCATGGGCGCTGATCCCGCCATAGGGCGTGAGCAAGCGGTCCAGCTGGTCGATGACGGGCCCCTCGGTAGCACCGGGGCCAAGGCGCACCGCCACCTGGTTGAAAGCGCCTTCCATGTTGTAGGCGGCGGCCAGCGCCTGCCGGTCAATCCAGAAGACGCCGAAGCCGCGTTGATCCGGTGAACCGGCCATGCCCGCAAAAATGTATTCGGGTGAAAGCGCAATTCCTACCAGCAGCAGTTCCTCACGCCGGCCGTTGATCAGCGCACCAATGCGGTCGCCAGGTTTGAGCTGGCGACCAACCGCAAAGCCCTCTGACACCAGCGCTTCGATGGCGCCACTGTGATGCGCCGCTATCATGCGCCCGCTGCGCAGATGCACCTTGTTCAGGCGCTGTGGCGAGCGCGCGTCAAGCCCGATCAAGCGGCCAATGATGGGGTCGGCCACGTTCGGTATGGTGATCGGCACAAGCTCGGTCAGCGACGTTTCCACATGGGCCGCGCCGGCAATGGTCTCGAACTGGCGCTCCAGCGAGAGGGGTGCCCGTTTGAGCGTGGCAAATACATCGGCAAAGCGCGCATCGGCGTAATAAAGATCGCGTGACCAGGACAAGGCATCGTAGGCGCTAAAGGTCGTGATAAATCCTGCCACGCTGCTGGCGACCACCAACGCGATGGTCAGCGCCTGGCTCCACATCAAGCGCAGATCCCTGAGTAGCTTGCGGTCCAGCGCTTTCACCAGGGAGCCTTTACCAGGATAGCTCGGACGGTTTGAGCTTGTGGGCGTTTTTCTCAACGCGCTGGATGCGCCCGCCGCCCAGGTACAGCACGCGATCGGCCATGCCGGCAATCGCGGCATTGTGCGTAATGACGATGGCGGTGGTGCCCAGTTCCCGGTTGACGCGTTCGATCACTTCCAGCACCAGTTTGCCGGTCACATAGTCCAGCGCGCCGGTCGGCTCGTCACACAGCAACACTTCCGGGCGCTTCACGATGGCGCGCGCGATGGCCACGCGCTGCTGCTCGCCGCCGGACAGCTGGGACGGGAAGTGATCCAGGCGCTCGGCCAGCCCGACCAGGCCGAGGGCTTCTTCGGCGGGCATGGGGTTGTCGGCAATATCGGTGACCAATTCAACGTTCTCGCGCACGGTCAGGCTGGGAATCAGGTTGTAGAACTGAAACACGAAGCCCACATGCTCGCGCCGGTATTGCGTCAGCTGCGACTCGGTCGCCGCCGTGAGGTCATGTTCGGCAAAACGGGCAAGGCCACTGGTCGGGCGGTCCAGACCGCCCAGGATGTTGAGCAGGGTCGATTTGCCGCTGCCAGACGGACCCAGCAAGACGATGAATTCACCGCGATAGATGGTCAGATCGACATCCACCAGGGCATGAACCTTCACCTCGCCCATCTGGTAGGTTTTGCTTAAGGTTTTGGCCGTGAAAACGGCCGGGCGACCGGCATCATCAACTGGTATTTCCTCTGTGGAATGGTCGGCGAGTGGGGGGGCAATCACGGTCTGGGCCTTGCGGTTGGCGATTTCGGATAACAGTGTGTCATGCATCGGGACGACGGCAATTGATGTTTGTCATGTATCTGCGGCTTGTGCCATGACTGGGATAATTCAGCCCATGCTGAGCCCCAAACCCGTTCCCCCCGAGCGCTGGAGGCTGTCCGTTGCCCCGATGCTGGACTGGACCGATCGCCATTGCCGTTATTTCCATCGCCTGCTCACACAGCATGCGCTGCTGTACACCGAGATGGTGACGACTGGCGCCCTGATTTATGGCGACGTGTCACGTCACCTGCGCTACAACGAGCAAGAACATCCAGTCGCGCTTCAGTTGGGTGGCAGCGAACCGGCCGACCTGGCGCGGTGCGCCAAGCTCGGTGAAGAGTGGGGTTATGACGAGATCAACCTGAACTGTGGCTGCCCGAGCGAGCGGGTGCAGCGCGGCGCGTTCGGCGCCTGCCTGATGGCTGAGCCGCAACTGGTGGCGGATTGCGTCAAGGCGATGGTGGATGTGGTGTCGGTGCCGGTCACCGTGAAACACCGCATTGGCATCGACAAAACCGAGAGTTACGAATTCGTGCGTGATTTTGTTGGCAGCGTCAGCGAGGCCGGCTGTCGCACTTTCATCGTGCACGCCCGCAATGCCTGGCTCAAGGGTCTGAGCCCGAAAGAAAACCGTGACGTGCCGCCTTTGCGCTATGAGCTGGCCTACCAGCTCAAACGCGATTTCCCCTCGCTGATCATCGTCGTCAATGGCGGCATCACCAGCAGCGCGCAGATCGCTGAGCACCTGTTTCACCTGGACGGCGTGATGCTGGGGCGCGAGGCCTATCACAACCCGTGGTGGCTGGCTTCCTGGGATGCGACGTTTTACGGCGCCGACGCGACAGAGACCACCCGTGAGCAGGTCGAGCAGCAGATGTGCGACTACATGGCGCGCGAAGCCGCCGAGCACGGCACACCCTGGCCCACCATGGCTCGCCACATGCTGGGCCTGCGTCACGGACTGCCGGGTGCGCGTCACTGGCGCCAAGTCTGGAGTGATCACAAGCTCAAGGCGCTGCCTGCGCATGATGTGATGGCGCTGGCGCACACCCCGGTGCAAACCACGTAAACCACATCAGTTTCCAGTCTTTATACAAAATCAGGCTCAAGCCCCCGTCGGTACTGCGCATACAGCTATACAAAATATAGCGATTCAGACTCTTGACTTTGGCACGTTGCTTTGCGCGGTACGTAAGCCTATAGTGTTCTTGGCGATCATATTCACGCACCTGATACAGCAAATAGGTGGCATGTAAGGTGGATCGCCATCCCCGCCGGGGACGGTAACGAGTTGGATGGTTTGACTAACTGGAGACAGCTATGACAACAAATGACACACCGGTCAAAGTGGAACAAGTTGCATGCGAGATCTGCCTGAAGGAAGTGCCCCTAAGCGAAGCCGTCGTTCCTGAAGCGACGGACTACGTGGCGCATTTTTGCGGACTGGACTGCTATCAAAAGTGGAAGGACCAGCGCCCGGAGACGGATGCGCCAGTCGAAAAATCTGGCTCATGATGTCTTGACGTGTTGAGGAGAGAGCTTGTTCGCCTTGAAGCGTTGAGGACAGAGCTTGTTCGCTTCGCGTAACTGCGGTCTGTCCCGCAAGCTTTTTGGTCTTGCTCTGACCCGCAGGCTGTTTGGTTTCGGCCTGTCCTGCAAGCTCAAGAATGGTCATGCCGGTGATGAATATCCGGGAAGTGCGGGTGGCTGTGCTGCAGGGTGCCGTGCCAGTGCGGGTGCTCATGTCGCTCCGTCAAGTGCAACCAGAGGCCCGCGGCCATGAGCAGACCGGCGCCCCAGAACAAGGGCGACGTGCTCTCGCCGAACACGCCAATGGCGATGCCTGCCCCCACGAAGGGCGCCGCGCCAAAGTAAGCGCCGGTGCGCGCTGCACCCAAACCGCGCAGGGCCAGCACGAACAGCGCCAAGCTGATGCCGTAGCCCACAAAACCAATCAGCAGGACCGGCCCCACCACGCTCCATGGCGGCAGAGATTGACCCAGCGCCAAAGCCAATCCAATGTTGACCACCGCCGCGACGATTCCTTTCAGGCCGGCAATAAACAAGGCATCCGAGTTGGAAACCTGGCGCGTCAGGTTGTTGTCCAGTGCCCAGCACAGGCAGGCGCCCACAATCAATGCGGCCCCCCTGCCGCCATGGTCGGTGCCGACCGCAGGGCCGGGCCAGGACAACAAAAGCCCGCCCGCCACAACCAGCGCCATGCCCAGCACCACGCGCCGGTTGGCGTTTTCCTTGAAGACGAACCAGGCCAGCAGCGCCGTCAACACGCCCTCAAGGTTCAGCAGCAGGGACGCCGCCGCCGCGCCGGTGCTCGCCAGGCCCAGCATCAGCAAGGTTGGCCCCGCCACGCCACCGCAGCCGATGGCGCCTAGCAGCCACGGCCATTCGCGGCGCGCCAGCCCAGGATTGCACCAACCATGGTCGCGCAGGACGCGCAAGACCAGCAAGCCGACACCACTGCCCAAATACAGCAGGCCCGCCAGCAGGAGGGCCGACATGTCGCCGACAAATTGCTTGGCCAGGGGCGTACTGGCCCCAAACAGGGCGGCGGCGGCCAATGCCGCCAGCACGGCGCTGGATCCCTTGTGCGTTTTCACCTTGATGTACCTTGCCTCGCTTGTATCAGAAACCACAATATGCTATATAAATAATAGCTATATATGTATATTCTACGGGGGCTACACGCCAATTTTGTATAAACTTTGACCGAATGCTGGTGGCGGGGGTGAATGGGTGGTGCGCTCTGCGCGGTTGAAACGATTCACTTACCATCGCAGCATGACCAGTACCTCCCTTCATTTGCCCCTCGTCGTCCCGCTCAAACAGGATGCCACCATCATTGGCCTTGTTGGCCTGGCCCATGCCAGTTCCCATTTTGCCCACCTGTTGCTGGCGCCACTGTTTCCGGTGTTCATGACCGAGTTTGGTTTGAGCTACGCCGAGTTGGGATTGCTGATGACCACGTTTTTCGTGGTTTCGGGGCTGGGGCAGGCCTCTGCCGGTTTTGCGGTGGATCGGCTCGGCGCCAGGCCGCTGCTGTTTGTGGCGCTGGGGATTTTTGTGCTGGCGTGTGGCGCGGCGTCCCTGGTGACGGGTTACGCAGGCTTGGTCGGCGTGGCAGCGCTGGCGGGCTTGGGCAATGCGATTTTTCACCCGGTTGATTTCACTATTTTGAATCAAAGAGTCTCCGCCCCGCGGCTGGGCCATGCCTTCAGCGCCCACGGCTTGACCGGCTATCTGGGCTGGGCCGCGGCCCCGGTCTTTCTGGTCACGCTGAGCAGTCTGTACAACTGGCGCACGGCCTATCTGGCCGCCGCGGTGATGTATGTCGGCATTCTGGTGTGGCTGATTTTGCAGCGTGACAAACTGAGCACCCAGGTGGCGGTGCAGCACGCGGACCTTGCGGCAGAACACAGTATGGCGTTCATGAAGTTGCCGGTGGTGTGGTGGTGCTTTGCCTTCTTTCTGTTCTCCACCATGACGCTGGCGGTGGTGCAAAGCTTTTCGGTCTCCATTCTCAAAGCCATGCACGGCGTCAGTTTTGAGGCCGCTACCCTGACGCTGACCGCCTACATGTTGTGC
>Ga0209317_1002838_pt1 | contig 11894 bp, 11 predicted proteins | sample RifGroB2_FD_183994 | JGI IMG/M metagenome (GOLD analysis project Ga0209317, IMG submission 183994) | Soil microbial communities from Rifle, Colorado, USA - Groundwater B2 (SPAdes) (version 2) | ecosystem: Environmental > Terrestrial > Soil > Unclassified | place: Rifle, Colorado | collected...
AACGCTGGAGCGCAAGGAGATCGAGGGGAGGGTCAGGATAGTGTCGACCCCCATCGAGCGTCCGCTTTATGCCAGCGACGTCCTCGATTACCGGGTCGACCGGGACAACGAGACGGTGACACTGGTCACAGCCGACGGGAAGAAGTACATGGTCGACCTGTAACAGGCGCCGGCGCTCGTCGCCGGTCTCAACGCACGAGGTGTCAAAATGGCTTTGAGCTTCAACGAAATCCGCGAGCTGGTCGCCGAAGCAGTCCGCACCAGCGAAGGGAAGGACTATCGCTGCTACATCGTGGACGTTTACCCCGACGCCGTCGTCTACGAGTCCTGCGGTTCCGACGGCAAGGAGAAGTACTACCAGCGCCCCTACGCCATCATGGACTCCACCGTCACCCTGGGCACCGCCGCCGAAGTGAAGCGCGAGGTTTCCTACCAGCCGGTGAAGGCAGCTTGCCAGATTCTCTGCGCGGTCGACGGCGACGACAGCGGCAACCTCTGGAACGTCAAAATCCTGGAGTACGGCCTCAGCGTCGACGGCCGGCTGTACTTCACCAAAGAGCGCATGGCCGCCGCCGTGGGCAAGTTCGAAGGCGCGAAGCTCTTCGCCCTGCGCTCAGGCCAGCACCAGGTCGCTGCCCAGTTCGGCAAGCCCCCCGTCGACATCATCGGCGTCATCACCAAGCCCGAGGCCCGTGACGATGGTATCTACGCCCAGGTAGCCTTTCTCCCCACCGGATACGGCATCCGGGACAACATGAAGGCGGCGCGCGAAGCCGGCGTAGCCGACCCCTACGGCCTCAGCGTCGACATCGACGCCAAGGCCGCCGTCATCAACCTGAAAGGAAAGAAGGTTTTGACGCCGCTGGAGATCAACAAGGTCTCCGTCGACGTAGTCTACGACCCCGCCGCCGGCGGGCAATTTCTGCAGATAGCCGCATCCTGTCAGGACGGCGAAGGAGACCAGATGTTCAAAGAGTTGATGGCCCGTATCAAGGGTAAACGCCCCGACCTGCACGCGCAGATCACCGCCGGCCTCGAGGCCGGGACCATGACCGAGGAGGGCGCCGTCCAGCTGGTCGCCTCGGCCATAACCGAAGAAGCCGGCACCGGCACCACCGAGCAGATCGCCGCGGCCGTGGCCACCTCCATGCAGTCGTTCCTGGGGACTGCGGCCACCAACGATACCCAGCTGCTCGCCTGCGAACTCCGCCTGGAGAGAGCACTTACCGACAGCGGTCTGCCGCTCCCCTCCCAGAAGAATCTGCGCGCGACCTTCGCTGGAAAGATCTTCGCCTCGGTCGATCTGGAAAGCGCCATCAAGTCCAAGAAGGAGGAACTGGACGCTCTGCTCCAGGGCACCGGGCTCGGCGTCGAAGCCGGTCACATCCGGGCGGCCGTGGAAACCGACCAGCAGGATAAGCACGTCCTGATGCTTGACGACTTCTTCGACGGCAAGGTGCAGAGCTTCAAAGCCTGCTATCAGGACATCACCGGCGACACCCGCATCACCGGCCAGCTGCGCGACGCGGTCAAGATCCAGGCATCCATCGTCACCACCGGTTTCACCGAGATGCTCGGCGATGCCGTCTCCCGCCGCATGGTGGCCGAGTACAACGCCTCCGGCCTGAGCGATTGGCGCCGGATCTGCTCGGTGGTCCCGCTGGCGGACTTCCGCACCCAGCACAGGCCGCGCATGGGTGGCTACGGCGATCTTCCCACCGTCGCCCAGTCGGGGGCGTATGCCGCTCTCGCCACTCCGGCCGATGAAGAGGCAACCTACGCGGCAGTCAAGAAGGGGGGCACCGAGGACATCACCCTCGAGGCGATCAAAAACGACGATGTCGGGCTGATCCGCCGGGTACCCGTCAAGCTGGGAAGGGCCGGCGCGCGGACCTTGTACAAGTTCGCCTTCGATTTCCTGGCCACCAACCCCGCCATCTACGACACCGTCGCGCTGTTCCACGCCACGCACGCCAACCTCGGCGTCGCAGCTCTCGCAAAGGCCACGCTGCAGGCCAATCGCCTGGCCATGACCAAACAGACCGAACAGGGGAGCTCCGAACCGCTCGGCATCGCCCCGCGCTTCCTGATCGTTCCGCCCGACCTCTCCGATCTGGCCTACGAGCTCACGGTGCAGCCGAACCTCGCGGGTTTCAACCCGACAGCAGCCGACGCCATCAGGAACCAGACCTGGGAAGTCGTCACCGTCAAAACCTGGGCCGATGCCAACAACTGGTACACCCTGGCGGATCCCAAGGACATCCCCACCATCGAGATCGGCTTCCTTGATGGCAAAGAGGAGCCGGAACTGTTTGTCCAGGACCTTCCGAACGTGGGGTCCATGTTCAGCAACGACAAGATCACCTACAAAATCCGTCACATCTACGGCGGCGCCGTAACCGACTATCGCGGCGCCCAGGGCAACGTGGTCGTATAGGCCTGAGCGTCAAGCTCGAATCTACACAGGGGCGGCCGATACGGCCGCCCCCTTTAGGACCCCCAGGAGAAACACATGGATCTGTTGACACTGACAACCGGGAAGGTGAAGGACCAGTCGGAGAAACTGCAATACCCGACCGACTACCAGAACGCGATCGCCGCCGCGCTGAAGCGCTATTCCAAGCACCGCTCGCGTATCCTGACCGCGGACATCCCCGGGGACGGCACCCATGACTACGCCCTTCCGGCCGGCTGGTCGCCGGGTCTCTCCGCCATACAGAGCGTCGAGTTTCCTGCGGGCCTTATCCCCGAAGTGCTCCTGGACAGCAGGGAGTACCGGCTCTATCAGACTCCCGCCGGGCAGACGCTGAGGATACCGGCCATGACCCCGACCGCCGCCGAGGTGATCAGGGTCAGCTATAACGGGCTGCACACGGAAGAAACGGTTGCGGAAACGGATCTTGATGCGGTGGCGTGTCTCGCCGCGTCGATCTGCTGCACCCAACTGGCGGCGGCCTACGGGCAGACCAGCAGCCCGATCATGCAGGCGGACGTAGTGGATTACCGAAGCAAAACAGACGAATTTCGCCGCCTGGCTGATTTCCTCGAGCGCCAGTACAAGGAACACCTCGGCATTCGGCCGGACGACACCGTATCCGCAGCCATGGCCACAGCAGAGCCCCCCGCCGGTCCCCGGACCCGGCTGACGCATAGCTACAGATGAACACCAAACTGACCATAACCACCACCGGTGCCCTCCTGACCGGCCGCCTCCCGGCGATCGTCCAGACCAACCTGGACCAGCTCATCACCGAAGCGACCATGCTGCTCTTCGCCGAGGTGAAGAAATACACCCCGCAAGGCGTCTTCGGCGCCCAGGGGGGCCTGCTCGGGTCCATTCAATCGGAGGTCTACAGCAAGGGGACTCCCCTGGTGAAAGGGGTGGTCGTCAGCGCCCACAAGTACGCCGAGGTGGTGGAAAAGGGCCGCACGGCTGGTAAAGCCCTCCCCCCCATGGGCTCGCTGCTGCGCTGGATCGAGCTGAAGATGGGGCTCTCTCCGGACCAAGCTAAACGGGTGGAATTCGTGGTGCGCCGCTCCATCGGCCGCAAGGGTTTCGAAGGCGCCCACATGTTCGAGAAGGCGCTGGTGCACAACCTGAACCGGCTGCAGGACATGGCCGATAGCAAAGGCCTGAAGGTGGCCACGGAGCTGAACCGATGAGCGATGCCATCATCCGTCAAAAGATCTTTGAGCTGCTGGCCGGCCAGGAAGACCTGGTCGACCCCGCATTCGCATCGAGCACCCTGGGCATGATCCACAAGTACGAGCGCTGGACCAACGACTGGAACGTGTTCCTTAACTTCTTCAAGGACCCGGAGACCGGGAGGATTTTTGGCTGGGAGATCCGCCGCATGTCCCGCCCCGCGGAGAAGCTGGGAGGGGGCGAAGAGCAGCTCACCCACTTCTACCGGATCAAGGGGTACATGGCCCTTCAGGACGCCGATCAGACGGAGCTGCTGTTCAACGCCGCGATCGACGCCCTCTGCGACATATTTCGCGGCAACCACACCCTGGACAATGTTTGCCACGACGCCGGGCCCATGGCCGTCGACCTGATAGAAGAGCGCTTTTTCGGAAACGTCCTTTGCCACTACGCCGAGCTCAGACTGCCGGTGGCGGAGATCCTTTAAGCAGTAACAACAAGAGGAGGAGCACCATGGCTAAAATCGTAGTGACAGTAAGGTCCGACAAGGGGGGCCTGGGGATACACCCCAAGCACGGCCAGCTGATTCCCAAGGCCAAGATCACCATCGAGGAAGAGGAGTTTGCCGAAGAACTCTTCGTGCGCCCAGACGGTTTCCTGTCCCCCCTTGAGCTGAAAGACCAGGCCCGCGCCGCCGAGCTGGGGCGTCAGGTCGGCAACCAGCCCCCGCCGGCGTCTACCGACCCTACCGCCCCCCCCGGGTCCACCGGGTCCACCGGGTCCACCGGGTCCACCGGAAAGAAGCCCAAGGAGGTGACCCTTGCCTAGTCCCATTTCAGGCGCCCAGCAACTTCTGGCGATCAGGAAAGCTGTCGAGTGGAACACCGCCGTCGCCTGTGGAGCCACCGACGGCATCCTGTTCCTTTCCGGTCAGGCCAAAAGAAGCGCTGACGTCCAGGTCGACGAAAGCCGTGGCCGCTCCTTCAGCATCGACGGCACTGCAGGCCCCATCGATTGTACAACCAGCTACACCTTCAACCTGCGCTACGCCGGGATGGAACTGATCGCGGCCATGCTCATGGGCATTGCTGGGGCTCCGACAGTTCAGGGTGCCACCGCCGCCTATCTACACTTGCTGAAGTGGAGCACCGATCCCTATGGCCTGATGATCACCGTGGCAAAGAGCATGGTCGCCTACATCGAGGAGATCCCGACGGCCAAGGTCACCGGCATCACCATAAGCGGAGAGGTCGGCCCCAACCCCCTCCAGGTGACCCTGGACGTGATCGGTATCAACCGCGAAGTCGCCAGCGCCATTAACACCCTGGCCACCTATGCCAACGTGACGCTGCCGACCGACGCCAACGCCAATCCGGTCATGTTCAGCCACCTGGTGTTCCGCATGAACAACGTGGGTGACATTGCCCTGGCCGCAGGCGACAGGATCTACCCGTCGAAGTTCTCCATCAGCCTCAAGCGCAAGATGAAGGGCGAGTTCACTGGCGAGTACCGAACCACCGGAACCAACCCGCAGGATCTCAGCGACGAGCCTTCAAACGACGGCTTCCCGGAACTGGGGATCACGCTGGAGTTTCCCAAGCACTCTGCTCCCACCTACATGAACGCCCTGAGCAGTGACGCCAGGAAGAAGATGGACATTACCGCCACCGGCGCGCAAATCGCCGCGCCCTACAATTACACGCACCTCTGGCAGTACCCGCACCTGCAGATGAAGAACGCGAACCCGACCGACGATAACGGCCGCATCAAGGAACCGCTCGAGTTCATCGTCCACGGCGCAGCCGTAGCGCCTGCCGGCATGACCGGGATCACCGATCCCCTCTGGTGGTCCATCACCAGCAAGCGGACCACCAACCCCCTGGCCTAGCCCGGGTAATTTCAATTTGATGGGGGCGGTCGCAGGGCCGCCTCCGCTACATAAAGGAGGCAGTACATGGCAAAAGTAGGCGTATTCGAGACTCCCCCGCGCAAGTATTTTGACTACGACAGCGACACCGAGGTCGAACTGGAGTTCATCAGCAAAGATCGGATGAACAAGCTGCTCAAAAAAGCGGAGGAGGCGGCGAGGAAGCTCAGATCCCCTCAGTCGCTGATCTACGACATGTTCCTCGGCAAGGCCGCGGTGCACAACTGGCGTCATAAGGTCCAGGATAAAAACCCCGGGCATCCCGGCCTGGTGCTCCCGGGCGGCGCCCCGCTCCCCTTCAACGGGGAGAACCGGAACATGTTGATGGAGAAGTGTGCCGAGTTCAGCTCCTTCGTATTCCGGACCAGCACATCATCCGCGATGTTCCTGGACGAAGAGCCCGCCGATGGCGACTCCCAGACCCTGGGCGAACTGCTGGAGGAACTCGACCTCGAGGAGGATGCCGAGCCAAAAAACGACTGATCACGTACCTCCGGGGGCAGGCGGATCACCCGAAGGTTACGTGCGGGAATTGCGGGCAAACATTCAGTGACGAGGGCGAATGGCCGGTCTGCTTCGAGGGGAGTTGCCCGGTCGAGTTCGACCAGCTGGACGACGATGACATGAGGCTCCTGGAACTGCGGGGCATGCTGGGGCTGCTCAACGAATACGGGCTGGCCCCCCGGGTCTGCAAGATGTTCGACGTAACAGACGAAGACCTGGAACACCTGGCGTTGCTGGAAATGGAGTGCAGGTTGCTAGCCAAGGAAAAGGCCGGAGAGGGGCAAAGCAATGGCTGAAGTAAAACTGACAGTCCTGGGTGAAGACAAAAGTGGCCCGGCCCAGTCCGCCATCAAAAACGCCACGGCTGGCTTGAGCAACCTGGATAAGCAGCAGCGGCAGGTCACCACTTCCACCAACCAGTCCGCCAACGCCATCAAGAACCTCGGGCGGGAAACGGGATCCTTGGAATCGAAGATGCGCTCCCTGGCCAGTACCATCATGGGGGTCCTCACCACCGCGATCGTCGGGTTGTCCCTGGTCGGCATGTTCAACAAGGGCATCGAGGCCGTCGATAACTTCCAGCAGTCGGTCATCCAGACGGCAGCCATGATCACCTCGCTCCAGGGGGGCGAGAACATCGCGGATAACTACCGCCAGGCCAAGATCTACGCCGAGGGTCTGCAGGTCACCCTGCAGCAGGTGGACGCCCGCACCACCCTGAACCTCACCAGCCTGCAGCAGATCACCGAGGAGATGGTCAAACAAGGCGTGGTCCTGGACAACAATAACGCCGGCCAGGTCGAAGCCTTCACCCGCATAGCCAACGCCGCGGCCGTCTACAGCCGCAACGGCGCCAGCGAGATCCAGGTGCGCCAGGAGATCCGCGCGCTCATGATGGGGACCGTGGACCAGAACAGCCAGCTGGCCCAGCTGCTGCAGCGCACCGTTGACGGTCCGCTTAAACAGCAAATCGACAAGTGGAAGCAGTCCGGCACCCTGGTCGAGGAGCTGGGCAAGCGCTTATCCGGTTTTGGCATGGCGGCGGATGACCTGAACCAGACCTGGGGCGCCGTCAAGAGCTCGATGCAGACCTCTCTCGATCTGGTGCTGCGCGCAGGTTTCGCGGGAATTGTGAAGGACATCTCCACTGAACTCGGCAAAGTCAACGAGTATCTGAAGAGCCACCGGGAGGAGATCGGCGAGAAGATCGCCAACGCCTGGGAGACGGTGAAAGCCGTCATGGGCGGAGTAGCCGAAGTCGCCGGATTCATCTGGGACAATTTCGAGCCCTTCGCCACGGTGATCGTCGGCGGCGCCATCATCAAGGGCGTCACCGGCATCGTGGGCGTCTTCACCACCCTGTCCGAAACCCTGATCGCCATACGGGGCTCCATGGTCGCCATCGGTGCCTTGTCCGGGACGGCCGCCACGGCGGCAGCGGGCGCTGCCACTGCCGGGGGAGCGGCGGGAGTCGGCGGCGCGGTGGCCGGGGGAGGAGTCCTCGCGGCGATCGGCGGCGGGCTCGCCGGCGCGGGGATCGCCATCGGCGGCGGCATCGGCCTTGGCTTCGCCCTGCAGCCGGCGGTGCGCAAACTCGACGAATTCCTCTACCAGAAGTACGGCTGGATGCTGACCGGTGAGGCGGCCTTCAGGGAGCAGGAAGCCCGCGGCGCCGTCGCAGGCCAGCGCCTCAGCGAGGTAATGGCCAAGCGCAAAACTTCCGGCGCCGGCGCACAGGTCCCCCAGGTGAACCTGCAAGACACCCCCGAGCAGCTGAAAGAGAAAATGGATTTGATGGGGAAGGAGCTGGCCGCGTTTAAAACCCTCCAGGACCAGAAGAGCGCCCTGGTGAAGGGGCAGTCCGAGATAGAAGTCTCCATCATGAAAACCCGCTACAGCCAGGGGCTGGTGACCACGAAAACCTACTACGAGGAAGAAACCAAGGTTGCCCTGACCGCAGCTCAGGACCAGGTTGATAACGCCATCGCCTACCTCCGCCGCGAAGAGGAAGCCCTCGCGTTCATTCACGCAAAACGTGGGGAGAAGAGCGCGGAGTACCAGGAGGAGCTGGCCCGAAACCAAAAGGCCGTAGCGGACGTCCAGAAGGCCCAGATCGATTACGCGAAGGTCTTCGTCGACAGCGAGTCGAAGATGACGGCCGCGCTCCGGGAGCGCCAGGAGGAGTACGCCAAGATCATCAATTCCACCCTGGAGGCGTCCGGGCAGTACGTCGCAGCCGAGCGCGCCAAACAGCAGGAAGACGAGCGCAGCATACAGATGCTGAGGCTCAGAAAAGAGGCCGAAGAGGGGATCCAGGGAGCGGTTGACGCCCTTGCCGCCACGGAGAAGAACCGGCATATCGCCCTGGTCTCGGCCCAGATCAAGGAGAACGAGGAGCGCCGGCAGTACGCCGCCGACCTGGTATCCCTGCAGACCGAACTGGACAAGTTGAACGGCAAGGACCAGGAGCTGATCGACTCGGAAAACAAGCTGCGGGAAGGCCGCGAGAAGCTCTCCTCGCTACAGGATCGAATAGCCATCGCCTGGGCCCAGGGGAACGCCACAGCCATCTCCGGACTCTCCCAGCAGATACAGCTGCAGGAGCAGTTGAACCGCAGGATACAGGAGTCGGCAACCTTCCTCGAGCAGGTAAAAGTGCTCAACGGTGAGATCGTCGGCTTCAGCGGGAATTCCCCCATCTACGCCAATGGCGGCGGCGCCTTTTCCAACGGCCAGGCCGTCCCGGGATACCAGTCGCCATCCGGCTCCCGCGGTGGCGGATTGACCGTCATCAGCTCCAACTCCCCGTTCGTCTCACTTACTGATCCGAACCCCTTTGCCGGCGCCCGCGCCAACGGCGGCCCGGTCAAGGCATACGCGACCTACCGGATCAACGAGGACGGCACCGAGTACCTCACCATGGGTAACAAGGGTGGCTACATCACCCCGGCCCGTGCGAACTCAGGCGGCAACGGTGGCGGCCTCACCATCGCCCCGGGTGCCATCCAGCTCATTATGCAGGGCGGCGGGAAGGTAGACGCCGATGCCATGGTAGATGCGATCAGCCGCAAGCTGTTCCCCAAATTGGAAGATTTCGCCCGCAGACGCCGGGCATAAACAGGGAGGTTTTTATGAGTTGGACCATAGATGCACGCTGCAGCCGTTGCGTAAAGAAGGATGCTTGCAAGGACCGCCCGGCCCTGATCGGCACGCTGTCCCCGCTTACCAACGAGCTGAACACGCAGGAGCAATTCACCGAAGGCCCCGGGGATGGCGTTATCATCATTTCCTGCAATGACTTCGCCGTTGCATGACCATCAACCGCTACGCGACATACGGCGCCTACGCCGACGGATACTCCGAGGACTGGGCGCCGTCAGGGGCGGCGCTCTTCACCGGGGACGGCGTATCCTTCGCCCCGTCGCGCATGCACGGCTACCCGACCTTTACCCTCAGCTGGGAGCAGGCCTCCGTCGTAAGTGCGGGAGGTGACACCCGCGCCTATGCGCCCTACGTCCAGGAGCTGCTGATCCAGCTCCCCTGGTCCGGCATGAGCAGCGTCGATCGCGCCGCCCTGATAGCGTTTCATGCGTCCCCGGCCATCAACGGGATGGCCGGGGTATTCAGCCTGTTTAACCCGGTAATCGGCCCCGCGCTTCCGGTGCGCTTTGCCTCGGACACGCTCCCTGCTATGCCAGAAATCGCCTTCGGCCGTTACCGCGTGGAGCTCCCGTTGCGGGTGAACATCAATTACCCGCAGTCCCTCGCCCCCGGCGTACCCGCGGCGATCACCGGCAACCGCTTCGTCCTGGGAGGGGTGGCCATGCCCTTCCCCGCTCCGCTGCGCCCCACCACCGGCTACAGCATACAAAAGCCCCAGACCCTGGAGCACAACAGCGCAGGCAGCCCGATCATCTACGGCAAAAGCCTTTTGACGCTTCAAGAGCACCAGTATTCCATGGCGCTGGACTTCGACGGCTTCATCAACCTCCTGGCCTTTTTCTTCTCCTTCGCGCACGGTGCCCGGAACCGGTTTGCTTGGATCGAGGAAGCCGGCATTACCCGTACCCTCCGGCTGTCCGGCCGGCAGATCATCGTGCGGCAGATCAACTACAACCGGTACGAGACGGACCTTAACCTGGTGGAGGAGCTGTGATAGATTTCCCCGCCGCATTCACCGCCGAGAAAAACAAGCTGACCGGCGCCGCCCCCGTGTGGATCTTTAAGTTCTCCGCCGGCGGGGTGACCTACTACCTGAGCGCCAATGCCTATGTCATCACCCCCTGGGGAGTGACAACCCGGGCGTGGGTGCGATCCTGGGGGCAGCTCCTGGAAGGTCTCGGCGGCACCCTGGATGAGTTCCGTATTTCGGATTTGGCCCTGGAGCTCCTGATCGACCCTGACGCCTCCCCCAACATGGAGGACCTGGCGACCCAGTATCCCCTCGAGGAGTCCCCCGTCTTGCAGTACCTCTGGTATCACGGCTGCGCCGATCCTCCCCAGGAGATGTTTCGCGGGCATGTAAAAGACCTGTCGATACCTAATGAGACCGTCGTGTCCCTTTCTCTTCAGGACGAATCCATCCGGTTTGAGCGCGCCATGATCGGGACCCTGGTCACCCGCGCAGCCTATCCTTATGCCGACCCTGACGACGTAGGGAAGGTGCTCCCGATACCGTTCGGGACCGTGAAGTCATTGCCGGCACTGGCGGTCAACGCCGGCGCCCTGACCAGTCTGCCCGCCTCGATCTCTGCAACCGCCACCAGCTTCTACCTCACCAGCGGGGAGGGGATCGTGAGCGGCACAGTGCTCCAGGTCGACGACGAACAGATACTGGTGTCCGCCATCGCCGGTGCCCAGATCACCAACTGCACCCGGGGGCATAACCTCACCGTTGCCACTACGCACCTGAAGGGTGCCGGGATCTGGGAGCAGAAAGACTCTTTTGACTACATCATCTCAGCCATACCGCTCACGGCGGTGTCAAAAATCTACGGGAAATTGGGTGATCGCGCCGTAGACATCACCGCCATCTGCACCACCTACCTAGGGAGCGGGGGGAGCCAGCACCCCGCCTACCCAGGCAAAGCAGTTGTCTCCACCCCGGGATACCTGACCGCGACGCAGGGCGTCGACCTGCTGGTCAGCGACGGCATCACCATCAACGACGCGCTGGAGATAGTCGACGAGATCCTGATCAACAACAACCTGTCCGTGCTGGATGGGATTTCGCTTGAGGACACCATCGGCGTCGCCAACAGCCTGGGGCTCACCGACGCCATAGTAATCGCCAACAGCCTCGGCGTCACAGACACCATAGATGTGCTCTCCAACATCGCCCCGCAGGACTCCATAGCAATACTTAACGGCCTCGGCATTAGCGATGGCATTACCATCTCCGACGCGATCACCATCAGCGAGACTGCACACAACCACGACGGCGCCACGGACGTGCGGCGGGTGGACGTGACTACCTACACCGTATCCGGCGCAGTCTCGACCCCGGAAAACATCACCGACGGAGACCTGAACACAAGCGCACTCGTCGGCGGCACGGGGCAATTCCGGATGCTCACCGGCCACATACAGGAGGGTGCACCTCCCCTGCTTGTCCGTGGCGCGATCGATTACAGTTGCTCCGGCGACTTCAATTTCAAAATACGGGTGATGTCGGTTGACGGGGCAACAACCAAACCGGCTAGTGCATCAAGGACTGTGGCCTACACCGGCTGGATGACCCTCACCTCGTGGGCTGATCTGCGGAATGTGGGAACCTACATAGAAGTGGCCGGGGACGGCACCGGGAATGCAACCCTT
>Ga0209317_1002839_pt1 | contig 11889 bp, 11 predicted proteins | sample RifGroB2_FD_183994 | JGI IMG/M metagenome (GOLD analysis project Ga0209317, IMG submission 183994) | Soil microbial communities from Rifle, Colorado, USA - Groundwater B2 (SPAdes) (version 2) | ecosystem: Environmental > Terrestrial > Soil > Unclassified | place: Rifle, Colorado | collected...
CGGCATCGCGGTGAAGACTGCGGGAAGCAACACCTTTCCGGTGGTGAAGGATTACGTCGACGAGATAGTGCTGGTGGACGAGGAGGAGATCGCGCTCGCCATCGTGTCGCTCATGGAGCGGAACAAGCTGATGGTGGAGGGTGCCGGCGCGGTCGGGCTGGCGGCGCTACTGAACGGCAGGGTGAAGAAGATATCCGGGAAGACGGTGGCGCTTCTTTCCGGCGGCAATATCGACGTAAAGACCATCGCCGTGGTCGTGGAGCGCGGCCTGCTGGCCGCGGGGCGCTACCTGAAGCTGAAGGTGGAGCTGGATGACGTGCCGGGGGCGCTGGCGAAACTGGCGGCGGAGATCGCCGAGGCGCGGGCCAACATCTCCATCATCACCCACGACCGGCGCTCCGAATCGCTGCCGATAGGAAAGACCGAGGTGCTGGTGGAGTTGGAGACCCGTGGCAGCGAGCACATCCAGGAAGTGACCCGGCACCTGACCAAGTGCGGTTATCAGATCGAAGTCATTAAATAAAAAAAACCAAAACCATTGGCACGGAGTACATCTGAGGAAATCTGAGAAAGGCAAACCTTTTATGTTTTGTTTTTCTCAGAAGTTCTCAGATTTTCTCCGTGCTAATGGTTTTGAGGTTCGTGCGCCTTGATCACCCTGAGGAAGGCGTCGCCGTAACGGGCCAGTTTGTGCTGCCCCACGCCCGTTATCTTCAGCAACTCCCACTTGTCCTTGGGCATCTGCGCGGCCATCTCGGCCAGCGTCGCGTCGGCAAAGACGACAAAGGGCGGCACCTGCTGCTCGTCGGCGATCTGCTTGCGCAGTTCCCGCAACTCCTGGAACAGTTCGCCGTCGTAAGCCGGCTTCCTGGCAGCACTCTTCTTCTCCACCACCCGTGTATCCCTCGGCTTGGCAAGTTCCAGCCTCATCTCCCCCCGCAACAGCGGACGCGCATCTTCCGTCAGCTTCAGCACCGAAAAATTGGCCAGATCCTGCTCCAGGTACCCCAGGTGTATCAACTGGCGCAAAAGGCTCCCCCACACCTCCTGTGAATGATGCTTTCCGATGCCGAAGGTGGAAAGCTGGTCATGCTTCAGATCCAGGATCCTCTGGTTCTGCGAGCCGCGCAGCACGTCGATGACATGCCCCATCCCGAAACGCTGGCCTACCCGGTAGACGCAGGAGAGCGCCTTGCGGGCGTCCTCGGTGGCATCGAAACGCTCAGGGGGGCTCTCGCAGATGTCACAGTTGCCGCACCCCTCTTCCAACCGGTCCCCGAAGTACCCCAGGAGCACCCGCCGGCGGCAGGTCTGCGCCTCGGCAAAGCCCACCATGCAGTTCAGCTTGTGCAGCTCGATACGGTTCTGCTCCTCGTTGCCGCCGTTGCCGATCAGCCCGCGGGCGACCGCGATGTCCCCGTAGCCGAAGAGAAGCAGCGCATCGGCGGGAAGCCCGTCACGTCCGGCGCGCCCTGTTTCCTGGTAGTAGCTCTCAATGCTCTTGGGCATGTCGTAGTGCACCACGAAGCGGACGTTGGACTTGTCGATCCCCATCCCGAAGGCGACGGTTGCGACGACGATCTTGACGTCATCCCGCAGGAACGCCTCCTGAACCTGGTGGCGCTCCCTGTCCGGCAGGCCCGCGTGGTAAGCCGCCGCCTTGATCCCGGCTCCGCAAAGCTTCCTGGCCACCTCCTCCACCCTTTTTCGGGAGAGGGCGTAGACGATGCCCGCCTCGTCCTTGCGGGTGGCCAGAAAAGCGGTGAGCTGGTTGAAAGGCTTGTTCTTCTCCATGACGCCGTAGCGGATGTTGGGGCGGTCGAAACCGGCGAAGAAGCAGGCGGCATCTTCGAGGCCGAGCCTGGAGAGGATGTCCCCCTTGGTTTGGGCGTCCGCGGTGGCGGTGAGTGCGATCATCGGGATCTGCGGGAAGATCTCCCGCAGCACGCCCAGCTGTGCGTATTCCGGACGGAAGTCGTGCCCCCATTGCGAGACGCAGTGCGCCTCGTCGATGGCGAAGAGGGAGATGGGGAGGGTCTTGATCCTCTCCAGAAACCCGTCGCTCAAAAGCCGCTCAGGGGCCACGTAGAGCAGCTTCAGCTCTCCGGCGTGCAACTCGGCCAGCACCCGGCGCGCCTCAGCCTCGCCCAGGGCTGAGTTGTAGCAGGCGGCAGCGATGCCGTTCTCCCGCAGCGCGTCGACCTGGTCCTTCATAAGAGAAATGAGGGGCGAGACCACCAGCGCCGTCCCGGGAAGGCAGAGGGCGGGCACCTGGTAGCAAAGCGACTTCCCGCCGCCGGTCGGCATCAGCACGAAGGCGTCCTTGCCGGCCAGCACCGTCTCCACTATCTCCTGCTGCCGGGGACGGAACGCCTTGTACCCGAAGATGTCGTTCAGGATTTTTATGTGGGAAAGCGGCATCTGCGGGCCCTTTGGCAATTGGAGATCCGGTAAGTCTGAAAGAGAAAGAGGTGCCTGCGCTGGCAGCCATACATCAAAGCAGGAATGGGAAAGTTGTCAACTGCAGCCGCTTTAGACCGCGTCTGCGGCCAGTGTCGCCGCCGGATCGAGTCCGGCGATGAAGGCACGGGTGCGCGCGGCGCCGTTTGCCGGGGCGAGGAGGCCGGGGCGGAGCAGATCCACGTAGCTGTCCACGTCATACCAGGGAGGGAGGATTGCCGCCGATAACCCCGACACCTTGGCCTGTTCCAGGCTTGCCCGCAGCACGTTGCCGGTGGACCAGGGGATTTCCCGGAATAAAGAACCGTACCCCCCCCTGACACCGACGAGATAATACCCGCCATCCTCCGCCGGGCCGAATACGGCATCGCTCCCCTGCCCCAGCCTCCCGAACGCCTCTTCGATGAAGGAAAGCGGCAGGTCGGGCGCATCGCTGCCGATTACCACGCAGGGACCGTAACCGAGATTGGCGAGAGCGTCAAACGCCTGTTCCAGCCGCGTGCCGAGCCCCCCCGCGCTCTGGTGCATCAGGGTCGCGTCCGGCGCCGCCTCACGGAAGAACTCCTCGCTCCCTTCGTAGCAGACGATCGTGTCGACCCTGAGCGCGGCTGTCCGCTCCAAGATGTCCAGGAGCATACAGCGGTACAGGTCGGCACTCTGGCCCGGGGACAGGGGGGGCGTGAGACGGGTCTTGACCCGCCCCGGGAGCGGTGTCTTGGCGAAGATGGCGAGCGCGCGTTTCATTAGAGGGACGAACCTTAAGAGAGTTAAATGAAGGATTAAAAGCTAGAGTTGTCCACAGTTTTGCCGTTTATCAACAGAGTTATCCACAGTCAACCCGTTGACTCGGCAGACCGAGCTACCCCTTTTTCCGCTCGATCGCGGCGTACGCGGAATGCTTATGGATGGACTCGAAGTTCTCGGCCTCAACGGAAAACCACGTGATATTTTCTATAGATAGCAGCCGCACCGTCGCCTCGCGCACCATATCCTCCACGAAGCGCGGGTTCTCGTAGGCACGCTCGGTCACGAACTTCTCGTCCTCGCGCTTTAAAAGCGAATACACAGGCGAGGAACCGCACTCCTCGATTACCTCGATGAGATCCTCGATCCAGATGAATTCGCTGTAGCGGACCTGAACGGTCATGATGGAGCGCTGGTTGTGGGCGCCGTAACTGGAGAGTTCCTTGCTGCAGGGACAAAGCGAGGTGACCGGCACCTTGATCCCCAGCACGAAGTCGAATTGGTCCGAAAGCGAGGCGCTGAAGGTGCAGGTGTACTCCATGAGGCTCTTGGCGCGCGAAACCGGCGCCCGCTTCTCCACGAAGTAGGGGAACTCCATCTCCAGGTGCGCGTTGGACGCCCCCAGTTTCTCCTTCATGGTGGAGAGGATCACCTCAAGCTTGTCCAGGGCGATGTCCTCCCGGTACTTGTTCAGGATCTCCACGAACCGGCTCATGTGCGTCCCCTTGAAGTGATGCGGGAGGTCGACGTACATGTTGATGCGCGCGATGGTGTTCTGGAACTTCTTGTTCTTGTCCATCACCACGATCGGGTAGGAGACGTCCTTCACGCCGACCTTGCCGATCGGGATGTTGCGGGTGTCCCGGGTGAGTTGAACGTCGGTCAGGGTCTTGCCTTCAAGTTTCTCTTTATCTTTGGTCATGCCTTTTCCTCAGGCTTGACGTACCGGACCGGGTCGGCTACGCCCAGTTCCGCGAATCCTTTGAGGCGCAGGCGGCAGGAGTCGCACAGGCCACAGGCGGCCCCGTCCTCGCTCGGATCGTAGCAGGAATGGGTCTTCCCGTAGTCGACGCCGAGGGTCAGCCCTGTCTTGATAATTTCCGCCTTGCTGAGGCTGATCAGCGGCGTGTGGATGGTCATCTTCTTCCCTTCCACCCCCGCCTTGGTGGCGAGGTTGGCCATCGCCTCGTAGGCCGCGATGAACTCGGGGCGACAATCCGGGTAGCCCGAGTAGTCGAGGGCGTTCACGCCGATGAAGATGTCGAAGCATCCCAGCGTCTCGGCCCACCCCAGCGCGAAGGAAAGAAAGATGGTGTTCCTGGCCGGCACGTAGGTAACCGGGATATCCTCCCCCACCCCCGCCTTCGGGACCTCGATATCGGAGGTGAGGGCGCTGCCGCCCATCTTCCTCAGATCGAAATCGACCAGCAGGTGATCGACGGCGCCCATGGGACGCGCGTTCAGCTTGGCAACCGCCAGTTCGTGCTGGTGCCGCTGGCCGTAGCTGAAGCTCAAGGCGTAGGGCTCGAAGCCCTGGTGCCTGGCGATTGCCAGGCAGGTGGTGGAATCGAGCCCGCCGCTGTACAGGATTACCGCTTTCTTCTTCATCGTGCACCTCTATCCCACTCTCCTCCCCAAGGGGAGGTCGGGAGGGGGGAATTTTGTCGCTTGGGTCTTCCCCCTCCCTGGCCCTCCCCCTCAGGAGAGGGGACTCCGAGCAGAGGGTGGCGGGAAAAGGAGCGGGACCAAAGAAAAAGGCCGCGCCGGCGATCCGGTGCGGCCTGGATGACTACTCTACGAAGCTCTTCAGCTTCTTCGCCCGGCTGGGGTGCCTCAGCTTCCTGAGCGCCTTGGCCTCGATCTGCCGGATCCTCTCGCGGGTGACCTCGAAGTCCTGGCCGACCTCCTCCAGGGTGTGGTCGCTCTTCTCGCCGATGCCGAAACGCATCCTGAGCACCTTCTCCTCACGGGGGGTAAGGGTGGAGAGCACGCGGGAGGTCTGCTCGGAAAGGTTCGCCTTGATGACCGCCTCGAGGGGGGATACCACCCCCTTGTCCTCGATGAAGTCGCCGAGATGGGAATCTTCCTCCTCGCCGATCGGGGTCTCCAGGGAGATCGGCTCCTTGGCGATCTTGAGGACCTTCCTGACCTTGTCCAGCGGCAGCGCCATGCGCTCGGCGATCTCCTCCGGCGAGGGCTCGCGGCCGATCTCCTGCACCAGCTGACGGCTGGTACGGATCAGCTTGTTGATGGTCTCGATCATGTGCACCGGGATGCGGATGGTGCGGGCCTGGTCCGCGATGGCGCGGGTGATGGCCTGACGGATCCACCAGGTGGCGTAGGTGGAGAACTTGTAGCCGCGCTGGTACTCGAACTTGTCCACGGCCTTCATCAGGCCGATGTTCCCTTCCTGGATCAGGTCGAGGAACTGCAGGCCGCGGTTGGTGTACTTCTTGGCGATGGAGACGACCAGGCGGAGGTTCGCCTCGACCAGCTCGCTCTTGGCCAGTTTCGCCTTGTGCTCCCCTTCCTCGATGGCGAGGAGCGCGTTGGCGAGTTCGCTCGCCTTGAAGCCCGACTCCTGCTCGATCTTCTTGAGGTTCGCCTCGCTGGAGCGGTAGCGCTTCTCGAGCTTCTGCCCCTCCTCCAGGGTCATGTGCATCTTCTTGGAGAAGTCGGCCTCGGAAGCGGACTTCAGCCCCTCGAAGGCGGCCAGGAAGACGTCCTTGACGGTGCTGGTCTCCTTTTCAAACTCGGCGACCTCCTGCATCACGGTGTCGACCTTGCAGGAAAGCTCCTTCAGGCGCTGGGCGATCTTCTCGATGTGGCGGTCCTTCAGGCGCAGCGACTTGAGCGTCTCTGCCATCTTCACCTTGAGTTCGCCGTGCTCGCTGTTGAGCGCGTCGCTCTCCTTGGCGGAAACCTTTCCTTCCAGCGCGGTCTGGATCTGCTCCATGCGCTGGTCCATCTCCTTGATCTCGTCGATGATGCCGAGCACGCGCAGGGCCTGCAGATCCTCCTCGCCCTCCTCCAGCACCTCTTCCTCGACGTCCTTGGAGATTTCGATGGCGCCGATCTGCTGCTTGCGCAGACGCTCGCCCAGCGAGACGACCTCGCGCACGGTGATCGGGGTGTTCAGGATGACGCTGGCTACGTCGCGCTCGCCCACTTCGATCCTCTTGGCGATCTCCACCTCACCCTCGCGGGTCAGAAGCGATACGGAGCCCATTTCGCGCAGGTACATGCGCACCGGATCGCTGGTGCGGCCGAGGGTGCCGGGTTCGAACTCGACCTCTTCCTCGCCCCCTTCGTGCTCTTCCTCTTCCTCGAGGTCCATCTTGATCTTGGGGATCTTCACCTTTTGGGCGGAGTCCACGATCTCGATGTCCATATCGCCAAACATGCTCATCACATCGTCGATCTGGTCGGAAGAGACGATGTCGGGGGGGAGCAGGTCGTTCACCTCTTCGTAGGTGAGGAAACCTTTTTCCTTGCCCAGGTCGATGAGCTGCTTCACTTCATCCATGCTTTTCTTGGCCATTTACCACGCTCCGCTACAGCTTGAATCCAGCACAGCTTACGCTTGAATCCTACTATAGTAATTTCGATTTTTTATTACGCAACCGCTCAAGTTCAGCCAGGACCTCCAGGTAGCGCGGAGAATCCGGATCGACCGTGGCGAGTTCCCTTGCCAGGGCCTTGCCGTCCCCCTTGAGCGCTCTCCGTTCCAGGGCTTGGCAACACTGCTCGAAGGCCTTGACGGGATCAAGGTCCTCCAGGTGCGCGTCCTCCACAAACAGGGAGTAGAGACGGCTTCTTTCCTCGTGCGACTCGATCTGTTCCAAGACCAGGGGGAGATCGAGATCCCCCTCTTCGGACTGGGCCAGGATGGCCTGGACCAGCTTGAGATGGCTGGCACTGAAGAGCTTATCGGCACCATGATCCCGAACCCTTAGCACCACTTCCGGATACTTCACCATCAGGGTCAGCAGCACCTCCTCGGTGCCGGTCTGCTTCGGTGCCCCCTTGGGCTGCGGGCGCGGCCCCTGCTCCCGGGCGGGGATCCCCACTTTCCTGAGCAGCATGGCCCGGTCGATGCCGACCGCCCGGCAGATCTCCTTCTCGTAGAGCCCGCGCTCCACCGGGTCGGCGATCTTCTGCAGCCGGGGTGAAACCTCGTTCACGAAGGCGACCTTCCCCTCAACGCCCCGGACGTCCAGGCTCTTCAGGATGCCCCGGTAAAACGACTCGAAGATGGGGAGCGCCTTGTCCAGAAGCGGCTGGAACGCCACGCCACCCTCGCGGTTGATGAAGGTGTCCGGGTCGTCCCCCGACGGAACCTCGACCACGCGGGCCGGGAATGCCTCCTCGAGGAACAGCTCCATGGAGCGGACCGTCGCCTTGCGTCCCGCCTCGTCGCCGTCAAAGAGCATGTAGGCCCGGTCGGCGTAGCGCCGCAAGAGCTTCACGTGCGGCTGGGTGAGCGCCGTGCCGCAGGTGGCGACCACGTTGGTGAAACCGGCCCGGTACAGCGCCAGGTGGTCGAAGTACCCCTCGACGACGATGGCGCTCCCCTTCTCCCGCATCCCCTTCTTGGCCAGGTCCACTCCGAAGAGGACCTCGCTTTTGCGGTAGACGATGGATTCCGGCGAATTTATGTACTTGGGAAGCGAGTCGTCCATAACCCGCCCGCCGAACCCGATGGCACGCCCGTGCAGGTCCGCGATGGTGAAGAGGAGACGGTTTCTGAAGGTGTCGTAGTAGCCGTCCTTCCCTTCCCTCTTCCTCAACAGCCCCAGCTTCTCGACCGCATCCAGCGGGATTCCCTTGCGCCGCAGGTAGCTCGTCAGGTTGTCCCACCCCGCCGGCGCGAACCCCATGCGGTAGGTGGCGGCGGTATCCCGGTCCACCCCGCGCTTTTCCAGGTAGGCTCTCCCGGCGGCACCCGCCTCGTCGGACTCCAAAACCCGGCGATAAAACTCGCAGGCCAGCTCGTTGATCTGGTAAGCCTGGTCCTGCTCATCCACCTTGCGCTTCTCTTCGCGGGTCAGCGGACGCTCGGGGATTTCCACCCCCACCTTCTTGGCCAGGAACTTGACCGCCTGCGGAAAGGAAATCCCTTCCATGCGCATCACGAAATCGACGGCATTGCCGCCCACGCCGCAACCAAAGCAATGGAAGATGCCGCGCGCCGGGTTCACGTTGAACGACGCGGTCTTCTCGCCATGAAAGGGGCAGACCCCCTGGTAATTCGCCCCGGACTTCTTGAGGCTCATGTAGTCGGAGACAACCTGGAGGATGGGGGCCCTCTCGCGTACCTCCCTAACCTTTTCGTCCGGTATCATCGACACTGCTGCAGATCCTTATTTCTTATGCGCTCCCTGCGGAGTCGGCGCCTTAACGTCCTTGTCTTCTTTGGCGTCCTTCATTTCCCTAGAGTGCTTGGCTACCGCACCTTCCCACCCGGACGCTATGTCGGCTCCTGTCGAGGCGAAGGCGCTCGCCGTCTTGGAGTCGTAAATCCATCCCTTCACCTTCTCGGGCATCGGTTTCGTAGTAGCCAGGTAGAGGAGCACGCAGAGTATGAATCCGCCCTGCAGGAAACCGAACACGATCCCGCCGGCCCGGTTGATTCCGCCCAAAAGCATGACTTTCAGGACGACGGTGAGCAGATGACCGAGGAAATAGAAAAGCATGCCGAGCAGCATGAAGATAAGGAGGAACGCCAGCGGCTGCGCCACCTGCGGGGGGAGGTTGATGAAATGCCTGATCCCCAGACTTAGAGAGGAATAGTATCGGAAAGCGGCCCAGCCGCCCGTGACGAGACCGAGCAGGGAGCACGCCTCCCGCACCAGCCCCTTCGAGAAACCCTTTGCCACGAAGAAAAGCAATACGACCCAGATAAGGATGTCGAGAAGGATCATGCAAACACCTGGTCAGCAGCCACAAAGCAAAAGAAGGGGGAATCGTCCGATTCGCCCCTACTCGTGACACCCAAAACCCGCAACCACCCCCGGGAACGGGTCCCGGGGGCGATAATTATGCGAGCTTTTCCTTCACAACTTCGCTCACCAATTTACCTTCTGCACGGCCGGCGACTTGGGGCTGCAGGGTCTTCATGACCATGCCCATGTCCTTGCCGCTGGTAGCGCCGACTTCCGCGATGACTTTCATCACCAGGGCCGCCAGCTCTTCCCGTGTCAGCTGCTGGGGGAGGTAGCCCATCAGGAGCGCGAGCTCCGCTTCCTCCTTATCCACCAACTCCTGCCTGCCTGCTTCCTTAAAGAGCCGGATGGATTCCCTGCGCTGCTTGCAGAGGGTAACGATGGTTTCGGTGATCTCGCTATCGTTCAGTTCACGCCTGAGCTCGATATCGCGGTTTTTCACCGAGGAGAGTACCATGCGGATGGTAGATAAACGCAAGGTATCGCGACTTTTCATCGCCTCCTTCAGTTCCGCGGTAAGCCTCTCCCTCAGTTGCATGAAACCCTCTTTTTAGTCGACCATCTTGCGCTGTTTCTTCAGAGCGCGCTTGCGAGCGGCAATGGCCTTTTTCTTCTTCTTGATGCTCGGCTTCTCGTAGTGCTCTCTTTTGCGGACCTCAGAAAGGATCCCGGCTTTTTCGCACTGCTTTTTGAACTTTTTCAGTGCAAGCTCAAACGGTTCAGCTTCTTTTACCTTTACTCCCGGCATTCATATTCCCCCCCCTTCTCTAGCTAGATTTACAAATTTGTGTGGGTACGGGCCGGCAGACATTATTCAAGGAATCAGCAATATATCATCTTCACTGCAGTTGTCAAGGAGTTTGTGCCGTTTCGGGACAATCTAACCCTGACGGGAGCTCTTCTCCTCGATCCCGGAGACGCCGAAGCGGCGCCTGAGTTCGGCGTAGACCTCCTCGGGGTCGATGTCGTAGAAGCCGAGCAGCACCAGGTTGTGGAAGATGAGGTCGGCGGTCTCGTAGACGATCTCCTCGCGCTTGCCACCCTTGCCGGCGATGACCACTTCGGTCGCCTCCTCGCCCAGCTTCTTCAGGATCTTGTCGATCCCCTTGGCCATGAGGCTCGCGGTGTAGGAGGATTCGCTCGGGTTCGACTTGCGCTCCTGGATGACGCGGTAAACCGCGGCGATGATGTCGTCTTTGGGCTGCTCCATTTCGATGCTCCTATATCTCTTAGAGCCGTACCGGCACGCCGCGGTCGCGGAGATAGGTCTTGGCTTCCTCGATGGTGTACTCGCGGTAGTGGAAGATGGATGCGGCGAGGCAGGCGCTGGCACCGGCCTGGGTGAAGCCGTCATAGAGATGCGAGAGGCCGCCGACGCCGCCGGAGGCGATGACCGGGATGCTCACGGCGTCGACCACGGCGCGGGTGAGCGGCAGGTCGTAGCCGTCCTTGGTACCGTCGCGGTCCATGCTGGTCAAAAGGATCTCGCCCGCCCCAAGCTCTTCCATGCGCTGCGCCCACTCTACCGCGTCGATTCCGGTCGGGTTCCTGCCTCCGTGGGTATAGACCTCCCAGCCGCCGTTGGCGCGGCTGCGCGCGTCGATGGCGACCACGGTGCACTGCGAGCCGAACCTCTCGGCAGCCTCGTTCACGAACTCGGGACGGTGCACCGCCGCCGTGTTGATGGAGACCTTGTCGGCACCGGCGTTCAGAAGCCGCCTGATGTCTTCGACCGTGCGGACGCCGCCTCCCACGGTAAGCGGCATGAAGACGCGCTCGGCGGTGCGGCGCACCACGTCGATGATGATGTCGCGCTCGTCGGAGGATGCGGTGATGTCGAGGAAGGTCAGTTCGTCGGCCCCCTGCTGGTCATACAGTTCTGCGATCTCCACCGGGTCGCCCGCATCACGCAGGCCCAGGAACTGGACCCCTTTCACTACCCTCCCCCCCTTCACGTCGAGGCAGGGGATGATTCTCTTAGTAAGCATCTGAAACTCCAGATTGAGGCTGAGATTAAGATTAAAATTAAGATTAAGACTGAGATTAAGATGTAGTCGCGAGCCGCAACGCTGCAAGGAGAACCAGCAGCGCCTTCCTTAATCTTAATCTTTGTCTTAACCCTGCTTCTTAGTCAGCGCAATGGCCTCGGCGAGGTTGATGGCACCGGAGTAGATCGCCTTGCCGGTGATGACGCCGGTGACCCCGGAGGACTCGATCGCCATCAGGTTCTCGATGTCCTTGAGCGAAGAGAGACCGCCGGAGGCGATTACCGGGATGTTTATCGCTTCGGCCAGAGCCTTGGTGGCCTGGATGTTCGGCCCCTGCATCATGCCGTCGCGGCTGATGTCGGTGTAGATGATGGCGCAGACGCCGTCGCCTTCGAACTGCTTGGCCAATTCGGTCGCCGTGATGCCGGTGACCTCGGCCCAACCCTGGACCGCGACCATGCCGTTCTTGGCGTCGATGCCGACCACGATCTTGCCCGGGAACTTGGCGCAGGCTTCCTTTACGAAGGCGGGGTTCCTCTGGGCTGCGGTGCCGATGATGACGCGGCCGATACCGAGGGAAAGGTAGGCTTCGATGGTGGCGATGTCGCGGATGCCGCCGCCTAACTGGGTCGGGATGGTGACGGACTTGACGATCGACTCTATGGCGGAGCGGTTCTTCGGCTCGCCCGCAAAGGCGCCGTCCAGGTCAACGATGTGCAAGATCTCGCCACCCTGGCGCTGCCACTCGGCGG
>Ga0209317_1002840_pt1 | contig 11884 bp, 9 predicted proteins | sample RifGroB2_FD_183994 | JGI IMG/M metagenome (GOLD analysis project Ga0209317, IMG submission 183994) | Soil microbial communities from Rifle, Colorado, USA - Groundwater B2 (SPAdes) (version 2) | ecosystem: Environmental > Terrestrial > Soil > Unclassified | place: Rifle, Colorado | collected...
TGCTGGCGATGATGGCGCTGTTCAGGGTGTAGGGATCGAAGTTTTCGTCCTGGGTTACCCAACCGTAGCCGACGGTGCCGGTGAACCTGCTGTGCAGCGGGAGCTCCACCGAGCCGGAGAGGGAGATGTCATGCGACTTGCTGTTCGGGGAAAGGGTTAGCTGCCCCAGCGACGAGCGGCCGCGGTTGAAGGCGTTGTTCGGGGTGCCGGTTGCGCTGGTTGCCGCCGCGTCGTCGATCCTGAAGGGGTTGTCCCAGACCAGGGAATCGACCTTGTTCTCGAAGTTGGTGAAGGTGTACTCGGCGTCAGCCATCCACTTCTGCTTGTAGATGCCGGTACCGACGTTCACGGTGGTGGTGCGGTAGTCGATCACCTCCGGGAGCTCGACCCCCGCAACCAGGAAGTAGTCGGTGAGGTGGGTGGCGTTGGCGCCGGCGGTATACCTCTCGTAGGTCCCCTGGTTGATGCGCCTGGTGCCGGTGCGCTTCTCGCTGTTCACCTTGGTCCAGACCTTGACGTCCTCAACCGGGGCAAATTCGAGGTTGAACCCGGTCTTGCTCCTCTTCAGCCCGTACTTCACGGTGTTGGCGGAATCGCGGTACAGGTTGTTCACGATGCCGGTCATATCGGCATCGAGAGCCGTGTTCGCGGCATCCGCCGGGTTGATTATAGCCGGCGTCCCTGTGGCGGTACCGGTACGGTCGGAGCGCAACACTTCTTCGGCCTGAAGGTCGGATTGAATGACGTCGGCGATGGTGTACCTCCCCCCGCCGGCGCTGTTCAGCAGCAGCCTCCCGGTGCTGAAGTTGTGCGGGGTCTTGTCATAGAAGAGGCCGAATTTGTACTTGCCGTGCACCCCCCCCTTCACGCCGTAGAACTCGTCGTCCTGGACCAGGTTCTTCACCTTGATGTCGAGGAAGTAGGGGCTGTCCACGCCGTTTGCCCTGAAGCGGAAGTCCCTGAGCAGGAGTCCTTCCTCGAGATCGCGGTACTCCTGCAGCTTGTCGCTGGAGCCGTCCACTATTACCTGCTGCAACCCGGCGTTCACTTCGCCGCTGATGTCCACCTTGCCCGTTTCCGCCAGTGCCGTGCCGCAAGTCATGGCGGTCGTAACCATGGCCAGCGCAGCATATCTAAAGCTGTTTCGCTTCATTATCTATCCTCCTCGAAGTTATTTCATTTCGCTTAACGCTGCAGCACCGCACCGGACGGGTTGTTCGTGCCGTGGATCTGAGAGTGGCAGTTCAGGCACCCCCTGTTGACCGCGTAGCTGGAGTTCGGTCCAAGCGCTCCGGTCTGGTGCCGCCCCTGCATGTGGCACTGCTGGCAGAGACGGGGCACTTTGGTGACCAGCATCTTGTCGTTGGAGGAACCATGGGCATTGTGGCAGGTGAGGCAGTCTTCCTTGACCGGAGAATGCTCCCAAAGCAGCGGGGCCTTTTTCTCCTGGTGGCACTCGTAGCACTTGTCGTTGAACGATTTGGCATCAATCAGCTTCTCACCCTTGGCGCCGTGCGGGTTGTGGCAGGAGGTGCAGGTCATCTTGCCGTCACCGGAGGGGGTGGAGGAGTCGCGCATCGGGTGCTTGGAGCGCTTGAACATGTCGGCGCGCACCTCGACGTGGCAGCTTACGCAGAGTTCGGTCTCGCTTTTCTTGCTGAGCAGCTTGTCGTTGCCCCCGTGGATCTTGTGGCAGGCGACGCAGGCGAGCTTCTGGGACTCATGGATGCTGCCGTGCCACAGGGCCAGCCCCTTCCCCTTGGAATGGCAGTTCAGGCATCCGGCTGAAGCGGCCTCGACGTCCACCTTGGCAGGGTTGCTGATAGCGCCGGGATCCCCGGAGTTCGCGTGTGAATCGCTCGCACCGTGGCACGACTCGCACCCGGCGCCGGCGAAGCCGTAGGCACCGGCCTTTGAGTGGACGTTGCCCGGGAACTGCTGCACCACGGCAGGGTGGCACTCCTTGCACTTCCCGCCTGCGGCCTGCCCTCCGTCGACGGCGAAGGCAAACGCGCCGAAGGAAAGCAGGCATCCCGTAATTGCGGTTAGCAGGAACAGCTTCTTTGGTACCAATTTTTTGCTCATCAGATCGATCTCCTTTGGTGGGTGTAAATTGATCCCTGTACAAGGGAAGTGCTGCGCAATCTTCCACCTCCTCTGTAGTTGTTGCAGGTACAGAGAGCACAATCCAGTCCAACTAGAGGCTGCTTTTGATCTGGCACAGCAAGGGGACATACTCGGGAGGTTTGAAAGAGTGTAATTGGGTGTAAAGAATTGTCAAGAAGACCAGGGATTACGTAAACACCGTGCACTCGAGACAGAGGGATTGTTTTTTTCCGAGGGAGCGTTTTATTGGGTAGATCTTATTAATATGAACAAACAGAGAGGGCAAATTTCGTGGCTGTGACAAAAAGCGGTGTAAAGTATATTTTACACACCCGTGATATGACGGTGTGTTTTTATTCCGTCCGTTTCATCTTTTCCCACAGCATCTGCCGCGACAAACCCAGTATGGAGGCGGTCCTGGTCTTATTGCCGCCGGTGCTCTTGAGCACCTTGGCGATGTAGCGATCCTCGAACTCCTGCACCGCTTCCTTGAGCGGCTTGTCCACGGTGAAGCTCTCGAACAGGCTCCCCACAAAGGAATCCTTGTTCAGGGTCACCGGGATCTGCCGGGGCTTGATGGTTTCGCCGGGGAAACGGATGGTCAGCTGTTCCACGATGTTCTTCAACTGGCGGATGTTGCCGGGGTAGTCGTACTGCTGCAGCAGCTCCAGCGCCTCCGGGGTGAAGTCCACCTCACGCCCTACCCCCGCCTGCGCGAGCCGCTTCTGGAAGGTGGCGACCAGCAGCGGGATATCCTCGCGCCGTTCCCTGAGGGGCGGCACCTGCACCGGCATCACGCTGATGCGGTAATAGAGGTCCTCCCGGAACTTCTTCTGCGCCACCAGGTCGAGCAGCTTGCAGTTCGTCGCGCAGATCAGCCGGAAATCCACCGCGGTCTCCCTGGTGCCACCAACGCGGAAGCTCCTCTTTTCCTGCAGCACGCGCAAGAGCTTCCCCTGCATGGCGAGCGGCAGGTCGCCGATCTCGTCCAGGAAAAGCGTCCCCCCGGCGGCCTGCTCGATGTAGCCGGGACGACTGCGGTCGGCGCCGGTGTAGGCCCCGCGCTCAACCCCGAAGAGTTCGCTTTCCATAAGGTTTTCGGGGATGGCTGCGCAGTTTATCTTCACGCAGGGTTTGCGGCTGCGCTTGCTCTGCGCATGGATCAGGTCGGTGAGGAGCTCCTTCCCGGTGCCGCTTTCCCCCAGGATCAGTACCGCCGCATCGGTCGGCGCCACCGCGCGCACCATGTCAAGTACGCCTGACATGGCGGGGCTGCGGGTGACGAGCTTTGGCTCCTCTCCCTTCAACTCCGCCACCTCCTTCTCAAGCTGCCTGAATTCCAGCACCTTCTCGATCTTCAGGAACAGCATGTCCATGGAGAAGGGCTTGATCAGGAAGTCGAAGGCTCCGACCTTCATAGCCTTGACCGCCTTATCGACCGTGGCGAAAGCGGTCATGACCAACGCCTTCCAGTGCGGCTGCCGGCGCAGAATCTCGTCAAGGAGATCGAGACCGTCGGCGTCGGGAAGCTGGATATCCTGCAAAACCAGGTCGAAACTCTCCTCGCTCACCGCCTCCATTGCCTCCGCGCCGTTGCGCGCCAGGCGCACCCGGTACCCGGCCTCCTCCAGCGATTCGCGCATAAGTTCACCCAGCAGCAGATCGTCCTCGACCATGAGCAGCTTCGTCTCAGCCATTTCTTTCCCCCTGCTCCAGCGGGATTCGCACCACGAAGGTGGTCTCCCCGGGCCTGCTCTGACAGGTGATCTCTCCCCTGTGCATCTCCACGATGCTCTTGCTGATAGCAAGCCCGATGCCAGTCCCCTCGCCCCCGGGTTTGGTCGTGTAGAAAATCTCGAAGATCTTCTCCAGATCCTGCGTGGAGATCCCCACCCCCTGGTCGCGCACGGCGAGGTAGTAGCTGCCGTCATGCAGATAGGCAAGGAGCTGCACCGCGCCGTCCGGGGGTGACGCGTCGGCAGCGTTCAAAAGGAGGTTCAGCACCACCTGGTGCATCTTCCCCTTGTCCATGTAGAGGATGGTGGGCTCGGCACCATCTCTGCTTTGGAACCTCACCGGGTACTTCTTCAGGGCGATGCCGGCGAACCCGGCGGTCTCCTTGAAGAAATGGTCGCTTTGCACCCGCTGCAGGTCCAGGGTTCCCACCCTGCTGAAGTCGGTCAGCTGCCGCACGATGCTCTCTATGCGCTGAATCCCCTCCTTGTGGGGGGCCACGTACTTGATCAGTTCCGGCGGGATTTTCTTCTCCAACTGGAACAGGCTGGTGGTCATCACCATGAGCGGGTTGTTGATCTCGTGCGCCACACCGGCAACGATCTTGCCGATGGTCGCCAGCTTCTCGTTCTGCATCAGGCGGGCGACCGCGCGCTGGCGCTCATGCTCCGCCTGTTTGAGCCGCTCCAGCATCTCCTGGAAACTCCTCTGCAGCTGTCCGATTTCGTCGTCGTAGCGCCACGCCATCGGGTCTGCGTCCAGCGACTCCCCGTGTACACCCGCCATGGCGTTGGAAAGCCTCTTAAGCGGGCGGGACATGGTCGTCCCCACGATGTAGAAGATCACGTTGCCGACCAGGAAGAAGAGCCCGGTGAAGATGAGGATTTCCCGCCTCAGGTGCGCCTGGGCCTCTTCCACGGCGGCCATGGAGATGCCGACGCGCAGCGCCCCCCACCTCTTCCCCGCCACCTGCAGCGGCAGCGCCATGTCGTAGATGCGACCTCCCGGCTGCGAGGCCTCCCGTCCCATAAATCCTTCCTGCTGCAGGGCGGCAGCAGTAAGGGGATCGTGGTAGATCCTGCCGAAATCGCGGTAGTCGCTGTGCGCCACGGCCTTGCCGTCGCGGTCGGTGATGAAGGCGTAGACCACCTTCAACTCCCGGTTGTCCATGAGCTGCTCGACGAAGTTGTCCACGAGGTTCGCGTTCTCGTCTATCACCCCGATCCCCTCGTAGACGATGGCATCGATGATCGGCCCCTGGATCGAGGTGAGCAGAAGCCTCCCCTCCACCTCCATCCTTTCCGTCAGATGGCGGCTTTCGTTGAACCAGAACCAGCTCCCCCAGACCACGGATGAGAGCGCCATGATCAGGGTGGAAACCAGCATGAACTTCGTCGCAAGGCCGAACTTGAATCGCTTGATCATCTATGGCACCTCAACCCGCAGCCATTGGGTACTGCCTGGAACATCCGTATCACCCCCCGGTAATCCTGGATCGAGGCGGGGGCGAAACCGTGGTGGAACTCGTCGTCCCACTGTGACATGATCCCGCGGTGCATGGGATTTCGTGGGTCGAGTTTGAGCAGAGCCGAGGCAATCGCGGCCCTAAGCCGAGGCGATGTGTCCGGGTGGACAACGAGCGGCACCGAGGGGATTGGGGGTGAATAGGCCAGCACCCGGAACCCGCGCTGCTGGTACTTGAAGGCAAAGGACTCCTTCACCGAACCGGCGTCGTACACCCCCCTGAGAATCGCCTTGGTGACCGCGTCGTGGTTTTTCAGGCTGACCTGGTACTTCAGTTCCGACAGGTCGACTCCGGCCTGTTCCAGCATGAAGCGCGGCAGAAGGTTTCCGGTCAGGGAATGGCTGAAGCCGAAGGCGAAGCTTTTGCCGGCGAGTTGCTCCAGGCTGGAGATGGTGGAGTCCCGCGGCACCACGATTGCGGCGCGAAAGAAGGGTCTTCCCTCCTGGTTGAGCGGCCTGACTACAGGTACCGCGCCGTACCTGAGCATGGCGTCGACAAAGGCCCCGTCGCCAAGGGAGCAGATGGCAACCCTCCCCTCCCTGAGGTCGTCCAGCGCGCCGCGGTAGTCGTGGCTTATCTTGAGTTCGAACCGGTAGGGGGTGTTCGCGGTCAGGTAGTCCATGAGCGGCTGGTAGCGCAGGTACATGGACCTTGGGCTGTAGCGCAGGTTGATTCCGAAATAGACCGTAGGTTTGGCGGCGGCGTAGGTCAGCCCGGCCCAGAGGTGGCTCAGGGTCAGGATCAGAAAGAGAAGCGAAGTGATGCGTTGCGTCATTATGAGTTTCCTTTTATAAGGTAGCAGCTCTTTTACCGATACGGTGAATCCGCAGCTCAGCTTTAGGATTTTAGAGATAGCGTATGCTGATGCAAAGTGTCAGCCAAACGGAAAGGGGCAGGGCTCTCCTTTCTGGCCAGGTGGCACAGGGTGAACCTCAAGCTCATGCCGGTGTACGCCCGGCATTTGGCTGCCCCTGGTGATGCTCTTGGCCCTGCAGATCTCGTCGGGGATGATGTTTCATCTTAAGCAGAGAGTATGTTGTTTAGCAAAAACGTTTCCGTGTTTTCGCGGACAATGTTTACTTTTCCAGACCACAAACATGGTTGCGTACTTTGTTTTTCTTAATTTAATAACTAGGTTATAGCGTAAAGACTCCCCTGCCGAACTTTTCCTATATGATCAAGTTTACCGAATAATCATACGATGTTTGCAGATTATGCGTCTGCGCACTGCGCCTATATGCCCGCCGGTTCTGCAGTCTGGCCCGCCGTCGTGGCATGGTTCGAGCAGTATAGCCATTCAAGACGAGGAGCGATCCTCACACAAATGGAGGTCGAAAATGCTAGCTATACTCATTTTATTGGCAGCGGTCAGCATCATCGCGGTGGCACTTCAGGTTTCCTGCTACTTCTCTTACATGGAATCCAGGACGGAGGAGACGGAGCAGCTGCCGCAAGTAACGGCAGCTAAACTGGGCACCTGCTAGTTGCAGCAGTCCGCTCTTTAGCTCAAAAAAAATCCCCGCCGATGGCGAGGACATTGTCAGCAGTCTGAGGGGTAGCGGCTCATGCCGCTACCCCTGTTTTAATAGCGGGTCCCAAAGCCCCCTACTTCGTCCCTTCGAGAGTCCATTTTGGACAGGCGTACTTGTGCTGCTCCAGCAGCTTCGCGTTCTGCTCTTCCTCGGCAGTCAGCGCTTCCGGCATGAGCTTCACGCCGAGACGCTCCTGGAAGGACTCCACCAGCAGCCGCTTCAGGTCGTCCGGGTCCGGGGTGTGCCCCAACTCCGCCAGGCTCGCCGAGCGGGCCGCACCAGGCGCCGGCTCCTTGAGGTAACGGAGCCCCTGCCGCACCCGGCTCTCCAGAGGGATCGACCCGTGCTGGAGGATGGCGCCGCTCAGCCGGCGCTGCGCATTGCCGCCGATCTTGCGGTCGTTGACCACAACGTCGAATTCCTCTTTGCCGGCGAAGCAGAAGGGGGTCCGCTCGCCCAGCCGCTCCTCGGAGGGGTTGACATCGACGGCGAAGCGGGCGTCGAGTCCCAGGCGTTCATAGGTGCCGAGCAGGAAACCGCAGAGCTTGCGGAAGCCGTCCTTCACCCCCGTCCGCCCCCCCAGGTGCTCGGGTGCGCAGATCACGCTGTAGGTCACCTCCGCCGCGTGGTAGATGATGCCGCCGCCGGTCATGCGGCGCACCACAGGGACCCCTTCCGCCTCGCAGAGATCGAGCTTGAGCGCGGCCGCCGCGTCCTGGTAGCGCCCCACCGAAAGGGTGGCGGGGTTCCAGCCGTACAGGCGCAGCACCGGCTTCGCGGGGTCCCTCTGGAAACAGTTGAGGAGCGCCTCGTCCAAAGCCATGTTGCCGGGGCCGTCCAGCGGGCCGGTATCGATCAGTCGCCACATACCCATAAATCCAAACCCTGAAGACCATTGGCCACGGAGAAAATCTGAGAACTTCGGAGAACACCCTACAGCCTTGTTGATGTACGTCTTTCGCCTTTCTCAGCTTTCGCCTTTCTCAGATTTCCTCAGATTTTCTCCGTGGCCCATGGTTTTGTCTTTGTCTCTGCGTTTACTCGCAGCAGACCTGTTGCGCCCTTGCCGCGCGGGTCTCGTCCAGCCTCCCCACCGGCATGGTCACCGGCGCCTCGTGCAGCCGCTGCGGGTTCTCCCTGGCGAGCCGCGCGGCCTCCAGCATCACCTCGATGAAGGCATCCATGGTCTGCTTGCTCTCGGTCTCGGTTGGCTCGATCATGATCGCCTCCTTGACGTTGAGCGGGAAATACACGGTGGGAGGATGGAACCCCCGGTCGATCAGGTACTTCGCCACGTCGATGGCGTGCACCCCGTTCTGCAGCTGGCGACTTGCGGAGAAGACGCACTCGTGCATGCAGGTCTGGTCGAAGGGGAGCTCGAACTCCTCCTTGAGCCGCGCCATCATGTAGTTGGCGTTCAGGACCGCCTGCTCGCTCACCTCGATCAGCCCCTCGCGCCCCAGAAGCGCTATGTAGGCGTAGGCGCGGACCATGATGCCAAAGTTGCCGAAGAAGTCCGAGACCCGCCCGATCCCCTCCGGGTGATCCTCGACGGAGAAGCTGCCGTCCTCCTTGCGCACCACCCGCGGGGTGGGGAGGTAGGGGATCAGCGACTGTGTCACGCCGACCGGACCGCTCCCCGGACCGCCGCCGCCATGCGGGGTGCCGAAGGTCTTGTGCAGGTTGACGTGGATCACGTCGAAGCCGACGTCGCCGGGGCGCACCTTGCCGAGAATCGCGTTCAGGTTGGCGCCGTCGTAGTAGGTGAGCGCCCCCGTCTCGTGGGCGATGGCGCAGATCTCCGCGATGTGCGGGTTGAAGAGCCCGAGCGTGTTGGGGCAGGTAAGCATCACCGCCGCCACCTCGTCGTTCATCGCCTCCCTGTAGAGGTCGAGGTCCATGTCGCCGTAGGGGGCGGTCGGGACGGTGACGATCTCGTAGCCGGCCATGGCGGCGCTCGCGGGGTTGGTGCCGTGCGAGGAGTCGGGGACGATGACGTACTTCCGCTTGTTGTCGCCGCGCGCCTTGTGATAGGCGGCGATCACCATGATGCCGGTCATCTCGCCGTGGGCGCCCGCCAGGGGCTGGGTGGTCACCTCCGCCATCCCGGTGATCTCCGCCAGCTGCCGCTCCAGGCCGTGTATCAGGGAAAGCGGACCCTGCACCAGCGCCTCGCCCCCCGGCAACAGCGCCAGCACCGGATGGCAGGAGGCGAAGAGCCCGCCGGCGTTCTCGGTCACCTTGGTGTTGTACTTCATGGTGCAGGATCCCAGCGGGTAGAAGTTCGTGTCTACCGAGAAGTTCCTGCGGGACAGGTTGGTGTAGTGCCGCACCAGGTCGAGCTCGCTCACCTCGGGGAGGCGGACCTGGTCCTCGCGCCTGAGCGCGTCGGGCAACGGCGCAGCCTTCGGTACGTCGCTCATGGGAACCCTGACGCCGGCGCGCCCGGAGACGGATTTTTCGAATATCAGCTCCATAGCACCTCCTCGAGCAGGACCGCCAGGCGGTCGATCTCTTCCTTAGTCCGCTTCTCGGTCACCGTGACCACCAGGGCCCGCTCCATGCCCGGATAATATCCGCCCAGCGGCAGCCCCGCCGCCACACCCTTGTCAAGGAGCTGTTGTACCACTTCCGCGGCGTCCCTGGGAAGGATCAAGGTGAATTCGTTGAAGGTGGCGCCGCTGTTCAAAAGCTCCACCCCCTTGATGGAGGTGAGGACGGTTTTCGCGTACTGCGCCTTGTCGTAGTTCAGGGCCGCCAGTTCCCCGAACCCCTTCTGACCCAGGGCGGCGCAGAAGATCAGGCCGCGCAGGGCGCACAGGCTCTGGTTGCTGCAGATGTTGGAGGTCGCCTTGTGCCTCTTGATGTGCTGCTCGCGGGCCTGCAGGGTGAGCACGTAGCCTCGGCGCCCCTGGTGGTCGATGGTCTCGCCGACGATGCGTCCGGGAAGGTTCCTGATGAAGCGCTTCCTGGTGGCGATGAAGCCGAAGTAGGGGCCACCGAAGGAGAGATGGTTGCCGAGGCTCTGGCCGTCCCCCACCGCGATGTCCGCCCCCATCTCGCCCGGGCTCGCCACGAGGCCCAGGGCGATCGGGTAGCAGGAGACGATCAGGAGCGCGTCGTGCTCGTGCGCCTTATTGGCCAGCTCGCGGAAATCCTGCACGCTGCCGAAGCAGTTCGGGGTCTGCACGATGACGGCTGCGGTCTGGTCGTCGATGGAGTCCATCAGCCGCTTCAGGTCCGACGCGCACCCCTGCGGCGCCACCTCCACGGCTTGGGCGGAGAGACCGTGCAGGTATTCGTTGACGATCTCCCGGTGCAGCGGGTTCACCGACGCGTCCAGGAGCACCTTGTGCCGCCCGGTGATCCTGAGTGACATGAGGGCCGCCTCGGCCACCGCGGTGCCGCCGTCGTAGAGCGAGGCGTTGGATGCCTCCATGCCGGTCAGGCGGCAGATGGTGGACTGGTACTCGTAGAGCGCCTGCAGTGTCCCCTGCGAGCACTCGGGCTGGTAGGGGGTGTAGGCCGTGTAGAACTCGGCGCGCGAGGCCAGGTGATCGACCGCGGCGGGTATGAAGTGGTCGTAGATGCCGCCGCCGATGAAGGGGGTGATGTCGGCGCCGCTGGAGGCGGCCTTCTCCCTCATGAGCCGCATCAGTTCCAGCTCGGACATGCCGGGGGGAAGGTCGAAGGATTTGGCGCGCAGCCCGGCGGGGATGGGCGCGAAGAGTTCCTCGACGCTGGACGCGCCGATTACCTCCAGCATCTGCCGAATGTCGTCCGGTGTGTTCGGGCAGTATCCCATCGCTACAGTCCTTTCAGGTACTCGGCATAGGCGGCGGCGTTCATGAGCGCGGAGAGTTCGGCGCTATCGACCCCTTCCAGCTTGCAGATCCACCCTTGCGCCTCCGCCCCCTGGTTCACCAGTTCCGGGGCCTCATCGAGCGCGTCGTTCACTTCGGCCACCTTCCCGGATAGCGGCGCATATATGTCGCTGGCAGCCTTCACCGACTCGATCGCCGCCAGGGTGTCGAACTGTTTGACGCTCTTGCCGATCTTCGGGAGTTCCACATAGGTGATGTCCCCCAGTTCGTGCGCCGCGTGCTCGCTTATCCCCACCGTCGCCTGCTCACCGACCACCTCGACCCACTCGTGTTCCTTGGTAAAGAACTTCGTCATTTGATGACCTCCGTTTAGCTATGTGATTGATACCTTGACTGAACCGTCGGAACAGGGGGAAATCACGCCCTCAAGGACCCCCCTGTGTAGAAGGGGAGTTCGACCACCTGCGCCTCCATCTCGACCCGCTCGTGCCGTATGGTGAGCCGCGTTCCCAGGGCTGCGGCCTCCGGCTTCACGAGGCCAAGGCCGATTCCGCAGGAAAGCATCGGGGAGAATGCGCCGCTGGTAACCGTGCCGACCTCCTCTCCCTGATGCAGGATCTCGTAGAAATGACGCGGCGCGCGCCGCGAGTCGACCTTGAAGGCGACCTTCATCCGGGACGATCCCTCTTCCCGCTCCCGCAAAAGCGCCCCCTTGCCCACGAACTCCTTCTCCATGTTGACGAAGGACGAAAGCCCGGCGGTCAGGGGGGTGATGTTGTCGTCGAGGTCGTTTCCGTAGAGGGAGTACCCCATCTCCAGCCGCAGCAGGTCGCGGGCCCCAAGTCCCGCCGGCGCCACGCGCGCGTCACTGAGCAGCAGGTCCCAGAGCTCGGTGACCTTGCCGGCCGGCAGGAAGATCTCATAGCCGAGTTCGCCGGTGTATCCGGTCCGGCTCACGATGGCGTCGGAATCGAGAACGCGGGTCCTGATGAACTTGAAGAAGGGGATGGACTGGATCTGGGGGCCGAACAGCTCTACCATGATGTCGCGGGAAAGAGGTCCCTGCAGGTCGAGCTTGCCGGTCCGGTCGGAGATGTCGCTGAGTGCACCGGGTTTTTTGAGGCGGGAGCGGATGACTGAGAAATCGTTCCCGGTGGTCGCCG
>Ga0209317_1002841_pt1 | contig 11881 bp, 9 predicted proteins | sample RifGroB2_FD_183994 | JGI IMG/M metagenome (GOLD analysis project Ga0209317, IMG submission 183994) | Soil microbial communities from Rifle, Colorado, USA - Groundwater B2 (SPAdes) (version 2) | ecosystem: Environmental > Terrestrial > Soil > Unclassified | place: Rifle, Colorado | collected...
AGCGGCAGACGAGCTGAAGGCAAGCAGCAGCACCACCGGAAATATCTTCATGCTTCCTCCTCGGCAAGCTTCCGAACGAATAGCTATTATTCAAGATATCACTCCCCTATTCAACCTAAAAAAGCGAATTTGGCACATCTGCGTATTTACCACGCCGGCTCGGCTTTGCATGGAGACCATGACATAGAGACCGATCGGCACGGCAGGCAGTCGTTGTACCTCAGGACCCTAATCTCTTGGCCATCATGCATAATTTGGCTCTGTATGCTATTCTATGAGCTGTGCAAGAAGGGATGTTCCAACATTCTTGAGGAGAGACAGGCGATGAAGAACGCTGCTCTAATAATGGGTTTGTTGTTACTTGTGACTGCGGCTGCAGGTATGGTCACGGGCGATTTTGGCCATGATCCGGCAGTCGCCAATGCTGCATCCAAGATCAAGGTCTATTCCGCCGAGAAGGGGAACTATATCATGAGTGACGAAGTAGTGAAAACGAAGGAAGAATGGAAGAAGATCCTAACGCCGGAACAGTATCATGTCCTGCGGGAGAAGGGAACCGAGCGTGCCTTCACGGGCAAGTACGCCACCAATCATGATCACGGTATTTACCGCTGCGCCGGTTGCGGTCTCGACCTTTTCAAGTCGGAGGACATGTTCGAATCCGGCACCGGTTGGCCCAGCTTCACCGCGCCGATAGCGAAGGAGAACATCAAGACCGAGGTGGATAGGGGCTTTTTCTCGACGCGTACAGAAGTGCTTTGCCGTCGTTGCGGAGGCCATCTGGGTCATGTGTTCAATGACGGCCCCAAGCCGACCGGGCTCCGCTACTGCATGAATTCCGCGGCACTGCAGTTGGTTGCCAAGTAAGTGAGGGTGGAGGAACCGGCTGATGAAACTGCTAACTATAAGCACACTTTTCCTGATATCGATCCTTGCCGCCGTCGGTCCTTCGCATGCGGCAAGCGGCACGGCGCCAAAGAAGGGCGCCGCGCCGGCAGGGCAACTGCAAAAGGCCACCTTCGCCGGCGGCTGCTTCTGGTGCATGGAACACCCTTTCGATGAGCTGCCGGGTGTGGTGTCGGTCACCTCCGGCTATACCGGCGGCCACAAGAAGAACCCGACATATGAAGAGGTCTCGGCTGGTGGGACCGGTCACGCCGAGGCGGTGCAGGTACTCTACGACCCGTCAAAGATCGGCTACGACAAGCTGCTCACTCGCTTCTGGCACAACATCGACCCGACCGTCAAGGATCGACAGTTTTGCGACACGGGCAACCAGTATCGAAGCGCCATCTTCTATCATAACGAGGAGCAGCGCCGCCTGGCCACCCAGTCCAGAAGGGAGCTGGAGGTTAGCAAGCCGTTTGCGAACCCGATCGTGACGGAAATTGTCGCTGCCGGCGTATTTTATCCGGCTGAAGAGTATCACCAGCACTATTACAAGAAGAACCCTCTCCGGTATTCCTACTACCGCTTGAGTTGCGGACGGGACAAAAGGCTGAAGGAACTCTGGGGGGATGCAGCGGGGCGCTGAAGCGCGCCGGAACGCCGGCTGAATCGACAAGGAAAGGGCCGCGTCAGCTACTACAGTTAAAGGTAAAAGGCGCGGCCCTTGTCGGTATTGGGCGCAGTCAACCACCTGCTCCAAGACCTGAACTTCCAGCGACCAACTCGCTGGACCGTAACGTAGAACGAAGAACGTCACGGGAGAGATGCTATGAAAAACAGGGAAATCGCCCGGATGTTTTCCGATATCGCGGACATCCTCGAGGTCAAGAAGGACAACTTGTTTAAGATCAGGGCCTACCGAAAGGCCGCCCTCAACCTGGAGGGGCTCAATCGCGACCTGGCGGAACTGTCGCACAAGGAGTTGTTGGAGATTCCCGGGGTGGGGTCGGATCTGGCGGCGAGGATCGAGGAATATCTTCAGACCGGCGCCATGGCGCTGCACGATCAGCTGAAACGAGAGATTCCGGCGGGTGTTTTTGCGCTGCTGGCCATTCCCGATCTGGGGCCCAAGACGGCCAAGTCGATCTACGATGCCCTGCAGGTGACCAGCATCGAAGAACTGGAGCAGGCGGCCAGAGAGCACCGGCTGATCGGCATCAGGGGGATCCAGCAAAAAACCGAGGAAAACATCCTCAAGGGGATCGAGGCGGTGAAGCGGGGGCGTGAGCGGCAGCCGCTGGGGCGCATGCTCCCGGCGGCGCTCGACCTGGTGGATGACTTGAAAAAGCGCGCTCAAGTGGAGCGGATCGAGGTCGCGGGGAGCATAAGGCGTCGCAGGGATAGCATCAAGGACATCGACATCGTGGCAACCTCGCCTGACCCCGCCGGGGTCATGGAGGTCTTCGTCAATCTTTCCCAGGTCTACGACGTTTCCATGCGCGGTCCTACCCGCGCCAGCGTGATCATACGCGATGGGGTGCAGGTCGACCTGCGCGTGGTGGAGCCGGAGTCCTTCGGTGCGGCGCTCGCCTACCTGACCGGGAGCAAGGCGCATAACGTCCGCCTGCGGGAGATGGCGCAGAAACGCGGCCTGAAGATCAACGAGTACGGCATCTTCCGCGAAGAGGACAACCAGCGCCTTGGGGGCGAAAACGAGGAGGACGTGTACCGCCTGCTGGATCTCCCCTTTGTCCCGCCGGTGTTGCGCGAGGACCGCGGGGAGATCGAGGCTGCCCTGGCGGGGAAATTGCCGCAACTGATCACCCTGCCAGACATTCGGGGAGACCTGCATGTGCATACCAACTGGAGCGACGGCGCCCATAGCATCGCCGATGTCGCGCAGGCCGCGCGCCAAAGGGGACTCTCCTACCTAGCCGTCACCGACCATTCGAAGGCACTGGGAGTGGCGCGGGGGCTCACCGTTGAGAGGCTACTGGAACAGGGCGAGGAGATCAGGGCGCTGAATCTGGAGCAAAAAGGTTTCACCGTGCTGCACGGGACCGAGATGGACATACTGGCGGACGGGAGCCTCGACTATCCGGACGAGATCCTCAAGAAGCTCGACATCGTGGTCGCCTCCATTCACTCAGGGTTCAACGATTCCAGGGAGGTCATGACCGCACGGATCGTGGCTGCCATGAGGAACCCGTTCGTTTCCATCATCGCGCACCCGTCCGGGCGGCTCATCGGCGAGAGGGAAGGGTACCAGCTGGACATGGAGCAGGTGCTGCAGGTGGCGAGGGAGACCGGCACCGCGCTGGAGATCAACTCCTATCCGCTGCGGCTCGATCTGGAAGACAAGTACGTCAGGAGGGCAAAGGAGCTGGGCGTGGCGCTGGTCATCAGCACCGACACGCATGCGAAGCCCCAGTTCGACTCCCTTTCCTACGGCATTTCCGTGGCGCAACGCGGCTGGCTGGAGCGGGGCGACGTGCTGAACACCCTGGAACCGGCGGAGTTATTGAAACGCCTGGCGGCGAAGAGGAAAAACCTGTAGGAGCGGCATTCCTGCCGCGGAGTGAGGAACCATGTCCGATCACAACTACTGGCTCTTCAAGAGCGAGCCGTCCAGCTTCTCCCTTGAGGACCTGAAAAGCCGCCCCGGTGCCACGGAGCACTGGGATGGCGTCCGGAATTACCAGGCGCGCAACTACCTGCGCGACCAGATCAAGGTCGGCGATCTGGTGCTCTTTTACCACAGCAACGTCGCGGAACCGGCGGTGGTAGGAATTGCCGAGGTGGTCAAGGCAGGGTACCCGGACTGGACGGCGTTCGACCCGCGGGACACGCACTTCGACCCGCGCAGCACGCCTGAAAAGCCGGTCTGGTATATGGTCGACGTCCGCTTCGTTCGGGAACTGCCGCGCCAGGTCACCCTCTCCGAGTTGAAGACGGTGCCGGCGTTGTCCGGCATGGCCCTCCTGAACCGGAGCCGGCTCTCGGTACAACCGGTGCGCAAGGAGGAGTGGGAACAGATACTGAGGCTCGCCGGAGTTGGCGACTGCGATAGCTACACTGTTGAATGCTGAACGCGGAACGCGAAACGTTCTTTAAGGGGTTAACCATGTCAGGAATTACTAAGAAGCGCTCCAGGAAGACAGGGCTTGCGCCGGGAACCCTGATTCATATCGGCCGCCCCAAGACAGGCAGTACCGGGATCGACGTGGTCGAGTACGACGACGGCCACCTGGAGAAACGCCGGCTCGGCTCCCTTGCGGAATGCCTGGTCCGAAAACCGGTGCCGGTGGTCACCTGGATCAACGTGGACGGCTTGGCGGACCTGGAGGTGTTGCAGCACTTCGGCAGCTGTTACGGCATTCACCCGCTGGTCCTGGAGGATATCCTCGCCACGGACCAGCGCCCCAAGGCCGCCGACTACGGCGAGTATCTTTACGTGGTCCTGAAGATGATCGTGCTGGACGAACAAACCGGAGAGATAAAGTCGGAACAGGTGAGCATGGTGCTCGGGCAGAATTACCTGATCTCGTTCCAGGAGGGCTTGGAAGGTGACGTGTTCGAGCAGGTCCGGCTGCGTCTGAACAACGAACAGGCCCGGCTGCGGCTCACGGGACCCGATCTCCTGTTGCACGCCCTGCTTGATGTCATCGTGGACAACTACTTCCTCGTGCTGGAAAAGCTGGCCGAGCGGATCGAGGATGTCGAGGACGAACTGATCGAAAAACCGAGCACCACGACCGTGCACGCGATCTACCGGCTGAAGCGGCAGATGCTCTTTCTGCATAAGGCGGTCTGGCCGCTGCGCGAGGTGGTGAGCGGCCTGCAGCGGCGCGACTCGCAGCTGATCAGGGACACCTCCGTCATCTATCTCAGGGACCTCTACGACCACACGGTACAGGTGCTCGACACGCTGGAGACCCTGCGCGAGATGCTTTCCGGAATGCTCGACATATATCTGTCCAGCGTGTCGAACCGTCTCAACGAGGTTATGAAGGTGTTGACCATCATCGCCACCATCTTCATGCCGCTCTCCTTCATCGCGGGGCTGTACGGCATGAACTTCAAGCACATGCCGGAGTATGACTGGCCCTACGGCTACCCGGCAGTGCTGTTTTTGTCGGCCGGCATTGCCGGCGGCATGCTGCTTTACTTTAGAAGAAGGCGCTGGCTATAGACCGGGATGGGCATGGGCCTAAAGTTGCCTGAGCCGCAGGGGGTCCCGCTCTATAACGTCGTCGCATTTCAGGGTAAACCGTCGCCTTTTAGCGTAAACGTTTCTGGAAGGTAACGACGAAGCCGCGGTTGCCCGCTTCCCCCTTTTCCCGCGCCAGTTAAGGTGCATTTTTTCCTCTAATGTTTGTTGTTGCCGGCGCGATAAAGAACCTTCCCCAACTGCCGAACAATTTCAATCAAGAATCCAGAGCCGCGTTGTTCATTTAATGAGTAGATAAAGGAACCGCTCATTAATGACACCGGCACTTTGCATTAAATTCCATTTTTGCTCACTTGGCGCCTGTGGTCATGGCACAGATGACGCATTGTTCTCTTTAAACGTGCGCCGAGGAGCGATCCTCACAAATAGGAGGAGTAAAAAATGGTGACTTTCGTATTGGCTTTGGTTGCAGTAAGTATCGTCGCGGTAGCTATTCAGTGTTCCTGCCTCTTCGGGTACGAGGCATCGAAGAGCGAGGAAAGTTCGGACTCCGCATTGTCTGCAGCAAAGCCCAGCGCCTGCTGATCTCTGGTTGCAGGCTGGTGTGGATTCGTAGCAGGAACCTTCAGCGGCAAGCGTCGAGAGAGGACGGCAGTTTTCCCGAAATCTCCTGCTCGCGTACCATAGCAAACGGCGGCCCTCTGGGCCGCCGTTATATTTTCCGGCTCCCGGCGGCTACACGCTCTTCGCCGCCAGCTCGTAGACGTCCCGCGCCAGGCCCGGCTCGGCGAGGATGCGGGAGAGCTCTTTTTTCATCAGCTCCTGGCGCTCGGCATCGAAGCGACGCCAGCGGCTGAAGGGGGTCAGCATCCGGGCCGCGATCTGCGGGTTGATGCTGTTCAGACGCAGGATCCGGTCGGCCAGGAACCGGTATCCCGCGCCGCCCGGCTCGTGGAAGCGGACCTGGTTCCCCTGGCTGAAGGCGCCGACCAGCGAGCGGACCCGGTTCGGGTTGCGGATGTCGAAGTCCGGGTGCTCCAGGAGTTCCATGACCCGCTCCAGGGTATCCGGCAGCCGGGAGGTCGCCTGCAGGGTGAACCACTTGTCGATGACGCCGCGGTCTTCGCGCCACCTGTCGTAGAAGGCGGCAAGCGCCTCGCCCCGCTCCGGGCAGGCGCAGCCGGCAAGCGTCGAGAGGGCGCCCAGGCTGTCGGTCATGTTGTCGGCGCTTTGGAACTGCGCCATGCTGAGCCCGATCGCCTCTCGGCTCCCGCTCGCCATCAGGTAGGAGAGGCAGAGGTTGCCGAGCCTGCGGCACCCTGCCAGGCCGTCGTCGGGCCGGTACGCTGCACGCGGCGCGCACGCCTCGCGCACCGCCCGCAGTTGCGCCCGCAGCCTCTCCCCCAGCGTCGCGCGCACCAGTTCGCGAGCCTCATGGATCGCCGTCGGATCGATCACCTCCATCTGCTCGGCCAGGTAGCTCTCGGACGGCAGTGTCAGCGCCTCGGCGAGGAAGGCACGGTCCTGCTTGTCATCGGCCAGAAGCCTCCCGAAGGATTCGACGAAGCTCTCCTTGACCGTCAGTTCCCGTCCCCCCTGGCAGTCCGCCACCAGTCCCATGATCAGCTGCACCGCCTGGACCTGTCCCGCCTCCCAGCGCACGAAGGGATCGCTGTCGCGGGTCATCAGCAGGGCGAGGTCGTGGTCGCCGTAGGGGTACTCCAGCTTGACCGGCGCGGAAAAGTTGCGCAAAAGCGACGGCACCGGACGCGACGCGATGCCGACGAAGCGGAAACTTTGGACGGCCTCCCGCAGCTCCAGCACCCGCGAGGTCCCGGCTGCCTCGGCCTCACCTTCGATCTGCAGCGGCAGTTCGCGCCCGCCCCTAGCCAAAAGCCCCATGGCGAGCGGTATGTGGAACGGCTCCTTCACCGGCTGCCCCGGCGTCGGGGGACAACTCTGGGTCACGGTCAGGGTGTAGACCCCGGTCCCGTCGTGGTAGGCGTCGGAGACGGTCAAAAGCGGGGTTCCCGCCTGGTCGTACCAGTGCATGAACTGGGACAGGTCGCGCTTTCCCGCGTCGGCCATCGCCTGCACGAACTCGTCTACCCGCACCGCCTGCCCGTCGTGCCGCTCGAAGTAGAGATCCATGCCGGCCCGGAACCCCTCGCGCCCCAGCAGGGTCCGCAGCATCCGGATCACCTCGCCCCCCTTGTGATACACGGTCATGCTGTAGAAATTGTTGATCTCCACGTACGATTCCGGGCGCACCGGGTGGGCCAGGGGACCTGCGTCCTCGGCGAACTGGGCGGACCTGAGGCTTTTCACGTCGGCGATCCTTTTCACCGGACGCGACTCCATGTCGGCGGAGAACTCCTGGTCGCGGAAGATGGTGAGCCCCTCCTTCAACGAGAGCTGGAACCAGTCGCGGCAGGTGATCCTGTTGCCGGTCCAGTTGTGGAAGTATTCGTGCCCGATCACCTCCTCGATCGCCTGGTAGTCGTCGTCCGTGGCGCTTTCGGGGCTGGCCAGCACGTAGCGCGAGTTGAAGACGTTCAACCCCTTGTTCTCCATGGCCCCCATGTTGAAGTCGTCGACGGCGACGATCATGTAGGTGTCCAGATCGTATTCGCGGCCGAACTGCTCCTCGTCCCAGCGCATGGCGCGCTCCAGCGACCTCAGCGCATGCTCGCATTTCCCCTGGTTTCTCTGTTCCACGTAGATCTCCAGGTTCACCCGCCGGCCGCTCATGGTGGTGAAGCGGTCGGAGATATGTACCAGGTCCCCCGCCACCAGGGCGAACAGGTAGCTCGGCTTCTTGAACGGGTCGTGCCAGGTGGCGAAATGCCGCCCGTCCGGCAGCTCCCCTTTCGCTACCAGGTTGCCGTTGGAAAGAAGCACCGGGCAGCTCGACTTGTCGGCCTTGAGCGTCACCGTGTAGACCGCCATCACGTCGGGGCGGTCGGTGAAGTAGGTGATGCGCCTGAACCCCTCCGCCTCGCACTGGGTGCAGAGCATGGGTCCCGAGGCGTAGAGCCCGGAGAGGGCTGTGTTCGCCTTGGGGGTGATGTTTGTGGTCACCTCAAGGAGGAAGGATGCGGGGGGAGCGGCGATGCTGAGCCGCCCCTCCTCGACCTGATAGCGGGAGGGATCGAGCTCGGCGCCGTCCAGCTTAAGCGACACCAGGGTGAGTTCCTCGCCGTCCAGTACCAGCGGGCGCGGCGCGTCGCCCCTGTCGTGGTTGCAGCGGATGGCAAGGCGCGATACCGCCTGCGTCAGTTCCGGGTCCAGATCGAATGTCAGCTCGACGGTCTCTACCAGATAATCGGGAGCGGTGTAATCCTTTTGATGGATGGTCAGGTGCTGGGTATGTAGCATTTGGGTTCCCTCGCGAAGTGGCTGGATATCGGGTTACATGAGGAGGCGCCTGCTCTCTTTTGCCTGCAGCCTCTGCATGGGCCTTGCGGCAAAGTGGTTATTGTACCGGCATGCCATGACCTTTTCAATGTTTCTCGCAGAAAGCTCAGATGATTGTCTCATTGGAGTTAGCTGGCGTTGCGGGGAGGAGAACTGCTCCCGGAGGGCGCTTACACCCAGCCAAAGCGCCGCCGGGGCGGGGCGCGAGGCTAATCACAGTTTGACTTTATTAGAAGTTGAAGATATACCTTTCGGCATGAAAACTGCGGTGCACACCCGCTTCGGCCTGCTGCTCCCGGCCAAGATCTTGCTGTAAGGCCCCGCTGCACGAGCGGGTGTTCTTCTTCATGGCCTACATGAACCTGAGCAACGTGTTTCTGATCGTGCTGATACTTGCCCTGTGGCGCTGGGCTTAGAGGCGCGCTCTCCCGGAGAGACGGGAATAAGGAAGGATCGGTGATGCGATTTCGCATGTTTCCAAAGGTCGATGCCAAGAAAGATCCCGACGCCCTGTTGCGCCTCTTCGTCGCCATCGCCCTGACCTCCATCATCGTCATCACCTCGCTGGCCGGGTTCGGTTTCCACAAGGTGCTGCAGCGTTACGTGATCGACAATGCGGAGCAAGACGCGATAAGCATGAGCCGCGCCCTGCTCGCCGAGCAACGGGACAAGTTGACCGCTTTGCAGGCAGACGGCAGCTCGCGCGTGGCGGTCACTGCCGGCGATCTGCAGCGGCTGGATCGGCAGCTTAGGAGATTCCTCGCCCCATTCAGCATCGTCAAGATAAAGATATATTCCGCCGACTACAGGATCGTCTACAGCACCGAGGCGCAGCTCATCGGGCAGCTGGACAGCAAAAACCCGAGGCTCGCCCGCGCCCTCGCCGGGGCGTTCGATTCCAAGCTGGAGACCAAGGAAGAGGTCAAGGATCTGACGAGCGAGCTTAAATTCGACGTCGACGTGGTGGAAACCTACATCCCCATCCGGGACAAAGGGAAGGTGATAGGGAGCTTCGAGGTCTACATAGACGTCACCAAGTACCGGGAGCAATCCCAAGACGCCGCGGCCCTCTCCATGGGGATCCTGGCCGCGATACAGGTGGTCGTCTTCGGGGTGTCGTTCCTTCTGATACGCAGGGGGACCCGTGACCTGAAGGAGATCCAGGACGTGCTGAAGAGGCAGAGTATGACGGACTCGCTGACCGGCACCTTCAACAAGAGGCAGATACAGGTCGTGGCCCGCAAGGAGTTTTCCCGCGCCTCCCGCCGGAGGGAGAAGGGGCTGCCGGACGCCGAGCTTGGCTTCATCATGATAGACATCGACAGGTTCAAGGAGGTAAACGACAGCTACGGTCATCTGGCGGGAGACATCCTGCTGCAGGCGTTCGCCCTGAGGATCTCGGGCTCCCTCAGGGGCTACGATTCCATCGGGCGCTTCGGCGGCGAGGAGTTCATGGTCGTGCTGCCGGGCTCGGACCTGGAGCAAACCCGGACCGTGGCCCAAAAGATATGGGCGCTGATCAGGGAGGAGCCGTTCACCCTGGAGGGGAGGCAGATCGCCATAACGGCCAGCATCGGCGTCTCCGCCGTCAAACAGGGGGACGCCGATTACCTTGAGGTTCTGAAACGCGCAGACCAAAGGCTCTACGATGCCAAGAGCGGCGGCCGGGACCGGGTTGCCTGATCCTTCGGCTCAGCGGTCGATGTTGCACTGGGCGATGATGCTGGCGATCTCCTCCTCCGACATCTCCCCCTCGATCCGGATCGCGCCGTCGGTCCCTCTTCTCAGCTCCGAGATGCCGGGATAGCTCTTCTCCAGGTACCTGAGTTCCTGGGACTGGTGCTGCACCGTCCGCAGCAGGCGCCGGTTTTCATGTTCCAGGTCGTACTTCTCCAGCGCGCTCCTGAGGGCCAGCTTCAGCTCGGTGTCGTTCCACGGCTTGGTGAAGAACCGGTAGATCTCGCCGCTGTTCACCGCCCGCATGGTCGCCTCGACGCTGGCATGCCCGGTCAGCATGATCCTCACCGTCTCGGGGTGGAACTGCTTCACCAGCGAGAGGAACTCGGCGCCGTCCATCCCCGGCATCTTCTCGTCCGAGATCACCACCTTGAAATTTTGCTCCGCCATCAGCTGCAGCGCCTCTTGCCCGCCGGTTACGCCGCTCATCTGGTAGGGCTCCTCGTCCATTCCCCGCATCAGGGCCGATATGACGTGCGGCTCGTCATCGACTATCAGTATTTTGTTGTCCGTCGGCATGGCTTACCTCCTCTTGAGGTTGAGGTTGAGAAATTCTGAACCTCAACCTAAACCTAAACCTTGACCTTGTTTTTTTTAGGGCAGTTCCTTGGCTGTGCCGCAGTGGGGACAGTTGAGCCACCCCGGCTCCAGCGGCACCTTGCACGCCTTGCAGAAGTTGCGGCGCAGCGACCCGCAGAAGGGGCAGAACAGGAACTTCGCGTCGACCACCCTCTCGCAGCAGTCGCAGCGCCGCTGGTAAACGAGCTGCGGCCCCATGACCCGCAGCAGCTCCTCCAGCGTCGTCATGCCGAGGCGCACCTTCTCCAGGCCGTCCTCTATCAAGGTCCGCATGCCGTTGGCCCGCGCCATCTCGAACAGCTCGGTCTCCTTGTAGGAGGTGCTGATGAAATGCCGGAAGTCCTCGTTCATGGTGAAGAGCTCGTAGATCCCGGTGCGCCCCCGGTACCCCGTCTTGTTGCACTGCTCGCACCCCTTGCCGCGGCTCACCGTCTCCCCGAGGAAGCCGGGGGGGACCCGCAGCAGTTCCATGACGTCCGGGTCGGGCGGGACCTGGGTCGCGCAGCCGGGGCAGACCCGGCGCACCAGCCGCTGGGCGAAGAGCCCCTCTAGGGCCGAGGCGATCATGTACGGCTTGATCCCCATGTCGATCAGCCTGGTGATGGAGGCGACCGCGCTGTTCGTGTGCAGCGTGGAGAGCACCATGTGCCCTGTCAGCGAGGCCTTGAAGGCGACGTCGGCGGTCTCGAAGTCGCGGATCTCCCCGACTAGGATCACGTCCGGGTCCTGGCGCAGGGTGGCGCGCAGCACGTTGGCAAAGGAGAGCCCGATCTTGTCCCGGATGGCGACCTGGTTCGCCTCCTCCAGGAAGTACTCCACCGGCTCCTCGATGGTCTCGAAGTTCTTGCTGGTATCGAGCATGGTGGCGAGGATGGAGTAGAGCATGGTGGTCTTGCCGCTTCCGGTGGGGCCGGTGGAGATGATCACCCCCTGCGGTTTCTTCACTATGGTCTGGATCTTCTTGAGATCATCCGGCAGCACCCCGAGATCGAGCAGCTCCTTGATGGCGGCGCTCTTGTCCAGGATGCGCAGCACGACCTTCTCGCCGTTCAGGGTCGGGAGCGAGGAGACCCGCATGTCGACGATCCT
>Ga0209317_1002846_pt1 | contig 11872 bp, 9 predicted proteins | sample RifGroB2_FD_183994 | JGI IMG/M metagenome (GOLD analysis project Ga0209317, IMG submission 183994) | Soil microbial communities from Rifle, Colorado, USA - Groundwater B2 (SPAdes) (version 2) | ecosystem: Environmental > Terrestrial > Soil > Unclassified | place: Rifle, Colorado | collected...
CGCCTTCCGGCAGCGGCTTGCCCTCGTTATAGAACTGCTGGATCCGCTTGTGAGCGGCATCCCGGCCGGTAAGAATCTTGCCGTTCAAGAGCAGCGTCTGGCCTGCCTTCCAGGTAGCGATCTCCTCCTTGGTGATGCCGTCGAGGAAGACTCGCTTGACATCGTCGCCGGCCGCAAGGGAGATATCCGGCCACTCGTCGATCTTGGGCGGGGTAAGTTTGGCCGGCCCCGAACCATCCAGTTTAAAATGTGTGTGCCGTGCCGCGGCGCAGTTGGGGATCATGGCCACGGGCAGGGATGCCGCATGGGTCGGATATTCGGCGATCTTCACGTCCAGCACGGTGGTGAGCCCGCCCAAACCCTGGGCGCCAATACCCAGGCCATTTATGGCGTTGTAGATTTCCACGCGCAACTCTTCGAGCTTATTTGCCGGACCCCGCTCGATCAGTTCCTGCATGTCGACTGGTTGCATGAGCGATTCCTTGGCGAGCAGCACCGCCTTGTCGATGGTCCCACCGACGCCGATGCCGATAATGCCGGGCGGGCACCAGCCGGCCCCCATGGCGGGCACAGTCTTTTTCACCCATTCGACGATGGAATCGCTGGGGTTGAGCATGGCGACTTTGCTCTTGTTTTCCGAGCCGCCGCCTTTCGCAGCGATATGGACTTCCAGGGTGTTGCCGGGGACGATCTCGGTGTAGACGACAGCCGGGGTATTATCTTTGGTATTTTTTCGGTCGGTAGCCGGGTTCGCGACGACCGACTTCCGTAATGTATTGTCTTTGTTGCTGTATGCGAGTCTGACCCCTTCGTCTACCATCTGCTGGATGGAGTCGGTGGTGTCGAACTTGCAGTCCGTGCCGATCTTGATGAACACGTTGACGATGCCGGTATCCTGGCAGATGGGGCGTTTGCCGATGGCCGACATCTTGGAGTTGATGAGGATTTGCCCTATAGCATCCTTGGCCGCCTTGTTTTTTTCCTTCTTGTAGGCGGCATGCATGGCTTTGACAAAGTCAAGCGGATGATAGTAGGAGATATACTGGAGACTGTCGGCAATGGATTCGATGAAATCAGTTTTTTTCAGAGTAGTCATGGTAAGCCCTTGATGGAATTGACTGTTTAGCTGATCGCCTGGGGTACAATCGAAACACCAGTCGATAATAGCTCAACAACACCGTCAGGGCAAGAACTAGTGCAAAAAACTGAATGCCGGTTCAGAAGGGAAAGGTAACAAGGCCCGAGAACGAAGGATTTGCCAATTATGCCGGGAGGCTGTTTTTCACCAGGCGGATATTGTGGGTCCGTTTGACTTTTTTCCACAACTCTTTCAAAATTACCATCGCCGGGTCTTCGTAGCTGTCATATTCCCTCCCGAGATAGCTGCGGCAGGATCTCAGCAAGTCGGTATTGCCGTGGTACAGCCCGAATTCCTTGCGAATGGTTTTGGCCATCGCCAGATAGACTGCGGAGTCGAGTTGATCTTCGGAAAGATGGGCCATTACTACTTTTTCCCGGAGCGGCAAGTCGTTATAGAGCAACTCCACCACCTCGCCGACCGTACCCGGCAGGGCAAGCTGGTTAAAGTCGCTTAAGGGTTGAAACATCATCGTAAATCACTCTGCACAGACAAAACTGCTTTAAAGGTTGACGGTTTATTTGCTTTCCTGTGCAAACAATTTATACATAAAGAAGGTGCATGTCATTACATTCCAATATCAAAAATAATGATGACTGATATAGGGGAAAAACGCAGAGACCCTGAAAACAGGAGAGTTTTTGGCAGGATGTGGTGATTTCAGGAGTTGTATGAGTGAATGCCTGACACTCTAAGGGGTTGGATTCAGGTCGGATATCGGCAGAATGATCGGCTAAAACGCCAGAGGCGACGGCAGGACAGAAAAAGATAATGACTTCCACTCCTAAAAATAATATAGATAGAGCAACGTCAAAGCTTGCAATTACCTGATAGGCTTTCGATGAAATCACTTCCGACTTCCCTGAAAACCGGGATGTCTTTCAACCTTTTCAACACCGTGACATAATGGAATTTTTTTCTCAAGCCTTGGATATATTGCTCAATATCGACCAATTCCTGGCACAACAGGTCGTTCTGTACGGCCCCTGGATTTATGGCCTCATTGCCTTGATCATCTTCTGCGAAGTGGGTCTGGTCGTCACTCCTTTTCTGCCCGGCGATTCCATGCTCTTTGCCGTCGGCGCTCTGTGCGCGACCGGGGCCATGGACCTGCAGCTCGTACTCACGCTCTTCCCGTTGGCCGCGGTTTCCGGAGACAACTTCAACCGGCTGATGGGTGTCTGGTTTGGACAAAAGGCGTTCAGCGGCAAGGACGGTCCGATATTCAATCAGAAAAACCTGAAGAAGGCCCGTGACTTCTACGAGAAGCACGGACCGAAAGCGGTAACGATCTGTCGATTCGTGCCGTTCTTTAGGACCTACATTCCTTTTGTAGCGGGCATGGCGGAAATGAAATGGAAGACCTTTCTGCCCTGGAGCATACTCGGCGGTGCCGGCTGGGTCTTGAGCTGCGTCTTCGCCGGATTTTTCTTTGGCAACATTCCCTTTATCAAGAAACATTTCGAGGTGGTGGTGCTGTTCATCGTGGGTATTTCTGTGGTTCCTGTCGTCATCGAGTTTTTGAAGAGCCGTTCCAAATCCCGGGTTCAAGTCGAGGCTCCTCTTCCCTGAAGAGCATGGAATTGGCTGATGACAGGTTCTTGACGAAGCGGGATAATTGCAGCTGTTCCGCCACCACCGGCAACGGACGGCAACCTATACCATAAGGCAGCCGCCGATCAAACTGGCCTGAAGAAAAAGCAGCCAGCCGAGTTGGCCGTCACCCGGATCCATGACGGTCAGGTACTCGCTGGCCAGCCGGATCCTGGTCTCCCGGTCACAGGATCGCCATTTATACAGCAGTTCGTCTTTTTCAGTCTCAGTCATCGATACTCCCTCCTCTGACGGATTTTATTCGCAATTTGGAATCATCCTGACCGATAAATCTTACAAATTCCTTACAATGGTAAGTGCACTGCCGGAAAAGTGAAGAACCCTGCAAATATTTTTTTGAGTACACCCGCGCCAATTTCCGGAAGGCTTAATTTTTTACCGGATAAAGCCGATATAGGGGATGAGGTATGTACCGTATTGGCAACATGTGACGACGGGAGAAGAATGTCATGAATGTATCGAATATCGGCAATCGGCCGGATCAGGCAATGCTGCAGTCGAAGCAGTCGGGCGATCGGGGCAAAAGCGGAATTGCTCAGGAGTTGAAAGAAAAGATCACCAGGATCGAAACCGGCGAAATCGGGAAGGTACAGGAGGGCGCCCTGCAGGAGAAGGGTGTGATTGGCCTCCTGCAGGAAGGGCATTTTCAAGGCGTGGCGGATGTCAGGCTCCGTATCAATTTTCATGAGCAGTTACAGCTCATGGTGTCGCAAAAATCTGGGGAAGTGCTGCAAACGGAGAGCCGCGAGCTGATGCTCGAACTGGAAAGCAAGGTCCAGTCGGTTGGCGAGGAGTTTCAGGTTACGGATCAGGTTGCTGATCTGCTGACCTCCTTTAAGGAGGAAGCGGAAGGCCTGCTCGGTACCTCCGATGCAGGGAGCGATTCGTCCTCGGTTATCGGCGGTTTGCGCGATGCCTTTGCCGGGTTCCTCGCCTCGTTGCAGTCGATTGCAACCGCGGACGATGCCGAGGCCGACAGCGGGGTTGCAGGTGCAGCGGCGGTCGCCGGCACTGGGGCGTCTATTACGGAGGATGGTGCGCCGGTGAATCTGGAGGCTTCGGAGACAGAGGGTCCGGCAACAACTCCCGCGCCGGATGGGTTTACGCTTGCGGTGCAGAAATTACAGGAGTGGTTCGAGACAGAGATAGCCGCCTTGGAAAAAACGGTAAACGACCTGCAGGTTCTGCCGGATCCCAGTGAGCCGCGCGGCAATGGCGTCGCCTATGAGCGATTTCTGGAAACCTACAAGGGAATGGAAGCCGGATCAGGCGCAATACGCATCGACGGCAAGGCATAGCAGGCACCAAGAGGACTCCCTCGGCGCGATGAGGCGGCAGATCGCTTGTCGCGCCCCGCCGATCCTGTTCTTTCTAATTGGCCCTCCTCAGGAACTGCGCTCTCGATGCAGAATCAGTGAGGGGAGCTTCCTCCTGCCACTTTTTGCGACGTTTCAACATTTCGTGATCTTTTCAAGGACGATGGCTTTTTGTGCTTGCGGTTACAATTCCGGAAAATACTTTTTGACGCATTCCGGGCAGATGCCATGACTGAGATCGGCATCGGAGTTTTCGGAAATGTAGGCTTCGAGTTGGGTCCAGTACCCTTTATCATCTCTGATGTTCTTGCAGTACGAGCAGATGGGAATAATGCCCTGGAGGGTTTTGATTTCCCGTGTGGCTTGCTGCAGGTCGAAAATCAGAGAATCCTTTTCTTTCAGGGCATTCTGTAGAGGGGTTATGTTGAAGGCAATCCAGACGACCATGCGGGGCTGGCCTTCGATTTTCTTGATCGGCGAGATATGGGCTTCAAAAGATTGCAATCCTTCGGGCCCGGCGAGATCTTCCGAGCCTTTGATATCCCTGGCCGACAACGTATAGCTGTACGTGAGAACTTCATTGGTCAGGATAGCCTTTTTGATTTGCGCCAGATATTGGTCGGCCAGTTCCTGTCTGATAACATCATGGATCCGTTTGCCGATCAGATGCAGCCCATCGTGGTACCTGCTGCGATCGATTCCTCCCAGGATCTTGACATAATGCCCTTCTTCGTCAAAAACAAAAAACGGTTCAGGGATGGCGGAAAGAACAGCCTCGATAATGTTGGAATCTGCATGAATCATTTGCACAACCTGGATAGAATCGGGATTCGCCGCTGTGAAAGCCAGCCCGACTGTCGAGAGAGCGTGTGCCCTCAGTCGTAGGCTTCAGAAAAGCATAAATGCCATTCAAAGGCAAGGATCTTTGTCCAGGAAGGTCGTACAGTTGTCGTGGTGAAGGCGCGTGATTCTTCGGCCCCCGGGAGAGCTCGGCGGGCCGGTGCAATCCCCGGTAGCTGAATAAAACTCTTATGGATTTTACAATATGGCAGAAATGCTCACTTTATTTGTCAATATTTATCTCAAGTTCTTCATGATTTTCACGCCGTTTTTTGTCATGTCGGCATTCCTGTCGCTTACCAAGGACGACTCCCAGACCGAACGGCAAAGAATTGCGGGAAAGGTAACCCTGGCTGTGGCGCTGACCTGCTTTGCTCTCTTTCTGTTCGGTACCTATATCTTTGCGCTGTTCGGTATTACCCTCGATGCCTTCCGGATCGGTGCCGGGGCGGTGCTGTTTTTGTCGGCGGTGTCGATGATTCAGGGCAAGGCTACCGTCTCGCCCCAGGATGCCAAGGAGGATGTGGCCGTAGTCCCCCTGGCGATTCCCATCACCGTTGGCCCCGGCACCATCGGCGCCCTGCTGGTCATGGGCGCCGGCCTCGAAACCCTGCCCGAAAAAATGACCGCCTCTTTGGCCCTCTTCTGCGCGGTCCTCTCGGTCGGCGGTCTCCTCCTCGTCGCCGGTCGCCTTGAACGTTTGCTCGGCCAGCAGGGGCTGACAATTCTCACTAAGTTGACAGGTCTTTTTGTTTCCGCTATTGCGGCGCAGATTTTCTTTACAGGGCTTAAGAATTTCCTGGCTTGAGAAGCTCTGAGAAATTGTTATCGTCAAGATTAAAGATTTGACCCCATGAATTCATTAAATTTTCATCTGGCAGTTGCCAGAGTGGCATGGTGTCTTTATGGTACAAGACAGCTGGCCGATCGTCGTACTTGTCTGCTTTCGTAATTTCTTCAAGAGGATGACAATGAAAACTGCGCTGCGGTATCTGGACTTGGTTCTGTTATTTGTTGCGTTATCCGTGATTTTCTCGGGCAAACCTGCTGAAGCCAGGGACGACGAGGAAGTTACTCTGGTCGGCCGGATCTCGCATGTCGAGGGCAAACTCCTGCGGTATGTCGAGGAAGAAAACGACTGGGTGCTCACGGTCAAGGATGCGCCGTTCGGCTTAAACGATGCGCTCTATGCGGGTGACTTTGCCAAGGCCGAGTTCATGATGCCCAACAGAACCTGGATGCGGACGGGCGAGAATACCCAGGTCCAGCTTATCGATCTCAATCCGGATGCCACGACCGTGGATGTGGCCTCGGGTCTTGCCCGGCTGTACAACAAAAGCGAAGACGTCGTCATCAAGGTGACGACGCCTTTCGGCTATGTCGTTGCCCCTGGCGGAACGGTCTTCGACCTCTATGTCGGTGACGTTTCCCTGGAAGTCATCGCCGTGGACGGCGACGTGGATTTCGTGCATTCCGGTACGAATGCCAGGTATGAGGTTCTGGAGGGGTATTCTTCGATTATCGCCGACGAGCGGGAGGTCGCCAGCGGCAATGGCACGGTCGATGCCGTATGGGACGACTGGAATCGCGAGCGCGACGAACTCTGGGAGACGCGCCTGCGGCGCAGCAAATCCTCGGCGGGCTACCTGCCGGAATCGATTCGGGAGGAATCCTACTATCTCGAAGAGAATGGCAGGTGGGAGCGAATCTATTATGAGGGAGCCTATCGGGATATGTGGCGGCCGACCAGGATCGAACGGGGGTGGCGGCCTTTTACCGCCGGTCGCTGGACCGTCTATTACGGCGACAACTGCTGGGTTCCCGATGAGCCTTTCGGCTATGTCACCCATCACTACGGCTCGTGGATCTATGTCGAAACCCATCGCGCCTGGTTCTGGCTGCCGCCGGTGGCGCGCTTTGTCGCTGACACGCCACGTTTCTTCATCGGCTTCGGCTGGCATCCCGGCCGGGTTGGATGGATTCATAGCGGCCCGTCCATCGGCTGGGTACCGCTTGCCTGGGATGAGGAGTATTACGGCCACCGCCATTGGGGGCCTCGGACAGTCATCGTCAGGCCACACACGGTCATCAACATCAATATCTATCGCTATCGTTTTATCGATGAGGCGGTCGTCATTCCCCGTGATCGCTTTTACCGGGGGACCCGCTATACCCCATTTGTCCAGCGTGAAGTCAGCCGGGATATCATCGTCAACAATTATCAGCCGGTGACGGTGATCAACAATACAGTCATCAACAATTATAATGTTGACAGACGGCGCTTTGCCTTCAACGACGTGGAGGTCGACCGCAAGCCCCACGTCACGGTCGTGAATAGGATCAATGCCAATCAGAGGACGATCAGCGGAATCGACCGCATTGGCCGCGAACGGATCGAACGGGATCTGACCCGGCTCGATGTCCGGTCGGAACCTCCGCGGCAAAAGGCCGACGTGCCCAGGCCGGTGCTGACCACCAAGCTCGTCGAACCCGACAATGTGGCCAAGCCTATAACCACTCTTGACCTGGAAAAGAAAGAAATCAAACCGCGGGAACGGGAGCGGCAGATCGCCGCCGGCAGCCAGGAGCAGCGGCCTCTGCGTGAACGTGGCCGGGAAGAACGGATTCGCGAGGAAGAGCGGACGGGGCAACAACCAGTTGTCCGCGAACAGGAGCGGATTCGGCAACCAGGCGAAGAACAGCGTCCGGCAGAGGAATTGGAGCGGCAGCAGGCGGAAGAAATTCGGGCGCGGCGAGAGCCGCAGCGGCCTTCCGAGAGGAGAGATCAGGCGGAAGAGCCGCAGCAGGTACGGGAACCCAGTCAGACCGAGGAAAAGCCGCGGCTGAGATCTCCGAGGGAGAAGGGGGAAGAGGTCGAACGGGGACAGCGTCCCCGGGATCAGGTTCGCCAGCCGGAAGCCGGTCCGCGTCCACGCCCGCAGGAGCAGGAAATCGAGCGGCAGCAGGCGGAAGAAATTCGGGCGCGGCGCGAACCGCAGCGTCCTTCCGAGAGGAGAGACCAGGCGGAAGAGCCGCAGCAGGTACGGGAACCCGGCCACACCGAGGAGAAACCACGGCTGAGATCGCCAAGGGACAGGGGTGATCAGCAGCAGCCGGCGGAAGCGGCCCGGAAGAAGAAGGAAGACGAGGGTGCCCGCCAGCAGGAGCAGGCCCGCCAGCAGCAAGAGAATCAGCAGCGGGAGCAGCAAAAGATCAAGCTCCAGCAGCAGGAGGAAGAGCGTCGCCGCGGCGAGCAGCAGGCCCGGCAGCGCCAGGAAGACCGGGATAAACAACAGCAGCAGGCGGCGGAAGCGGCAAGGAAGAAGAAGGAAATCGAGAGCGCCCCCCGGCAGGAGCAGGCTCGTCAACCGGAACAAAATCAGCCGCAAGAGGAACAAAAGCGGCAGCCGGAAAAGAAAAAGAAGAAAAATCAGGAAGAAGAACAACAACCTCCGCAGTAACGACCAGCTCAGCTGAGCGGGGTTTCTCGTGAACTTTCCGTGGCGGTACGTGCCGATTCAGGCGCTGCCGCCACCAATTTTCCCAAGCAATCTTTCCGGTTGAAACCGGGGCTTTGAAAGAGATGCCTATGCCGTTTCCATTTCTTCGCCTCTGCTATCCGTCGCTGTCGACTCGATAGGCAAACGGAGCGTGAAAACTGTTCCCCGGTCGACCTCTGAAACGCAACTGATAGTTCCAGCATGTTTTTCAACGATCACGTTGTGGGCAATCGCCAGTCCCTGGCCGGTTCCCTTACCCACGGCTTTGGTGGTGAAGAAGGGGTCGTAGATGCGTTCGCGGATATTCTCCGGAATACCTGCCCCGTTGTCGCCGATGCAGATCTCTACATGCTCCCGATCAAGGCGGGTGGCGATGGTGATGGTCCCCCTGGTCTTGTCGTCCGGATTATTTCCGGCTATGGCATGGGCGGCATTAACAAGGATGTTGAGAAAGACCTGACCGATTTCATCGGCAAGGCAACAGACCTGGGGTAGATCGGGAGCGAGCTGTTTTTCAATCTGTGCGCAGTATTTCCATTCGTTGCTGGCAACGGTAATGGTGGTTTCGATGATCTTGTTCAGGTCGTGAAAGGTTTTCACTTTGCTGCCGGGGTGGGAGAATTCTTTCATCGCCTGGACAATGGTGGAAATTCTCCTGAGACCATCTTTCGATTGGCTGATTGCCACCGGAATTTCACCGTCGAGATATTGCCAGTCTACTTCCCTGAGCAGATTTTCCGCCTCCCTCGCCTCGTCTGTCGATGAGTCGCCAATTACCGTCTGCAGCACTTTCTCCAGGGCATGGACAAGACGCCGCACATCGTCGAAAGCTTCTCCCAGGAATTGAATATTCGCACCGATGAACTGGGTCGGAGTATTGATCTCGTGGGCGATGCCGGCCGCGAGTTGACCTACCGATTCCATTTTTCTGGCGTGGAGCAGCCGGGACTGGGTAAGCTGCAGATCCTGCAAGGCCTTCTTCAGCTTTTCTCCCTGGCGTCTCAAGGTCTCGGTCTTTTGTTGCACAACCCGCTCAAGCGCCAGGTTCTGGGAGAGCAGTTCCATAGATGAAGCTCTTGCCGAAAAACGTTGCTCGGCCGCATTCATCAGCACCTTGATGGTCTTGTCCTGCGCTTTCAGCTTGGCCTGGAGCATGGCGATTAAAGCCTCGCTGTCCTCGTCTTCTACTTGCCATTTCATCCATCAACCTGCAATTGCGATGCCCGTAAAGGTCTGATTGACATGCACGGAGTTGTATTGTTCACCGTAGGTGCTGAAACCGACAACTTTCTGCCTGGCCAGCAGTCGACCTACCTTGTCGTCGATCCCCCGTTCTTCCATTTCCAGCCTCCTGAGAATACAGTCGCAGCCGATAATAACTGCCGGTTCGCCCATATCTTCAATAATCTTATTCAGATGGTTGTCGATGGCATCGACCGCCGAATGTCCCTGACCTATGGTGAGGACCAGTCCGGCATCGATGGCGCAGAAGAATTTCAGGCTGCCGTCGGGTTCTGCCCTGGAGATCGATCGGACATAATATTCGTCGCCGATATGCAGCATGAGCGGGTACCGTGAGAAAACGAGGGAATTGAGATCCGGCACCGCAATGCCGATCAGTCGGGCATAGGCTTCAACCGCCGGCTCGCCATTTATTTCCTTTACCAGACGTCTGGCGGGGTCGGCGTCCGTGACCACCAGTCTGGTGGAGGTGGGATGAAAATGTTGATGCTTGAAGACCCGGAAGGGCAGGGAGGTCAAAAACAAGGCGAAGACGGCAGCATTATTCAGCAATTCCCCATCGTGGTAGATGAAGGTCTGTTTGAATTTGAGCGAATCGCCCGCCGAGCCGCCGATTATCGGAATATCGACGAGAGACATGTAAAGGCCTGAGATCAGGACCTCCTCTTTCATCGACAGTCCGTCGACAAGCAAAAAACCGAAGGCATCCCGCGACGTGCCGGCAAGGCGTTTTCGGACATCCTCGGCTATCCTGTCAATTGCTTTGCCCGATGCCGATAACGGGCGGATAAGATAGGGGACCACCGACAGTTCGTCGCCGGCAAGCGAGGCGCCGGATATGCCGCCACGCTGAAAGCCGGTTTCCGAGAGCTGGCCGGCGGTGGTACAGCCGATAACCGGGCCCGGCAGATACATCTTCAAGGCCCGGCCGAGTTCCTCTGGCTCGTATTCATCCGAAAAAAAGGCGAGAGTCACCTGGATATTCGGTTGTTCGATCTGGGTTGCCAGTTCACGCACCGCCTGATGGACATCCGCATCCATCGATTTGCCCTGCAGGACCTTCAGGCGCGGAACTTTTTCGTGCGAGGTTGACTCGTCCAACAAGGTTCTGCCGTTTACTCCAGCTGCATACATTTTACCTCCATGACCGCGGTTTGCTCGCCTCTGTTTTTTTTGACCACGCTTTCCCGTTGAGAATGTGTGGTTTCTTGTTTGCGGGTAGAAAGAGCGGAAATGACTCGGGAATGTGGGAGTTCCTTTGGGGGGAATTTGTTGTCCACAGTGTGACACTTTGTACGCTCTCAAACGAGTATCCACAATTTCCGCAAGGCTGTCAAATACCCAAGCTTTAGATATTCTTTCTGCATCGATGACCGCTGTCACCGCCACCATCGCCAACCGGTTATTCCATTTTTCCGGAAAAATCCGGCAGGTATTGCCTTGCAAAAACATGAACCATCAATAAAGTTCCCTTATTATTTGCATGGTATCAGGTCTGATTATTAAAAATTTAAAATAATATGTGATTTCATATGGATAAATAAGGAGTAGCTATGATTGCCAGTGAAGTTGCCACCCATGCCAAGGATCCCGCCCGCCTGGCCGCCCTTCGCGCCGTCTCCATGCTGGATACGCCCGCCGAAGAACCATTGGACCGGCTTTCCAGGCTGGCGGCACGCTTCGTCAACGCTCCGGTTGCATTGGTCACGCTTGTCGATGCCGATCGAGTGTTCCTGAAAAGCTGTATAGGCTTGCCCGAACCTTGGTGCTCCCAACGTGAGACCCCTCTCTCCCATTCCTTTTGTCCTTACAACCGCATTTCGGGAGAGCCTCTGATCATCGAGGATGCCCGTATGCACCCGCTTTTTCGGGATAGTCCGGCGATTCGGGACCTGCAGGCGATCGCCTATCTGGGTATCCCCCTCGTCACATCCGACAGCTATGTTTTAGGCTCATTCTGCGTTATCGATGTACGACCGCGGTTCTGGCAGCAGGAGGAAATTGCCGTCATCAAGGACTTGGCTGCAGCGGTCATGACCGAAATCCAGCTTCGCACGGAGATATCGGCGCGAAACCGAGCCGAGGCGCAAAGGGACGATCTTGCCAAGATGAATACGCTGCAGCGCCTGGAGATCGTGGCGCGGAAGCAGGCCGAAGAACAGCTCCAGACAGAGAAGGATGACCTGGAACGACGGGTTGAGCAGCGGACCCGCGAGCTTCAG
>Ga0209317_1002848_pt1 | contig 11861 bp, 9 predicted proteins | sample RifGroB2_FD_183994 | JGI IMG/M metagenome (GOLD analysis project Ga0209317, IMG submission 183994) | Soil microbial communities from Rifle, Colorado, USA - Groundwater B2 (SPAdes) (version 2) | ecosystem: Environmental > Terrestrial > Soil > Unclassified | place: Rifle, Colorado | collected...
TAAGCAGCGGCACCTCGCCATGCAGCATGCCGAGTTCCTTCTTGCCTTCAAAATGGTAGTGGAGGTTGAGTACGGTCCGGCAAATGATGCCCATCTCGCTAAGCGCCTGAAGCGGTTTGGCCAACTCGGACCAGGAATTCTCACTGCTGTCGCAAAAAACGACCTCGTCCACAGGGTGTTCCTTGCAGATCTCGACCACTTCGGCAAGCGTGCCTATGACTGGGTGCCCATGCAACTCGCGCATCTGTGAGCCATCCTGCGAATGCACCAGGCCGACGACCTTCATCCCCCACCCCTTGTTGCTGTCCAGGATGGACAGAACCTTGGCGGCGCTGTTCCCGGTGCCGACAACCAGGATGTTTCGATAGTTGTAACCCTTCTTGCGGAACAGGCTCAGAAAATAGCGGACCAGGAATTGTTCGGCCAACAGGAAGAAAAAGGAGAGGACGAGGAAGGTTCCAAAGAAGCTTCTGCTAAACCCTTGGGGCTCAACGAGAAATATGACGGAGGAAGTGAGCACCCCACCGATGGCGGTGACCGTGGCCAGGGATTTCAGGATGGACCAGGGTGTGCTCATGCGTTGCGAGTTGTAGTAGCCGTTGCGCTCCAAAAGTACGAGCCAGACAGGAATGACGACGATGAGCAGCCAGGTATACGTGTCGAGATGCCTGAGCCCTCCGAATTGCACCCTCAGGTTGAATGCCAGCAAAAAGGCTGCTATGACAAGTGCTGCATCGAAAATTATATGAGCTCTTTTTAAAACCCCTGCACGCTGCTTCAACATTGTTCCTCCACCCTATCACAAAACATCAGTACAACGACCTGCAAGACTAGCCTTCTCAAATTAACAAATGATCGAAAACCTACTTCACTTCGTTAAAAAAAACAAGAAATTTGTTATTATGAATTGAGTCCTGAAGCAATGTCAGGGTCAAAAAAGCCTGCAAGACAAACAGCATAAAAGCAAATTAAAAACAAAACGCTCAGAATTATTTTTGACTAATTCAGTGCAACAGTCATCACAAAAGCCCTTTGCCACCAAACATGGTGGGCGGTGGCATCTGCTCACCGCTACTTTGAGCAAGTGAAGCAAAACCCGTTATTTGGCAGTACAATGGCAATGTATCGGCTACTAGCAGAGGAACTTAAATCTTTTCAGAATCAAAAGAAATTATTTCTGTCTCACAAGAAACCATCAATGGCTTAGGGCCGCGCATACCGTTAAAAAAACCAAGCAGATAAAGAGCAGTCCTTAAATGTGCCAATGTGTTTTATCGCTTTGTCATATCTAAAAACAGCTTTTCATAATCATCTGCCACCTTGTCCCAATTGTAGTTGAGTCGAATCCTTTCGGCCGCTTTATCTTTGTATGCTGGAAGCAGCCCTTCGTGGTCCAGTGCCCATTGCATTCGGTCTGATAAAACCGTTGCGTCCTTGGTAAAAAAGATACCGGCATCGTCCAAAACGTCGCGGCTGAACGAGACATCAATGGCAATTGTGAAACAGCTTGAAGCCATGGTTTGCAGTAAAGCGGGATTTGTACCACCAACCTCATTGCCATGAATGTACGCGAAACAATTGCACCAGATTTCGTTCAACAACTCTTTGTCGTAGATGGAACCGGGTAGCACTATGTCAGAGTGACCAGCGGATTCAGAAGCGATTTTCCGTGAGTAATCGCTTTCGTAGGGAACACCGCCTATTATGACCAATTTTTTGTCGGTTTTGAGTTTCTTATAAGCTTCAATAGTCAACAGCGGATTGTTTTCGGGTTCAAAGCGGGTAATCTGCAAAAAGTATTGCCCTGGTTTAAGCCCCAACTTTTCAAGCAATTCAGGTTTGGTGCTTTTACCGAGATAAGCGCCATAAGGGATGAAGGTCGTGGATGTATTGTATTCGCTGGTGTAGTAACTCTGGATGCCGCGTGAGTCAGCAATGACACGATGAGCAAGAATTGTAGCTATACGCTCCGACAGCTTGTAATACGCCCTTGCCACCTTGCCCCATTTCCCACGTTTCCACTCAAGGCCGTCAGTGTTGATGGCAATCCGTTTTCCCAAGAGTCGTGGCAGCAAAAGGACCGGACTATTCGCGGCATTGCAAACCATGTAGACATCAAACGGTTCTCTGATTGCATGAAGGATCGAAAAAAAGGTATGCGACAACGTATCAAGGGACTTGCGGTTGACGTTGGGCAGATAAACCAGCCTCATCCCACAATGTTCAATTAGCTTTGTAGGATAGTAGCTATCACGGCAGTAGACGGTGACTTTGTGTCCACGTTCGGCCAAGCGTTTGCCAAGCTCTTCATAGAAAGTTTCAAAACCGCCATAGTTGGCAGGGACACCACGGGTGCCGATAAGTGCAATATTCATTACAAATTCCTAAAGTATAATTTTAGCTTTTATGCGCCTATAGCTTTCAACACAGTACAGTTTAGAATATGTGTGTACTTGAGGTGGTGAAAGAGATGTCCTTTTTTGCAATTGAAACAACTGGGGCACCACCAGATTACGCAAAGTCATTAACCCACAGTTATCCCCCTTAAAAGTTACCTGTGGGTAAGCTTTGTGAAAATGCCACGGAGTTTGGCAGAGTGAGCGGAAGGGGAATAAAGCGTTTCGGCTGCCCTGCGCGATTCACGTCCCATTGCAGATGTTTGGTCAGGATTTTCGACAATAGCACAAAGGCATTCTGCTAGATGGTCGGGATTCCCAGGTGAAAAAAGAAGGCCAGTTTTACCTTCAACTACTAATTCAGGCAAGCTCCCTAGATCGCTGGCTATGACCGGTTTACCACTAGCAAAACTCTCTAATACTACATTAGGCATATTGTCGTACCATATAGAGGGAACTATAACACACAAAGATTTGCGGATAGTCTCTTTAAGGCTTGGAAGGTCCTGTTCATCAATAAAATAAACACCGGGAATTTGTTGCTCCTTAACTACTTCCTCAAGACGGTCACGTTCACCGTCATTTGATCTTCCAACAATCTTGAGCGAAGGACCAGGAGTGAGAGAATTTTTTGTAAACCGGCTAAAAGCCTCAAGTAAAGTAGCTATCCCCTTCTCATGGGCCACTCTCCCAAAATAGAGAAAATAATCCCCTGTTTCGTAGCAAGGGTCGAATTGTTCTATATCTACAAAGGTTGGAACATGATGGAGTTTCTTTTGCGGAAAACCACCTTCAATCATCTTTTCAAGCATAAAACGGGAAGGGCATATAATAGCGTCGACCTTACTCCATATCCCCCTGTAACTGTGAAGTTTACGTGCTGCTGCGTTGACCACACTCGCCAGAAAAGACCCTTGCACACACTTGTACTTAATTGAAGGCAAAAAACTCCCGTTCTTGCAGAGCTCGCAAACTTGGCCATTCCTGAGAAAATGTGCCTGGGGGCATAAATAGGAAAAATCTGATACTCGCACCACAACGGGTATGCCCCTCGCCTGAAATACATCAAGGATGCTAGGCGAAATCCAGCGTAGAAAATACAGAATATAGGCAATATTTACAGGATGCCGATCTAGCAGTCGTTCCAACTTTCTTTTAGCCTCAAAAGAATAGAAGCTGCGCCCTAGAAGTTTTATTAAGTTACTGGGCGACTTTTCGATTTCCTTAAAGTAGACTTGGCTACCGTCGCCAATAGGAGACAAAAAGTAACTGGAATATTCGTTAGGCACATTCTGGTTGTTGGAAATAGAAAAAGGAATTACCTGATCACCAGCTTTTTCAACCAGTGATTTTACGTTAAATAAATAACGCTCGGGGCCACCAGAAACAAAATAACGATAATTTGTGAGCAGAATTTTCACTATAGTTCAACCTTTGTAATAGATAATGACCATGTTGCTTGCGGTAATACTAAAAGCAAAAAGAGATAACTTCCGGTTAAGTAAAAAACCCATCAAAGTCTTGCACAATGTCATGCGGTTTTGAACTAAGAACCTTTTGATATACCGACGATAGACAGTTAAGATGTCTTTGGATTGAAAAATTATTGCGGGCATATTCCTTCGAACTAACCTTATGGCCCAGAGAAGATATCTTATCAAGGATCTTGCTAGAAAGTTCGGTGATGTTCTTGGTCTGATAAATATCAATATACTTCCCATTATCAGAGATTTCTAAAAAAGGTGATAAATCGTTAGCGATGACGGGTACATCGCACATCATAGCTTCAACAAGTGTTAGGCCAAAAGTATCATGATTAGAAGCATAAACGTATAAATCTAGGGCATTCAATATGTCTTGGACGTCATTTCTAGACCCAACAAAATGAACATTTCCCTGCAGATTATTTAGGTGACAGAATTCAACGCATTCATCATAATAAATTGGGTTCTTAGCAGAATTCCTTCCAGCAAAGACAAAATGGACTGTGGGATAATCCTCCACAACTCTGACGAGCGCCCTACAGATCGTTATTTGGTCTCTCCCTGTGTTAGTAAAATTACCCACCATCCCGAGCAAAATTACACTTTGGTCAAGCCCTAATTCTTGCCTAATATCCTTACCTGTTGGGACCATCTTCCTTGTATCGACACCATTATAAACAACAAAACTATTATTTATACACCTATACTTTTCAGTATAATACTTCCGCAATGTTTTACTGACGAAGATATGTGCATCAATTCTAGGTAAAAGAAAAAACAAACTGAGCTTATCTTTAAAACTATTGTAGAAATCATAGCCGTGGTGAGTATGGATAATTTTTACATTTAAACCAATAATGGCGAAATAGGCGTGCACAGTGTCCACGATGAAATGGGTATGAATAACATCAATGCGGTTTGATTTGATAAACCTTCTTAATCGCAATACAGCAACTAAATCCACTGGGTATTTGCGAGAAATCTTAGCTGACTTGACCCTAGTGTTTATGAGATCCTTTTCAAGTTCACCACCTTGGAAAGAACAAAAATAAATAAACATATCAGTGTCGCTATAATTTCTAAAGACGTCCAAAAGAAGGGTTTCTGCGCCTCCCCTAGAACAAGTATCGAGTAAATGAAGTACATGCGGCGTCATGCTACCTACCCTTAATTGTACGGACACGTTGAGTTTTCACAGAATAAAGCAATGGACAATCTGCCGGTCAATACTTACACAGCGACTACTGAAGCAGAATTTTTTCCAGTGATCAGCGATTCATGGTGGCAGGTTTCTGAAAAACCGCCAATCTTATAGATCAGACCAACCGCAATCCAAAAAAAATAATTACTAACACCTGTGTAAGTAATAAACGCATTAGAGAAACAGCAGACAACCCCACTGAAAACAAAACACCAAATTCCTATGTACAAATAGTAATATTGAGGATAGTGGCAATACACCTTTTTCATATTCTTGTAGCCAAACCATAGCGGAGCAAAAAATAAATAAAGGAATAAAAGATAAAAAGGAAACCCGCCAAGCATTGAAACCCATAAGAAGTAATTATCAGCAGTTGCCATAAATGGTAATGCTTTGCCAGTCTCATAGCCATATGACCATCCCAATCCAAAGGGAGAAGCGAACAAAGAGCTAATTTGGTTCTGCATAAAAAATAATCGCCAAGCAAAACTACTGTCAACTAAATTGGTATTAATCACAAGCCTATCAACTACATTTGTTGCGACGAGAATTACCGAAACAAAGCACAATATGAATAGAAGCGTAAGCTTCCCTTTTAGTGAATGATAGTATCGTATTTGGTTTATAGAAAATTTATTCGATAATTTAATAAAAACAAAACTTGTGATCAGCAATAGCAGCCACCCAGTTATATTGTAAGTTGTCAGCAGACCAAAAACAATTGTACAGAAAAAAGCCAGGAAAGATGACCATGCTATCTGTTTGAGTTTAAATAAAATAAATAAGGCCAACACGCCTACAATCAGTATCGCTGCTAGTTCGTAATGGTTATTCAAGGTAGCAAAGGCTCTGAAAATATAATCGCCTTCTTTATCTTTTGCACTACCCAACGTAAATTCGAGTCCTCCCACACTAAGATCTAGACCTAGTGCCATCAAGAAGGATGGACCAACAACCCATTGAAATATGGCTATTAGCGAAAGCCCGAAACTGCTATATACGAGAAGACGCAAAAAAAGGTAAATTTTATCAATATTGGTAATAAACTGAAAAGCAAACACAGCAAAAAAAACGTAAGGCAACCCTAGCAACTGGAAATGTTTGTTCCAGGTATTAAAATCAGTACCATCAAGTTTCACCCTTACAAAAAAAAGGAAAATAGTGGCAAGAAGTACTCCAAGAAATCGAGCAATTGCCTTGGGTATTTCAAGAGAGGATGCATATTGGTGAATTAAGTTAAGGCATAAAAAAACCATCATTCCTAAAAATAAAAATGATTTCAACTGGCTCTGGAGGGTAACAAAGGATACATCAACCAGCTTTGCCAGCACTGGGAAGAGTATAGATATAGAGTATACAACCATCATCAAGACAGAAAACACTTTCTCGATAGTCATTTTATGCCTTTTTGAGAGCCTCTAAAAAATGAAAGAACTTACGGTTGCGGGTCAATTTCCACTTAAGCAAATAGTTCATGTAGTAAAATAAGTATGCAATATTCCAGGCTCTTCTCCCATATGCCTTCTGGAAAAAAACCTTCTCGCTTTTTTTGAAGATGCAGTATTTTTTTGACTCGTCCATATTCAAAGAAGTGCCGCCGATATGAATCAGCTTAGCTTTTGGTACTAGAAAAATCTTATATCCCTGTTTATTGATTCTAAAGGTCAGTTCAGTCTCTTCGTAATAAAGAAAAAAGTCTTCATCAAAATATCCGACTTGATCTAAAATTTTTCTCCTAATGAACATATTAGAGCCTGAAACATAATCAACTACTAACGGAACAGAACTGTCATTTTTAGTAATCAAGGAGAAATGCTTTTTATAGTGCTCGCGAAAAATATTTTTGAGTAATTGCTCCCAGAATATCTGGTTTAGTGATGGAAAATGACCATAACATGGTTGGGGTTCCATAACTTCACTAAACAGGTTACAGCCGCACACGGCTGCCTCCTGATGTTCGTCCATAAATTTGGTTAGTATCTCTATTGCGTCATTCAATAACAAAATATCTGGATTAAGTAGAAATACGAATTCCGCAGTGCTTTCTCTAAGCGCAAGATTATTAGCGCTACCAAAACCGGCGTTGGTGTGGTTCTTGATCAATTTCACATCTGGAAAATATTGTTCAATTATGTCAGTGGTTCCATCGTGAGAATCATTGTCGACCACTGTCGTATCAAAGACGATATTGGTACTTTTAGAGTACAGACTCTCAAGGCATCCACGAATGATTCCCGCGGAATTATATGTCACAATAATTATTTCAATCCGGGCGCTAGTTTTCATAGAGTTGCTCTAATCTGCCGTGCAGTTGATTTACAATCTTGTTCCAAATAAACTGGTCTTTGGCATGATGGGTTATTTTTGCATAATAGGATTTTAGATCAATGTCTTCATCGATGATAGACTGTAAAATGGAAACCATACCAGCGACATCATCTATGCCACAAATTTTCCCCAAGGCTTGGTCTTTTGTTATGTCATTAGCAGCACCGACATCTGTTGTAACAATATAGTTGCCGAAGTACAGTGCTTCAGGAAAGACAAGTGGGAAAGCTTCATACCTAGAGGTCAGGCAGAATACTTTGCTCTTTCTATACCATTCATAGAGTGTCTCTTTATCTGATATGTTCCCAACCACAAACACCTTATCCTTGAGTTCTGAATTACGGTTATAAAATTCACAAAGAGTTATTTCGAAGGAAGGTTCTATGGGTCCAATAAGGAAAATTTTCCAGTCTCGTAAATTGAGTTTTTCTACAATGCTCAAAAACATTTCAGTGTTTTTCTCATAGGTCCCTATTCGACCAACGGTGATAATAATATTTCCTTTGTCTTCGAAATCAAAGTCCATTTTATTGCTTTCATCAAACCCGTTAGGAATATGAATTAGTTTAGTACTTATATCGATACCGACAAAACCAGCAGATAATATTTTATATTTATCGTAGGTTTCTATACTGATGATGTCTGTCAACTCGATATTCCTTCTGAAAAAATATGAAAACCTCATCTTATTTTCAGCAATCAATTTTTCCAAATAACTTAAGGTTCGGTGGCCCATATCGAGCTTTAAATAAACAAGACCTTTTGGGTTTAACAGCTTGTAAAGACGTGTGAAAAAATATCTATCATAAGAAGGATGAAAAAGCATCAAAACGTCAATTTTTCTTGCGTGTACAGCAAGGTAATAGAGCAGCCCAATCTTTTTAAAAATTTGAAATCCGAATTTATCTGGAAGAAAACAAAAGCGTTTGGCGAAGGGAACATTTTTTACGATGCTAGACAAACCTTCCAGACCGGAATTATTTTTGTCTTTTAAAAATAGAATTTCGGACTCATATTGGAAATCTCTGGCTAGGACGTATGGAATCATACCAACATCCTTATGCAGGTGAACTTCTTGGAGACCTTCAAAGACAAGGGCTATTCTTCTTTTATTCATTGCTACCTTCTTGTGGAGGCACTGCCATTTATTCAGAGCATTGAAACTAACAGTCGGTGCCGGAAACAAAGATCATGGTATCAGCCAATCGCGTATGAAGGTTTTAAATAGTTTGGTTGGTTCTTACGCAGACAGTACAAGCTAAACATGAATATTGAAACTTCAACAATTAAGAGGCTGAGACATGTGCCATATAATGAATAACGCAAGCTTAAATAGTATGAGAAGAGCAAGAAAGAGATACCAACTACCAAATAAAGCCTTGAAAGGATGTTATCAAGGCGTAAAGCCAACAGGAATACATTAAAGTACATGTTCATGTATGTAAAAAATAAAACTACGGAGAGAAGCCTGAGTGAAGTGATTATTTCTAACTCTTTGCAATTGAAAAATATGCTCAGAAGATCTTTACCAAGAAAATTTAGAGATATTGAAATGATAAAGGATATAAAAAATACATACTTACGCGTTTGACTTAAAAAAATGCCCTGATTCTCAGCAGTCATTTGACTAATATGCGGGTAGAGAGTTTGACTTACAGGTTGCATGAGCCCAGACAAAGCTTTTACAATTTTTTCAGCAGTTGCATAAAAGCCAACAACTTGAGGAGTAGCAACGAAACCAAGGATGACTACTGTACCTTGGCCATATAAATTCCCAGAGAAGCCGGCTATAAAGATATGAAAACTGTTCTTTAAGTGATATTCAACATCTGAAAATTTTGGAAAAGTGTATTTAATATTGAACTTTTGGGTGCCAAATAATAAACCGATCACGGAAGCTAAAATGAGACATACTGAATAAATAATTGGAACCTTGATATAATCATTCTCTTCTTGGATGATTAAAAAAATCAGAACTGTTGCCAGACACTTCATCGATATATTAATACGCGAAATGTATTTCATTTCCTCAAATCCCTGGAAGAGCCACAGAGGAAACAATGCGCTACTAATGACCATACCAAAAGTCAGAAAAAATATTGCAGGGTCTTTGCTAAACGCGTCTACCGATTTTGTTAAAACCGATACTACCAAAAAACTTATGAGTGTTAGAATCACCTTGATTGTCAAGACAGATGAAAATATATCATTAACAAAGGCTTGGTCCTTTCTATGCTTGGATATAGCTCTCGTTGCTGACAAATTAAAACCATAATCAACAAATACTTGCATATAGTAGGTGAAGGCACTGGCAAATGATAGGATGCCAAACTTTGCAAAGCCAAGCTTGCTGATTAAATATGGGAATGTGATTAAAGGTAGTACGTAATTTGTACCTTGGATCAATAAAAGCGAAATGAAATTTGAAAAAAGTCGCTTGTTTTTTTCCGACTTAAGCAGTTTAGACAATGAAAGTGTAAAGGCCATTTTTTGAGATTATCCCTGTTAGTTTTACCTTTGACCGATCTTTCTCAACATAGTTTCCGATTAGCAGGTTCGATGAATCCATCATCAATCCTCCAATGCGGGTACTCAGATCATTCTGCACAGGACGCAGAGGGAGCAGGGACCACCACAGCCTCTCGCTTTACCTTCTGATGCTGCTCATTACCACAAAACGGGCCACCTGGATCGCCGAAAGTCACCTCGGCAGCTAGGAGGCCCCATACCTTTAAAGCCACGGATTTGCGGTTATCCAATCAATTATCTAGCTGCAGTGATGGCAAACACCATCTCAACACAGGCAAATTGTTTCTCCAAGAGCCAACGAGGTCCAGCTTCCTGACGTATTATCCTCTCCGTCCAAATGTAGGGAATAAAGCCCTGATCCTACGGAGCCGTTCCCGATCCTCGTGTGATATCCGTTCGCTAGCCTCGCGCATAAAGATATATAGAACTGCTCCAAATCCAGCCGCAAAAGTACTGGCCAGAACGATAATACTTCGCTTCGGTTCGCTTTTTTTATCTGGTACCGTTGCTCTCTGTATTATCTGAATTCCGTCGACATCTTTTGCTTCACTCATCTTGGCCATCTCATATTGTTTCGTTAGCAATTCAAAAATGGTCTCCTGAACCTTGAATTCGCGCATCAACCGTACGTACTCCCGGCCAAGCTCTGGAACAGACCCCATCGAGGGAATGGAACTTCCTCGTCCACTCCCCTCCACCTGGTTGATTTGAGCCTGGAGACTTGAAATGCTTGCCTTCAAGTCGGTAACCTCTGGGGTAGTATCGGTGAAGCGGCTGCGCATGCCGGCGAGTTGTACTTCCTGTATAGCGAGCTGGGCCTTTAGCTGGGCAAGGCCCGAGATGGCAGCCTTCGCCTGTTCCGGCACGTCAAGAGCTTTGTTGCTAGATCGAAAAGTTTTCAGTGCTTCTTCTGCCCGATTCAGATCATCTTTAGCCTTTGCTAGCCGTTGTTCAAGATACCCCCTGTTTTGTGCGGCTCCAGTGATACTCAGCTTCACCGTCAGCCTGCCTAGTTCCTCCGCAAATGCATTGGCCAGATCAGCAGCTAGCTTGGGATCTTTGTCCTCTACAGTGATGGAAATTATTCCATCCTTCTTCCCTGCTGCGATTTCGGCCTTTGCGGCCAGGATCTTATATGTGTCAAGGCGGTATTTCTGTTTAAAAACATCCACTAGGTTGAAACGATCAATAATTGTGTCCTTGACAGCTCTGCTATTAAGAATACCCACATAAAGATCACCCGTTGTCCCTTTACCAAGAAGGTCACCTGCTAACCCGGCCATGCCACCTGACAGTGCGCTCATCATCCCCATCATTCCACTGTCCTGCTGAGGAGGCAGAATCAAGGCCGTACTGCTATATATATTTGGCTTTTGCAGGGAAACTATTATAGATATCACAAAGGCGGCAACCATAACTTTTACGATCAAGCGCCATTTTTTAGCAATAATTTCCAAATACTCTAAAAGGTTAATAGAATCACCACTTGGATTTGGTGCAAAATCGGGTCTACGGGTTACGAGTTCGTCTTCTAGCTGTTGCATTTAATGAAACTCCGTGTAAAAAGTCATGAATCGACCAGTACTGGAAAAATTCTCCAGCTCAAAGCACATGTCTATATCAATTAGAATTTACAAGTTACTCCTGCCACTTCACTATTAAATACATCAGTTGCGGTCTTACACTAAAGCCCTGCAGCCACCAACACCCCTGCAGCAAGAGCGGTCTGACCGATGATGTATGCAAGATCCTTCAAATCACGCATCCATGCCACTTTCTCGAGCCGCTGCGGCACGACGATGGCGTCGCCCGCCTGAAGCGTGTACGACTTGAAGGGGTTGAAGAAGATGCCTCCCATCTCGCGCTTGCTGACCACGGTGCCGTCGGCAAGTACCACGTACATCTCGGCTTCGTCGGCATTGG
>Ga0209317_1002849_pt1 | contig 11860 bp, 9 predicted proteins | sample RifGroB2_FD_183994 | JGI IMG/M metagenome (GOLD analysis project Ga0209317, IMG submission 183994) | Soil microbial communities from Rifle, Colorado, USA - Groundwater B2 (SPAdes) (version 2) | ecosystem: Environmental > Terrestrial > Soil > Unclassified | place: Rifle, Colorado | collected...
AAGAAGGGCCGGGGCATCGATCCGGGGTTCGTGCCAATCTCCTGGGACGAGGCCTTCAACACCATTGCCGACAAGATGATGGAGCTGCGCAAGGCGGGCGAGCCCGAGAAATATCTGCTGATGCGCGGCCGTTATACCTATATGCGCGATCTTATTTATGACGGTGTAACCAAGATCTTCGGGTCGCCCAATAACATTTCCCACAGTTCCATCTGTGCCGAGGCGGAGAATTTCGGTGCCTATTATACCGAAGGCACGTGGGGATACCGCGATTACGACGTCGACAACTCCAAATACCTGCTGGTCTGGGGCTGCGATCCGGTGAGTTCCAACCGGATGATCCCGGCGATGATCAAGCGGCTGGGCGATGTCATCGATCGGGCCACCGTAGCGGTGGTCGATCCGAAACTGAACACCACCGCGGCGAAAGCCCAGGAATGGCTGCCGCTGTTGCCCGGCACCGACGGGGCTCTGGCCCTGGCCATCGCCCATGTGATCCTCAGTGAGGGCCTGTGGTTCAAGGAGTTTGTCGGCGACTTCAAGGACGGTAAGAATCTCTTCCAGGCCGGCAAGGTGGTGGATACGGCGGCCTTCGCCGAGAAGGAATCGCACGGAGTCGTCCAATGGTGGAACCTGGCGGTGAAAGACATGACCCCTGCCAAGGCAGCCGAGATCACCAAGGTGCCGGCCGAGCAGATCGTCCGGGTGGCGCGGGGCATGGCCAAGGCCGCGCCGAATGTCGCCGTGTGGATGGGTCCCGGTGCGGCGATGCAGGTCCGCGGCGGCTACAGCGCCATGGCAGTCAACGCCCTGAACGGACTGGTCGGCGGCATCGACAATGTCGGCGGGACCTTGCCGTCGAACAAGGTGCCGACCAAGAAAATGCCGAAGCTCGATGCCTACCTGGACGAACTGGCAAAGAAACAGGGTAAAATGAAGAAGATCGATCAGCGCGGCACCAAAGCGTATCCGGCCCTTAAAAGCGGCAAGTCGGGCGGCGGGGTCATCACCAATAACGTCGCCACCGGCATTCTCGCCAGCGACCCGTACGACATTAAGGTGGCAGTCGGCTATATGAACAACTTCGCTTTTTCCTGCTCCGGCGCCGAACGCTGGGAGAAGGCGATGGAGAAGATCCCCTTCTTCGTCCATATCACCACCAATGCCGCGGAGATGACCCAGTATGCCGATATCGTCCTGCCCGGCGCCATATCGATGTATGAAAAGCTTTGCTGGGTCAAGCAGAAGCAGAACCGCTACGCCCAGTGCACCCTGCTGCAGCCGGTGGTCGAAACACCATGGCAGGCAATCAACGACGAAACCGAGTTCCCCTGGATGCTCGGCGAAAAGTTCGCCGAACGGGGCTTCCCGAACCTGATCGATTTCCTGAAAAAGGAATTCAAGGATCCGGAAACCGGCAAGGAAGCGACCAACAGCAAGGAATTCACCGAGTACGCGGTGAAGTATTACACCCAGGACATGTGGAACGGCAAGACGACCACCGGCGACAAGATTGCCGGCTGGGCCGAGTTCAAGAAGCGCGGCATGTGGAATTCCGATGCTCAGCCCTATAAATCCCGCTGGGGCGGCAAGTTCGGCAAGGACGAGGAAAAGAACGGCAAGAAGACCACAACCGGCACCGTTTCCCATAAATTCGAATTCTACAGCGAAACCCTGAAAAAGGCCTTGGCCGGTCATGCGGAGAAACACAAGACCACGGTGGACGATATTCTCGCCGCCTGCAATTATACCGCCCGCGGCGAACTGGCCTTCGTCCCCCATCACGAACCGCCATTCCGACATGGCAGCGAAAAGGATTATCCCTTCACCTTCATCGACTATAAATCGCGACTCAACCGCGAGGGGCGCAGCCAGAATTCGCCATGGTACTACGAATTCAAGCATGTCGATCCGGGCGATGTCGGCGGGCAGGACGTGCTCAAGATCAACCCAGCCGATGCGGTGAAACTCGGCTTGAAAGAAGGGGATGCAATCCGGGTGACTTCGGTTGCCGGCAGTATCGAATGCACCGTCCATCTCTGGGAGGGGATTCGTCCCGGTACGGTGGCCAAGGCCTTCGGCCAGGGACACTGGGCCTATGGCCGGACTGCTAGCAAGGACTATGCCAAGGCCACCCCGCACGGCGGCAACAACAATACCCTGATGCCCTTCGATACCGAACGGCTGAGCGGCGGCAATGTGCGTAACGGCGGATTCACCGGCGTCAAGATCGAAAGAATTTAAGGCGAGAGGAGAACGAAGACATGACACAATACGCAATGGTGATAGATCTGCGAAAATGTGTGGGTTGCGGCGCCTGCGCCTTAGCCTGCAAAACCGAAAACAACACCGCCCTGAGAAAAAACGGCCAAACCCATAACTGGGCGGATTTCGTCCACGAGACCGTGGGCAAATTCCCCAATACCACCTACCGGACCCTGCCGGTCCTCTGCAACCACTGCAGCAATGCCCCCTGTGTCGAGGCCTGTCCGGTCGACCCCAAGGCGATGTACAAGACGCCGGAGGGCATCACCATGCACAACGACGAACGGTGCATCGGCTGCCGGGCCTGCCAGGAGGCTTGTCCCTACAGCATGAGCGAGGTGAAACGAGACGGGGCGTTCGGCGAATACAGCGTGATCAGCTACAACGAGGAGGGGGCTCCCACTCAGCCGTTCTTTGCCGACAAGACTTCGATGGTCAAAGGCATCACCTCTTCAGGAGAGGAACTGGCCAAAAAAGCCGGAGCCATTCCTCCCCACAAGAATTCGTACCTCCATCCCGACTATGAGGCGGTGCGGCGCGACAATATCGTCGAGAAATGCATTCTCTGCGACCATCGGCTGAAGAACGGCGAACTTCCCTACTGCGTCGTCTCCTGCCCATCGGGCGCCAGGAGCGTCGGGAATATCGACGATCCCGCAAGCGACGTGGCAAAACTCCTGAAGAAGCACAAGGCCTTTGTCTTAAAGCCTGAGGAAGGAACCAAGCCGAACGTCTATTACATCCGCGAGTATGCCGCAAGGTAGCTTGCATCAAAAAGCGCGTCATGCTTTAAAGTATGGCGCGCCTTATCCAGGGCGAGCCCTTTGATGAAAGAACGAAGAGAAATAATCCTCCGCAGCAACTGCTTCAAACTCCTGGCCGGCTGCCTGTATGAACCGGACAGGGATCTCCTGATTGAGGCAAAGGTCTGCGAAAACCTCGGGGTTTTGCTGGAGGAATGCGCGCCTGAAGCCGCCATGGCCGCGTCGGCCATGGCGGCCGCCTTACAGCGCCAAGGCCAGGAGCAGCTGAGTATCGATTACGCGGCTCTCTTTGTCGGACCCTTTGCCCTGATCGCCGCCCCCTACGGCTCGGTCTATATGGACCAGGGCCGGCGGGTGATGGGCGATTCGACTCTTGGCGTCCTGCGGTTCTACCAGGAGGCGGACCTGTCGGTCGATGTCGAGGAGCCGGCCGATCATGTAGTGGTCGAGCTGGAATTTTTATATTATTTGACGGATCGCGAGGCGTCGGCCCTGACCGACGGGCGGGAAGAGGAGGCGACCGGATTTCGGACAATGCAGGCCCGGTTCTTTTTCACCTGGCTGCGGCCATGGATTTTCGATTTTTGTCGCTCGATCCGTGAAGGCAGCACCAATCCCTTCTACCTCTCCCTGGCCGACTGTCTTGCTTTATTTATGACCGCCTGTGAGCGATCCTATGCCACAGGGGCAACTCCGGGTCCTGCCGAAGGCCGGGGGCCGGGATGCTGTCCCTCCTGAGAAATCTCCAGGTCGAGCCGTTGCCGCTGGTGCAGGCGGTGCCGGAAAGATGCCTGCGGCGGCGGCTCTCCAGCTGTGATTGCCGCCTGTGCCTGGATGTCTGTGGTGCCGGAGCCATATCCCCGGACCGTGGGCAGCTGCAGCTCGATCAAAAGAGATGTACCGGCTGCATGGCCTGCGTTGCAGTCTGCCCGAATGAAGCGCTGGCTACGTCATATGACCTGGAAGGTATTTTGCGGGCGGTGCGGGGGAAGGCCGAAAAGCGGCCGGTTATTTCCTGCATCCGCCAGAAACGGCGGTCTGTCGACGAGATTGCCGTTCCCTGCCTGGGCATATTCAGTGAAGAAGCTCTTGTGGCGCTGGGCAGGAGCGATTGCCGGTCGATTGAGTTCGATCTCGGCGGTTGCTCTGTTTGCGAAAATCGACAGGCGGCAATGCGGTTCTTAGCAATTTTCCGACGGGTGAAGGAACTTGCCGCGCCGGTCCTATTCGCCGAGCTTGCCATCTCGGAAATTACCCCGCCGGAGACGGCTAAAGAAGGAACCGACCGGAGATCTTTTTTCGCGGAGTTGCGGGGAAAACTCCCGACTCTGTCCCTGATTTCACCTGATATACCGGAATCCGCTCCCTCTCAACAGGAAAAAAACCGGCGAAGACTGCCGATGCGGCCGAAGCTTATCGACAGGCTCATTGCCGATGCCGCGGCAGTAAGCGATAAGCAACAGCTTTTTACCCTCTGCACCCATCGGGTGACCACCGGCCCGGCCTGCACCTGCTGTCCTCTCTGTACCGGCATCTGTCCGACCGGGGCACTGCGGGTCAGTGGTTCCGGCACTGCGAAACGGTTGCTTTTCTCCGGCACTCGGTGCAGCGGCTGCGGCCTGTGCGTATTGTTTTGCAGGAAAAAGGCGATAGCCCTTGTCCTTTCCCCGCTATCCGGGAGATCAGAAAAGCAGAATTCCGACCAGCACCAGGATCGCCAGACCTACCCCAAAGATTCCGAGAATAACCGAGAAACTTGACATCAGTCCGCCGCCGACTTTAGGCGAGGCGGATATGATCACGCCGACGAGACCCAAAACGATCGCCAGAATGGCGGCAAGAAGACCCCAGACCGGGTTGCCGGCGAAGGTGAGAACGAAACTGCCGATGGCGGCGATGATGGCGATGGTGGCAGCGGTTCCGGCCTTTTGGTTCATGTGAAGACTCCTGATTGCAGTTGTGCTGTTGAACGAATGTTTTCGGGCGAGTTACCTTTGATCAAACTTCCCGGGGATTCAACTGGAGAGGTTTCTGCTCCAAGGGAATGAAATGGTGAAATAAGTTAACGTTGCTTAAAAGTGAGACACTCCGCAGTCCCGCTCTGCATGCCGACTTTGATGTTCTGGGCGTTGCACTCCAATTCCTTGTTGAAAGAGCAATCCGAGATCTTGCAGGCACCGACGCCTGCGGTTACCTCCTTGAGCCCGCCGTGGATGGAGGTTTGGAAGAACGTATCGCATTTCGGGCGATTGGAAATATCGCCTACGGTGATTGCCATCGCGTGGCAGACCTGGCTGGTGTTGTATGCACAGTTCGTTACGGTACAGCTGATTACTTTCGGCATTTCCATCATGATCAGTACCTCCTTTGCCCTTGAACAGAAACCTCGTTTCAAGGCAGAACAGCGCGTATACGGTTGCTAAAACCTAACTCAAAGATGGGTATTTGGCAAGGGGCTTGCCATGGCATTGGGCAAGACATGCGGAAGGATCGCCGAAGACCGCGCCGTAACCGATCAATCTGGTAAAGATAATCGACCGTGGGCAGGAAATTGCCGGTAAGAAAAAATTCTCGATTATGGTAGAGTCTTCTCCTGGAATCACAGTGTCAGACTATTTTCTTTTCGAGTCAGCTCATGGGTATTGCCGCCGACATCATCATCCTCATCGTCACCGCCTTCTGCTGCGGCCTCATCATGCAGCGACTGCACCAGCCCCTCATCCTCGGCTACCTGCTGGCCGGGGTTATTCTGGGGCCCAACACCGGCGGCATTACCATCGCCGAGAGCCATGATATCGAACTGCTGGCCGAGATCGGGGTAGCGCTGCTGCTCTTTGCCCTGGGGCTTGAGTTTTCCCTCAAGGATCTCAAACAGGTCAGGTACATCGCCTTGATCGGTACACCGATCCAGATCGTTATCACCATTGCCTTCGGTTTCGCCATCGGCCGTTTCCTGGGGTGGGACTGGCTCACGTCCCTGTGGTTTGGGGCGCTGATCAGCCTGTCCTCGACCATGGTCATCCTGAAGACCCTGATGAACCAGGGCTGGCTCGGCACCCTGTCGAGCAAAGTGATGATCGGCATGCTCATCGTCCAGGATCTGGCGGTGGTACCGCTGATGATCATCCTGCCCCAGCTGAACGACCCGGCGGCAGGTCTCGGTACGCTGGGATTTGCCTTGGTCAAGGCCATCCTCTTTCTGGCGACCATGCTCCTGCTGGGCACCAAGCTGCTGCCCGTGCTGCTTCGGCATATTGTGAGGCTGGGCTCCCGGGAGCTGTTCCTCCTGGCTATTACCGCGATCGGCCTCGGGGTAGGCTACGCCACTTATCTGGTAGGTCTCAGCTTTGCCTTCGGCGCCTTTGTCGCCGGCATGGTCCTCAGCGAGTCCGATTACGGCCACCAGGCGCTCAGTGACATCATTCCGCTCCGCGATCTCTTCAGCATGCTGTTTTTCGCCTCGGTGGGCATGCTGCTCGATCCCGACTTCCTGCTCGAAAATCTGGGTCAGGTGCTGCTGCTGGTGCTGGTGGTCGCCTTGGGCAAAGGGGTGATTTTTGGGTTTCTTGCAAGATTCTTCGGCTATCGCAATGTCATTCCCCTGGCGGTCGGACTGGGCTTGTTTCAGATCGGGGAATTTACCTTCGTGCTCGCGCGGGTAGGGGTGGGCACCGGGGCGATCGACAGCAACTTCTTCAATCTCATTCTGACGGTGGCCGTCATGACTATGGTGATGACCCCGCTGCTGTCCGGTCAGACGGGTCGGCTTTATGCCTTGAAAAAGAAGTGGTTTCGTCATGAGTCCCTGGAACTCATCAACTTTCCCGACCAGGGCCTGCGCGATCATGTGGTCATTGTCGGCGGCGGACGGGTCGGCATGCAGGTCGCGACGGTTTTGGCTCGGCTCGCCACGCCTTTCGTCCTGGTGGAACTCGATCAGCACCGGGTGGACCAGGCCAAGGAGGCCGGATATCCGGTAGTCTATGGCGACGGCAGTCATGAGATAGTTCAGGAGGCCCTGGCGATGAAGGAGGCCTCGCTGCTGGTCGTCACCACCCCCGGCATTGTTGTCGCCCGGGCGATCATCCAACATGCCCTCAAGGTCAACAGCCGGATCCAGGTGGTGTCGCGTATTGCCGATCCGGCTTTTTTCGAGGTCTTCAAGGAACTTGGCGTATCGGATCTGGTCTATCCGGAATTTGAGGCGAGCCTGGAGATAACCAGGCAGGCGCTCCTTCATCTGCATATTCCGGCGACGGAAATAGAACGGCAGACCGAAGCGATGCGGCACCAGCTGCTTGCCCCCGGTCTTGCGACCAGCAAAGAGTACAAGACCCTTGGCCAGATGCGGGCGGCGGAACAGCATTTCGACCTGCAGTGGGTGCGGCTGGAAGAGCACAACAGGCTGGTTGGCCGGAGTATCGGCGAGGCGGAGATCCGCAAAACCACCGGGGCGTCTGTCGTCGGCATCATCCGGGACGGCCAGTTGATGCCGAATCCGGAGGTTGTTTTCCGCTTCCAGACGGGCGATCTGGTCGCGATTATAGGTTCGGCGGAAGCGCGGGAGAACTTTCTCGGGTTTGGCGGACAAAGGAGCCAGGATGGCTCCGAAGGCTGGGCTCTCATCTAAAACAGACTTTATTTCTGGAGGCAAGCTGTGAGTTCTCTTCTTCTCGCTATCGACCTGGAGGATGTCAGGGATTGGGTCGAGAATGGTACCGGTTATCGCGAAGGCGTGCCGAAAAACACCAGGCGCTATCTCGACCACTTCCGGCGGTGGGGGGTTAAAGCCACCTTCTTCACGGTCGGCCGGGTGGCCCGCCGATATCCCGATTTGATCGGCGAGGTTGTCGCCGCCGGTCACGAGCTGGCCTGCCACGGCAATGTCCATCTGCAGCTCGATAAGCTGTCGCCGCAGCAGTTCCGGGAAGACCTGGAGGAAAACATGCTCGCTTTGCGCCAGGCGGGGGGCGGAGAAATCAAGGGATTCAGGGCTCCCACCTTTTCCCTTACCGAGCGCACCGCCTGGGCTTATGAGATCCTTGCGGATCTCGGTTTCAGCTATTCCAGCTCGGTGCTGCCGGCCCAAAATCCCCTCTACGGCTGGCCGTCCTTCGGCCATGAAGCCCGAAAAGTGACAAAAACGCTCTGGGAGCTGCCGATCACCCTCCACCGGCTACCGGGTTTGCCGGTGCCCATCGCCGGCGGCGTCTATTTCCGGGTTTTACCATTTTTCCTGACCAGATGGGCAATCGGCCGGAGCATCGGCCGCGGCCGGCCGATGGGCACCTATTTTCATCCCTACGATATCGACACCGAACAGGAGAGGTTCATGCACCCTGACCTCGGCGGCAAACACCACCTGAATATGCTGATGTATATCGGCAGGGCGAGGCTCCTGCCGAGGCTCGATGTCCTGCGCCGGGCCTTTCTCTGTGAGTCGTATGGGGAATACGTCAGTCGTTTGCAGACGAGTTCTTCTTGAGGGCGAGGCCGAGACTTTTTCTGATCAGGGCCAGCTGCTCGGCGATGAGGCCGAGGAAAAAGCAGATGAGACCGGTAATGAAGAGCAATTCGGTGCCGACGGAGACACCTTCGCCCCGCAGCAGAATGGGCGTGCCCCAGATCGCGCTGAACAGAAAGAAAAAGAGGGCCGGCGGCAGGAAAACCCGCATCGGGTTGAACATGATCACGATATGCAGGATCTCGAGCACAGTGTCGAAGGCGGTTTTCATGCTGATGGTCGACTTGCCGGCCGTACGCGGCACGACGGTGATGGGATGTTCCAGCACCAGATGACGGTGATTGATGAAGACCAGGGTAATGATATCGCTCAGGGCCATGGTATCCGGACAGAGCTGCAGGTATTGCCGGAAGAGCTCGGTGCGATAGATCTTCATTCCCGAATTGAGATCGTGAATGGGGATGGGCATGAGGCGATTGGCGAAAAACCGGATCAACCACTTGCCGGTTTTGCGGTACAGGCTTTCCTTGTGCCGTTTCCTGCCGCCCACCACCATATCCGCATCACGCTGCACGAGCACATCGTACAGGGCGGTAACATCCTCCAGCCGGTGCTGGCCATCGGCATCCATGGTTACCACGAAGGGGGTCTGGGTGGCGTTGATGCAGGTCTTGATGGCCCCGCCGTAGCCCCGGTTCACCTTGTGGTGGATCGCGGTGAAGAAAGGCAAGTCCTCGTACTGCTTGAGCAACTCCCGGGTATTGTCTTTCGAGCCATCGTTGACGACAATGAGCCGGCAACCCTTGGCCCGGCAGTAATCGAGGAGTTCCGGAAGAAACGAGGTGAGGGAGAGTTCTTCGTTGTATGCCGGGATGGCAATGGTGAGATCGTGCATGGTGAACGGAAGAGGCCGCCGAGGTTGTGGGTTGACCGGTGAATGGGAATAGTTACAGGTTTCACAGCAGGCATACTGTATTCAACGGCGACAAAATATTCACGTAAAATGAGCGGTGGGGTTCTCGCGTTGCCTGATTATGCCGGTTTTTTCGCATATATTTGTGTGTGCATTAGCTGACGATGACTGGTATATTCCGCGCGCAACCGGTTACTTCCGCACCATCAACAACATTGAAACATTAAGTCACAGTCATGCAGGAATATCAAGCCCACGCCGATCAGAGCAGCTCACCCGCAAGGCGGGGTCGGCTGCTCATTTTCATCGTCGCCTACAATGCAGAGAAAACCATCGAGTCGGTCCTCCAGCGCATCCCGGAGCAACTCCGTGACCTGTATGACGTCGAGGTGCTCATTATCGACGACTCTTCCCAGGATGAAACCTTCCGCAAAAGCGAGCTGGTCAGGCGGGCCAAGGCCATTTCCTTCAAGCTTACCGTCCTGTACAACCCGGTGAATCAGGGGTACGGCGGCAATCAGAAGATCGGCTTTCATTACGCCCTGGAACAGAACTTCGATTGGGTCGCTTTAGTCCACGGCGACGGGCAATACGCCCCGGAATGTCTGCCGGAGCTGGTGGAGGTTTTGGCCGACGGCCGGGCGGATGCGGTCTTCGGCTCGCGGATGATGGAAAAACGGCAGGCGCTGAAAGGCGGCATGCCGCTCTATAAATACGTCGGCAACAAGACCCTCACCACCTTCCAGAACTGGATGCTGGGCTCGAGTCTCAGCGAGTTCCACAGCGGCTATCGGCTCTACGCCATCGAGGCGCTGCGGCAGATTCCTTTCCAGAAAAACAGCAACGATTTCCACTTCGACACCGAGATCATTATCCAGCTGATCTTTGCGGGCCTGCGGATCCGGGAGTTGCCTATCCCGACCTTTTACGGCGACGAGATCTGCCACGTCAACGGCATGAAGTATGCCTGGGATGTTTTCAAGGCCACGCTTCTGGCAAGGGTGCAGCCATTCCACATCTTCTACGACCCGAAGTTCGACTGCAAGCCAGCCGGCGCGAAGAGTGAGGAAAGCCTGTCGGAAAGCCTCTACTGCGATGCCCTGCTGTCGGAAAGGATTCCGCCCGGCTCACGCATCGTGGTCGTCGGCCGGGGAGGCGAACGGCTGCGGCAGCGTCTGCAGGATTCCAGTCATACCATCGAGACCATGACGCCGGAGTCCTTCCGGGAAGATTTTCAGGAGGGTCGGGCCTGCGATTTCCTCTTCATGCTCGACGATTCGGGGATGGCGCAGCAGCCGGAGGAGGTGCTCGAACAACTCGCCGCGGTGAGCCGCCTTTCCCCGGATTTGAAAATCTGCGTCACCATCGCCAATGTCGGTTTCATCATCAACAGGCTGCTCCTGCTCTTCGGCCGTTTCGGCTATACCCGCAGGGGCATCATCAATCTCAATGCCTTTCATTTTTTCACCCTCCGGACGGCCAGGAGGATGTTTGGCCAGCGCGGTTTTACCGTCACCAAAGTGGTCGGGCTGCCCATTCCCTTTTCGGGCCTGTTTTCGTCGGACGGTCTTGCCGGGGCGCTGACCCGCCTGCATCGGGGGCTGATCGCCTTGCGGAAATCGCTGTTCAGCTTCCAGTTTGTCTTCTTCGTTTCGCCGCCGACCTCGCTGCCCTATCTGCTGGCTACCGCCGTCGAGTTTTCCAGCAAGAAATCGGCAGTCATCGGGGAGGATGACGCGTAGGGGCGAACCACACTCTGAAAGTCTACTGCACATGAACCCGGTCGACCAGCTTCCCGCTCTTCGATCGGTCGCCGACAATAGCGGCCGCCTTGAAGGTACTCGTACCGGCGGTGCTGATGATCATTCTTTTGCCTTCCTGGGCGAGGTTCATCTCCTCCGCCTCTTTCACTTTCTGTAAAAATCGCGGCATGGCCTCCTGAACCTTGGCTTGCCATTTGTCGGGATGCCGGGTGTTGTCGGCAAAGATGAAAAAGGCAGCCAGTACGACAAAAACCCCACCGAGAAGGTGTTGTTTGGCCGGCCAGCGGGCGAGCATTCTGTCAGCGGTAAAGAGAATCAGCGCCAACCAGAAAAACTGGGCGATGAGCAGATGGCAGGTCAGGATTTTCTGATACAGCAGAATCTTCTTGCTGAGAAACAACGGAGCAAAGGAGGCGACGATGATGATCAGCAAGAGCGTGGCCGTTTTCAGGAAGAGACGGTCCCGCCGCAGGATGATAAAGACGGTAATGAAGGTCACGGCAATCAGGATGAGCTTTTCGATATTGACCGAATCCTTGAAGCCCATGAAGAAGACGTCGGTCACCAGGGTCGATCCCCAGAGCCGCAGGATTTCGGGCTTGAAGATGTTTTCCAGCATGATGGTGCTCTTGGTCACCGAGAGGGTGTAGGCGACGGTAACCAGCAGGAGGGCGATGCAGGTGATCGTCCG
>Ga0209317_1002852_pt1 | contig 11849 bp, 10 predicted proteins | sample RifGroB2_FD_183994 | JGI IMG/M metagenome (GOLD analysis project Ga0209317, IMG submission 183994) | Soil microbial communities from Rifle, Colorado, USA - Groundwater B2 (SPAdes) (version 2) | ecosystem: Environmental > Terrestrial > Soil > Unclassified | place: Rifle, Colorado | collected...
GAGTACCGCTCGCCTCATGCGTTCGAGCAGTCAAAAGTAGCTTAACTGTGTGTCCATTTTTTCGGGGGAAGATCATGCCTCTGCCACTGCCTGTCCAGATAATGGAGATAGATATTCGAGAGCAATGGAGAGATGACGCCACCTTGTGGAACCCCCTCTTCGGTAGACTCGATTCGTCCATCCTTCATGACCTCGGCCTTAAGCCACATCTGAATCAGCCTTAATACATATCCGTCGCTGATTCTCAGCCTTACAAGTATCATCAGCTTCTGGTGGTCGATGGAGTCAAAATACTTCTCGATGTCTCCGTCGACAACCCAGTTGAACCCTCGGTTTATCGTCTGCTTAATCTCCCGATGGGCCTGATGAGCGCTTCTCTTAGGCCGGAAACCATAGGAGCAGTCAAGAAAGTCGGCTTCAAAGAGCGGCTCAACGACAATCCGACAAGCCGCCTGAACCACCCGGTCACGAACCCCTGGTATACCCAGCGGCCTTGTTCCTCCCCGGGCCTTTGGTATCTCAACCCGCCTCACCGGATTCGGCCCATAGCTCCTCTTTAGAAGCTCCTCCTGTATCTGCCTGAGGAATGATTCCACACCCACATCCCGCTCAATCGCCTCTATCGTCTCTCCATCGACCCCTCCCTGGCCACGGTTGGCCCGCACCAGTTTCCATGCCCGTTCCAAGATATCCAATCGGCATATCTTGTCGTAAAGTGCATGAAAACGGCGTTTTGGGCTTCTCTTGGCCGCTTGGTATAGCGCCCTCTGAAAGTTGCGCACTTTGTCTTGGGAGCTATTAGCCTGTTTGGGCATTCTCCAGCACGCCTCCTCCGTCGAGCACATGGTTGAAGCAGGGGCCCTTCCCTCCAAGGCGGTTATGTTGTCCACCTCATCATAGGTACTATGACCCCCTCCGACTTCCTCCTGCCACTGCATCATTTCAGCCTTTGGCCTTTAGTCACAGTTCTAATACAGCAGGGAGGACCTCCCAGGTTGCTTCCATCACCTTTCCTGCATTCCGTTCCCCATACGCCGGAGGATTCGCCACGGCCGCTCCAGAATCTCAGCCGGGATTATTGCCTTCGCCAAGTGTGTCGTGGCTCGGCCTCCTCTTACGCCTTTCGACGATAAATTAACGACGCGGCAGGATTCCCTTTATGGTACGGACTGCAGAAACGCCCCCTTCCTTAAGAAGGTTTATAACCCCGCTTGACCATCCGCCTCTCAGCGAATGGCCGGGGCTGGCTTCCGGGCCCTCTGGCGGTTACCCGGACGGGACTTTCACCCGCTGGCAATGAAAACCTTAGCCTGGCGCGCACACACCTATTGACAAGACCTCTTATTCAACATTTTTTTACGTATTGTATTTCTATCATTAGCAGTTTTCCATTGAATGCGGCGGCACATGTTCAAACTGCAAGATTTCTTGGTTTCGCTGTATAATGTAACGATGACAAATAAGCCCTTGATAAAAACGAACCCGTATCTGAAAGACCCTGCGAAGCGTAAGGAGCTATTTATTATTACGGTGGCGTCACTACCGCTATCGAAGGTGTCCACGCCGCGGTAGAACAAGCTATTAAAGAGCTTAAGAAGCCGATCAAATCTATAGTCGTTTCAGAATCCGAAGAGTCCGGCGGGTCACGGCATTAAAAATCTTCTCCATGGATTCGTAGTTATTATCAAATCCAGCCCTGACCGCTGCAAAGTAGTCCTACCTTCCCTGCTTTTTCACATCTAATCCAGCCTTACCCAAGCCAGTTCCACCTTAAAATGCCTTATGAGGTATCGAGTTCTCCCGCGTTGTGTCCATGACAGATTATTTTAATAAGCAAGCCAGAAATTCAAATAGTTATTTTTTCCAGGCGTTCTTTTCTTTTCTTCCAATCAGGCAAATATATGGACAACAATCTGAAATAGCGCTCATTGTGAAGATGAATTTTCAGATGGCAGAGCTCGTGCATTATTACGTAGTCGATGCAATGCACCGGGGCTTTGACGAGTTCAGTATTCAGTAAAATCTCCCCGGATTTCTTGCAACTCCCCCACCTCTTTTTCATTTTTCTCAATTGAACTCTAGGGATTGGGATGTTCAAGCTCTTTATTTTCTCAGAGCATAAAGCAACTCTCTTTTCAAATATGTTCTTGGCGTGAAAGAGATACCACTCATCAAGAAGTTGTCTGGAAGCCTCCCCGTTTAGAGGCGTCTTTGTAAATATCTTCAGGAATCTTCCCATCAGTTTGACGGTATTATTGCCCTTTATGATTTTCAATCGATATTGACGGCCCAAATATGAGTGCGTCTCACCGCTCAGATAACGTTTTTCCTCAGAAAGCGGATGAAATTGATCGAAGTATCTTTGCTGTTTGATTATCCATGGGGCGCGCCGTTTGATTCTGGAAAGGATTTCCTTTTTATCTTTATCCATAGGCGCAAAGACTGAGATAGTCTTATCCGGGTGTACGTCAATTCTGAGACTTTTTCTTTTATGTAGCGTCAGGGTGAAATCGATCCTTGTTTTGCCGAAGTCAATGGAGTGCCGGTCCGTCAAAGTGTCAGTGATAATCATAAAACTCTCACCTTCGCTATATCGATGCACTGGTCCATAATAGAGTCTATCTCATCAAACGTAAGCTCTATTCCCTTGGTGCCCTTCAACTCAAACAGACAATCCTCAATCCTGTTTCTCATCTGATTTTGGCAATCCGTGTTCATGGTCCAGTTGACGATTCGCAGACTCATGATTATTTTATCTATTGCAAGGGCGGTTGTAGCGGCTATCTCCTTGAATTCCTCATTGCCCGTTTTATGCAGGTCGAGGATTTCAAACACAACGCCGTAATACGCCTTTGCCGCGTCATTATATTTAATAGACTCGGGCGTCTCGTATCCGGTTTTATTTACGACTGAGTTCATTACGTCTTTTACCCGTTTAAGATACTCCGCCGCCTGTATCCGTTCATCTTTAAAAGCACGAATGGCTTCCTCCAGAAGCACCGAGAATCTCATATAGAATGCCGGATCTTCCTGCATCCTTTCTTCTATCGTCCTTTTTGTCCTGTGGGCGATCGTGTCGGCGCGCCTTGCGTCACCGACCTGCTTTTCGATCTCTTCGGCAAATTTATCCTTGTCGAATATATTTATGAGCTCAGTGATCCGCTCGACCTCTCCAGTACCTACATGTGTATCAATCAGTTTTTGTATCTTTGATTCATATTCTGAAAAGTCTATTATCTCGGCATATCTTCTCTGGACGCTTCCCCTGAGGTCCTTGAAGAACTTCAGGTCGGTACGATATTTTGCGATCTTGTTTTGAGGGGTTTCCTGAAGAAAATTCTCAGAAGAAAGCGCAATGGCAAACGTCCGCGCGAATGCGGAGAATCTTTCGTAAAACATAACCCGCAAAGCCTCGTCGGCAAGAAGCCGTTCAAACTTCTCTTCATCGCCCTTGTCTTTGACCTCGTTGAATACATCCCAGAGCTCTGAATAACGCTGGGGCAGTTTCTTTATCTCGCTGGATATGTCTTGAAGTGTGCCGTTCAGGTCGTCGGCATCGAACGATTCAAGTGAGCCATACAAATCCATGGCGTGGTCGAGATTTTCAAGTATACCTCGATAGTCGATGATATATCCAAACTCCTTTCCTTCATGTAGCCGATTCACTCTCGCTATGGCCTGCAATAGGGTATGATCCTTAAGCGTCCTCGTAAGATATAAAACCGTATTCCTCGGGGCGTCGAACCCTGTTATAAGCTTGTCTACGACTATGATTATTTCCGGGGTTTCTGCATTTTTGAATGCATTTATAATCTGTTTGTTATACTCCCTTTCAGTGCCGTACTTCCCCATCATCGCAGTCCAGAATCGATTAACCGCCTCGGCATTCTCCTTGTATATGTCAGTTTCGCCTTCCCTTACATCAGGGGGAGAAATCAGGACATCGGAGGTCACCATGCCGAATTCATCCAGATATTTTTTATAGAGCATGGCCGTAGACTTGTCCTGCGCCACGAGCTGAGCCTTGAAAGGCGTGCCCTGCCAATTGTCTCGGAAGTGTTCGCTGATGTCCCAGGCGATACGCATCACCTTCTGTTCGGACTTATTCAATTGGTCTGTCGTTGCGAATTTTCTTTTAAGGTCCGCCGCCTGGGCCTCGCTCAGGTTCGCCGTGATTTTCTCGAACCAGCTGTCTATGGATTCGGCGTCGACTTTTTGTTCCACGTGCCGCCCTTCATATAAGAGGGGGACGACGGCTTTGTCTCTGACTGCCTGATTGATCGTGTATGAGTCTATCAGGCCGCCGAAGGTGGCTACGGTGTTCCTGTCCTTTTTCATTACGGGCGTGCCCGTAAACCCGACGAAGCATGCGTTTGGAAGTGTCTTCTTCATCTTCGCATGGGTGGGACCATATTGGCCGCGGTGTCCTTCGTCAACGAGGACGAAAATATTAGGGTCCGGGTTTTGAACGTCTTTGCCGCCGAGCGCGGCGTCGAACTTCGATATGACCGTCGTGATGATGCTCTCTTTATTGCCTTCGATCAGCTCGTTTAAGTGTCTGCCGGTCTTGGCCTGAACGACTTCCTTCCCGCAGTGGTGAAAGGTCTTGTATATCTGGTCGTCAAGGTCTATCCTATCCGTAACGAGGATTATCTTATGGTTTTCGATTGTCGACTCCAGCGCTATCGCCTTGGCAAGCATGACCATAGTTAGGGATTTGCCGCTACCCTGCGTATGCCAAACGACCCCACCCTTGCGTTTCCCAAGGTTGTCTCTGTTGGTAATCCGATCCATTATCTTCTTTACGCAGAAGTACTGCTGATATCTGGCTATCTTCTTCTCTCCTGCGTCATAGACGATAAATCTGAACGCAAGCTCAAGAAGTCTCTCCGGCCTTAAGAGGCTGTATATGGCCCTATCCTGCCCGGTGATCTCCCGGCGTTCTCTTTCAAGATCATCAAAAAAACTACGGACATATTTGAAGCGTCCGCTGAAAAGCTCGTCTTTCTGCTTATCGGGGAGAGGCTTGTTTATCAGTTTTAAAATCTCTTTTTCCGTATCTGTCTGCTCTTCCCACACAGACCAGAATTCCATGGGCGTGCCCGCAGTCGCGTATTTAGCTTCATTCTTGGAGACGGCTAATAAAAGCTGAGAATATATGAAAAGCCTCTGTATGCCGTCTTCCTTCTGGTTTCTGATGTGCTGAGATATAGCTTGCGCAAGAGGGTCCTTACCCGGGCCGAGGTCCGGCCTTTTGCACTCGATGACAGCAAACGGGATCCCGTTTACGAAGAGGACTATATCAGGGCGGTAGGTTTCATTTGTCCCGACGCGCTCCACGCTGAATTCTTCAGTAACATGATAGACGTTCTTTGTCGGGTCTTCCCAGTTTATGTATTGCAGGCTGAAGCTTTTGAGGTCTCCGTCAATAGACTGCTGGAGGCTCTTGCCAAGACATATAAGGTCATATATCTTCTCATTGGTGCGGATGAGGCCGTCGATAACGACATCCTTTAGGGACTGTACAGCACTAAAGATATTCCCCTCGGTGAAAGGGTACTCCGCACCCTTATAGCGGACTATATTATTCCGCCTGAGCCAGTCTGTAAGCACGCCATCAAGGATAACGCTACTTTCTCTGCCGCCCCGGAGCCTCAGTGCCTCTTCGGGGGTTAGATAGCTGTAACCCATGTTCATGAGAAGCTGGAGTGCTGGTATCTGAGAGATATTGTCTTCTTTCATGAGCGGTGTCTCAGGCATAGTCTCTTACACCTTTACCCTGATCTGGCCTGTCAGAAGCTTTTGCATCAGACCGGTTTTCTGGGAATTAATAAGCTTCAACTGTTTCTCCAGTAATGATATCTCCTTCGTATAGAGGTCAATATAATCGGATATTTTAATTTGCTCTTCAAATGAAGGCAGAGGAACATGAATCGAGGAAAACTGCTTCCAACGAAGGCTTCCACGCCTGTCGACGGATGCGCTTGTGTTAACCTCGAATATATGCCTGTATAATTCAGTCTTGAAAAGTTTAAAGAGGAATGGCGGATGCGCATCGGGCCTCGTTTTAAAGACAGTATACATAGGGCTTACGAGCCCCTCTTCAAAATTTTCAAGAAGCCCAATAGAGCCTTCCTCAATATGATTTGTCGCATAAGCAAATTGACTGCGTTTAACTATTTTATAAGCGGATGTATCCTTACTGAATACCCGCTTTCTAAAATATTCCTGCGAACTGACAAGTCCGTCATATTTCGTACATGACAGTACGGTAATTTCTCTATTATTGATGTTGCGTTCCGTGACTTCCTCTGCAATTTCCTTTAATAAAGGATACGCCCAATCCTTAGGAATTTCGCCATAGGGAGTCTCTCTTTTCGCTGGAGTTCCCATAAACTTCTTAAATCTCTTTTTACCGGTAAGGAGCTGCTGCATTAGGCCATGTTTAATCTTTTTCTTAGCCTCTACGAGATACCTTATATTTTCTTTGGCTTTGTCCCATCTAGAAAGAATATTTGCAATTTTATTACGCTCGGCAGCATTTTCAGGAGCAAGTATGCTCAGGTTTCTAACCTCATCAGTATTAATAGCCGGATAATTCGAACCAACAACTAAAGCATTTATCTGTCGACTAATTGAATAACTATAAAGATATTGATGAATAAATTCTGAATCGTCTTTGAGTTTTGGGGAAAGGATTGCGAAACCAGTTGATGCAATGAGGTTTTTGACTGTATCTCTAATTATGCAAAAACCCTGCAGATTAGGCCTCACAGTCGCCATTAGGACATCTCCTTTCTCAACGCATTTACGTGCACGAGATGGAGCATCCGAAAAATTATATTCGGGCAATTCAGAGCCAATTACACCATTATTCACATCAGACAATGAAATATATCTAAATCTATATTCTTTGGGTGTCCTGGAAGAAAGAGTTTTCTTATCGATATTAGCCAAGTCTCCGAGTTTGTAAGCTTTCCAGCTCACAGGAATTTTTTTCTTAATCTCCATACCCCAACTCCTTCAGATAATTCTCCATTTCTTTTCTGGTTGCATCGAGTTCGGTTTCAAGCTTGACAATTTCTTTCTGAACGACTTTAAAGTCTATCTCCTTCTCTTCCTCGAAGGTGTCGACATAACGCGGGATGTTCAGGTTGAATTCCGCATCTTTCAACTCGTCAAATGTCGCTCTATGGGCGTATTTGGGGACTGACTTGAACGCCTTGAAGGTCATTACGATCTTCTCGATATCTTCAGGCCGGAGCCTGTTTTGCGTCTTTAAATCCTCGTACTCACGGCTCGCGTCAATAAAAAGGATGTCCCTCGTCTTTTTCCCTTTATTGAAGATTAGTATGCAGGCAGGAATGCCCGTTCCGTAAAATAGGTTCGCGGGAAGGCCGATTACGGCCTCAAGGAGGTTCTCTTCTATAAGCCTCTGCCTGATCCGGCCTTCGGCGCCGCCGCGGAATAGGACGCCGTGCGGCAGTATTACGCCGACCTTCCCGTCATCCTTCAACGCTATTTCTATCATGTGACTTATGAAAGCATAGTCACCCTTGCTCTTTGGCGGGGTGCCGCGCCAGAAACGGTTGTAGCGGTCGTGTTCGGCATTCTCAGCGCCCCATTTATCGAGTGAGAAGGGCGGATTGGCCGCGACTATATTAAACTTCAGGAGGCTGTCACCCTCGACAAGCTTCGGGTTCGAGATCGTATCGCACCATTCTATTCGGGCGTTATCCATCTCGTGGAGGAACATGTTCATGCGGCAGAGTGACCAAGTGCTGCCGTTACTCTCCTGCCCGGCGAGGAAGAAGTTATGGTTCGGTATGTCCTTTGCCATGCGGATAAGGAGAGAACCCGACCCGCAGGCAGGGTCGCAAATCTTGTCCCCTGGTTTTGGCTCAAGGAGCTTTGCAAGAAGGGTGGATACCTCTGACGGAGTGTAGAATTCACCGGCCTTTTTGCCAGCGTCCGCGGCGAAGCGGGATATGAGATATTCATAAACATCGCCTATGATATCTTTTTTGCCTATCCTCGAAGGGCGGAGATTGAGCTCGGGCTTGTTAAAGTCTTCAAGCAGGTGTTTTAAGCGCCGGTTCCGCTCTTTTGTCTGCCCGAGCGCGCCCTCGCTGTTAAAGTCAATATTGCGGAAGACGTTTTCGAGCTTTGACTTGTTTGCGTCCTCAATCCTTTCAAGTGCCATATTGATAAGCTCGCCGATGTTAGATGCATCGCGCTTTGAATAAAGGAAATCGAAGTCGCACTCGGCGGGAACGACAAAGCGCTCACGGCTGATAGCTCGCTCGACGCGTTCCTTGTCTCCTTTATAGAGCGCCTCAAACTGCTCTTTCTTGTCCTTCCAGAGGTCGCTCATATACTTGATGAAGAGCATCGTCAGGATGTAATTCTTGTATTCTGAAGGGTCTATCGCACCGCGAAACGTGTCACAGGCGCGCCATACGATATTATTTATCTCTTCTTGTGAGATTTTATTGCTCATCTTCGATCTCCCTATTCTGTTTTAGATGCCTGCAAACATATCGAGTTTATTAGCTGTGTGCGCTTCTTCTGTATATCACCTAAAAGCTGGTCCTCTTTCTTCATAAGCCGGCTTATTTCAACAATCTTTCTCTGAGTAATAATCGATGGGATCTCTATGGTAAGGCCTTCAAAAGCACCCTTCGCAATAATTGGCATGTGCGAACCCCTCTTGGCGAGGCTATAAAGGAATTGCTGGGCCGGGGGCTGATTTATGTACCACGCAAGATATTCAGGCAAAACTTTTTCATTATGCAACTTTATGATAAAAAAGTGGCTTACCGCTATCGTGTCCTCGAGCGCCTCAAGTATCGGAGCCGCCCAATTTTTATGTCCGCGAGAGAGAAAAAGGACATCTCCTTTGTTTACAATATAGTTCTCAGATAATTTGTCGATCTTGACACGAACAAGCTTGCTAGGATTCAGAATGTAATTGTCATCAAAGTCCCTTATCTGAATAACAGAGTGAGTGCCATCTGAAACAGGCTCGATTCTTTCTCGGAATTGGTACCCGATTTGCACAGTGGCTATATCTGTAATTGCTACCTTCAATCTGTTCCTCTGATTTTTTAGTGGAGGGGGCAGCGTTACGCGGCCCCCTCCGCTGACTATCCCTCAAAAAGGCTTTTTACCCAATGCCAGAACCTTCGCAGAGCCCCGCCACGTTGACTATCAAAAGCATCATAGTAGGCGCGTCGACGCTCTTCCTCATCACGGCGGCCTACAGCGATTTGTTTAGGCGTCCACTTGTCGGCCCATCTAATTTCGCCCCGATATATCCAGTAGTGCGATTGGCACTCTTGCTGCCAGTTCCCCACCGAGGGGCGAAGAGTAGGACCTATGTCTGTCTCCTCAAGAGCCCATTCAGTCGGACCCAGCGGTGTCCTAATTTTGGAACCGCATCCGCATGCGCAAAGATGTGCTGCAGCACCGAATTCCTCTGAAACATAAAGCACACCAAGCTTCAGTTCTTTTGGCATGTAATGGACGCGTTGCAACTCAATCTTCATTGATATCCGATTCCCCGACTATCTTGAGATCGCCTACCTCGAACAGAAGATGGTGGAAGGGGATCTCTTCGAAATAGAAGCCGCGTAACTGCTTGAATTTAATGACTGCCAAACATGCGTTGAGAGCGTTGAGTTCGCTAATCTGAATGTTTGTCTTGTACAAGTCATCCGGGTTGTCCGCGAGGGGCGCCAACCCCTTGTCACGTAAATCCTGGCCATACTCTGGAGAGTAGTAGGTTGCACGCAACTGACCGTTCAGCGGGCCTCTTTTGCGGTTGAGGCCCATTCCTACATCTATGTATGAGATACCCATTGAAATGAGCAGATCAAAAATGCCGGCCCGAGACGAGCCTTTGTCGACACACACGAAAGCGAAGGTCACACCGTCGAGGTCTTCAGTGCACGAGTCATCGAGGAATTTTGGCGTGACAGACAACCCCGTCCGAAAATTTTTATACCGCGCCCCATAGACCTCCGCCTTCGTCTTGCCAAGTTCAGTCGGTTCAAGTCTCCCTGGTGAGCGAAAGGCATTGTGTACATGAAACGCATCGAGGTCGAAACCCCTAATCTCCCGCACAGGCGTCTTTACGAGGAAATCCAATACATACGCACCCGTGCCACCGAGACCGATCACAGCAATCACATCATCCTTGAACTTCGCAGATAGCTCAGTGATTTCTGCTCGACTAGTAAGCGTGTCCTGAAATTTAAATACAGAGTCGGATACAACCTCTGATACAACGCGAAAGGTATAGGGAACGACTCCATGTAATTCCATCGCTGGGGCTGATATTATGGAGACATAACTTTCGATTTTTTCAAAGAAATCAATAAATTTTCCAGCAATTTTAGGCTTGTTCGAAAATGAACGCTGCACGACCACGTCGCTACAGGCCTCGCTCAAAGCAAGCTGAGTTGTGCCGCCAGCGAGATTGGGGATTGGCGTTCCGTCAAGGTTATGTGGGATAGACCCGGCGAAAAAAATCTGGTGATCGTCCTGAATGACCCGCTCCTGATCTACAAATACGAGCTTCGTGGCAATTGCACCGATCTGCAATTGCCGGTGACTGTCCAAATAAGGAATGTCACGTATCACCATGTAATTGCTGTCGAAGGCAACAGCATAACCCTTTTCGACCAAACGCTGTATGTCTTCGTTATGACTGACCAGTTTCTGAAACACTGAAGGTCATTCCTTCCTTAACTTTAACATAGGCACCGGAAGAGAGGATTCCCTCAGGCTTATTGCCGTGGCCGTTCTTGTACTTCACGGAGTATGTGATCTCGGGGTGCTGCGAGTAGTCTGGCACCTCTAGAGTGACCACTTCCGCGTAGCTGATGTCGCCCTTCGGCCACTCGTGTGGAGTACCCTCTACGATGATTGTGACCGTCTTTTTCTCTTCCGTCATGACCCGTTCTCCTTTAATTTTTTACATTCCTCGTAATTTTTTACGTCGCCGGTATTCCCAATCCGCTCAATCCTGCTTCGCCTGCCAACTACGGCGCACTTAACTGCAACTCTATAGACCGTCTGCCCATTTCACGACCACCTTCTTCTGTATAGACGCACGGAGCCTTTTTTTATTACACTCTTGAAAATTACTACTTGGGGTTAAGCCCAAGGCATCGAACACTACCTGGATACGGCTTCACATTCCCGTCGGCTGATAATTCAAATGATTATTTTTTGAAGTATCTTAAATACCGACCACCAGAATATAGCAGAACCTGAGTAGCTTGTCAAGTATAGAAATAAGTATTTTCCATACTGCATACAAAATTTAGGCGGGCTTACGACTTAACCCTTCGAATTTGCTAATCTTTCTATTTAGTGGAATGGTTTTTTAATAGATCCCCAGAACAAAACCTTACAACAGGGTTAATCGTAATTACCTATGAGGCGAAGAAGCTCCTGATTTGAGTTCAGGAGCTTCTTTGTCTATTGGCTGAGGTCGGGAGTTTTTGTCACCGCCTTACAGCAAAGCCCTCTTTACAAAAACCTTGACATAAACTTTACATAACTGCTATATTCTCTGGCGTGTATAAGCCACGTTTCGCCATAAGCTCACGGCTCTTAAGCCTGGCTACGCTGGCCGCTGAAATCCGAGCATGGATCAACTCTGCCGTGGTGGATGTTTCGTGGCTGCCGATCCTTCAGCGTGAGACCGCGGCGAGGTTAGCCCATTCCTCGACGGCCATCGAGGGGAACCCCCTGACGCTTCCAGAGGTGGAGGCCATCGCCCGCGGAGAGGAAATCGGGGCAAAAGCCAAAGACAGGCAGGAGATACTAAACGCCCTTGC
>Ga0209317_1002853_pt1 | contig 11848 bp, 19 predicted proteins | sample RifGroB2_FD_183994 | JGI IMG/M metagenome (GOLD analysis project Ga0209317, IMG submission 183994) | Soil microbial communities from Rifle, Colorado, USA - Groundwater B2 (SPAdes) (version 2) | ecosystem: Environmental > Terrestrial > Soil > Unclassified | place: Rifle, Colorado | collected...
CACAGCCCGTTTTTTGTTTTTATTTTAAAACAATAGTGCTATTATTCCGTTAAGGGTAAAATACTAAATTATTATTAGTTAATTTTTCCGATTTTTATTTTTAAAAATTGTTTAGAAATTAGAAATTAGGATTTAGAAATTTTTAAAAGATGGTTCCTCAAAAAGTTTTTTTCACCAAAGGCGTCGGGCGGCATAAAGATTATTTGCAATCGTTTGAGCTGGCGCTTCGCGATGCGGGCATAGAGACTCAAAACCTGGTCACAGTGTCCAGCATCTTTCCTCCGGGGGGCAAAAGAATTTCCAAAGAAGAGGGAGTGAAATATATGAAAGCCGGGTCAATCAGATTCTGCGTTATGAGCCGCAACGCCACCAATGAGCCGAACAGGCTTATCGCCGCTTCGGTTGGCTTGGCTATACCAAAAGATAGCCAGCAATATGGCTATTTGAGCGAGCATCATTCTTTCGGCGACACGGAAGAAAAGGCCGGGGATTATGCCGAAGATTTGGCGGCAACGATGCTGGCCACGACTTTGGGCATAGAGTTTGATTCCAGCAAGGATTGGGACGAGCGGGAGAAACAATACAAAGCCAGCGGAAAATTCATCACCACCTCCAATGTTACCCAGTCGGCCCAAGGACACAAAGACGGCTTGTGGACGACAGTCCTTGCCTCGGCAGTATTCGTCTTGGAAGGGGAGCAGGTAATGGAGAATCAAAAAACGCCATTGATTTGATTTGACAAAAAAGTCGTTCCGTATTATATTGTTTTATAGAACAAGTTCTTTTTATTAAAACAACTTTCAGTTTTTTTAATTTTTAATTAAGGAGAAGGGGTAATGTGCAAAAAGCCGGATGAGAGATTGGTTGAAAAAATAAAAGAATACAAAGAAGAAATAAAAAAACAAGTTCAGATATTTGTTCCGCATTTAAACGGATTAGCCGAAAAACATTTGCGAGAATTAGCCGCCTCTGATAAAGTCCACAAAAATCTAGAGAGTTTATTATAATTTTTTTGTCGGATATTAAAATGCCCCATTTGGTTCGGGGCATTTTTATTATTCAAACATTGTTTTTCTGATTTGTTCCTCGCTGTATTTTGGAAGAAATTTTTTCAACTTTGGAAGACTTCTGTAAAAATCGTTGCGGAAAGAATCAGTATTGTTTTTAAACTCATCTTTCAGCGCCTCTTCCATCTTTGCGGATATCGCAAGCGAGCAACGAAGAATGTCGCGGAACAATTCTTTATTTTTTCCTTGAGGCGTTCCGTTTTCAGCTGCCTCTTTCAATATTGATTCAAAATCAATATCAGCCAAGAAATCAACTATCTCTTTGTCCAAACGCAAAACAGCGGTATCGCTCCACCCTTCTTTTTCTTTCCGCAAGTGTTTTGTGGCATCAATATATTTTTTTATTATTCCGTTTTTATTGCCGGCGTATTCAAGCGAAAAGTCCGCCGCTTTGCCCCTTAAATCAATTCTTCTAGATGTTTTCCATACTTTCAATTTATTTTCATCGCCCAGATAATGAGTTATTTTTCTTATATCCATAATAACCTTCAACTCATATTTCTTGCCTTCATCCGGTTCGGCTTCTATGGCTTTCTTATAATATTCAAGACTTTTGTTCCAGTCCGCCCCGTTGCCGTTTTCATAGAAATCTTTTGCCGTTATGTCGCCCAAGTAGGCGAGAGCGTGCGACTTGCCGGCGAAAGTCATTTCTTCGCCTTCTTTGTTCTTTACCGCTATTTCAAAATCGTCATCGTTAACCGATTCCAAAAAACTTTCATTGGCTTGGTTTAAAAAAACATCCGCCAAATCGTTTTTTTCTTTTTTATCGCTGTTTTTATAAATATCGTAAAGTTCCAAACACAACTGGCCTTTCAAAAATTCCGAAGACGGACTCGTTTCTTCCTTGGAATTTACTTTTTCCAACATGTCGTTCAAATCCTTTTCCAGCCTTGTTTCATTATTGTTAAACGACAAATATTCTTCGGCCAGCGCGGTTGTTTTTCTTTCCATTTCCCCATTATTTTCTTCTCTTTCCAAAACAGCAACAGCTCCGGAGTCATTTTCTTTTTCTATTTCAAATTCAAGCCCAAGTTTTTCCATAGTTTTACTTAACGGTAACCGCGCCGAAGTTTTTCGGGATTAAGTGGTCGTGATATTTCCAGTTGCCGGCGATGTCAAACTTAAACGACCAGCTTTCGCCCGGCTGGACGCCCTTGCAAGTGTCAAATGTGCTGCCGAGGCATCCGCCGGTTGTCGGGTATTCTAAATGGCTGGGATGCATAGCCGAAGCTGGCCACATTGACTGCTGGCTTTCGTTTTTGAAGGTAACGGTTTCTCCCATCTTTATCTCCAAAGCAGAAGGGGAATAGCCAGCATCGGTATAAGTTATTACACTCTCTTTTGTCACCGATGTTTTGTTTTCAGACACCTGCAAAACTGGCATCGATGGTCTAGTCGCGCTCTTAATAACAAAGTATGCGCCGACAATTATAATAATCAAAATAACAATTTTTTTCATATTTTTATTTATCTAAATTAATAATTATTTTTTAGCCTAATCTGGGCGGGTCAGCCTCGCCAAGTCTAGGCGGGGAATCAATCATTAGAGCCAGCATCCCGGCCAAAAGTCCAATATCTCTTACTGTTATGTCCGTAATTCCGCTGACTATAAGGATAACCGCAAGATGAATGGCGCCGACAATAGCCGTAAGTCGCGATAAAAAATTGATAAGCAAAAAAACGCCGATGGCAATGTCTAAAATAGCCGTTCCCATCATCACTTGCGCTATCGGAATAGGCAGAAGTCCGGCCACCCACGGCTTCATATACCCGCCCCAAGCTTCCGGATTTCTAAGAATCAAAACGCCAATCCACAAAAAAGTGACGGCCAATCCGATTCTTAAAAAATGAAACGAGGATTTATTCATAATTAACCGAAAACTAAAACTTTATCCGAACTCTCGACTATAAAATTATTTTATCAAATTCCAATCATAAATCCAAGCACCAGCGGGGATTTTGGCGATAACTTGAACAATCAAACAGTTAACATGTCACATTGACTGTTGTTTATTCTGTTATTTAGTGGCAAGTTCTTTAAAAAAACCAGTTGTTTAGGACAACTGGCAAACCTTTACTCCTCCTCACTGATTGGGTTATATGAGTCAACTATACATATTATGTGATCTACATACTCGGGCTCTTTTCTTTTTTCACAATGCCAATTATTTTTACTGTTACTAATTTCAAAAACCTCAAATCTGAAAAGTCCGGCAGGTGGTTCTTCATACCATATGCAAAATTTTGATTCAGTCTTTGGGTCGTCAAAATCTATTTCCACTTCATCGCCATATCTAAGACTAAAAAAAACTTTTTCGTCCATATCCACCTTTGCGCTAAGAATTTCTTCACCATCTGACTCGACTACGACAATAACCCTCATAAATACCTCCTTTAATTTTAATGAACACCTAATTTATAACTGGCGGAGGGGGTGAGATTCGGACTCACGGTCCGGTTGCCCAGACTCCTGTTTTCAAGACAGGTGCATTAGACCACTCTGCCACCCCTCCAGTTATCTAAAACAAGAAAGCCATCTGCTCAATGGCTTTCTTAATATATCAAAAACTAAATTTTTTGCTACGGCCTTTTTACTCGCCGCGGCCGATGCTTTTCTTTTTGCCTTTTGAGAAAAATTGTTCCAAGTGGATGCCTTTTTTCTTTAAAAGCTTTTGGGCGAAAGAGGGTTGGATATGATGGCCTTTCTTTATGCAGGAAGCGCAGATTTTCAATCTCTCGCCGTTTGGAAAAGTCGCCCATTGCAAATTGGGGTATCGTCTGGTTTTGCTTGTCGGATTGTATTTACCCCGCAAAAGGTTTCTCTTGGCGGACATATTCGTTCCTTTTCCGCAGGTTGGGCAAGTCTTCATATAAATTGATTTTCATGCTAACATAAGAAATCGCCATATGCAAGGCATAAATTTTATTTTCCTTATCGCAATACTGATTCTTTCCGTCGTCGTTCATGAAGTTTCTCACGGCTACACCGCTTATCTTTTGGGCGACCCGACGGCCAAGAGGGCGGGAAGGCTTTCCATGAACCCCTTCAAACACCTTGATCTGACGGGGTCTTTCATCGTGCCTTTAATACTGGTGATTCTCAAGTCTTCCTTTGTTTTCGGCTGGGCCAAACCCGTGCCCTACAATCCTTATAATCTTAAAAATCAAAAATGGGGACCGGGTTTGGTGGCCATTTCCGGACCGTTATCCAACTTTTTAATAGCCGGAGCTTTTGGCTTGGTTGCCTTGTTTCTTCCGCTTGACCAAACGGCCAAAACGGAAATAGGCTTGGCCGCCGTAAACGGCGCGGCGATATTCGGGGCGGGCTACGCTCCGGCTCTTTTTTACTTTTCTTCCATGGTGGTCTGGATAAATGTTTTCTTGGGAATTTTCAACCTCATACCCATTCCGCCCTTGGACGGTTCCAAAGTCCTTTTCTCTTTCCTTCCTTATAATAAATTGGTCAACTTCCAGATCTTTTTGGAAAAGTACGGTTTTTTCATTCTTCTCTTTTTCCTCTTCTCTTTTTCGTCCGTTCTCTTGCCGGTCGTTTTCTTTTTATTTAGGCTCTTTTTAGGCCTCTAAATTTGACTAGTCTTTATCAAAAATATACACTTAGAGTAAGAAAAATATAAACATGGCTACCATAACTATTCCTAAAAACTTAATAAAAAACGACGACTTAATCATTATTCCTCGCAAAGAATACGAGACTATGAAAGCTCAAATACTCCCGACTTTTTATTTGAAAGGAAAAGAAGCCGATAAATTGGACAAATTAATCAGAGAAGGATTAAAGGAGTATCAAGAGGGAAAATGCAAAACCATAAAATCATTAGCCGATCTGGATTAGTTTTTGATTTTTATGGCAATAAAGAAATTAAAGTGTAAACCCATACTTGGACATTGAATGTCCAAGTATGGAAGGTTAGACGTTTTACCTAGCACCTAAATTTGCGGTAGGAATTATGTGTGATACCTGCCTATTCTCTTGAATGATGTTTTACAAATTATTAAATTTTTCTATTGAGAGGTTAGCTTGTTTTACGACTATGTTGTGAAGCACACAGCTTTAATGTAGCCAAGAGCGGCCTTTTTGACATTAGCTTCAGCTTCGGCGAAAGAATCGCCAAAAGACGACACATGGTTTAATTCCAGTATCACTGCGCGACACCGGACACCGAGTGTTCAACATTTACATCTTGTAAATTCTTTGCTTTTTGGGTTGAAGTGTAGTATAATTTTTTTATGAATAAACACATTATTATTGACCAAAAAATTCTTGCAGGCAAGCCGATAATTAAGGGCACTAGAATCCCGGTAGTTTTGATTTTGAATTTATTGGAAAGTGGCTATACTATTGGACGAATTTTAACGGCTTATCCAAATTTAACAAAAAAGGATGTTTTAGCAGCTATTGATTATGCCAAAAAGAGGATAGAACGAGAATTTATTCATTTTTTTCCTAAAAATCTTGAAACAGTTAGAAAATAATGAAGTTCCTTCTGGATGCCAATATCTCCCACGAGACTGCCAATTTTTTAAGGCAATTTAATTTTAATGTTAAAAGTTTAATAGAAGCAAACCTTAATTATTTAACTGATGCGGAAGTTGTTGAATTAGCCAAAAAAGAGAAAAGAATAATCATTACTTTTGATTTGGATTTTGCCGAGATATTTTATTTCTTGGAACAAAAACATTTTGGCGTTATTGCCTTGCGTCTCAAAGATCAACGGGTGGAGAGTGTGAATCGTGTTTTGGAGGATTTTATAAAATATTACTCTCTTGATAATAATTCCAATAAATTTAATAAGTCATTGGTAGTTCTAAATGAGACTGGGGTTAGAATATTGGAATAACAAAAACAACAACATCTTTTCCCCCATTTCTGCGTTTCCATTGTCCATATTTGTGCCGATCGGCTTATTTGTGGACAATGCGAGCGAATAATTTAATTTGTTAGTCTTGTTAGACATTCAATGTTTAACATTTTTATTGCGGGAATTTTTATAGGGGGTATAGGATGTTGATATAGCTGAATAATATGAAAAATAAAATCTTTCTATCCATAGCCATTCTCGCAATTTCTCTGTTTATTGTCCCGCAGATGACTTTTGCTTCTTGGTGGAAACCGAACACTTGGAAGATTTTTAACAGAAAATCCGAAGTAAAAACAGAACAAAAAATAATCGCGACATCAACACCAAACAATGTTATTTCGCAGACAGAAAAAGCGACAACGACTGAAAAAATTGAGCAAAAAAGCGAAGAAGCCAAAAAGAACGATCAATCCAAAGAGATTGAGAAATTAAAGAAAGAAGTGGAAGTCTTAAAACAAAAACAACCTCAAATTAAAATTATTGAAAAAATAACGGAAAAGCCGATAATCGCCGAGAAAAAAGAAAGCTCAAGCAGTCAAACAAAACAAAATGAAAATATAGTCACCTTGCCCAACGGCGCGGTGGTGGAAATGGACGAGAGTGGGAATATTGTGCGGACAATTAAAGAAGTGGTAAGTCTTGCCCCATTAGCTACTTTTAAACATGTTATTGTTAGCATGCCTCAGTATGTGTCAAAAGAAATAAAAAAAGGCGAAAAAGATGTGTCGCTCATATCTTTACTACTACAATCAGTAGGAGATACGCCAGTTAAAGTTGAAGAAGTAAGTATTCGTATTATTGGTCTTGCGAATGTAATAAAAACGATAAAAGTTTCTAATTGCGGTGTTCAGCAAGCATTGAATAATAATGGCGAAGTGGTTTTAGCTTGCCCACTTCTTATTAAAAATGGGTCATCTAACCAGTATAACATTGTAGCCGATATTTCAGATGATATTTCGTCAGAAAATGGAAAGACGATACAAGTTTCAGTTGAAAGTATAAAAGCTAACGATGCCGTAATTTCTGGAGAATTTCCTGTCGTAAGCGCGCCACACAAGATTTTTTCCCCACTACCGCTTCCGACACTTCCGAAAGTAAAAGTAAGTCCCGGACAAGCTGATCTTAAAAATATTTTTTCCGCAATAAAAATTACTAGTGATAAAAAAGTATTATTGAATTCAATAAAATGGAACATGCCAGGCTCTGGTAGTTTAAGTAATTTTGAAAATCTTAAAACATATGTTGATAATGTATCTTATAATGGCATATCGTCCAGTGACGGAAAATATTTTACATCAAATTTTGGCAGAATAATTATCAACCCCAACGAAACAAAGGAAATTTATATTAAAGGAGGCAATATTAATCCACAATGGCAATGGTTAAGCTTTGATATTTCTAAAGCGTCAGATATTAATATAACTGATGAAAATGGCAATGTTATTACTCCACAGGCAGAACAATTATGGGATTACGAAAATAGTGGAGGATTTAGAAATGGTACTCCTTGGTATGATGGTTATAAAATAGAAATTAAACCTTAACTACTGAGATTATAAATAGCTGAATCTATTAAATATGACGCTAATAATTCGAAAAAATTCTGATGGTATGTGTCGGTATGATCTAGTTAAATTTTCTGACAAACAGGTTATTTTTAGAAGGAAAAATCAGTCTGATCAATTTCCAACAGAAGCTAAGTTTGGAGAAAACGTGGCAGAATTCTTAGAAGAGAAAAAAAGCTAGAGATTTTTTTGAGAAAATTTAAAAATAATCTATGAAAATTGATCTGCCTGATATAAAAAGACTGGTAAAAAATATTTTACCAGCAATAGCCACTTTTACTGGTGATTTTATACACCCTGCGTTAGGGAAAACTGCGACACAAAGCATTGAACAGTGGCGGTTGAATTATCTGGAAGAAATAAAGTTAAATAATTCTAAAAGTAACATTGGTAAGTTTAATGTTTTTATTACTGGTTTGCTTTTAAGGATAGCTTCTGGTGAATCTGGCGCTAGATTATATGATTCATTGGAGGAAAAAATAGTTGATTATGGGGATATAAACACAAAAAATATCAAGAATGTTTTAAGAATTACTGGGTATCGTTTTCCACAACAAGGGTTGGAAACAGTTTTAAATTTTAAGAATTTATTTTTAGAAAAACATAAGGGACAATGGGCTAGTTATTTAAACGAGGCAAAAATAAATTACAAAAATAATTTTAAAGAAGACGAAGTTTTAAAAATTAAAGGCGTTGGTTTAAAAGTTAGGGATTTGGCATTAAGTTGTTTTTTAAAAGAATATTCTGCCAATGACGTGCATGTTGTCAGAGTTCTTGTTCGGTCAGGTCTTCTTGTGTATGGTTATGGTAACATTAATATTGGAACAAACTCAAGCAAAGAAGAAGATTATCTTTTTATGCGGAAATTGATAATTAATCTGTCAGACGAGAGTGGTTTTTCGCCAGGAGAACTAGACAGAATCTTTTGGCATTTTGGAAGAACAATTTGCAAGAAAACCCCAGTTTGTCAAAACTGCCCAACAAAAGATATTTGTTTAACTTATAAAAACAAAAACTAAAATTCTTCACTTGGACATTGAATGTCCAAGTTGTATTTTTCCTTACCTATCACCTAAATTTGCGATAGGAATTATGTGTGATACTTGGTATTTATTACAAAAAAATCTTTGGGAAGATATGTGCGATACCGAGTGTCCAACATTTGCGGGTGGTGGTTGACTTTTTGCTTGGGCGCAGTATTATTTTTATATAAATATGAAATTATTTTTAACATCAAAAATTTGGAAAGAGGGCAAACATTTTGTAGCCTACAATCCAGAACTTGAAGTGGCTTCACAGGGCAAAACACTGGAGGGCGCTGAAAAAATGCTTAAAGAAGCTGTCGGTTTATTTATTGAAACTGCCAAAAAAATCGGAACATTTAATAAAATTTTAGAAGAAGCCGGTTTTGTTAAAAAAGAAAAAAGATGGCTTGCTCCCACTGTTTCATTTTCTTCTTTGGAAATGAAGGCTTAATCAATGCCTAAAATTAATCCAATCCATTGGAAAAAGCTAATTAAGGTTTTTGAACGGGGCGGTTGGGTTTTAGACAGAATCGAAGGCGATCATTTGGTTTATGTAAAATCAGGCTATGTTCGTCCGGTTATAATACCCAAAGCAAAAGAAGTTCAAGTTTTTATCATTGTGAATAATTTAAAAACGGCAAAAATTTTAAGAGAAGATTATTTTAAATTTTTGCAAAATTAGAATGGGCGTCGTTGAATTTACTGCTTGGAAATTTGCATAAAAAATTATTTTTGCTATTGTAGGCGGATATGGCGACTATCAATCAATTGGTCAAGAAAGGAAGAAAAGAGGTTAAGGCTAAAAACAAGACGGCCGCTCTTACCTATGGTTTCAATTCTTTAAGGAACAGACCGGTGCCGTATTCTTCGCCTTTCAAAAGAGGAATTTGCGTAAAAGTCACCACCACCACCCCCAAAAAGCCAAACTCGGCTTTGCGGAAAGTGGCCAGAGTCAGATTGACCAACGGCATGGAAGTTACCGCTTATATCCCCGGCGAAGGCCATAATTTGCAGGAACACTCCGTCGTCGTGATAAGAGGGGGCAGGGTAAAGGACTTGCCCGGAGTCAGATACCATATAGTCAGGGGTATTTTGGACACGACCGGCGTAGAAAACAGGAAACAACAAAGAAGCAAATACGGCGCGAAAAAGCCGAAAAAATAATGGCTTGGCCTCCGGCGCTTCGTCGGAGCAGCCAAACATTACCCGCCTAAATTTTTAGCGGTTAGACAAAAGAAAGATTTAATTGTATGTTATGGGTAATAAAATTTATTTGTTAATTATTTAATCAAAAATTTGAGCGGGTGCGCAATTTTACAATTGCTCGCAAGCTCGCAAGTAAAATTGGCATGAGAAGAAAAATAAAAGCGAAAAAACCGATAAATCCAGATTTGAAATACGACTCAACAACCATTGAGAAGTTTATCAATCAGATAATGAAAGAAGGAAAAAAATCCGTGGCCAGGACTATTATGTATGACACGATGGAAGAGATAAGGACAAAAACCAAAACGGAAAATCCGTTAGTTGTCTTTGACACGGCCATAAAAAATTCCTCTCCCGATTTGGAAGTCCGGTCGCGAAGAATCGGCGGGGCCAACTATCAGGTGCCGAGGGAAGTCAACCCGAAAAGAAAATTGGCTTTGGCGATGAGGTGGCTCTTGGAAGGAGCGAGAACAAAGAAAGGCGCCAATATGGCGAAAAAATTGGCTGATGAGCTGATCGCCGCTTCCAAAAATGAAGGTTTCGCCGCCAAGAAGAGAGAAAACACCCATCGAATGGCCGAAGCCAACAAAGCGTTTGCGCATTTCGCGTGGTAGGTTCGCTTCGCTCAATCTAAAATCTCAAAAATCAAATCTAAAATCTAAGAAATGAAGAAGTTTACGATAATTGTTTTGGTCGGGGTTGTAATTTTAAGTTTTTATTTTTATTGGTATGAATGGAGGCCAAGTAAAATTAGAAAAGAATGTTCTTATACCCTATATGGAGAAGATGGATACCGGCGTTGCTTAAGAAATAATGGGTTAGAAAAATAATTTTTTTTAGTCTTGTGGATAATTTCAAGAATGAATTTAATAAAAGAATTTATAAATACGCGCTAAATGTTATTAAGTTTGTTGATAAATTGCCGAAAGACACCACCTCTCAAGTTATGGCAAAGCAATTAATAAGAAGCGGGACATCGGTATCTGCTAATATAATTGAAGCAAAAGCGGCAAGCTCCAAAAAAGACTACATAAATTTTTATCTGCATGCCTTGAAGTCGGCGAATGAATCAAAGTTATGGATAGGACTGATAAGAGATAGCAAAAAGATTACTGAAACAGACGCGAATAAATTACTTGATGAAACAATGGAAATTGCAAAAATACTTGGAGCGAGTGTTGTTACAATGAAGAAAAATGGGGAAGATAAATAAAAAAAGTTGATTTTTCTAATTATTAAGTATAATATTGAGCTTTAAATTCAATCTTTTAGATTTTAGATTTGATTTTTGAGATTGGAATATAGATTTTATTTTTTAGATTTGAGATTTTAGATTGAAACATGAGGGAATATCCGATAGAAAAAACAAGAGATATAGGAATTATCGCCCACATAGACGCGGGCAAGACGACTTTCTCGGAAAGGGTTCTTTTTTATACCGGCGTTTCTCATAAGATAGGCGAGGTTCATGAAGGAGAGGCCGTGATGGATTGGATGGAACAGGAAAGAGAAAGAGGCATCACCATCACTGCCGCCGCCACGACTTGCTTTTGGACGCCGACATACGCCAAAGGAGACAAGGCGCGCGAATACAGGATAAACTTGATTGATACCCCGGGACACGTGGACTTTACCGTTGAAGTGGAGAGGTCTCTTCGCGTTTTGGACGGCGCCGTCGTCGTGTTTGACGGAGTAAGCGGAGTGGAGCCCCAATCGGAAACGGTTTGGCGCCAGGCGGACAAGTACAAAGTGCCGAGGATTTGCTTTATCAATAAAATAGACAGAACGGGCGCCAGCTACGAAAAAAGTTTCCAGACAATATTGGACAGGCTTACTCAAAACGCCGTCAGGATCCAGCTTCCCATCGGTTTGGAAGACGAGTTTCGGGGCATAGTGGATCTTCTGGAAAAGAAAGGCTACAAATTTGAAGGAGAGAAAGGGGAAATTATTTCCGAAATGGAAATTCCGGCCGATATGAAAGACGAAGTGGAGAAATATCACAATGAACTGGTGGAAAAAATCGTGGAAAATGACGACAGTCTGATGGAAAAATATCTGGCCGGAGAAAAAATTCCCTTGGAAGATTTGAAGAAAACTTTGAGGCA
>Ga0209317_1002854_pt1 | contig 11846 bp, 11 predicted proteins | sample RifGroB2_FD_183994 | JGI IMG/M metagenome (GOLD analysis project Ga0209317, IMG submission 183994) | Soil microbial communities from Rifle, Colorado, USA - Groundwater B2 (SPAdes) (version 2) | ecosystem: Environmental > Terrestrial > Soil > Unclassified | place: Rifle, Colorado | collected...
CCCACCCCCCAGCCATGCCCCCCGGTTCTTAGCCTTTCGAGCGGGGCGAATTTCCTCACTGTGGAAATTCGCCATAGCTGCGAAGGGCGCAGAATCGACTCGAACTCGAAAATTGTTACTTATTTCCCCGATCCCTTCCCGCGCAGATCCCATCGAAACACCGCAAATAGGCCTGTTTACGCGATTATAAACCAATGTTACGTTTTGGCACTCGCCTTGCTATAGGTTAAATCATGCGGTTGCACGAAGTCCTGTAGTAGCTTCAAAGAGGTTAAAGGTCTTTTCTCCCTAAAACGTTATAACAATTTTTTAGGAAGTAAGGGCTGCGAAGTGAAAGTTTCAGAAGTTGCAACGTTGGAATGTTTATTTGGCGGAAGCAGGAGCGAAACAACAACAACACACACCACAAAGGAGGAAGTACCCATGTCTCACAACAAAGACGTCAAACGCACCCTCAAGAACGAAAGGCTGGAATACCCCATCAAGATGATGCACGCATATCCTTCCGTCAATGTCGGCTGGGGTGCACATACCATGGTTGGCAACGACGCCAAGGCCCTCGGCATGACCAACGCGCTGATCGTGACTACCGGCCTTCGCGGCACCGGCATCGTCGAGACCATCCAGGGCGTGCTTAAGGCTGCCGGGGTTGCTTCCGAGGTGTTTGACAAGGTAACTCCGAACCCGAAAGACTTCGAAGTCATGGCTGGTGCCAAGGTGCTGGCAGCCGGCAAGTTCGACGGCATCATCAGCCTCGGCGGCGGCAGCTCGCACGACGCATGCAAGGCCATCAAGCTGGTTCACAGTCATGATGGGCAGGACGTAAGAAGCTTCGAAGGCGCTTTCAAAGCCACCAAGGCCAACACCATTCCCCAGCTCGCCATCAACACGACCTCGGGTACCGGTTCGGAAGTTTCCTGCTTCTCGATCATCAACCACACCGAGAAGAAGTACAAGATGGCCCTTTTCGATCCGAACTGCACCCCCAGCAAATCGATCAACGACCCGTTGATTCACCAGTGCATGCCTGGCGACCTGGCTGGCTACACCGGCATGGACGCACTTGCTCACGGCGTTGAAGCAATCACTTCCCGTCTGGGCGTCATCTCCGCCTACGGTCCTGGCCTGAGCGCGATTTCCCTGATCTTCGGCAACCTGCGTCAGTCGGCATGCAACAGAAATAACGACAAAGCCGTAGAAGCTATGGTGTGGGCTGAAATGGCCGCAGCATACTCCTTCAACAGCGCCGGTCTTGGCCTTATCCACAGTATGGCTCATGCCTTGGGCGGCATGTACGACGCTCCCCACGGTCTCTGCAACGCCATCGGCCTCGGCCCGGTCATGAAGTTCAACCTGCCGGCCTGCCCCGAGCGCTTCAGGATGATGGCTCAGGCTGCCGGTATCGACACCAACGGCATGTCCGACATGAAAGCCGGCGAGGCGTTCATCCAGGCTTGCCTGGAGCTGAAAGCCGACCTCGGCATCACCAAGACCTTCACGGATCTCGGTCTGCTCGAAAAAGACGTCGAAGGCCTGTCCCGCTTCTCCGTCAACGACATCTGCACCGAAGGCAACCCGACGGATACCGGCCTGCAGGACATGATCGGCATCTTCAAACAGTGCATGTAATCTTCACCTGATTCTGTTTGTTCCTTGCAAAATTATGCCGCCGGCCCCGATGGGAAAATGACCCTCAACGGGCGCCGGCGGCATATTTTGTTCTACGAGCGCAAAAGTCCGGAAAAACGTTGAAATCTTTCTTGCCAAGGTGCAAGGTTTGCAAAGGGCAGAGAGAGCCGGGGGACTATTCCGTACCCCGTGTTACTGAACCAAACAAAACGATACGAGGCCGTCATGATTACCGAACAAGGAGTTAAGGACTTTCTTCACCAAGGCGGATACATCGCCGACGATGCCATTGCCACCGCCGTTTTCCTGGCCCTCCGCATGGAGAAGCCGATCCTGATCGAGGGCCCTCCCGGAGTGGGGAAGACCGGCCTGGCGAAGGCCCTCTCCTCGTCGCTGGATTTCCCGCTGGTCAGGCTTCAGTGCTACGAAGGGATCGACGAGGGGAAGGCGCTCTACGACTGGGAGTACGGCAAGCAGTTGCTCTATACCCAGCTGCTGCGCACCCAGCTCGACAGCTACCTTTCCGTGTCGGCTGACCTGCGGGAGGCGGTCGAGCGGCTTTCGGCCGAAGAGAGCCTGTTCTTTTCCCAGAATTTCCTGGTCCAGCGACCCATTCTGCGCAGCTTCCTGTCCGAGAAACGCTCGCTGCTCCTGATCGACGAGATAGACCGCTCCGACGACGAGTTCGAGGCGCTGCTCCTTGAGTGCCTGAGCGATTTCCAGGTCTCGATTCCCGAACTGGGGGTGATCGAGGCCAAGCGCAAGCCGTTGACCATCCTGACCAGTAACGGCACGCGCATGATCTCCGACGCGCTGCGCCGGCGCTGCCTGTACCTCTATATCGGTTACCCGGAGCTGGAGCGGGAAGTAGCGATCGTGCGCGCGAAATTCCCCGACCTGTGCGAGGTGCTGGCGCGGCAGATGGTGGAGTTCCTGCGCAAGGCCCGCGAACTGAACCTGCGCAAACCGCCGAGCGTCTCGGAAACCCTCGACTGGGCCCAGGTGCTTTCCATCCTGAAGGCGACACAGCTTACCGCCGAACTGGTCGCCAGTACGGTGGGGGTGATTGCCAAACACCAGACAGACCTGCAAAAGGTGACGGAACTGGCCGCGCAGGAATTGAGATAGCCTATGGAACGGATAATCGCACGCTTCGTCGCCGCCCTGCGTGAAAGCGGCATCCGGGTCTCGCCCGGGGAAAGCCTGGACGCGGTCCAGGCGCTGGCGCTGGCCGGCATGGAGGGGCGCCGTTCGTCAAGGCAGCTGCTACGCCTGACGCTGGTGAAGAATTTCAACGACATGCCGGTCTTCGACGCGGTGTTCAACCGTTTTTTCAACCGGTTCCAGTTCAAGGACGAGGATTTGGATGTCCCGGGGCTCATGGACGCCGCCATCATCAGCATGGAGGGGGAGTTCAACTACCTGGACCAACTGCCAACAGACGACCACGACGAACCCGCCCCCCTGATAAAACTCGACTCCGACATCGATCCGGAAGATCTGCGGGATCTGAAGAGCCTGACCGAGGTCGACCCCGACGATTCCGACGGCAATGAAATAGTGGTGCAGATGAAGGGGTACCGCGGCAAGGCGAAGGGGCCGCGGCCGACGCGACGCTACACGCAGAATCCGCTCACCATAGAGCTTAGCAAGGGCAATGCTGTCGACAGAGGCATCACCTTTACAGCCGAAGAGCAGGCCGCCATGCAGGACGTGGTTTCCCGCATGATGCTGCGGCTGCGAAAAGACATGCGGCGCATGAAGAACAACCAGAACCGCGGAAAACTCCATGTCATCAAGACCATCCAGAAGAATTACCGGCACGACATGGTGCCGTTCCAGGTGGCGCTGCGCCGCAAGCGGCGGGAGAAGCCCCGCCTGGTGGTCCTTTGCGACGTCAGCTTTTCGGTGAGCCATGCCTCCCGCTTCATGCTGTTGCTGCTGCACACCCTGCATAACCAGATGCTGGACGTGCGCAGTTTCATCTTCAACCGGGAACTGGCGGAAATCACCGAAATGCTCGCCAACATGCCGGTCAACGACCTGATGCAGGCCATCGACAAGGGGGACATCGTCGATCTGGATGAAAACAGCAGCTTCGGGCAGGTGTTTCTCGGTTTCAAAAAGCGCTACCTGGAGAACCTGCGGGGAAGACCCGCCTTCATCATCCTGGGCGACGCGCGGAACAACTACGACGAAGCAAACGACTGGGTGCTGGACGAGATCCGCGAAAAGGCCCGCTACATGCTCTGGCTGACCCCGGAAGAGCGGGAAACCTGGCGTCGCGGGGATTGCCTGATCGATACCTACGGCGCGTACTGCGACAAGGTGGAGGTCGTCAAAACGGTGGAAGACCTGAGCCTGGTCGTCGAGGACCTGCTCCGGGACGTTTATGCCGATCAGGCCCATCCGCTGGACAGAAAACGTATGCGGGAAGCCAAGGAGGCGGAAAGCTACGATTACCAGGACTATTACACCCGTGGAGCAAGCGGTGGGAGCGAGCCCGGCTTCGATCCCGCAGGGCGCAGCCACTGGTGACAGGATAACGGTCGCAAGCCGACCCCCTTGCGGGGGTCATAAGAAGATCATGCGGTGACCAACTTTGAAACAGCCCCGTAAGAAGCACCCCCACCAATTGGAGTTGGAGACCAAGATCGAGGAGTTGCGCAAATTCCATGAGGAACTGGAGGCGTCGAGGAACAAGTACGCCCTGCTCTACGACTTTGCCCCGGTTGGCTACTTCACCTTCAACCGCGACGGCGTGATCCAGACGGTCAACCTGACCGGCCTGCGCCTTTTGGGCCTGGACCGCCTCGGCGTGGTGGGACGACGTTTCGAGGATTTCGTGGCGAGCCCCGACCGGTTCGCTTTCACGAACTATCTGACCATCGTGTTCCGCAGCCAGGGGAAGAAGACCTGCCGCCTCGGGCTGGCCCAGCGCGACCAGCAGACGATCTATGTGAGGATCGAGGCGATGGTAACGGAATCGGGGGAAGAGTGCCTCGCCGTTCTGGTGGATATCACCGAGAAGAAGCTGGCGGAGCGCGCCCTGTCCGAGAGCGAATACAACCTGGCCAAGGCCCAGTCCATGACCCATGTCGGCTCCTGGAGTTTCGACCCGGAGACCGGCCAGGTGAAGGCCTCGGACGAGCTGCTGCGCATCATGCGTCTCAGGCGCGAGGACGCCACGCAGGAGTCTTTTGCCGCCGTGGTGCATCATGAGGACCGGGGGAAGGTGATCGGCCACCTGCGTCTGGGTGTCGAGCATGGCAAGAGCTACGAGATCGAGCACCGCCTGCAGTTTGAAGACGGCAGCTGCCGCTGGGTCTATTCCATCGTGGAGCCCTCGGTGAGCAGCGCCGGCCAGGTGATGCGGCTCTACGGCACCACCCAGGATATCACCGAGCGCAAGCGGGCCGAGGTCGAACTGAGCAACAAGACCAACGAACTGCAGGCCATATTCGATTCCATCAGCGACGGCATCACGGTCTACGACCATGAAGGGCGCTTGCAGCACCATAACCAGATCATCCCAGAGCTGTTCCCGGGGAAGATCCTGGCGGGCCAGGAGTGCCGGGAGATCTTTCACGCCGACCTGCCGAGCACCCCGAACGGCTGCCCCGTGGAACGGGCGCTGCGCGGGGAGCGGGTGGAGACGTCGATGTTGTCGATGCGGGAAGGGAAGAAAACCCTCTACCTGGACATCACCGCCACCCCGATCAAGGACAGCATGGGGGAAAAGAGCCGGGCGCTGGTGTTCTTTCGCGACATTTCCGAGAAGCGCCTGCAGGAGATGCGCCTGATCCAGACCGAGAAGATGTCCAGCATCGGGGTGCTGGCCACCGGCATCGCCCACGAGATCAACAACCCGCTGGCATCGGTGGCCGGCTGCGCCGAGGGGTTGCTGCGGCGTTTTCGGGACACGCCGGGGCTTGCGGACGACGCCAGGCTGGACGTCTTTCCCAATTACCTGCAGGTCATCGTGCGCGAGACCTACCGCTGCAAAGGGATCATCGACAACCTGCTCAGCTTCGGCAGAAAATCCGACGGCCTGTCCATCAATGTAGATCTGAACAGGATCCTGCAGGAGATCATCGAACTGATCAGCCACCAGCCGAACTACCGCCAGGTGAAGCTCAGCAGCAACCTGCAGGATGGGCTCCCCTGCGTGCACGGCGATCCGTCCGCCCTGCGTCAGGTCTGCATGAATCTGCTGATCAACGCCCACCAGGCGATCACCGGAGACGGGATGGTCGAACTGTCCACCGCCGGTCCCAAGGCCGACATGATCTCCATCACCATCCGCGACAACGGCTGCGGCATTGCCGCAGACAACCTGGACCGGATCTGGGACCCGTTTTTCACCACCAAGGAGGCGGGCAAGGGGATCGGCCTCGGCCTCGCGCTCACCTACAGCATCGTCAAGCGGCATAACGGCGAGATCCTGGTGAAAAGCAAGCTGGGAGAAGGGACCGAGTTCACCGTGCTGCTGCCGGTAAGCCGGAAGTAGGTTGAGGTTGAGGTTGAGGAGGGGCCACGCGTTCTTCGCGCCTTTGCGGTAAAAGTATCGATTTCGAAACGGAGGATAAATGAGTTGCGATAGTGCGAATCACCAGATGCATATGTGCGTTCTCAAAAGGCAGGGGATGGACCACTGCATCCAGACCTTTTCGGACAATCCCACCGTCGAGTGCAAAAGTTGCGGCGCCAAGGCGAACAGCTCGAAGAACCTCTGTGCGGCCCATCTGGTAGACTCGGCACCCAGCGTGGAAGGCGGTCATGGCAGTGTGAGCATTGAAGACGTCGGCAAACCTCACGCAGGGTAAAAGAGACAGGAGCGATCATGAAAGAGAGGAACGGGATCGTCACCTTCAAGGGTAACCCGGTCACGCTGCTCGGCCCGGCCCTGAAGGCGGGCGACAAGGCCCCCGGGTTTGCCGTGGTGGATACGGAAATGAACCCGGTTTCCCTGGCGGACTTTCGGGGCAAGACCAAGATCATCTGTGCCGTTCCGTCGCTCGACACGCCGGTGTGCGACACCGAAACCAGGCGTTTCAACAAGGCGGCGGCGGGGCTTGGAGATGACATCGTGGTGCTGACCGTCAGCCTGGATCTCCCGTTTGCCCAGAGGCGCTGGTGCGCCGCGGCCGGCATCGAAAGGGTGCGGGTGCTTTCGGACTACCGCGAGCGCTCCTTTGGCCAGGCCTACGGCGTGCTGATCAAGGAGTTGCTGCTGCTGTCTCGTTCCATCTTCGTGGTGGACGGCGACGACACCATCATCTTCGTGCAGCATGTGACCGAGATCACCGGGGAGCCCGATTACGACTCCGTGCTGGAAGCGGCCAAAGGCGCGCGGATAGCCATCAAGCAGCTGCCGGCCGACGGCATCTGCGGAGGGTATTAGCGCTTCCCGGCGGAAGAGTTCGCTGCTCGCCGCTGCGGCAACCCCCTTTGGCACGAACTAGAGGAGAAGGCCATGATCCGTATGCTCTGCGCGCCGGGCAGGTATGTCCAGGGGGCCGGCGCCATCAGGGAAATAGGTCGCCAGGCGGCGCGGCTTGGCAAGTCGGCCCTGCTGGTGGGCGGGAAGACAGCCCTTTCGCTTTGCGCCGGGGAGATCACCGAAAACCTGGCGCAAGCGGGGCTGGCATGCCGTGAGGAGTGTTTCCGGGGTGTTTCATCCCGGCTGGAGATAACACGCCTTGCCGACGCAGCCAGATCGCATGGTGCGGACCTGGTGATAGCCCTGGGGGGCGGCGCCGCGATCGATGCAGGCAAGGCGGTCTCCCACGAGCTGGGGGCCCCGGTCATCGTCGTGCCCACCATCATCGCAACAGACGCGCCCTGCTCGGCCCTGTCCGTCATCTACCAGGAAGACGGGGCCTTCGAAAGCTATCTGCGGCTCTCCGGAAACCCGGACTGCATCCTGGTCGATACGGACCTGGTGGCGCAGTCCCCGGCCAGGTATCTGGTTGCCGGCATGGGGGACGCGCTCGCCACCTGCTGGGAAGCCGATACCTGCGCCAGAAGCGGCAGCCCGAACCCGTGGACCGGGGGAGACAGGCAGCCGCTTGCTGTCGGGGCGGTCGCCAGGATGTGCCGCGAGACCTTGCTGGAGTACGGCCTCCAGGCAAAGCTTGCCGTGGAGAGAAAGGTAGTCACCCCTGCTGTCGAATCCGTCGTCGAGGCGAACATCCTTTTAAGCGGCCTCACCTCGGAAAACGGGGGGCATGCCGGCGGGCACTCGATACACAACGGCTTGACCCTGCTGGAGGCCACCAGGTCCGCGCTGCACGGCGAGAAGGTCGCCTTCGGCGTCCTCGCCCAGCTGGTGCTGGAGGGGCGCCCGCCCAAGGATATCAGGGAGGTGCTGGAGTTCTGCGCGTCGGTGGGACTGCCCACCTGCCTGGCCGATATCGGCCTGTTGAACCCCTCCCGGGAGGAGATCCGGCTGGCTGCCGAAGCGGCAACCGCCGAGGGGGAGACCATTCACGCCACCTGGTTCCCGGTCACGGCGACCATGGTCGAGGCTGCCATCTGGGCAGCTGACGCGCTTGGTGCGGCATACAGGAAAACCGGCGATTGAGGAGAGAAGGCTGGCGAGCGGCATTCCTGCCGCGATTGAGCTGCGGCAATCGCGGCAGGAATGCCGCTCCTACAAAAAAGACCATGAACCTGGCAGGGTCCCGATCTAGAACATCAGCAGATGCATCACCCCGCGCAGCAAGATGCCGAAGGCCGCTCCCGCAATGGCCGGGCGCACAACCGAACCGCAACGGGTGCCGGCCGATACCAGGACGGCGACGCCGACGATGTCGCAGGGGTTGGTGAGAAAGCCCGCCATCCGGTTCAGCTCGACGGTGGTGATCGCCCCCTCCTTCAGCAGGTTGAGCGTCACCCCCATCATCGCCGTGCCGCCGGCCAGGTACTTGGTGGCCAGAGGCAGCACCGCCACCGCGGGGAAGCCGATCAGGCTGAAGAGCGGTGTCAGCGCGGTCTCCAGCAGGGCGATCGCGCCGACCGCCTTGAGGACGTTCACCAGGAAGATGGCCAGGATCAGGATCGGTATGGCGCCGATTATCACCTGGACCGCCTCCTGCCCACCGACGATCATCAGATTGAGGGAGCTGCTTTTCTTGCCGCCGGCAAGGGCGGTGACCAGGTGCTCCTCCGGAGCGCTCTCCTTTGCCACCGAGCGGGCCAGCAGGTAGTAGGTCAGCGCCGCTGCAGCCAGTCCCCCCACCAGAGAACTAATCAGAATGGCGCCGATGTTCAGGCCGGCTGCGACCATGGGAAAGACCACGTTGGCCTGGGACATGGTGAAGACCATCGCCAGGGTTGCCGCGATGGCGCGCCTGGGGGTGCCGTCCTTTTCCATGATGGACAAGGTGGCGACCGGGGCGGCGAAACTGACCAGGAGCAACTGCAGCATGGCGAAAGCCCCGGCCCCGGGGATTCCGAAAACCCGCAGCACCGGCCGCAATATGCGGGCGACCAGAGCGAGGATGCCGCGCGCCTCCACCAGCTTCATCAAGGCCATCATGACAACAAGCACCGGCAACAGCGTGTAGAGCGCCAAGTCCAGGGCCGATTTCCCCGACAGCAGTATGATCTTTACCGCTTCTTCCATTGAGTCACCACTCCATCTGTCGTCGGACTGCCGGTTACGGTCCGGATGCTCACCAGAGCATCCATAGCCGCTGAACCGGCAGAGCCCGTATTGATCGCACCCACTCCTGAAGCTCCGAGCCTTCAGGCTCGGCAGCAAAAGATGTGGGAATATACAACCAAACCGGGCTCATTACTAGAAAGATGTAGTGACAACCAGCGCTTTGCTGCGACAGCTAGGACAAAGTGAGGATCTTTCTCTTTGAATAGGTGGGGGCGCGGACGCTAACGCGCTTTCCGTCTCTTCTCCTCAAGGAAATACCTCGCGACGACCAGGGTGTGCATGGCGAAGCCGAGTTCCATGGGGCGGTCTATGAGGAGCACTTCCTGGGTCTCCTCGGAGCTGAACGGCTTCAGGACGCCCGGGGGCTGCGGGGCAGCCAGCCCGAACACGACCAGGGTCCCGTCCAGCCCGTTCATGACGTCGAAGAGTCTCAGCTCGCCCCCCGCGATCTCGATGCCGGTTTCCTCCATCAGTTCCCGTTTTCCCCCCTCCTGCCAGGTCTCCCCGAGGTCGATGAACCCTCCGGGCAGGGTGAGCGTCCCTTTTTGCGGTTCGGTATTCCTCCTGATCCCGATGATGCCTCCAGCTACCGGTACCAGGACCACTACCACCGGCAGCGGGTTCAGATAGCTCCGGTTGCCGCAACCCGGGCAGTCCCTGGGCCAGGGAGCATCGGACCCGTATTTTGTTCCGCAATAGGAGCAATAACTGTTCTTATGGTGCATGTTCGTCCCCTTTATCCTTAACCGACTAGCGTTGGTCTTCAGTATCTGCGTATCCTCCCCTCTTTGAAAAGGGGGGGATTCAGCCTAGGCGAGCTGCAACTCAATGCGAATCCCCCTAGATCCCCCTTTGTCAAAGGGGGACTTTCTGCCGCTCCTACTAGGTCGGTCATGGTTTTGATCCGTCATGTCAGCGTCCCGCCGCATCCGGGTTTTTGACGCTTTTCCCCGATTATTCGCCGGGCGGATTTACTCCCGCCCCTATTGAACGTTAGAAACTCAGAACAATAGTTTATTTATCTGTAGACAAAATACCCGTTGTGGAGAAAAGCCACAATCGCGACCCTCGCCGGAACGCTCCGGTTGCCGCCGTCTGCCCCATTACTCCACACTTTTACGACCACCTTGCCGAAACGGGCGGGGGGGGTGCCCCTTAAACCATGTATAAATCGGCGTTTTAGAAGTTGGCACCGCCGTTGCAATATAACGTATACCAACGCCGCATGCGGCAAAACAGCGAGAAAAAGGAGAAGCAAAATGGAAACCAAGATTGACAAAGTAGAAGTATGCGTCGAAGAGCCCTGCATCCTGGAAGAAATTAACGTTGAGGAACTGGCTATAGACGGCATCTGCGGGGTGTACTGAGATGGCGGCGGCAGGCATAGCGCTCCATCCCGCCTGCCGCGTTCGGCGTGAGGGGTTCGGCCTCCTGTTTTACGATTTGCGGGGGCCGCGCCTACTCTTCGCCGAAACCGGCGACCTGATCCCGGTCGACTTCTTCGCTGCCGTCAGGGGCAGGGACGAACTCCCCGAAGGGGTGCCGGATCGACAGAAGACGGTGTTGCGAAAATTCGTCACGCAACTCTTAGAAAAAGGATTCCTCCGTGAGCAATAAATACGTCGAGAAGGGGCTGACAGCTCCGGTAAATCTGACCTGGGAAGTTTCGCTGGCTTGCAACCTTCGTTGCACGACCTGCCTCTCCTCCTCGGGTGAGCCGGCCCATGGTGAGTTGACCACCGCCGAGGCGCTCGACCTGGTCGAGCAGGTGCACCAGGCAGGTGTGTTCCAGATCAACTTCGGCGGCGGCGAGCCGTTCATGCGCCCGGACTTCGACCAGATCCTCGCCGCCTGCCACGGCCACGGCATCATGACCTGCATCTCTACCAACGGCACCCTGATCGATGCGGCGCGCGTGGCCCAGCTCTCGAAAAGCAAGGGGCTGGTGGCGATCCAGGTGAGCCTGGACGGCGCCCGTCCGGAAACCTGCGACGCGATCCGCGGCAAGGGGGTCTTCAACCGGGCCATCGAGGCGGTGAAACTCCTCGCGGCGACCGCCATCCCGACCAGCATCAACACGGTCCTCACAACCCAGAACGCGAGCGAGATCCCGGCCATGTACGAGCTGGCCCGCTCCCTCAGCGTGTCGCTCCGGGTGAGCCGCTTCCGTCCCTCGGGGCGCGGCGCGGAAAACTGGGAGAACCTGCGTCCCACGCCGAGCCAGCTGATCGAGTTTTCCGAGTGGCTGGCGAACAGCGGCGACGTCAGGACCGGCGACAGCTTCTTCTCGCTCACCTCGCAGGAGCGCCAGGGGCTGGGACTTAACCTCTGCGGCGCGGCGAAGCTCACCTGCTGCGTCGGCCCCACCGGAAATATGTACCCCTGCGCCTTCCTGCAGACGGACCGCTTCCATGCGGGATCGCTGCGCGAGCGGAGCTTCCAGCAGATCTGGGACGACTCGGAGATTTACGACTCCTTCAGGAGCCTCCGGATCCATTCCTGCGAGGAGTGCACGCGCTTCGACCAGTGCCACGGCGGCTGCCCG
>Ga0209317_1002855_pt1 | contig 11839 bp, 10 predicted proteins | sample RifGroB2_FD_183994 | JGI IMG/M metagenome (GOLD analysis project Ga0209317, IMG submission 183994) | Soil microbial communities from Rifle, Colorado, USA - Groundwater B2 (SPAdes) (version 2) | ecosystem: Environmental > Terrestrial > Soil > Unclassified | place: Rifle, Colorado | collected...
TCCCTTAACTTAAGGCCTATTTCCACCGATAATAGATGAAGAGCAGCAGTAAGGGGAGGTGTGATGCCTTCATTATAATTCACTTAATGAATAAAAAAGAATTCACTGGTTTCAACGATGATTCATCTTCACCATTCCGAGTATTTTCATCCCACCAAGATGTTCCGCGAGTTGTCGGTGATGCTGGCGATGCAGCATGAACCGGACCTGCGCCAGCAGGGTATCGCCGAAAAGGTTAATATGAGCGGTGCGATGGTGAATGGCTATATCAAGCGGCTGAAAAGTGACGGATTTATCGATGTCAAAGAGAAGAACAAGCGTGATTTTGAATATAGACTGACTCGAATCGGCCGTGAGCAGCTGGTTTTCCATCTTATGGAGTGCTCAGCGGAAATAGTTCAACTGTACAGTCAGGCAAAGCGTGAACTCATCCAGCGCTTGTCCGATTTTTTCACGGAGGAGACGCTTGTTCGGGTGATGCTGTATGGCGGCAGCGACACCGGATGTCTGGTTGTGGAAGCGCTGGAGAATCTGGACAATGTAAAGGTTGTGGCGGTGGTGGATAGCGATAACATGAAATGGGGGACCGCCATAGGTTCTTATGTCGTTCAGGGGCCGGCCATACTCGAGCAGACAATGGTGGACTATACCATTATTTCATCCTTCGCCCGACAGGACGAGATCTACAATCTGCTTCTGAAAATACCGATACCTGAGGAAAAAATACTGAAATTATCATCGCTTGTGTCATGATGTTCGGAGAATGACGATGAGAATAAACAATATGACCATTGGAGATGGCAATCCTACATACATCATCGCCGAAATAGGCATCAACCATAACGGCGATGAGGATGTGGCTCGGCGTTGTATTGATGCTGCGGTCGAGGCAAAGGTTAATGCGGTCAAGTTTCAGAAACGTCATCTCCCCAGCATCTATATCCAAGATGTATTGGAACATCCGGAAAAATATGAGCAGAGCTTTCAGTATATGATTCCGCTGCTGAAAAAGGTTGATCTTCCGGATGAGAGTTTTATTCGCCTCAAGGCCTATTGTGAGCAGAAGGGGGTCGATTTCCTCTGCACGCCGTTCGATATCATTAGCGCCGACTTTCTGGCGGAGATCGGCGTGGCCGCAGTGAAGATCGCTTCGGCGGATCTCACCAACAGCGATTTGCTCAGGCACGTGTGCCGTTTCGGCAAACCGGTAATCCTCTCTACCGGGATGTCCAGCTGGAAAGAGGTCGAAACCGCAGTCAAAATCATGACCGAGGAGCGTGCAACCTACGCTCTCCTGCATTGCCGGAGTGTCTATCCGGTCTGGCCGCGGGATGTAAACTTGCAGATGATCAATCGGCTGAGACAATTCGGGGTACCTGTCGGGTATTCCGGACACGAACTCGGCATCACCGTTCCTCTGGTCGCAGCTTCCATGGGGGCAAATATCATAGAAAAGCATATCACCTTGGATAAACGTCAGGAAGGACCGGATCACAAAGTGAGCCTTGAATCGTACGAGTTGAAACGTCTGGTTCGAGATATCAGGGTGGCCGATCAGGCGATGGGGCGAGAGAAACGATTCATGCTGCGGGGCGAGGTGATCAACCGTGAACTATTCGCCAAAAGTTTGGTCGCTGCCATCGATATACCTAAGGGATCGGTCATCAATGATCAGATGGTGATTGTCAAAGGCCCGGGAAAGGGATTGGCGCCGGACAGAAGGGCGGACCTTGTTGGCATCACCATCGCCCGTGACCTTGCAGCCGGCTCGTGCTTTATGGACGAAGACCTTGCTCCGAGAAATGGCTCCAACTTCAACAGGATTTTTGCAGGCAACTGGGGGTTGATCGCCAGGTTCACAGATTACCAGACTATGCTGGCATACTCTCCCAAGGTGCTTGAGTTTCACCTTGCTGAAAAAGATTTTGATATCCCTTTTCAGCCTCAGCAGGCTATTGGCTGTAAATTTGTTGTGCACGCTCCCGAATATCTAGGGGAAAAACTCATGGATTTATGCTCGGGAGATGAAACTATTCGGCGCGCATCAGTGGGTCTGGTTCTGAAGACGATAAGACTTGCCAAATCGATCGCACCTTTATTCGACGGCACACCGAAGGTGATTGTTCATCCTGGGGCGATGAGCCTGCAGGGAAAACTTGATCCATGTACATTGAGACATGCACTTACCACATCTTTGGGTGAGATTCGTGCCAGCAAGGATTCTATGGGTATCGAACTGCTCTTTGAGAATTTGCCTCCTTATCCCTGGTACTTTGGCGGACAATGGAAGGGCAATTATTTCATGGACGGTCAGGAAATATCCGAATTTTGTAAGGAATTCGATACAAGAATCTGTTTCGATCTCTCTCACGCCGCACTTTTCTGTAACGCTAAGGAACAGGATCTCTGTGAATTGATCGAAATCGTATTGCCCCACACAAGCCACCTGCATTTAGCTGACGGGTACGGACTAGACGGCGAAGGTGTCCAATTTGGTGACGGAGACATTGATTTGGAAAAGGTGATGCCAATGTTTAGGAATTTCCAAGGTACTTGGGTTCCGGAAATTTGGAAGGGGCACTTGAGCGAAGGAAAAGGATTTCTGCTCGGATTGGAATGGCTGAGCAAGTGGATGAATTAGGCATGTCTCCTTCACTCTAATGAATGACTAATTCGGCACAGCCCATTATTCAACAAACGATAGTGGGAAGAATGAAAATAGTAATGATCGAAGAAAATGACCGGGTGAGAAGTAGTATTCTGCAAGGGTATCAGTCGCCATATAAACAATGAATGTAGGCAGTTAATTGATGATATCCTGGTCAACAAGGGTAGTTCAGACGTCTGACGAGTCAGGAGAGTGAGTCTAATGAATATTCTTATGATAACGGCAAACGATCCTGCTGGGATGGGGATCGCATTCTCGAACGCCATCAATCGCTACACCAAGCATTCCTGCAGACTTATTACCACGCAGGAGAGATATGGTATTGACTTCGCGAAGGACATTCATATCCCAGATATTCACGATGATGATTTTGGTGAGGTTGAGGAACTGCTCAAAACAGCCGACATTTTCCACTTTCATGTCTTGAATGATGAAAACTCTCACTTAGGTCCTCTTGTTATAAGGGATTTCATACAAGGGAAAAAGATACTGCATCATCACCACGGCCATCCGGATTTTCTCATCAATGCTGAGGCGTATAACGAAAAATATTCTCGATTGGGGCGACGGGTTGTTGTCTCCACACCTGATCTGTTGAAGGTCGCCAAAAATTCGCAATGGGTGCCCAATCTGGTACCTATCCATGATGCGCTTTATCAGCCTCGCTATGACAACAGCCTCCCCAATACTCCGATCAAGATCTGTCAGGCACCAACAAGGAAATTTCACAAACATACCGATATATTCAAGATTGTGGTGAACCGACTTCAAGCATCCGGCTTACCAGTTGAGCGGGTCATCATCGAAAGAATGCCTCATGAACAATGCCTGTTTCTCAAACGTCAATGTCATATAATCTTTGATCATATGCGTGGCTGGTTCGGCATCTCCTCACTGGAATCATTGTCACAAGGTAAGCCGGTTGTAGCAGGACTGGATGACTGGAATATTAGCTGCATCAAGGAGTTCACTGGAGCACTCCGTTTACCGTGGCAAGTAGCCCGGGATGAAGAGAACCTATTATCTGCTTTGCGTGAATTAGCTCTGGATAGTGAAAAACGTGAAATGCTAGGCAGACAATCACGGAAGTTTATGGAGGACTATTGGACAGAGAAGCAAGTTCTTGCGGTATTGATGAGGGTCTATGAGGACCTGTAAACACATTACACGAATGAGTCGGGCCATGTTGTCCCGGAAAATTCATATCGATACACACTACTTGGAGAAGGAAATTGTCGCTATTATTCCTGCAAGAGGCGGCTCGAAGGGTATCTCCAGGAAAAATCTGGTGGACCTTGGGGGCAAGCCGTTAATTGCCCACACTATAGATGTCGCAGTGAATTCTAAGATGATCACCAGAGTCGTTGTCTCGACGGATGACCTGGAAATTGCCCAAACGGCACAGGAGTATGGTGCTGAGGTTCCATTCATGCGTCCTGGTGATCTTGCTGGCGATCATTCAAGTCTCAATGATGTCGTCTCGTTCACCATTCAGCAGTTGGAGAGCAGTGGGAACAAGTGCGATGTTGTTGCAATAATGTTGCCGACCCATCCCTTCAGAAACGTTCAGCAGATAGATAGCCTCCTTCGTCTGCTGTTAGACAATCATACGATGGTGTGTACATCCCGAAAAATCCCTGTTTCAGCAGCAAGTTATTTGACCTTGAAAGAAGATGGAGGCATTGTCCCGTCTTTTGGAGCCACGAAGAAAGAGTGCAGTTACCTGAGAAACTATGGATTGTTAACTGCATATAACCGTACGCAGCAACCGGCGATTAACGGCTTTTATATCCATGCACTCAAAGATCCCATAAGTCTGATTGATATTGACTCCTATGATGATCTGGAGAAGGCCAGGATAGTTCTCTTACATAACCTCTTTGATTTTGGTTTCTCATGAAAGTGATCGTTCCCATCTATGCCACAACTCCTGAGGAAGATTCTTTGCTGGCAAAAAAAATTAATGGGATTCCGTTGTACCTGCACAACATCCGTATGCTTGCTTCAGAAAACGATGTGGATCTTCATGTCTTTATCTCAGAAGAGGATGGAAACGACTATTCCTCTCTGGACCTGAATCTGTACCGTCAGCGGTTGGTCGAGAGCGAGTTGGACGGGCAATTCAGCCTCCCGGCAGGTACTCGCCAGTGTGTCAGCTACCTCCAGCAGCGCAACCCTGGCCATGATGAGCCATTGCTGATTCTTGATTATAGAGCCATCAACCTCAACGGAGAGCAGGTGGAAAAAGCCCGCAGCTTGTTTCTGCAAGCACCGGAAAGCCCGCTGATGAGCATTCGCAAGGCAAAAGATAATCCCGGCCAGTTTTACAGAGCCTACAGGATCATCGCCATGGATGTGTTGAGTGTCATTGAAAAGCAGGTGGTAGAGGCCGAAAGTTGTCCTCAGGATGAAGGGGAACAGATGAAAGCGGCAAGCTGGTATCGGTCGCAGCCATTCACTTTAGAGTGGGATGAACTCGGCTATCCTGGTGCAATGAGGCTTGGAGAGTTTTTCCTTCGCAGGGCAACGGGCTGGGGGTTTCAATTCTTTCCCGTTTCTGAGCTTGAGGAGAAATCGCTCTCGCCAGACAAGCGGGCAGAGATATATCAAAAGGTGGGGGCAGAAAAAGCCTGCCGATATTTCGAGATGGTTCCTGTTTTATCAGACGGCACTGAACTCTGTGCCGTATCGGCATTGAAACAGTTCAGCGCAAACTGTTGCCTTGTTGTGAGAGACCGGAAAAAACGATTCAGATATGAACTGTTTCTCCACGGTGACTGCTGGAAAGCCTCTGCTGTAGAGATTCGTCTGCAGCCATTTTTCTCCAATCCAGAGCAAGAAGCTCTCTGCCATACTGTCAGGGTGAAACGGCCCGAGACCGTCGTGGGCTGGCAAAACTCGTTCTATTATGGACCTGCTCTATCCTTTAACACCCAGAGCGATCCGGATGGTTTCCTTGTCTCTGTGTTAAGCTGGGATATCCAGGAGGGCGCCGATTTTTCAGAACCAGTCTCTCTGCCACATCTTATCAGTATTTCTGCAGACTCATCGCGAATCATCAACAAAATAACAGGTGAGGAAATAACTGGCCGTCAAAACTGCCCGGATTTTTTTCAGTTCAACGGTGCCTTGGTGTTCGCAGGAATGAATGACCTGCTCCTGATAAAGGAGAAATTTGCAAAGGGTGCCACCCGAGGCTTCATCTTTGAAGCCGTTCAGGTTCGAACTCAATTGGATCTTCATTGTAATGAGCATTCTGCACAGGAGACTTGCATCAATGCTGCCTGATATTGTTCATGACATAGTGACGCTGATGGACAGAAGCAGCCGGGTTGATGCCTCTTGCGCTTCAAAGCAAGAGGAACACGTTGAGCAGGAACTCAAGCATTTGAGAGTTGAATATGAGCAACTTTTTTATAGTGTCTATGCCCATCGGGATATTTCCAGAATCATAGAATTGCAGTCGGGTACGCAGAACGGATTCTCCCAGCTCTTACGATCAGGGCTTACGACCAAAGCCGCTTTACTCGATAACAGTTTCTTTACAATCAGAAGAGTTCTGCATGCTCGTGAAATAGAGCTTGAGCTCATGAGGGCGAAGAATCATTTACGTAAAGGACAGCTTCAGCAAGTCGTTCTCCATTGCCGGAATGTCCTGGCAAGAGCTCCATGGAATGAGATCGCACGCAAAATCCTTGGAAATGTTGCTTCAGAGCCACTCTTTGAGAAGCTGGTGGAGGTTCTGCTGACGAAACATGGTTTCCGGTATGTATGCTCCTTTGGTCTAGGAGTTCTCTCAGACCCGCATGACCTGCAAGTCTCCCTGGACGGGAAGATGCTCTTTGTTTCTGACCGTGGTGATAATGCCGTCCACAAGTTCTCCGTCGATGGTGACTATTTCGGCAAATGCGATCTTTCACTGACAAGTTTGGCGGGGATGTTCAGCGATAACCAGAACAATATGTGGGTGTGTGATCCGTTTGGGCAACGGCTGGTGTCTGTAAATTGTAATGGTGATCAGCAGCAGGAGGTCTACCTTCCCGACAGGCTTCCAGATCATGCCGAGACATGTTCCCCATGCTGGGGTGCCAGTACTGACGGAAAAACAGCATTGATACTGTCGGATCGAAATAGAACAAAATTTGTACTGGGCACGGTCAAGGCCAATTGCGGGTCATTGCCGGGGGACAATGATGCTGTCTGGAGTGTTTCTGCTCTAGACGAGCTGGAGGTCCCCTGCGGGATATCAATACGTGGGGATAGGCTCTGGTTGGGCAGCAGGACCCATGGGCGCACCTATTTACGGTCATGGGTAACAGGAGGCCTCCATCCCCTGGGGCCAGACACAACCCCCCAGTTGAAGGGTTTTGCTTGCGGAAGAACTGCGATCTTTCAAAACCATGGCAGGACGTTGGCGAAGATGAGTCTGGAAGGTGTTCCCATCTTCAAAATGGAGCTCACTGAATACCTCGAGCGAGTGCTGGAACTCAATTCTGGCGTCACGACTACCGAGACGGAAGAGGGGGAGCTGTTATTCGTTCCAGATAGGTATGCCAGATGTATCCATTCGTTTTATCTCTGATCGATGGTGATTGTAAATGCCGGGTGAAGGAAGAAAAGTGAAAACTGTCATGGAAGATCAATCCTCTGTCAGTGGTCTCTCATCTACTGATTGTGCTGCATCGAAGCACGAGCAAACCACGCAAATGGCTCAGCTCGAAGAGGAAATCGTGCGATTGAAGAGTGAGTGTGAATATCTGCGCCGAACAAAAGACGCTCCAAACGGGAGATGGTTGCCTGCGCAATCAAGAAAAGCTTCCTCTGACTATTTTCCTCTTAATCTCGCCCAGTTTAATCTCCCATTTGAAATTGTGAACCCATTAAAGGGTGAAAGGGTGAGGATCGTTGATGTCGGGGCGTTTGATCTGGATGACCAGAATGATCTTTATGTTGATCTGGTCACCCAATACCCGACGGAAATTTACGGGTTTGAGCCGCAGAATGTCGTCGTCAAACGTGTCAACGAAGGGATATGTCGTAAAACAATATTTCCCTGGGCCATAGGTGACGGAAGCGAAACAGATTTTTTTCAGACAAGTTACGAGGCCGCTTCCTCAACCTTTGAACCTGACGTGAAATTTCTTGAGCAGTTTTTCGCACTTCCGACCATGCTGAAAGTCATGGGAAGAAAACGGATTCGAACTCGACTTCTGGATGAGATAGAGGAAATCGACGATTGTGATTTGCTGAAAATCGATGTTCAGGGTGGGGAAATGAAGGTTGTTAAGGGAGCCCCAAGGTTGCTTTCCCATACCCTTGTAGTAATGACGGAGGTGGAATTTGCACCGTTATACAAAGACCAGCCCCTGTTTTCAGAGGTGGATTGCTTTCTACGTGAACAGGGCTTTTTCCTGCACGGACTTTTTAATTTCGGGTATGGATCGTTAAAAGCTGGAGCTTACGGGGACGTTCCATCGAGGTTGTTGTGGGCCGATGCCGTTTATATCAAGGAAGCCGATCTGCTGCGGAAGCTAAATTCAAGCAAGATGTTGAAGGCTCTCCTTATTGCCCACACAATCCTGCAGGATTCTGGGCTATGCTGTTCTTTGCTGGAGATGTATGACAGCAATAACAGCTCTTCCCTGCTCAGGAGTTACAGGTCGCAGATGACAGTTCTTCGCAGAACCTATCAATCCATGGAGGCAAGCGATGCGAGATAGCTCGGACAATCAACCCATAGGGACATACAGCAACAAGGTGTTGTGTGATTTTTTTACCACTGAGTTAACCATACTCTCGGACGGAAATGTGACGACCTGCTGTGTTGACTGCAGGGCTGCAAATTCGTTTGCCAACATATACACCGACAGTCTGAAGACAGTTTTACGCAAGCACCTCCAGTTCAAAGAGGAGTTCATTTACACACCTCAAAAACATGCAACCTGTCACAGGTGCCTGGAGACCCCAGGGCACAGGTATTATCTGCGTCCAGCAAATAATGACGATGAATTGGCCATGTTTGTCGGGGAAGAATTTCTACCGTCGCAGATTGTGCTCGAGGTGAGCTCGAGATGCAATGTCCGTTGTCGAGAATGTATTCATGGGGAGCTGGGCTACGATTTGAGTTCGGTGCGTACCGGTCAGGGAGGGAGGGATCTTGACCTGGAGTATGTGGCCGACTGGCTGAGACCACTTGGCTCCCAGCTTAAAAGTATCCGGGCGTATAACTATGGCGAGCCCTTCCTGAATAAGAACCTTGAAGGGTTTGCACGGGAGATGACCACGCGAATCCCTGATATCCAGATCGGTGTATCAACCAACGGGACGGTGTTTCTTAACGAAAATCGTTTCGACTCAATCTTGGCGAGCGGATTATACCATATCGTTGTTTCGGTGCATGGCGGAAATGCCGAAGCATCGCGGCAGTATATGGGAAGCGCCTATCCTTTTGAACGGGTGGTTCAAGGGCTCAAGAGATTCATGGTGAAGAAAAGACAGACAGGGAACAGCCTGCCGGTTGTCGATCTCAAATGCGTACTGTTTCGTTGGAATGAGGGTGAAGTGGAGCTTTCCTCCTTTGAGGAGCTTGCCCATGACTTGCAGGTCGACATTTTTCACTTCACGCCAACTGGTGGGGTATCCGGCACGAAACATTACCCGCCAGGAAGCGATGCATGGAATAAGTTTCTAAAATCAGGTCGAGCCGTCCAGGGAGATCCATACTACATATCTCGAATTCACCCCTACGCACCTGTTGAACAGGGTGGAGGATCACATTGTACAAAATGATCGGGCAGATGAAATGGCAGGCCGGTAGAGGATGTTCATGCGGGAAACTGTAAAGATAGAAGAGCCTCAACTCCAGATATTCAGTGAGCAGAGAAGAAGCTCATCGTTTGGTAGTTGCTACATGACACGGGGACTATTTGTGCGGGCGGATGCAAAGCTGACCTGTTCATGCATGATCGGATATTACTCGGAGCTTGGCGACCTGCGAACGACCCATGCGGGTGAGTTCTGCAAAGGGAAGCTGATTCGATACGTGGCTCAGAGCTTCCTGGAAGGGCTGGAGCCGTTTGCCATGTGCAGCTGCTGTGCGACAAGGCAGGCCGACGAGGTCCCTGAGCACTGGCGCCGGGAGCCTTGTGAGGTGAAGAATCTGACCATTCATGTGGAACCTTCCAACCAGTGCAATCTGTTCTGTGAGGCCTGTTTATGTACCTCCGAGCGAAAGCTTGCCGGCCCGCGGCTAAGAAGAACGCTGGATTTTTCACTCTACGGGAAAATGCTTCATGAGTTGAAGGAATCGGAGATCCATGTGGGCAATGTAGTCTTTGCTGGATTTGGTGAACCGCTCTTCAATAACAATTTGTCCGACATGGTCAGGCATGCCCGAACTCTATACCCTGAGAGCCATCTCTCCTTGGATACAAATTGCAACTTCTCTGCCGAAAAGGCACGAGAGATTGCCGATTGCGGTCTTGACCAGGTACGGCTCGCGCTCGATGGCGCAGATCAACAATCTTACGAAAAATACCGGGTGAAAGGAGATTTTTCCAGGGCCATAAACTTCGCGAGATCATTGAGAGAAGCAGTAGATGCTACAGGAAGCAAGACGCAATTGGTCTGGAAATACATTCTTTTCAGGCACAACGACTCGGATCTGCTCCTACACAAGGCAGCACAAATGGCCAAGTTGTATGGTCTGAGGATTATCTTTGATGTTTCCGTCGGTCCCCTTGCCTCACAACGCTCCCTTGAGGACCTGAAGCAATCACTCGAAGGTATTGAAGTGAGTAACAACGTGGATCAGAAAGCCTACGAGATATCGAGTAAACCAAAAGAGGAGTAACATGATGCAAGAAAGGTTTTTGCCATGAAACGGGTACTGCTGATTCAGCCTCAGGAAAAGAATGGTGCGCGATGGGCGTTTTATCCCCCGAGCGGATTGCTGTCTCTTGCGACCGTTCTGAACCATGAAGGCTATAAGGTTGAACTGATCGACGTACTCTCCGAAGGGTCGACGAATGCCGATATTCAAAAACGGCTGCGCAATTTTCAACCTGAGTGTGTCGGTATATCAATCAACACGATGTTGCTCGATCATGCTGTTGAGCTGGCACAACTCTCAAGAGAGGTACTGCCTGAATCTGTCATTATAGCCGGCGGGCCCCACGTCACCTGCGTCAAGGAGGAAATTTTCTGCGAAATCCCCTGTCTCGATGCAGCATTTATAGGGGAGGCAGAAGAGACCTTCCCCTTGTTTCTACGTTCAGGTCAGCAGGGAAAAATCCACGGGGTCATCTGGAAAGGGGAAAAATTTTCTGGGGATATTCCGTTCATAGATGATATCGAGAAGCTGCCAACACCTGACTTCAGGCTGGTACGGATGGATCAATATTATGGTTTTCAGCACCAGGCGAAAAGACCTACTGCATACATCAACTGTTCAAGGGGCTGCTATTATAATTGTTACTTCTGCTCCAATCCGGTGAGAAAGCGGCCGGTACGGTTCAGGTCCGTTCAATCTGTCATTAATGAGCTGTTGTCATTGAAAAGCAGGCACAACGTGCAGGAAGTCTTTTTTATGGATGACATGCTGAATTCAAACCTGAAGTGGGCAGAACAGGTCTTTCATGCCATCATCGAGCACGGCCTCAACCGACAGATGCGTTTTGTCATGCAGTTCAGGGCGAACGAGAGGATAACCCCGCCCTGGCTTTTTGAACTGGCAGCCCGGGCCGGCGTATATTGCGTGATCTTTGGAGTGGAGAGTGGAAGTCAGAAAATTCTTGATCGGACGAACAAGAAACTCAAGGTGGCGGAAATTGAACGGGCCTTCGACCTGGCATCGAAATCGGGATTGATAACCGTGGCTTCACTTATTCTCGGACTGCCGGGGGAGGATGAGGAGAGCATAGCCGAAACCGTACGACTCGTTCAGAAGATACGGCCGTCAGTGACGGGCCTGGGGTTTGCCACACCGCTACCGGGCACCGAATTGCGAGAGCAATACCTCAAGGAAGGTAGGCTGCTGCAGCAAGATTATCGGAATTATTCGTTCTGCAGGTGCATTGTTAGGACGGAAAGTCTCACAAGACAGCAACTGACAGAGAAGTACCAGGATCTGTTTGAAGCGTTTTCCCTGCAACACATCGTTGAGTAGCAGAG
>Ga0209317_1002856_pt1 | contig 11834 bp, 10 predicted proteins | sample RifGroB2_FD_183994 | JGI IMG/M metagenome (GOLD analysis project Ga0209317, IMG submission 183994) | Soil microbial communities from Rifle, Colorado, USA - Groundwater B2 (SPAdes) (version 2) | ecosystem: Environmental > Terrestrial > Soil > Unclassified | place: Rifle, Colorado | collected...
GAATGTCACTATCAGTGGACGCGCCTGATTTCAAAAAGAAAACGCCGCCTCCCAGTACTACTGAAGCGGCGTTTTCAACACGTTAAGTGAACCCCTTGATTTTTATGCATGGCCCTTTTTTTAACTGATGGTATTATGACGGGCCCGTAAGTTACACCTTCAATCACTCTAGAGGATTCTGTCCATGGATACTTCCTACGTCACCATCATGCTGGTGGTGTTTCTTGTGCTGACCGGTCTCGCCATCGACATCGGTTACATGTATGTGAGTGACGAGGACCTGGAGCACTCCGCGCAGCTGGCGGCTTTGGCCGGTGCCGAGTCGATCAAGCACCGGGTGCTGTTTCAGGCGCAGACGGCCCCCCGGAGAATCGCCGAGGCGTCCAACGACCCGGTGCAGCCCGAGGCCCGCGGCGCAGCCGTGGCTTCTGTGACCGGAAACCACAGCGCCTCGGCACTGGTGGCGCTTTTGAACGACAACGGCAACGCCCTGACCGGCGAGAACGACATCACGGTCGGGTTCTGGAACGCCGGCAGCCGCAGCTACACCCCCGGGGGGACCCCGGTCAACGCGATGCAGGTGAGGGCGAGGCGCACGGCCGAAAGCAGCTCGGTCGGGATGGGAACGCTGGGGACCTTCGTCGCCAAGATAAGCGGCAGTGCCTCCTTCGGGTCGACACCGGTCGCCACAGCCGCGCTGGTCCTCGGGACCCGCTCCAATATCGCCATCTGCGCCGATGCCTGCGAGCCTTCCTGCGGCTACCCGGAGGTCTGCAGCATCCCCGAGAGGCGGATGCGCCACGACCCGTGGGACCCCGGGAAGGAGAGCTCCGGCGCCGACCGTTTTCTCTACACCTCGCTTTTGCACCCGGTCACCATCACGAACAGCATGTCCGACCTTGTCTGCCAGGAAATGCCGGTGCAGGAGGTCTGCGGGCAGCCGATCTTCGCCGCGGGGATCAGGAGCGACGCGATCCTGCGGGATATCGAGGCGATGATGTACGACCCGAAGGTCGACAGCACGAACAAGGAGTACGACAAGGACGGCAAGCTCCTCGGATGGTGGGTCATCGTCCCGGTGACCGATTGCGCCGCCTTCGCCGCCGGCGAGGTGTACGAGCAGCACACGGTCACCAAGTACTCCCTGGTGCGCATCAGCCGGATCTGCGTCAGCGGCCCGGCGGGGTGCGGCAAGTCCGGCGCCGCTTCCGACCTTCCCGTCGTGGCCTGCGGCGCCGGCGCGGACGGGCTCTACATAGACCGCATCTCCTGTGTCGGCTGTGACAGCAGGTCGAAGACACTGCTCCCCGGGCTCCGTCCGGTCCTGGTCAACTAACGGCAGGGACACCAAGAGGCGGAACCCCAAAAGGGGACCGGCTTGCCGTGCCCGAAGGAGGAGCGGCCATGCAGCGTTGCCACGAAGGGGCGCCCGTGGAGTTGCAAAAGGCGATCGAGGAATTCAACAGCGGGGAGTGGTTCGAGTGCCATGAGACGCTGGAAGAGCTCTGGGTGGGCGAGAAGGGTGAGCTGAGGGACTTCTACCAGGGGCTTTTGCAGATAGCCGTGGCGCTCTACCACTGGCGTAACGGCAACCTGAAAGGGGCGCTCGGCCTTTTGCGGAAGGGGAGCGATTGCCTGCGCCGCGTCCCGGCGCCCTGCCGGGGTGTCGATGTGGCGCGTTTGATTGCGGATGCCGCCAGAGTCGAGGAGGCGCTTGCGGCCCTCGGGGAGGAGCGGATGTCGGAACTTCCGCCCCACCTGATACCGGCACTGCACCTGGTGAAGCAGTCCTGCGCTTCAGGGGAAAAGTAGACCGATGGGGTGAAACGGATGCAGCCGCCCGCGCCAAGCGAGGACGGCTGCTTTTTTGTGCCCCGCAGGTCCCGCCTACTTGAGGATGATCACCTTGCCGTCATCGAGGTCGTACTTCGCGGCGACGATCTTGATCTTCCCTTCCTTCAGTTCATGGGCCAGCACCTTCGATTTCCTGGTCAGGTCAGCTGCGACCGCCTTGGCGTTGATCTCCGAGGCGCACTCGACCACTTCTTCCTTGGATTTTCCCTTGTTTGCTGCCTGCGCCTTACGCACGGAGGGGTGGATGGCCGCTATGATGGACCCGATGTTCCCTTCCGGTTTCCCCTTGCTCTCAACCGTTGCCGTGACGGCGCCGCAACGCTCATGCCCAAGCACCATGATAAGCGGCGTGCCCAGGTGCTCGGCCGCGTATTCCACGCTTCCCAGCACCAGCGGGTCGGCGACGTTGCCGGCTACGCGCACCACGAACACCTCCCCCAGCGCCTGGTCGAAGATGATCTCGGGCGGGACGCGGGAGTCGGAGCAGGAGAGGATGATGGCGTAGGGATGCTGACCCTTGGCGAGCTTGGCGCGTGCCGAGGCGTCACAAAGCGAGCTGGCGCCCATCTTGCTCTCCACATACCGGTTGTTGCCGTCCAATAGCTTCTTAAGTGCCTGGTCGGCGCTGATGCCTGCACCGCCGCCCGATGCGAAAGCGATCCCCACTGTTGCTGCGAGTGCTGTCGCCAGCATTGCGATCCTGCCTGCTCCCTTGCTGCTCTTCATAAAGCTGTTCCTCCTTTGGGTTTAATCGGGGTATTTTCCCGAAAGGCTCTCTCGATGACCGGACGGTTACGGAGCCGAAAATGCAGATCATGTCAAAAAGGGGCAGCCTATTTTACATGAAAGCCCGGATTATGCCAGCCTAATCTGCTTGGGGAGGAAAGGAGCCGGCCTCTTATGTTGACAAGCGGTGCTTGTTCGGGCAGAGTAGGCGGGCGGAAATCCAGTTGAAGAGAAGCGGAGTCATCGGCATGTTCTGGTTGCAATTAGTCGGGATCGTAGCACTTATAACCGTCGGCATATTCCTGATAGCGTACCTGGAAGAGACCCTGGTGAGCGGCCCGCGCAGGCGGCAACTCCAGGAGAAGGCGCGCGAGAAGCTTGCCGGGAATCCGGGGCGCGACCAGTAGCGTTCCGGGCTCGGTGGCAACGCCGGCTGCGAGCCCTCTTCAGAAATATCTCCACGCACGGTAACGACCACGTTCGCCTTTCCCACTCGAAATCCTCATCCGTCATCGTCCGGGACAACCTCCCTTTCATCTTTCAATCCACAAACCCTGAAACAGAGAAAGCCGTCTTTAGGTGTGCGGTCGTTGACGCAGCCTGATGAACAAGGCGTGAGATCTCAGGCGCCTGCCGGTTGCCAAGTGCCGTGGTTTGAGCGAAAATTTGCCGGCAGCCTTGGCTGTTTCTGCACAAACAATAGGCTTTGCTGCCTCTTTTTTAATGTGATCAGGGTTATACGGGCTCGACCGCTTTTTGGGTAAAATAACGTTAAAACGGCGATTTCGCCGGTGTCGATGAAGCTGGCATGCCTTCTGCTATATCCGGAACAAGACGCGAAGCACAAAGAGGTGCGCGTGACTGGCAAGACAGGGCAACGGCGACTCTCCATAAAGGATGAGCGGCGCCTTTTTTATTGCTTTCGGGAGAGGATATCAAGGAAAGGGGGAGGTTCTGTAGTAGCGGCTGGGAGATGCAAACACTTCGCAAGTACAAAAAACAAATTACAAAGGAGTAAACAACATGAAAAAATTTACGAAGTCCCTCATCATGGCAACGGCGCTGACCATCGCAACCACCGGAATCGCAATGGCGACTCCTTCCACCCAGATCTGGATCCCCTCCACTGACGTCCAGGCATTCAAGACCCTGCATCTCGGCATCGACAACTACACCCGCACCTCTTCCGCCGGATCCGACATCCGTCCCAACGTCTATGACCTTGGCGTCACAGCCGGTGTCCTTCCCTTCGAGAAGGTCCAGGCAGAGGTCGGTGTGGATTACATCACCTACGGCATCGACGCTTACGACAGCAACCCGCTCTATTTCAACGCCAAACTCGGCACCCCCGAGGGCTCCCTTTTCGGTGGTTCCCCCGCCCTCGCAGTCGGCGGCTACGCTTTCGGGACAAAGGAAGACCTCACCGACGCCAACATCGTCTACGGCCTCGCCGCCAAGACCCTTCCCGTGGTCGGCAGGCTCTCCGCCGGCTATTACACCGGTAACGACGACGTTCTGCTGGACAAGAACGGCAACGAGGAAAACGACGGCCTGCTGCTCTCCTGGGACCGTACCATGAGCGAGATCTCCGACAAGCTCTGGGTTGCCGTTGACTACCAGGGCGGCGACAACGCCTTTGGCGCCCTGAGCTTCGGCGCTTCCTGGGCCTTCGCCAAGAACGTCTCCGTGATCGTCGGCTACGACATCTACAACGACAACGCCATGGGCGGCGAGGACACCTTCACCACCCAGCTGGACATCAACTTCCCGTAATGCTTCGTGCAGCGCGGACCTGAAAAGGTCCCGGGCCACGAATACGTGAGACAGGGGAGGGGCATCTGCCGCCTCCCCTGTCTTTTTTTTTCGTGCCGGCCTTGGTGCGGCCCGATCCTCCCTTGTCGTGCTGAGAGGGGAACGGGATGAGGCGCGGAAATACGCGGAAGTTTTTTCAAGAAAAAAGGGTGACTGCGCCTGGAGGGCTGTGGTACAAGTTGGGACTCAATGACGCGGGGTGGAGCAGTCTGGTAGCTCGTCGGGCTCATAACCCGAAGGTCACAGGTTCAAATCCTGTCCCCGCAACCAAAACATTATAGCCACTTAGCCCTCAAAAGCTAAGTGGCTTTTTGTTTGTCATGACGCAGATACCAAGTCTCCTTTCCGCTACCGCTCTCCACCGGTCTAGTCACCTTCATTTTCCCCTCACCGGCCCCCTTTGGCTTTTCCGCGCACGTCCGCCGATGGCGAAGGCGAGCCGGGCCATACGGCGGTGAGGTGCCCGGATTGCTTCCTTCGTGAGCCGTACTCCTTCCCAGGGATCCTCCTCGTCATATCCATGATAGTCACGTTCGCGCACGGTCCCCCCCCATTGCTCCAGGATGGTAGATGCTCGGTCGGCTCCGTCCAGTCAATGGTACCGGCGGACGTCTCTCCTGTTGCCCTGGAGTTAGTTGATGGCTACTGACAAAAGAAACGGGGGGTGGCTGCAGGAACTGTTATTGGCGATCTATAATGTTGCTGCTTTTCCAGTGGGCCACAAGGAACGAGCCTGCTCTTGCGCGATAGATCCTGCTGCAGTCATCCCGGATACAGTATTTTGCTATTTTGTGACTTGCAACTGTCTGCAAGTGCGATAAAAACTCAGGGCGTAAGCATCATACTATCAGGAGGTGAGCCGGGAGTTGTTGTTTGCTTTTGTGTTTCATTAAATTTGAAAGGAGGTCAATTTGATGGGCATAAAATGGATTCTGCGCATGCTTGCCTGCATTCCGCTTCTAGCGGCTTCGACGGCGTGGTCGGCCCAAGTGCACGGCAGAAGTTCCACCCAGTTCCTTTGGTACAGCAACGTATTCAACGACAAGGAGCAGGCCGATCTGGCCCAGTACCTGAACCTGTCGATCACCGAAGTCGACAAGGAGAAAAAACTCACCTTTAACGGCTACGGTCGCATCACCCAGAATTTCGACAACGGAGAAGGGCTGAACGGAAGGTTATATTATCTGTATGCGGACTACCGTGCTCTTCTGGACAAGGTTGACCTCAAGCTGGGCAGGCAGTTTGTGAACTACGCAGCCGGCAGCGCACTGATCGACGGTGGCCAGATCGACCTCAGGAAGGTAGGACCGCTCGCCTTTTCCGTTATGGGGGGGCGCAACGTGGTTTTCAGCCTGGACGAGGAAAGTGGCCATGAAGGGGACTACGCCTACGGCATGGCAGCCTACCTGGACGGTTTCAAAAACACCGACCTGGAACTCTCCTGGTTTCGAAAGCTGGACCAGGGCGACGTGGCCCGCGACGTTTTGGGAACCTCCTTCAAGCAGTTCCTGCTCGACAATATCAAGCTCTACGGGAATGCCCGTTACGACCTCTCCAGCGAGACGTTCAACGAGGCGCTGGCAGGGGTCAAATACTTCCCCATGGGAAATCTCATCCTGACCGCCGAATGGTACCAAAGCTACCCGACTTTCGACACCACCTCGATTTACTCGGTCTTTGCCGTGAACCGCTACCGTGAAGGGGTCCTGCGCGCGGACTACGTGATAAACAGGGTACTCGCCTTGAACGGCGGCTACAGTGCCCAGGATTACGGCGACGACTCCGACGCGGATGTCTACGAGGTGGGTGCCCGTATCACACCGGTCCCGGAACTCTCCCTGGCGCTCAACTACGACAGGCGCCGGGGGTACGGCGGGAAAATGGACGGAGGAATCGCGGAACTGGCCTATGAACCGACCAAGAAACTCGCGCTGGCGGGCGGGATACACTACGACGTCATCAAGCGTGATGTCATGACCGGTAACGATTACGCACGCAGGTACTGGCTCGGGTGCAAATACAGGCTGACCGATAAAATGTCGGCGACAGCCAGGCTCGAGGATAACGTCAACATCTACTTCGGGAATGACTGGCAAGGACGGGTAGCTTTCAATTTTGACTTCTAGAAAGGGGGGGCATCAGTGAAAAATTCAATCATCGTCATTGCAGTCCTTGGGTGTGCCCTGCTACTGATCCAGCAGAAATCATACGCCGAAAAGACCGCGCACGGCGATTTCGCCTCGATGACGTTCGAGGAGTGCAACGCCTGCCACAAAGGCCAGGGGGTCTCCCCAAACCACGACTCCGACTGGGTGCGCGGACACCGTCTGCTGGCCGGCAGGAGCAACAGCAAATGCAGGGAATGCCACCAGCAGAGCTGGTGCCTGGACTGTCATCAGGGGGGCGGGTCGGGGGACGACCTGTCTGTTTCCAACTTCGGACGGGACTACAAGCCCAAGAGCCACCGAAGCGACTTCCGCGTGCTGCATCCGCTAAAGGCGAAGGACAACCCGCAAAGCTGTAACCGCTGCCACGATCAGAAGTACTGCACCGAGTGCCACTCGAGATTCCCGCGCAACGCCATCCAGTTCGAATCTCACCGCCGCCAGTTCAGCAGCATCCAGCTCCAAAGTACCGGACCCACCCACGAGATTTTCAACGAATCCCAGTGCCAAAGCTGCCACCCCGGCGGCCTGGTCCCCACCCACCGGTGGTCCGGAGAGCACGCCCGGGAGGCGCGCCGCAACCTGCAGGCGTGCCAGACCTGCCACGAAAACGGCGACGTCTGCATCAAGTGCCACAGCGCCCGCTCGGGCCTGAGGGTGAGCCCGCACCCGCGCAACTGGGGTTCGATCAAGGACAATCTCAGATCCAGGAGCAATGGCAGAAGCTGCATCAGGTGCCATAACGACTTCTAAATCAATTCCAGTACAAGGAGGATTTTCTGCATGCGCAATACACTCTTGTCCAGAAGTGCCGTGCTGTTCCTGTCCCTATCGGTATTGCTCCTGAACGGTTGTGGTTCGTCCAAGAAGGAGGGTGCTGAGGACCCACTCCTGACACCGGCCGCAGTGGGCTCCGCCTCCTGCACCAACGTCTGTCATGCGGCAACCGTCGACGTCACCGGCAACCCCATTTTCGCTACCTGGGCCGCAACGACCCACACCACCGTTTCGGGGGTCCAGTGCGAGAACTGCCATGGTGCGGCGGGGCTGCACCGCGGGGTGGGGCCGGTGCCGTTTCCCAATCCGCCCGCCTCGCAGTGCGCACAGCTCACCTGTCATCCGGCGATCAAAGGCGTGCCGGCCCTGGCCAGCTTCAACGCCACCTCCCATGCCAACCCCAACCAGGTACCGGACCGGAGCTTCTCGCAGATCCCCACCCCGGTCTCCGCCGCCAGGCATGTCGAGGAGTGCTCCCGCTGCCACAATGTGAACCAGCGCTTCGAGTTCGATTTCGCCGGGAACCTGCTCAAACCGGATCCCGGCAATCTGCCGGAGCCCGCGGTATCCTGCGCATCCTGCCATGACGCCCATCAGCCGCAGCAGATGGCCACCATCCCCCAGCGCAGTGCAGCGGTCGGTTATCCGATCTTCCGCAGGTTCCTGATCAACCCCGACACAGGTCAGCAGGTCAATGCGGGCACCCCCGCAGCCCAGAATCTGGCCGGTTTCACCTTCCAGCCGACCTGGGCTGTGCAGCCAGACGGCACCCTCGATTTCACCGCCGTGCTCGCCACCCCCCGGGTAAGCGAGCTGCGGCCCGACCGGCTCTGTGGCTCCTGCCACGCCAAGGGGAGCTACAAAAACAGCGGACAGGTGACGCACCAGGAGGACATCTACACCCAGTGGTCCGGTTCCGGGCACGGCGATCGTTTTGCAGCAGCCTTTGCCGAGTTCTCCGCCGATCCCGCGGTCTACGGCTTCGCCGACCTGAGCCATCGCACCGCCTACCCGGTCGACATGGGGATATCCCGGTTCGTAGCTGCCGGGCCGGCCACGCCGACTCAGAACGCCGGCAGCAACAACTACGCCTGCTTCAAGTGTCACAACGGCCTGACCTCTCTCGCCTACCAGGACGAGGTCCAGGGGACCCCGACGGCCCCCGTGGTCTTCGGCGACGTAACCGTCACCTGCATCACCTGCCACAACCCGCATGCCGATGCCCCCGGCAATACGAAGAACACACGCAAGCCGGTGGCCATGACCCACTACTCGTCCGCCATCCGCAACAGCTCGGTGTCGCCGGCCGTCACCATAGGTTCGCTCAAATTCGCCGGCAACGTCTTTTTGGACAACACCCCGGTGCCGGATGCGACCGGCAACGAGACCATCTGCATCTTCTGCCACCAGGGGAGGGAGTCTGGCTTCACGCTCTTCAAGCTGCGCCTGGCCGCCGACAACACCCTGACCGGAAACTTCCTGAACGAGCACTACCTGGGCACCGGCTCCATGCTCTGGGGCAGGAACGCCTATGAATACGGGACCAAGCTCTACGGCGCGGTCGCAGCCCACCAGCAGGCAAACTGCGATACCTGCCACATGACGCAGGCCGGCCGCAACGACATAGGAGGGCACAGCTGGCGCATCTTCTCGGAAGTGGACGGCACCGTCAACAACGCATCCTGCAACGTCTCAAGCTGCCACGCCGGCCGGGTGCCAGGCACCAAGGCGGGACTGGATGCCTTCCGCGATACGGTCTTCGATCCGGTCAACGACTACGACGGGGACGGCCTTGTCGAGGGGATCCCCGGAGAGATCAGGGACCTCTCCAGCCAGTTGATCGCCCTGCTTCAGGCCAACGGGGTCTTCTACTCGGATACCCTGTATCCCTACTTCTTCACCGACGCGACCTTCACCACGGGGTTCACCGCCTGGACCCTCCCCACGCTCAAGGCGGCGTTCAACCTCCAGTACGTCATCAAGGGACTTCCCTCTGCCGCGCCGGCCAGCCAGGTCGGCCAGCCCAACCCCTCGGCGGCCTCGCACAACTACGTCTACAACATAGAGATCCTGAGGGATTCCTACGACGACCTGCAGCTAAACGGCATAGCCGGCCAGCCCGACCGCAGCGCCCAGCCGCGTCCCGTCGGTACCCGTCCGGCGACCAACTACGATCCGCAGGTAGGCGGAGGGTTTAACGCGCGTCAGTAGATGCGGCACCACGGGGGGCGTCTGGAAACGCCCCCCGTCACCCCAAAAAGTCAAAAAGGAGAGTCCTTATGACCTGGATGAGACATTGCCTTCGCTTATGGTGCCTTTTTTCGCTGCTGCTTCTCCTCGCGGCCTGCGGTGACAGCGACAACGATAGCGCGCCGGTGCCGGCTCCTGAAAAGCTGAACGTCTCGGCACTGCTGACCCGCTCCCAGGAAAATCCCGCTTTCACCAATTTCAGCTCAAGCGGTGCCGGCTCCATCATCGTCGACCCCGTCACCAGGGAGATCAGCGGGGTCGTCGTCACCAACGGGGTGGTCGGCACCCTGGCCCATATCCACAGCGGGGCCCCGGGTGTCGCCGGCCCGGTGGAAATCCCCCTGACCGGCGGCCCCTCGGTCTGGAGCGTTCCGGATGGGACCGTCCTGACGCCGGACCAGTTTGACAAACTCAACGCCGGACTGCTCTATTTCAACGTGCACAGCGCCAAGCAGCCCGCCGGGGAGGTCCGGGGACAGCTTACCCAGCAGGTGCGCTTTGCCTCCCTTTCCGGAGCCGAAGAGGTCCCGGCCAACGGCTCCCTGGCCACCGGCACGGCCGCCCTGGGGCTTAACCCCGCGACAGGCGAAATCAACGGCTTTGTCAGGAGCAGCGGGGTAGTGATAACCGATGCCCACATCCACCTGGGCGCCGCCGGCGTTGCCGGTCCGGTGATCGTTCCGCTGAACGAAACCGCCCCAGGGAGCGGCATCTGGGCCGTACCGGCAGGGGCCATCCTGACGCCGGAGCAGATCACAGCCTTCAACGACAACCAGCTCTACTACAACGTGCACAGCGCCGCCTTCCCCGGCGGGGAGATCCGCGGACAGCTCCTGACCGCCGCACTCAGCGTAAGGCGCGCGGTCCTGACCGGCGCCCAGGAGGTCCCGTCGGTTGCAACCACTGCGACCGGCACCGGGATCGCGGTGGTCAATTCGGTCACCAGGGAGATCTCAGGTGACATGAAAACCGCGGGGGTGGCCGGAACGGTTGCCCACATCCACCTGGGAGCGGTCGGCGTCGCCGGGCCGGTGCGGGTGAACCTCGACAAGGTGGTCAACGCGCCTCCCAACGACCTCTGGGTGGCCAGGGACAGCGACCGGATCCTCACCCCCGCCCTGGTATCGGCATTCAATGCCGGGAATCTCTACTACAACGTCCACACCGCGGCCAACCCCGGCGGCGAGATCCGCGGCCAGATAAACAGCGACACCACCATCTTCACCCTGGGAGGGGGAACGGCGATCAGCGCGCCATCGGAGCCCGGCACACCTGAGCAGCCGGTGGTTTTCCCCTCGTCCGGGGTATCGCTTTCCAACCACGTGCAGTTGATCTTCGACACCTACTGCATTGCCTGCCACGCGGCAGCGCGCACCGCGTCGTTCCTCCCCCTGACACGGGGGGCGTCCTTCCCGAGCCTGGTCAATGTCCCGGCGGCAAATCCCCTGCTTCCCGGCACCCGGGTAATTCCTGGGAATTCCGCGACGAGCATCCTGTATCAAAGGGTAAGCGGGGTAGGGTTGACCGACCCCGCCCTCAGGATGCCGCTCGGCGGACCGTTCCTCGACACGCTCAATCCTAGTGCCATTAACGCCATAAAGGGGTGGATCGACGAAGGTGCGCTGAACAACTGATGCTGATGCCGGCAGAACCAGCCGGAAGGTGAGTCAGCGGCCGCCCTGGTATGGGCGGCCGCTCCGGATGTAAACCTACAATCAGGAAACTGCCGAGGAAATAGTCGGCAAAATACTTGAGCGGTTCTATCCGGCATTTGAACAGTTCTCTCGCAGATTTTCCACGCTGGCAGCTCAAGTCGAGAGCGACTAATGCGCCACGGATTGAAAGAACAAACCATTGAGGGCATCTGCGGAGTTTTTGCCCGTCACCCCCTCGTGGAAAAGGCGATGCTCTACGGGTCGCGGGCCATGGGGAACTTCAAGCCCGGCTCGGACATCGATTTGGCGCTTTTTGGCGAATCCCTGACCTCGCTGGAATTGGGCCTGATTGACGAGGAACTTGACGACCTGCTGCTTCCCTACCAGATTGATCTCTCCATTCCTTCACCCCCCCCACCGACACTTGCCGGCTCGGAAGCCTCCCATTCCCCCGGCCGGTAAACGAAGTTGTCGTGCTTGTTGAACCACAACAAGAGTTTCTCCAAAACTCCGCCACTCCAGCTCGGTGGGGTTGAGGGCAGAAGAACGCTCCCCCCTGGCATATTGTCTATGCAGATTACGCCTACTGTCATTG
>Ga0209317_1002861_pt1 | contig 11803 bp, 11 predicted proteins | sample RifGroB2_FD_183994 | JGI IMG/M metagenome (GOLD analysis project Ga0209317, IMG submission 183994) | Soil microbial communities from Rifle, Colorado, USA - Groundwater B2 (SPAdes) (version 2) | ecosystem: Environmental > Terrestrial > Soil > Unclassified | place: Rifle, Colorado | collected...
TCTGGGGTCAATCCGGAAGAAGATCGCCGGCGCTTCCATGTCAGCCCGAATGGCGTGACGCTGATTACCCCGGAAATGCTCGGGCAGAAGGTTCACTGTCTTCGTTGACTTGAAAAACACTTGTTACTATTGCAAATCATAAATTACGAAACATTGCTTGGAACCTACCTGCGTCCTCGTAGGGCGGATGAGCCGCAGGCGTTAACCAATGACTTAGCGATCGTTTCTTGATCGCTTAGTCAGATGGCTATGCAAAGCTATCCGCCGAATGGGATTCTCATACGGCGGAAGGCGCTGCGCTTTTCCGCCCTACAGGTTCTGCATGTTCTGTTAATTCTGTGACGCAATACTACCCCGAAACATGCGGAATTTCTCATGAAAAAACCCGTTGATCTGGTTTTTCTCTGGCACATGCACCAGCCGGATTACCGCGATTATTCCAGCGGCGATTTCGTGCTGCCGTGGACCTGCCTGCATGCCATCAAGGATTACACCGACATGGCTTATCACCTTGAGCGGCATCCCAAGGTGCGCGCCGTGGTGAATTTCGTGCCGGTATTGCTCGATCAACTGGAAGACTATGCAGACCAGTTTGCCACCGGGCAGTTGCGTGACCCATTGCTGCGTTTACTGGCGCACGAGAATAGCCGCAAACTGTCGGCAGAACAGCGGCAAGCCATTCTCGATGCGTGTTTCCGCAGCAATCACACCAGAATGGTTGCACCCTATCCGGCATACAAACGTCTGCTGGAATTGTTCAGCCGTTTGCAGGCTGACGGCGAAGCGGCGCTGTCCTACTTGTCTGACCAGTATATGGCGGATCTGCTGACCTGGTACCATCTGGCGTGGTGTGGCGAGAGTGTGCGCCGCGAACATGCGCTGGTGGTGCGCCTGATGAGCAAGGCCGAAGGCTTCAGCGATGATGACCGGAAACAGTTGCTCGATTTCATCGGCGAGATCATCGGCGACATCATCCCGCGTTACCGCAAGTTGGCGGAAGCCGGGCAAATTGAACTGTCCGCCACGCCGCATTACCACCCACTGGCGCCATTGCTGATCGACTTTGCCAGCACCCTGGAAGCGATGCCGGATGCGCCGTTGCCCAGCTCCCCCCATTATCCCAGGGGCCGCCAGCGGGTGACCGCGCATATCCGCTCGGCAAAGGAGAGCCACCGCAAACGCTTTGGCGTAGAGCCGATCGGCATGTGGCCGGCCGAGGGCGCGATTTCGTCGGAAACGCTGGACGTGCTGGCCACCGAAAATTGCCGCTGGGCGGCCAGCGGGGAAGGGGTGCTGGTAAACAGTTTGCGGCAATCCCAGCAGAGTGTCCCCGAACGCGCCCAATACCTGTATCGCCCGTACCGCCTGGAGGAAGGCGCGAAGAATCTGGTCTGTTTTTTCCGCGATGACCGCTTGTCCGACCTGATCGGATTTGAGTATTCGCGCTGGCACGGCAGAGATGCCGCACACCACTTTATCGACCAGATCGAGGCAATCGCGCGGCAATCACCGAGTGATGAGACGCCCATCGTGAGTGTCATTCTGGACGGTGAAAACGCCTGGGAATACTACCCCTACAACGGGCATTATTTTCTGGAAGAGCTTTACACCATGATCGAGTCCAACCCCTGGATACGGACGACCACTTACAGCGACTATGTGACGCGCCCGGTCACGCTTTCCGCCGCCGATAGCGCACGGGTGCACAGCCTCCCTTATGTTGTGGCGGGCAGTTGGGTCTACGGCAACTTCTCGACCTGGATCGGCTCGCCCGACAAGAATCGCGCATGGGACATGTTGTGTGCCGCCAAGCAAAGTTTCGATATGGTGATAAGCAGCGGGCGGCTCAGCCAGCCCGAACAGGAGGAGGCTGAAAAACAGCTTTGTTCCTGCGAAAGCTCGGACTGGTTCTGGTGGTTTGGCGATTACAACCCATCAAGCTCGGTAGCCAGCTTCGATCGCATGTTCCGGCATAATCTGACCGAGTTGTACCGCTTGCTGCAATTGCCGCCGCCCTCCAGCCTGTCAGAACCCATCAGCCGGGGCGGAGGGCATCCGGAGTCGGGTGGCGCGATGCGCCGTGCTGCTGAATGAATTTGACTATCACAGACTGAAATTTCATGACCCAAACAGTTTCTCTGCTATTCGGCGTTCACGCGCACCAGCCTGTCGGCAATTTTCCCGAAGTGATCGACGATGCGCATTTGCGTTGTTACCGCCCGTTCCTGCGAACGCTGCACCGCTTTCCCGAATTCCGCTTTGCGGTGCATTTCAGCGGCTGGCTGCTGGATTATCTGTTGCAGAAATTCCCCGAAGACATGGCGCTGCTGCGGGAAATGGTCGCGCGCGGCCAGGTGGAATTGTTTGGCGCAGGGGATACCGAACCGGTGCTCGCAGTCATTCCGGAGCCTGATCGCATTGGGCAGTTGACGCGTTTCTCCGACAAACTGGAAGTCAGACTGGGGCAGCGCCCGCAAGGCGCATGGCTCACCGAGCGGGTCTGGGAAGCGACCGTGGTTCCTTCGCTGGTCGATGCGGGCATCCGTTATGTCACGGTGGATGATTACCATTTTCTGTGCGCCGGTAAAGAAGCCGATCAGCTGGACGGCTATTACACCACTGAAGAAGGCGGCAAGCCGCTCGATCTGTTCCCGATTTCGGAAGAGTTGCGCTACCGTATCCCGTTTGCGCTCGCGCATGAGGTGGTCGGCTATCTGGAAGGGTTCGCCGGGCAGAGCGAAAATGCCGCCGCCGTGTATTTCGACGATATCGAAAAATTCGGCATCTGGCCGGAAACCTATGAGTGGGTCTATGAGAAAGGCTGGCTGGAAAACTTCATTCGCGGTGTGCTGACTTCAGAAAAAATCAGGCCATGCACCTACAAGGAATACCACGACCAGGTCAAAACGCGCGGCATCATCTACCTGCCGACCACCTCCTACATCGAAATGAACGAGTGGACCTTGCCTGCCGCCGCCGCCGCGAAATATGCCGATCTGGTCGCCCGTGAAAAAGGCGCCGGGCGCTATGAAGAGCATAAGGCGTATATCCGTGGCGGCATCTGGAAGAATTTTTTCAGCCGCTACCCGGAATCCAACTGGATGCACAAGCGTATGCTCGGCTTGTCGCTGAGAATCGCGCAGTTGCCAGGCGATCAGCGCACCACCGATCTGCTGGATGACCTCTATGAAGCGCAATCCAACGATGCCTATTGGCACGGCCTGTTTGGCGGGCTTTATTTGCCGCACCTGCGCCGCGCCGTGTATAACGCCATCGTCCGGTTGGAAGCCAAGCTGGACAACATCGCCCCGCGCCAGACAGGGCGCCGGGAAGACCTGGATAAAGACGGCATTGATGAATTTTGTTTATTCAGCAAAGAGCTGCAGGCAATAGTCAAGCTGGATGGTTATGCCGGAGTTTGCGAGTTTGACGACTATCGCCTGAACCAGAATTTTGGCGATACCTTGCGCCGGCAGGCCGAACACTACTTCGGGAAAATCCATAACAACGCGCAGGGCGGAGAGCGCAGCGGAGAAGGTATTGCCTCGGCGCATGATCGCGTCACTTTCAAGCACGAGATTTCCCCGTCCGACTTGCTGGCCGATGATCGCCCGTCCGGCATGTTTGTCGATTCATGGATAAAAGAGGGGGGCGAGCATTCAGCCCTGCAAAACTATGCGCTGGTTAAATCCGATTCCGCTTCGATGCAATTTCTGGCAGTGATCGGGGAGGGCGCAATAACCAAAACCATCAACCTGTCCGGCAACCGGATTGAAGCGCAATATGCCGCGAGGCAACTCACGGATGGGAGCGTGTCAGTCAGGTTGCTGCTTGCCATGCCGTGCTGCGACGGCTATGCGGGGCGGTATGTCGGTTCCGACGCCAATATTCTTGGCGGATTTGGCACACCGCTGGAGTTGAGAGCGGAGCGGCTCATTCTGGATGATGGGGTGCTGGGCGGCCACCTGATCCTCGGCGCGTCACAGGTCATATCGATCCATGCCGCGCCGTATTTCACCGCCTCCCAATCCGAGGCAGGATTTGAAAAAATTATGCAGGCCGTCGAAATTACCGTGCAATGGCCGGCAGATGACAAGCCGGTAAGCCTGTGGCTGGAAGTCAATCCGGGCAATTTGAAGTTGTAACCGCGTCGCGGCAGAAAGCACGGGTGTCTCGCGGCACCCTGATCGTTCCCACGCGGAGCGTGGGAATAATATGAAATAGTTGCCGCATAGCGGCACGACTCACATTTGATGTTGTCCGCTTCGCGGAGCTTGTTGTTTGAGCTGGATTCCGGCCCCCGCCGGAATGACGGGTTACTAGCGCAACGACGCGCCGCCCTGCGCCGAGAAACCGATCGCGCTCGCGACGCCTGCGCCGAAGCGTTTCGCCAGCCGATCCGCGAAACTTTCCCGCATGGTGAAGTCCACAATTTTTTCGACCTTGATGACATCGCGTGCCACCGATTCAATGCTGCCGTAGTCATCCACCAATCCCATTTCCACGCCGCGCTGGCCGTTCCACACCAGGCCGCTGAAGGTGTCCGGCGTTTCCTTGAGGCGCTTGCCGCGCCCCTGCTTTACCACGTCGATGAACTGCTGATGGATTTCGGTGAGCATCTGTTTGGCGTATTCATGCTGCGCCGGGTCGGCTGCCGAGAACGGATCGAGAAAGCCTTTGTTGGCGCCGGCGGTGATCAGGCGGCGTTCCACGCCGAGTTTTTCCATCGTGCCGGTAAAACCGAAGCCGTCCATCAGCACGCCGATCGAGCCGACCAAGCTGGCCTTGTCGACAAAAATCTTGTCCGCCGCGACCGCCACATAGTAGCCGCCGGAGGCACAGATGTCCTCGACCACCGCATACAGCGGGATGTCCGGGTGCTTGGCGCGCAAACGGCGGATCTCGTCGTTGATCTGCCCGGCCTGCACCGGACTGCCGCCGGGGCTGTTGATGCGCAGGATCACGCCCTGCGTGTCCTTGTCCTCGAACGCATCCTGCAGGCTGGGGATCAGGTTATCGGCGCTCGCCTGGCTGTCTGGCGCGATCACGCCCTGCATATCCACCAGCGCGGTATGCTTGCCGGTGCCTAATGCATTCTCTGGCGTACCTACCCAACCCATCACCAGCAACAGGATAAGGAATAAATAACCGAAGGTCAGCGTCTTGAAAAAGATGCCCCAGTGCCGTGCGCGGCGCTGCTCCTGAATGGCCGACATTGCCAGCTTCTCCAGTACGCCGCGTTCCCAGTTGTTGTTTTGTTCTGACATTACGACTCCTTAAAACCCGTCATTCCGGCGCAGGCCGGAATGACGGTTAAGCGTTGGCTCTCAGCCACGCGCTCAATTCCGTAAAATCTTTCACCAGCGCAAGCGGATTCAATTCCTGCAACTGCTCCGGCGGATGCGCGCCGTGCCCGATGGCTACCGCGTCCACACCGGCATTCTGCGCCATCTGCACATCATGTGTCGTGTCGCCGATCATTAACGCTCGCCCGGTACTGACCGCCAGTTCATTCATCAGTTCAAACAGCATGGCCGGATTAGGTTTGGAAAAAGTCTGATCCGCCGTGCGCGTGGCGTGAAAGTATGGCTTCATGCCGGTGGATTCCAGCGCCCGGTCCAGCCCCATACGGCTCTTGCCGGTTGCCACGGCCAGCCAATAACCCATATCGTGCAGCGCAGCTATCGTCTCGCGCGCACCGCCAAACAGTGGAATTGCCTGATCCTGCGCCAGAAAATGGTGGCGGTAACGCGCCACCAGCGTCTCATGCATGGATTCCGGCGCGTCCGGCACCGCATGGCGCAACGCTTCGGTCAAACCCAGGCCGATCACATGGCGCGCGGCTTCATCATCGGGAATTGCCAGACCCAGATCGCGGCACGCCGCCTGGATCGAACCGGCGATCACCGCAGTCGAGTCCATCAACGTGCCGTCCCAGTCGAACACGATCAAATCATAATGTTTGCCCATTGCCTTGCCGCCCAAAAAGAGGCGCGGATATTACCATCACCTGTGCCACAATGCGCGCCATGCAAAATCTGACAAACACCCATTGGCTGCTGTATTGCCGCCCCGGCTTCGAGCAGGATTGCGCGCAGGAAGCCTTGCGTCAGGCGCGGCAACAGAAGCCTGTCATCGCCGAACAACCCGCCATCATTGCCGACAGCGGCTATGTCGTCGTCGCCCTGAACGAGCAACAATTAAACTACCGCGAGCTGATTTTTGCGCGCCAGTTGATCCAGCTGCATCACACCATTACCGCACTGCCGGAACGCGATCGCCTCACCCCGATCCTGTCCGCCGTTGCAACACTGCCCGGCAGCTTCGGCGCGCTGTGGCTGGAAGTGCCGGACACCAACGACGGCAAGACGCTGTCCGCCTTCACGCGCCGCTTTCAGCCGTTGCTGGAGAGCGCATTGCGCGAACAGGGGCGTTTGCAGGACGATTGCCAAAACACCGTTCGCCTTGACCCTTCGACAGGCTCAGGGCGAACGGATGGGATGCAGCGCCTGCACATTTTCTTCCCGGATAAATCCTCCGCGCTGATCGGCAGCAGCGAGCCGCACAACAGCGCAGCGGCTATCATGGGTATCGTGCGCCAGTCCATGCCCGCCGAAGCGCCGAGCCGCTCCACATTGAAATTGGCCGAGGCGATCGAGGTGTTCATGGAGCGCAGCGAACAAACCCGTTTATTACGGCAGGGCATGACCGCGGTCGATCTCGGCGCGGCGCCCGGCGGCTGGACCTGGCAACTGGTCAGGCGCGGCATCCGCGTCACGGCGGTGGACAACGGCCCGATGAAAGGCGTACTGGCCAGGCATCCGCTGGTGCAACACCTCAAGCAGGATGGTTTTAAATACACGCCGCGCAAAGCGGTGGACTGGCTGGTGTGCGACATCGTGGACAAACCCGCCAAAGTCGCCGCGCTGATCGGCGAATGGTTTGCGGCGGGGTTGGCCAAACACGCGATTTTCAATTTGAAACTGCCGATGAAGCAGCGCATCGCCGCGCTGGACAGCGCGCTGAACGGGATTCGCGCCCGGCTGGATGAGGAAGGCATCAACTACCGCATGATGGCCAAACAGCTTTATCACGACCGCGAAGAAGTGACGGTGTTTCTGACCAGAATCAAGCGGTAAAGAAACGCAGATAAAATTGTTATTATGTGGCGAATTCATTCGCCCGCTTTTGTGCGGATGACTACCAGTCAAGCCGCCCTGATCTTCTCCAGCAATGCCTGTTGCTCGCCCGGCGCTGCTTCCAGCCTGCCCGAAATCATGTCCCACAGCGGGTTGTCCGGCATGTCCAGCAACGCCTCGAAAGTCTGCCGCCCGGTCTCGTCTAGCTGCGCGTAGTGCGCCTCGATAAATCGCCCCAGCACGATATCCAGTTCCAGCAAACCGCGCCGCGCCCGCCAGCGTACCCGTTCCAGATGCTTCACAAACACCTCTCAAAACGCGAAATTTCTAAGCTAGGCAAGGCGCGCTTGAGAAATTGCAGCGCCGCATATAAATGTATATGTAAGCAAAATTTTTCAAGCGCAACGCAGCATGGCAACGAAATTTCGCGTTTTGAAAGGTGTTTTTTCATACGATGCGCTTGACCATCATTCCCTTGATATTGCCGATCGCCTCGGTGGGATTGAGTTCTTTCGGGCAGGCATCCACACAATTCATGATGGTGTGGCAACGGAACAACCGGTAAGGGTCTTCCAGGTCATCCAGACGCTCGCTGGTCGCATGATCGCGCGTGTCGGCGAGAAAACGGTAGGCCTGCAGCAGCCCCGCCGGGCCGACGAACTTGTCCGGGTTCCACCAGAACGACGGGCACGCGGTGGAGCAGCAACCGCACAGGATGCACTCGTACAGGCCGTTCAGGTGCGCGCGCTGCGCGGGCGATTGCAGCCGCTCGGTTTCCGGCGGCGGATCGTTGTTGATCAGATACGGCTTGATCGAGTGGTATTGCTTGAAGAACTGCGTCATGTCCACGATCAAATCGCGGATCACCGGCAAGCCCGGCAGCGGGCGCAGAGTTACCGGTTCTTTCAGCGACGAGAGCGGCGTGATGCACGCCAGCCCGTTGCGCCCGTTGATGTTCATCGCATCCGAACCGCACACCCCCTCGCGGCAGGACTTGCGCACCGACAGACTGTCGTCCTGTTCCTTCAGCAGCAGGATGGCGTCCAGCAACATCTTGTCGCCCGCCTCGACATCCAGCTCGTAGTTCTGCATGTACGGCGCGGCGTCGGTATCCGGGTTGTAGCGGTAGATTTTGAATTTCATGATTTAAACCTTAAAAACTTGTTGTCCGCAGATTACGCAGATTCACGCAGATTATTTGCGCGAACCATACGCTTGTATTCCAAGCTACCGCTTCCAAAGTTTATTAACAAACCTTTTTCTTTCCCGCTGGCTTTCAAATAATTGAGCAACTGTGATTCTTCGCGGGAAGTCATACGTTCAATCGCTTTCAATTCAATAATGATCGTTTCATAACACAGAAAATCTGCCCGATAACCGGTAGTTAACAACTCACCGCGATACCTGACCGGCAGTTCTACTTCTCGCAAAGATGGAATTCCGGTATACCTGAATTCCAATTCCAACGCCTCTTGATACACTGCCTCCAGAAATCCAGCACCAAGCTCTCTATGCACCGCCATTGCAGCACCAATGATCGAGTAAGTCTGTTTATCCTGTTCCATTTTTGTTTCTAAATCTGCGTCAATCTGTGTAATCTGCGGACAAAAACTTCCTTAATAAACCCGCGCCTTGAGCGGGAACGATTCCACCGTCAGCGGCTTGAGGCGCACCGGTTTGTAATCCAGGCGCTGCCCGTCGCGAAAATACAGGCTGTGTTTGAGCCAGTTCTGATCGTCGCGTTGCGGGAAATCGTCGCGCGCATGGGCGCCCCGGCTTTCGGTGCGCGCAGCGGCAGCGACCATGGTCGCCTGCGCGACCTCGATCAGGTTGTCCAGCTCCAGCGCCTCGATGCGTGCGGTGTTGAACACCTTGCTCTTGTCCTGGATTTCCGTGTGCGCGACACGCTCGGCAATTTCCCGGATTTTCTCCACGCCCTCGGCCAGCAATTCCGGAAAGCGGAACACGCCGCAATGTTTTTGCATGGTCTGGCGCATCGCATCGCCGACCTCGGCGACGCGCTCGCCGTCCTTCTGGTTTTCCAGCCGCGCCAGGCGCGCCAGGGAGCGCTCGGCAGAGTCGGCAGGCAGAAGTTTGGGATGCGGATGGCTTTGCAGGTCTTCGATAATCTGCCGCGCCGCTTCGCGCCCGAACACCAGCAGGTCGAGCAGCGAATTGCAGCCCAGCCGGTTCGCGCCGTGCACCGACACGCAGGCGCATTCGCCCGCCGCATACAGTCCGTGCACCACCTCTTCCGGGCCGTGATGATAAGGCGCGATGACTTGCCCGTGATAGTTGGCGGGAATGCCGCCCATCATGTAATGCGCGGTCGGCACGACCGGGATCGAGGCCTTGGCCGGGTCAACATGGGCAAATTTTAATGCGATTTCGCGGATGCCGGGCAGGCGCTGCCGGATCATGTCGTCGCCGAGATGGTTCAGCTTGAGCAGGATATGGTCGCCGTGTGGGCCGCAGCCGCGCCCTTCGTTGATCTCCACAGTGATGGCGCGCGACACTACGTCGCGGCTGGCCAAGTCTTTTGCGTTCGGCGCGTATTTCGGCATGAAGCGTTCGCCGTTTTTGTTCACCAGATAACCGCCCTCGCCGCGCACCCCTTCGGAAATCAGCACCCCCGCGCCGTACACGCCAGTGGGATGGAACTGGAAGAACTCCATGTCTTCCAGCGGAATCCCGGCGCGCGCCGCCATGCCGAGGCCGTCGCCGGTGTTGATGTAGGCGTTGGTGCTGGATTGGAAGATGCGCCCCGCGCCGCCGGTCGCAAACAATGTGGCGCGCGCCTGAAAGATCATCACTTCGCCGGTTTCGATCTCCATTGCCGTCACGCCGAGCACGTCGCCGTCCGCGTCGCGGATCAGGTCGAGCGCCATCCATTCGATGAAAAAATGCGTGTTGGCTTTCACGTTCTGCTGGTACAGCGTATGCAGCAACGCATGGCCGGTGCGGTCGGCCGCCGCGCAGGCGCGCTGCACCGGCGTCTTGCCGTAGTCCTGCATATGCCCGCCGAACGGGCGCTGATAAATCTTGCCGCTTTCGAGGCGGTCGAACGGCATGCCGAAGTGTTCCAGCTCGTACACCACTTCCGGCGCGGCGCGGCACATGAACTCGATGGCATCCTGGTCGCCGAGATAATCCGAACCTTTCACCGTGTCATACATGTGCCAGTGCCAGCTATCCTTGCTGACGTTGCCCAGCGACGCGGCGATGCCGCCCTGCGCCGCGACGGTGTGCGAACGGGTCGGAAACACCTTGGACAGCACTGCCACTTTCAAGCCGGCCTGCGCCAGCTGCAACGCCGCACGCATCCCCGAGCCGCCTGCGCCGACTACTATCACATCGAAAGTCCGTTTCGCGACTGCCATCACATTCCCCAAAGTATTTGCATCGCCCAGATCGCATAAAGCAGCGAAACCATAATCACCAGCACATGAATGGCCAGGCGCACACCGGTTGGTTTGATGTAATCCATCACAATGTCACGTATGCCGATCCACGCGTGATAGAACAGGCTCAACAGAAACAACAGGGTGAAGGTGCGCATCGGCTGGCCGGAAAACAGCGCCGTCCAGACATCGTAATCCAAGTGGGGTTGCAACAGCAGGTAGCCGGCCAGCGCGACGCCGTACACCGCCATCAGCGCCGCCGTGATGCGCTGGATCAGCCAGTCGCGCAGCCCGTAATGCGCGCCGGTCACCACGCGGCTTACCATAGTTTTGCTCCAAGCAAAACGGTCAGCAGCAGGCTCACCACTATCACCACTTTGCTGCTGTTGCGCGCCTGTTCAAGATCGCGCACAAAGTGCAAATCAATCGCCAGGTAGCGTAGACCGGCGCAGAAGTGGTGCAGGAATGCCCACAGCAGGCCGAGCAGCAGCAGCTTTGCCAGCGGATGCGCCAGTATGGCCATCAGTTGTGTGTAAGTCTCGATGGAGCGCAGGCTGTATTGCAGCATCAGCAGCAACAGCGGCAGCGCCAGGAACAACAATAGACCGCTGACGCGGTGGAGAATGGAAACGAAGCCGGGAAGCGGCAACTGGATAAGATGCAGGGCGAGGTGTTTGGGGCGTTCTTTGTCCATTTTGTCGCTGCAACAAGTCTGGGAAAGTGGCAGGAAGTGATACTACACCCGATGCGGGGCGATTTGTTCTTCGGCACGGCGCATCGTCATGTTGATCCACAATCGCGATTTTTGTTGTCCAATAATCAGCGGATTTCTTCCGAATCGGCAGTACATCAAATAAAGTGGCGGGATCGGATGGCCGGACTCCTATGCTTTCATATTTGACAAGATCGCTGGATTTTGCCAAGCTGCGCGTATGCCTCGCACCATTGGAAAATTTATTGCAGTGATTCTAGCCGTCTGGTTGCCGCTGTTCAGCGGCAATGCGCTGGCTGTTTCGATCGTCATGCAGGCGATGACCGGCGACTGTCATTCCGCTGTCGCGCAACAGGACGAGCCTCACAAAGGCTGTGCTTCGGCCATGCAGCAGCACCATGCGCAGCTCGACGCGAAGGCGGATCAGTCTGCCGGCCATCATGATCAACAAAATGCTGGCGACGAAAATTGCGGCACCTGCCATCTTGCCTGCTGCGGATACATGGTTGCCGCGCCCATCGAAGTGATGGAAGCTCAACCCTCGGCCCGGC
>Ga0209317_1002862_pt1 | contig 11800 bp, 9 predicted proteins | sample RifGroB2_FD_183994 | JGI IMG/M metagenome (GOLD analysis project Ga0209317, IMG submission 183994) | Soil microbial communities from Rifle, Colorado, USA - Groundwater B2 (SPAdes) (version 2) | ecosystem: Environmental > Terrestrial > Soil > Unclassified | place: Rifle, Colorado | collected...
TCCCGACGAGATAGCCTGGCTCCGGGATGTTGTGGAGCGCTGCAACAAGGCAGCAGAACAACAGCAACCGACAACGTAAATTTGACGGACAAGATGACTATGAAACAGCAAAGGCGGCCAATTGGCCGCCTTTGGTTTTCGAGTTGGCGCCGCCTGAGAAACTTCCACATTACTCCGGGATCTCGGCCCCCAGAGATGAACCTTGAGAACAGTCCACAAAGAGATATGCTTTACGGGAGGGAAAAAAGAAGAAACATGGAGGCCTCATGAGCGACTGGAATGCGGTGGTTACCGTCCGGGAAGGTGGATTCGCCACGGCGCGCGCCTTTTTGGGCACCTTCGGTCAAGTGCGGAAAACCGATTACTTAAATACTCTCGTCATGGCTACCGCCGATCCCTTCCAACTCCTTGCCGAACTTCAGGATCAGCTTACCGGGGACCCAGCTATTGCCGCCTGGCTCTCGCGGTTCATACCACTGCACCACCGTTTCTCCTATCAATCCGCGGATGAGTTTGAACAACAGTGTCGGGAGGCGGTGGTTGCATGGCTCCCGCGCCTTGCCAATGCCCGTTTTCATGTCCGCATGCATCGGCGCGGTTTCAAGGGGAGGCTCTCCAGTATGCAGGAGGAACGTTTTCTCGACGGATTCCTCCTCGACCGCCTGATAGAAGCCGGCACGCCGGGCAAGGTGACCTTCGACGATCCAGACGCGATCATTGCCCTGGAAACCATCGGGCCGCAGGCCGGGATATCACTATTCAGCCGGGATGAACTGCAGCGTTTTTCCCTCCTGCACATAGATTGAGGACGGCCCATGGAAACAAACAGCGAACAGATAGACACCACTGCCGAGGCCGCTGACATCATGCGGCAGTTCGCCGCGCTGACCGGAATCTCTCCGGCGCATAAATCCCCGCAGCGCTATCTTTGGACCGACGCGTTTGCCGTCTGCAATCTGTTGGAGCTGTTTTGCCGTACCGGTGACAAGGAGTGGCTGAATCTGACCCTGCGACTGGTCGATCAGGTTCATCATGTGCTCGGACAGCACCGCAGCGACGACAGCCGCAGCGGCTGGATCAGCGGCATGAACGAAACTGAGGGGGAAAACCACCCGACCCGCGGCGGACTGCGGATCGGCAAACGATTGAACGAGCGCCGGCTTCGAGAAACGTCCGACGAGCGTCTGGAATGGGACCAGGACGGCCAGTATTTCCACTACCTGACCAAATGGATGCATGCCCTGGCGCGAGTCAGCCGGGTCACCAAAGATCCGAAATATCTGGCGTGGGGCATAGAACTGGCCCAGGCGGCCCATGCCGCCTTCACCGTCCCCCACCCGCGGGGTGGGATCAAGAGGATGTACTGGAAGATGAGTATCGATCTTACCCGGACGCTGGTCCCGTCCATGGGGCAGCACGACCCCCTCGACGGTTACGTCACCTATGCCGAACTGCAAGCCACGGCCCGAGAGCTGGCGCTGTCACCGGAGCCAGCGCTTTCAACCGCCATGACGGATATGGAGGAGCTCTGCCGGGGCATGGTGCTGGAGACGGACGATTCGCTCGGGATCGGCGGTCTGTTGTGCGACGCCTGGAGGATCGCGCAGTTGACGGACAGGGGCATGGCGAAAGGAACCGCTTTGCTGGAGAGGGTTGCATCTGCCGCACTGGCCGGACTCAATGTTTTCGAGTTGGGTGCGCCTGTGAAGCTTCCTGCTGCTTACCGCCTGGCATTTCGGGAACTGGGGCTAACGATCGGACTGAAGGGGGTTGTGCCGTTGCGAAACTGGTCCGAAAAGCACCTGCTGACATTAGCTGCGAATGGTGCTCACCGGAACATTGAAGAGCTGACGGGATATCTGCCGCTGGCCGGGGAGATCGAGAGATTCTGGCTGAAAGAAAGCAACAGGACAGCCGGAACGTGGCGTGAGCATCGGGAGATAAACATGGTGATGTTGGCAACCAGTCTCGTTCCGGACCAGTTCCTATCGATCTAATGGGTCAGAGTGCCCTATAAATAGGGACACTCCCTTTTTATTTATTATCACTGATCAGGTGAGCCTGCGCACTCCATGGTCATTGGGCTGCCAGAGACAAGATTGGCACGCACAGGATTCATTCAGCAGGAGGAAGAAGAAAGGGGCACCTGAAAAAGGTGCCCCCGATACCGGTTACATTTCTACCACGAAAGGTCGCATCATTTCGTTGTCTTCATGCTCGACGATATGGCAGTGCCACACGTAGAGGCCCGATATGTCAAATTTCGCTTTCACTCTGGTGATCTCTCCCGGGTAAGCAATTACAGTATCCTTGAAGCCTTTCTCCCATGGTTGTACCCCCACCGTAACCGGTGCCGGAACAACGCCCGGAATCGGCTCCCGCCCCGTCACCTCGAACCGCACCAGGTGGAGATGAATTGGGTGCGCGTCCACCGTGAAGTTGTAGATTTCCCACTCCTCGACGGTATTAAGTGCCGGATTTTCCGTCACGTTGACCATCATCTGAGTCCCATCCTGAAGCGTAATCATCTTCGGAGTGCTCACACCGGTCATGTCATCCCAGGCAAGGGCAATGCCCATCGGCAGCGCAGGGTTTGTCAGGTCAACAGTCCCGACCTTCGCGGCTTTCGGCCCCATGGGGACCGACGGGGGAGTGGTTGCCGCACAGAATGCCATCATCTCCATTTCCTCCAACGGTACCGGTGACACTGCCGTGACTTTGATGTTGCCGGCAGGAGTGATGGTGACACATACCTGCCCGGACATTTCTTCGTTGAGGGAGACCTGACGGACAACCGACGGAGTGCCGAGAAGAGGCTCGGCCTTCAGCACCAGGCTCTGGGGAGGAGTGGAAGTCAGGTCGGTAGAACCGGGAGCCCCGAAGAGCCCGGCAGTGACGACGAACTCCATGACCTGGCCGGAAGTAGACGGATCGGCAGGGACATCGGGAAAGCCGCCGAAGGGAGCATCGGGCGCGGTATTGATCATCCTGATGCGGGTTCCCACTGGGAAATTGCTGAAGTCGACGATAACGTCAGCCCGCTCGGCGAGGCCCATCAGCAGTGCCTGCTGCGGATTCGGCGCAGGAGTCAGGGCGGGAATGGTTCCATTTCCCGGCAGCACCGTTGCGAAACCGGTCTGCACCATTACCACATTCGGCAGGAATCCCTGTTCCGCACCTATCTGGTAAAAGGGAACTTCACCGCCGAATTTTGCCTTGTCCTTCTGCTTCACGCCATTGCTTTTGTCTTTCAGCACCTCGAACAGCGCCAGATTGAGAAAGCGGGAATTACAGCCATTGAGCAGGCGGAGCCGGTAACGGGCAGGCGCTACTTCCATGACCGGCCAGGTTTTGCCATTGACCACGATTGTGTTGAAGAAGGCCTCGGGGTTCCAGGCGGGGGCAATGTCCGAGTCAGGGATGTACGGGCCGAGATAGCCATCAAAGAATGCCCTAGTGGGGGGTAGAAGAGTGAACCATCACTATTGAAGGAGCGATCCTGGATCGCCAGCGGGATCTCCCTGACGGCATTGCGCGTGGGGTCTCCCGGCGTATTCAGCGCCGCAACCGTATTCCCCGCAACGGGAGCGGGACCGGGGAGCACGGCAGACAGCCCGGTCGCTGAATTGGTGGCTCCATCGAAGGCGCCGCCGCGTATGAGCCAGAATCCAGCTGGACCGGCGTAGACATTGGTGCGCGTCATACCGAGGGTGTGGTCGTGGTACCAGAGAGTGGTGGCCGGCTGATCATTCCGGTACAGGAAGTCGGCGTAGCCGGTATTACCGGAGTTGGTGCCGGTAACATCATCAAAGAGCCGCCCTTTGGTGGCATAGTCTTCGGGAATGTTGACCGCTGCGGGAAGGTACCAAGCCTCAGGGTAGCCGTCACTGTGCGGATCCACGTGCGCTCCATGAACGTGGGTGATGATCGGTACAGGACCGGTATAGGGAGCCGGATCGGCGGTTGTGCAGTCGGTCGGCCCCCCGTGCATACACCCGGTGGCCGGCGGATTAGCCCAGTGCAGGGTCTGATCGACAGGAAGGATGTGAGGAAGGAATGTTCCTGTTACCGGATCCTTCAGGTCGTTTATCCAGCGCACGTTGACCGGTGTATTCACCGTTGTTTCGATAGTGTAGGCCGGATAGTTGAAGGTGGTCGAATCGAGTGCCGATCCGTAGCCCCATACGGTCGTTGCGGGGAGACCCGTCGGCAGAATCTGCTGGCTGAATTGTCTGACGGCAATATCATAGCTATTCGGCCCGGTCCCGTCGTTGGGCATCACGGGCGGGATAATCAACGGCGTGACGTACTTCGTGATGCTGAGGGGATCCAGGGTTCCTCCGGGCAGAGGTGCCGCCAGGGAGCCTTGTGCTGTCAGAGCAAACAGTGTGATTGTCGCACCGAGAGCAAAGAGCTTTTTTTCTACATGTTTTCGAGTAGCTTTCATATTAGTACCTCCTTATCTGTTGTTTCTTCTTCCTTCCACCGCACTCGCCGTTCCACCATAGATGTACATTCCGAGATGCCAATTATCTTTAGCCTACCAGATCAGTAAAGAATGTAAATATTCGAATTAAAAATTTATGTATAAGAGGAGTGACACGGGCAGCAGGTGTTGTCGATACAGACGAGGGGATTATCCAGGGAAATGAACCTGATGTTAGGCTGGGCCCCAGGCCTCTCCAGAGATGTAAAATGTTTAAAAACTCCGAAGGCAATGAAAGTTAGTCAAGTAAATTTCTCGGGCAAATTCTGGGAACACCAGCGAATTCTGTCTGAAGCAGCAGGTTGAACAACAGGATCTGGAGCAGCTCAAAACGAGAATTGCCACTACGCTTGAAATGAACTGATTCAGAAAACAGCAAAGGCGGCCGATTGGCCGCCTTTTGAATTAAGTATGGTGTCCCCGGAATTCACGGCCACGGCCGCGGCAACCTCCACCAGATTTTTCCTTAATTAAAAAGGCGCCTCAATCGGCGCCTTTCGATTACATTAACTTCATTCCTTTTACAAGTTTCTATGGTTGAAAGAATGTCTGCTCTGAACACCTCGGTGGCGGGATATCAACCCGGGATTTCGGCCTCGACCAGCTGTGCAAGCAGCGTGAGCGATTCTTGCCAGCCAAGGTAGCAGCCCTCCAGAGGGATGACTTCAGGGATTCCTTCCTGCGCTATCTCCAGCTCGGTTCCGCACGACACATCCCTCATTGAGACAGTTGTTAACATTTCGCCGGGCAGGTTGGGATCTTCGAACATGTCGGTGTTGCGAATGCGCTCATTCGGTACCAACTCAAGATACTTCCCACCAAAAGCGTGTGTTTGACCTGTGGAGAAGTTAGTGAACGACATCTTATAGGTGCCGCCAACTTTGGCGTCAATATGGTGAACCTTGCCGGTGAATCCGTTCGGCGGCATCCATTTGGCCAGCGCATCGGGATCAAGAAACGCCCGATAAACTCTTGCGGCCGGTGCGCGAATAACACGGTGTAGTCTGACGGTGTTTTCAGGCATGATCGTTCCTCCTTTCAAAGGGTAGTAACTAATTATTCCTTCTGTTCTAATTTCAGTTATCAATTTTCAGATCATGGGGTGATGGTTTCCCTTTTCCTGTTTCCACATATTCACGAAGGCTTAAAAGGAAAGTAGCCCACTTCATACTACAGTGATATGTAGATTCAACGGCCTCGCGCCAGTTTCTGTGACCGAAGAGGACAATAGTCTGGTTGTCCTGCTCTGACACTTGGAAGGTGATGTCAGTTCCAATCCATTCAGCGGGCCCCTCTATACAGCGCCACCGAACATCCTTGTTTTCGCCCAGCTCTTGCACCTCCATAACCATTCTTCCCAGAAGTTCGCCGGACGTCGTTCGAAAACTGAATTCGATCTTTCCTCCGACCTTGGCATCTCCCTTAACTTCCTCGGTCCACCAGTGGGCCAGACCTTCCAAAGTTGTCAACGCCTTATACACCTGAGTCGCAGGTGCCTTGATCCCGATTCGATGAAGAATGTCTACCATGTCGATCACCTCCAGTACAATTTGGTCATGACTAATTGTAGTACCGTCAATTGCAAAATACGAGGGGCATGAAACACTTAGACTCTTCTGTCCGCGGCATCGGGTAGGAGGCGGAATTACTTCCGCCGTCCTCCCACACCACCGTGCGTACGGTTCCGTACACGGCGGTTCACGTTGAATATTGAAAACGGTGAAACTGGTTGAGTAGTGATAGTAGTCCCAGTTTCGTGAAGTAGGATGTGTCAAAGGCTTGATTCATATGCGAGGCTCCTGAGTTCCACCAGGGGCCTCGTTTATTTAGGGCGCTTCTCCATGCCCGTTCCTCTGACAACCCGCGTTGCATCAGTTTCTTCGCTCGTGTGAATGGCCGCTTCCACTGCCGCCACAGTATGCACCGCAGTTTCCGACGTATCCATCCATCAAGTTCCTCAAAGGGTTTCTTTACTTCGGATAGCTTGAAGTAATTCGACCATCCACGAAGTATCGGAGTTATTTCTTCGATGACTCGTTTCAGGTTTCTCCCTCTCCCTTTACGGCTGATTTCCCGAATTTTGGATTTGATACGATCCAGCGCCTTTTCCCCTATTTTAAGTTTGGGGGCGCGGTGGTACGTCATGCCATAGCCGAGAAAAATTCGCTTCCAGGGACGGTCAACGGCGCTTTTGTCGTGGTTGATCGTGAGTTTCAACCGTGTTTCAAGAAATGTGGTGATGGAGGTCATTACCCGTTTTGCTGATCGTCGTGTTCTGACATAGGTATTACAATCATCAGCATAGCGGCAGAAGGTATGACCCCGTCGATCCAGTTCCTTGTCCAGTTCGTCGAGAAGGATGTTGGACAGCAGGGGAGATAACGGCCCTCCCTGCGGTGTCCCTTCCTGTCTCGGAGAGATGATGCCTCCCTCGAACAGGCCGGCTTGCAGGTAGCTGCGAATAAGGTGCAGTACCCGCTTGTCTTTGACTTTTCTGGCTACCCGCGACATGAGTATATCGTGGTTGACTCGGTCAAAGAACTTGGCAAGGTCTATATCGACCACCCATCTCAAACCACCTTCTACTGCCTTGCGGGCGGCCTGTACTGCCTGATGGGCACTCTTGCCGGGACGAAACCCGTAGGAGCTTGCACTAAAGCCGGGTTCAAACAGCGGCCCAAGCTCCTGATACACTGCCTGCTGAATGAGACGATCAAGGACGGTGGGTATCCCCAGCATCCGTGTGCCTCCTCCCGGTTTGGGTATTTCTACTTTCCGTACCGGTTGGGGTTTATACGTCCCGTTCAGCAGTTCTTCTTTGATGCGCGGCCAGTCTGTTTGCAGGTATCCTTTGAGGTGACCGGTTGACATGTTGTCCACGCCTGCCGCACCCTTGTTGGATACCACCCGGTTGTAGGCCTTCTGCATGTTGGCGCGGCTGATTATTTCTTCCATCAGTCGCGTCTCCGCTTCCGCCCAGTAAGTTTCTCTCATTACCGTGACACCTGATGCACCGTTGTTGTACTCTCGGGACTTCCGGCCCCTGCCCTCCAAAACGGCCCCCGACATCTCTTCCGGGGCTTCTGCCTTTGCTCGCATCATCGAAATTCAAGGCTCCTGTTCGTTCCAACGTGTTCAGCCCTTTGCCGGTCGGTTAATCCGGCTCGTATGGCTTCTGCTGACTTCTGCCGAACATGAGGTCAATCTGTCTCCAGATTGCCATGCCCCGGATTTAGCCCGGTGCTGGACGGCAGATCTCCCCGGGTAATGCACGTGACCTTCACCCCATATACCCGCCGCATATACAGACACATCTTCCTGAATGGTAATGGGGCTTTGAAGAACTATGCCTTCTCGCCCAGACATGCCTGCCTCGTATGCGATTTCTGTTCGTCGGGCCAGGGTTTTGCCTGCGGCTTCCTTCAGATTCCGGGTCGCCCCGGACACCCTTGCCGTTCGGCTAACGGTTCCCACCATTAGGGTCCGTAGAGGACTTGCACCTCCAAGTCACGAATCAGCTACCATAGCTGATTCGATAGAGCTTACGCTCCACGCGCCCTGCCGGGCGCACCACAAAAAAAAAGGCCCCTGATTTCTCAGAGGCCTTTTGGTACTACGGGAATATGAAGTTATTTATTTATGACTTGGTGCCCGAAGCCGGAATCGAACCGGCACAGAGTTTCCTCCGAGGGATTTTAAGTCCCTTGCGTCTACCAGTTCCGCCATTCGGGCTGACGCCAACACAGACATCCTCTCAGCAGTTAACGCGTTCTTTAAGTTCCTTGCCGGTTTTAAAGAAAGGAGTTTTCTTGGCTGGTATGCTGACGATCTCCCCGCTTTTGGGATTACGCGCTTCACGCCCTGTACGCTCCCTGATGGTGAAGCTGCCAAAGCCGCGGATCTCAACCTTATCGCCTTCTCTGAGAGCTTCCTCAATGGAATCAAAGACGGTATTAACAAGCATTTCTGAAACCTTCATATTCAGCATGCCGTGCGTCTGCACAACTTTTTCAATCAGTTCACTTTTGGTCATAAAGAGTCTCCTGCTGCATTGTGCATATTGTTATTTCTTATTGTTCAGTTCCTGCTGCAACAGGTCGCCCAGATTGGAAGTAGCTTTGCCCTGAGAACCAAGATACTGCTCGAATTCTTCTTTTTCAGTAGCAGCATGCATCGCTTTGATAGAAAGGGAAATGCGACGTTCCTTGGAATCTACGTTAAGCACAACGGCTTCAAGCATATCTCCAACTTCCGCAAACGTTTTTGCGGAAGGTACTTTTTCACGCGACAGTTCGGAAACGTGAATCAGGCCTTCAATCCCTTCTTCCAACTCGACGAAAACACCGAAATCAGTTAAAGATGTCACCTTGCCTGTCACTTTTGTTCCGGGACGGTAGGTGGTGGGAGCAACGCTCCAGGGATCAGGCTCGAGCTGTTTGATGCCGAGAGATAAACGCTCATTCTCAACATCAACCTTAAGTACAACTGCCTGGACCAGGTCACCTTTGGCGTAAACATCTCCAGGATGCTTGATGCGCTTTGTCCATGAGATGTCTGACACATGCACCAAGCCGTCGATACCGTCTTCAATGCCGATGAACATACCAAAATCGGTCATGTTTTTGATCTGGCCTTCAATCTTGGTTCCGACAGAATATTTTTCAGCTATATTTTTCCAGGGATTCTCGCCGATCTGTTTGAGGCCCAGGGATATCTTGCGGTTAGCCATATCGATACCAAGTACAATGGCCTCGACTTCATCACCTACGCTAAGTACGTCCGAAGCCCTGCGAACCCGCTTTGTCCATGACATTTCCGACACGTGGATCAGGCCTTCAACACCAGGCTCCAACTCCACAAATGCCCCGTACTCCATCAGGCTGACCACGCGACCCTTGATGCGGGTTTCTATGGGATATTTACCTGGCACTTCCAGCCAGGGATCAGGCAGGGTTTGCTTGACGCCGAGAGAAATTTTCCCTTTGGCGCGGTCAAATTTGAGCACCTTGGCAGTCAGTTGCTGCCCAGGCTTGAGCACATCTGCAGGCTTGCCGACCCGTCCCCAGGAAAGATCGGAGACATGCAGGAGGCCATCAACTCCTCCCAGATCAACAAAGGCGCCGTAATCCGTGACATTTTTAACAACGCCTTCGACGATCTGACCCTCTTCCAGTTTTTCGAGGGTGACATCGCGGGCGGATGAACGTTCTTCTTCGAGAATTGCGCGACGGGACAAAACGATATTGTCACGGCGCTGATTGAGCTTGATTACCTTGAATTTTCCGGTGAACCCGATATAGCTGTCAGAGTCTGACGAAGGACGAATATCAACCTGCGATGCGGGCAGGAATGCCTGCACTCCACAGATATCAACACTGAAACCGCCGTTTACCCTGGCAGTAATTGTGCCTTCAATGATGCCGCCTTCCTGACCGGCATCACCGATTTTCTCCCATGCAGCCAGATAATCAGCTTTTTTCTTGGAAAGAATATAACCTTTCTTTCCGTCCTCGCGAGTCATGAGAACGCGGATGCGCTCGCCGACCTGTACCGTAACTTCACCGTTTGCATCACGGAATTCAGCTATAGGAACAACACCCTCTGACTTCAGGCCAATATCCACAAGAACGGTTTCCTGGTCAACACGTACCACCGTCCCTTCAATAATCTTGTCTCGCTCGGGCCTCTCTTTGAGGCTTTCGTTGTAAAGCGCGGCAAATTCGTCGCTCTGCTGCTCGAAATCCGGATCGTCGTGTTCACCGTCCGCATTGAGCCTTTTGAAATCAACCATTAAACCATACCCCCTGGACATTTTTCTTTTTACCGCAAAGGTGCGTTATATTGTCTTGTAAATCAAGCTATATAAAATACCACAATTTCACAAAATTTCAATTGCTTTTATTGATCTCTTCAATCCTGCTGACAACTTCATCGATGATCCACTTGGGGGTGGAGGCTCCGGCCGTTACGCCAACACGTTCGACACCGTCAAACCATGCAGGATCGATTTCAGCAGCTGTTTCAATATGGTGGGTTCGCGTCTGGAGTTCGGCGCACACCTCTGAAAGCCTGCGTGTGTTGGCGCTGTTAAAACCACCTACGACAAGCATGCAATCAACCTGGCACGCCAACTCCTTGGCCTCTTCCTGGCGAACAGCGGTGGCATCGCAGATTGTGTTGAAGACCCGGATTTCTCCTCCTCGCAACAGGCACTCGGAAACAACATTTTTCAGGTTCTCGAATGACTGGGTGGTTTGCGCAACGATCCCGATCTTGTTCATCTTGGGGAGCTGCTTGACTTCGTCCCCCGAACCGACAACAACAACCTTATCACCACCGTATGACACGATTCCCTGTACTTCGGGATGATCGGCATCACCAACCACCACAACACCGTAGCCGGACTCGGAAAGACTTTTAACATGCTCCTGTGCTTTTTTAACAAAGGGGCAGGTGGCGTCAATAATTTCGAGGTTTTTTTCCATGGCCTCGGTGATTTCCTCCGAAGCAACGCCATGGGAACGAATAATAATGGTGCCGCTCTCCATGCTGTCAAGGTCCTTGAGCACCTTGACCCCCATCTCTTCCAGCTTATTCACAACCTGGGGTGAATGAATGATCGGGCCAAGGGTATATGTTTTCTTGTCCATGACCGCGGCCTCAAAAGCCATCTGGGTGGCGCGCTTGACCCCAAAGCAGAATCCGGCGCGTTTCGCGAGAATCACTTTCATAGTTCTTTTCCTGCCCTGCTGTTTTTGATGCACATGTCGCTCCATCATTTCCAGCACATCTTCAATGCAGATACCGGAAGAGTCGATGGCGATTGCATCGTCTGCCTGCCTGAGCGGCGCAAGATCACGCCTGGAGTCCTGTTCATCCCGCAGCGCCACCGCAGTAATGGTTTCTTCAAGTGTGACCTGCTCTCCCTTACCGACCAGTTCGGCATAGCGCCGCCGGCCTCTCTCTTCCAAGGATGCGGAGAGAAAGAATTTCACATCTGCACCAGGGAATACCACTGTACCAATATCCCGCCCCTCGAGAACAACACCTCCATTACTCCCCATTACCCGCTGCGCACGCATCATGGCTTCGCGTACCGGTTTCAAGGCAGAAACGCGCGAGGTGAGCAGAGACATTTCAGGTGTGCGTATCTGATGAGTCACATCCTGCCCGTTGGCAATTACCCGTTGAACTCCGTCAATATTTTCAAGACGAACGTCGACGTTTCCACAAAAACTCTTGACAGCTGCAGCATCATCAGGATTGATGCCGTTCTGATGCATAAGAAGCGCAACTGCCCGATACATGGCCCCT
>Ga0209317_1002864_pt1 | contig 11787 bp, 1 predicted proteins | sample RifGroB2_FD_183994 | JGI IMG/M metagenome (GOLD analysis project Ga0209317, IMG submission 183994) | Soil microbial communities from Rifle, Colorado, USA - Groundwater B2 (SPAdes) (version 2) | ecosystem: Environmental > Terrestrial > Soil > Unclassified | place: Rifle, Colorado | collected...
TTCGCTTCTCTCCGGTGCAGGGCAAGGATCTCACCACCCCCTTCGGGCCGGTCACCGTGCGGGAGCAGGCGGACCGTTTCGAGCTTGAGATAGCGGCCGAAAAAGGCCGCCTGTTGCGAACCGGCAGCATGGTGGGGCGCATCAGCGCCGTCGACAAGGAATCGATGACCGTTGACTATGGCCACCCTTTCGCAGACGAGAAACTGATCTGCGATGTCGAGGTGGTAAAGGTTGAGCAGCAGGAGGCAAAGGAAGTTCCGCAGCCTGTGCCGGGGTTGCCTCGGCATGGCGAGGCGAGCAGTTCCAATCTCCCGGCGGCTCCGGGGGTCGACCCCAAGATTGCCCGGCAACTGGATGCGGCATTGCGCGAACAAAGCGCCGGGAACGAGACGGCAGCCGGCGCCGATAGCGGAAGTACGGCTGTCGCCGCGGCAAACGGCGATCTCGCCACGGTCCAGTACGCAGCCACGCTCGAAGACGGGAGCGTCTTCTACAGCACCCGCAAGGAAGTTGCCGAGGACCCTGCCGTGAAAAAGGCCGCCTGGTTCGCCGCCCCGAACAGCTTCGCGGGCGAGTCCGTACCGGTGGGGAAGGCGGCCCTGCTCCCCGGGATCGGCGAGGCGCTCAGCGGCATGATCGTGGGAGACCGCAAGCGCCTGGTTCTGCCGCCGGAAAAGGCCTTCGGCCCGAAAGATCCCCAGAAAGTCCTCCGGTTGCCGCTGGCGCGGACCATGCCCCGGAAGATGACCGTTTCCGCCGATGCCTATGTCAAGCGCTTCAATTCCTTTCCGGTTGCCGGCAAGGAGATCCCGATTTCGCCCTACTTCGCTGCCCGTGTGACGGCCATCCGGGATAGCGAGGTGGATCTTCTCCTTCTGGGCGAGGACGGCAAGATCTTCAACGAACCTTTCGGCGTCACGGCGATCGAGGTCGAGGGAGAGAACATCACCACCGTGCTGAAACCGGTCCTCGGCGGCAGCTTCCCGACACCGGACGGCGTCGGGGTCATCGCCTCCAGCGATGCGACCAACTTTACCGTGGACATGAACAACCCCCTGGCCGGCAGGACGGTGACCATAGACATCGAGTTGACCGCCCTCACCAAGGCTGCCAGCCTCCCGACCGGCGACATCCCCTGGCAAGAGGATCATGATGCCGGCCTGTCCCTGGCCAAAAAGGACGGAAAACCTGCGGTCCTGGTCCTGTACGCGGAGTGGTGCGGCTTCTGCAAGAAGCTCTTCGACGAGACCCTTCCCGACCCGCGCATCGAAATCCTGCGCGACGGATTCACCTGGATCAAGGTCAATTCGGACCAGCAGACCGAGCTCAAGAAGCTCTACGGCCAGAACGGCTACCCGATGATCGTCCTGTTCAAGACCGACGGGAGCGTGGCGCTGAAGCTGGACGGTTATCAGAAAGCGTCAGTTCTGCGGGCCGCTCTGCAGGAAGTGCTCTGACATGAAATGCCGAATACTTGCAGCATCCGGATCCGCGCGACTGCTCCCGTTCGCCCTTTGCGGCGTGCTCATGCTCGCCCCCCTTGCCATGGCAGAGACCGACCCGGCGCCGGGTGATACCCAGGGGCAGCTCGGGGCTGCGGGTGCGCCAAGCAGTGACCCCCCGGCCCTCGCTGCCCAAGAGCAGGAGCAGGAGCAGACCTTCACCATCAAGCGTTTCGTCATTGAAGGAAGCACCCTCTTCACGCCCGGCGAGCTGGCGCGGCAGGTCGCGCCGTTCACCGGCCGGCGCCGGACCGCAGCGGACGTGGAGGGGGCCCGTGACGCGCTGGAGCGGTTTTTCCACGACCAGGGGTATCCGACGGTGATGGTGAACATCCCGGAACAGGCGGTGCAGAACAAGGTGATCCGCCTCGACATCATCGAGAACCGGGTGGGGACCGTTACAGTGACCGGAAACCGCTGGTTCTCCACGGAAAAGATCATGAGGGATCTCCCCTCCATCGCGCCGGGCCAGGTGATCCACCTCCCGCAGCTGCAATCGGAGGCGAACCGCCTGAACCGGCACCCGGATTTCAAGATGGTCCCCAACATGAAGCCCGGCCAGGCACCTGAATCGGTCGACATGGCAGTCGCGGTGACCGACCGGAGCCCGTGGCACGGGAGCCTGGAGCTTTCCAACCGCGCGAGTCACGACACCTCGGAGCTGAGGTCGAGCGGCTCGCTGCGCTACGACAACCTCTGGCAGCGCGAGCACTCCCTCTCCGGCACCTACCAGCTCTCCCCGCAAAAGCCCGCAGAGGTGCAGGTGGCATCCGGCTCCTACACCATGCCGGCGCCCTGGGACCGTGACGACAAGCTCGTCTTCTACGGGGTCTGGTCCAACAGCGATACCGCCTCGGGGGGAGGGTTCAAAAACCTCGGCAAGGGATACATCTTCGGCACCCGGGCCGTCGTCTCGCTCCCAGCGGTGGGTGGGTACAGCCACACGGCGGTCTTCGGCCTCGACTACAAGGACTTCCAGGAAACCACCGGGCTGCTGGACGTAGAGGAAGGGGAGTCCAAGCCGGTCAAGTACCTCCCGGTCTCGGCGGCCTACAGCTCCGCGCTTCCGGACAGCCGCGGCGTCACCTCGTTCAACGCGGGGGTGAACCTCTCCTTTCGCGAAGCGATCTCCAAACCCCGGGAATTCGAGGCGAAACGCTACCAGTCCCGCGCCAACTACCTCTTCCTGACGGCGGGGGTGGACAGGAACCAGCGCCTTCCCGGCGACTGGTCCCTGCTGGTCAGGCTGGACGGCCAGGTGAGCGACCAGCCGCTCATCTCCAACGAGCAGTACGTGGCGGGCGGGGGGGACAGCGTCCGCGGCTACAGGGAGAGCGAGGGAAGCGGCGACAACGCCGTCCACGGTGTGCTGGAACTCTCGGCCCCGGACCTCCTCGGGAAACCGGGCCACCTGTTGGTACCCTACCTCTTCTTCGAGGGGGCCGGGCTCTGGGTGAAGGAGCCGCTTCCCGGGCAGGAGGATCGCATCGGCCTGAAGGGGACCGGTCTCGGGGTGCGCGGCACGCTGTTCGGAGGCCTCGAGTTCCAGACCGACCTCGCCTTCGCCCTGATGGATACCGCCAAGACGGCAGCCGGTGATTCCCGCCTGCATTTCAAAGTGAAATGGCAGTTTTAAGGCCACTACCGAAGCACAACGGACCCCAAAGCATGGTTAAGAATAGCTCCGGCAAGCAAACCCCCGTGAGGCACAGGGCCCTGGCCCTGGTACTGGCCCTTTTGACCGCAGGCTCGCCCGCCGCAGCGGCCGCGGCGACCCCCACCATTCCCGGATTCTACGGCAAGGTGCCGATGCCGGGCGCCCCGGCCGCCGGCACGCTGCCGGTGCTGCGCCCGGGTTCCACCCCGGTGGGAGCGACAGTGGGGGTGGCGGTGGGGAACACCCTGACCGTGAATCAGACCCAGTCCCAGGCGGTCATCCAGTGGGACAAGTTCAACCTGGCTCCCGACGCGGTGGTGATCTTCAACCAGAAGAAGGACGGCGTGCCCCAATCGCAGTGGGCGGCGCTGAACCGCATCTACGACGCCAACCCGAGCCTCATCTTCGGCAAGATCCAGGCGGACGGCAAGGTCTATCTGATCAACAGAAACGGCATCCTGTTCGGACCGGGCTCCCAGGTGAACCTGCACTCCCTGGTCGCCTCGAACCTGAACATCACCGACGCCAATTTCCAAAACGGCAAGCTCCGTTTCACCACCGACCCTTACGACGCGGGTCAGGTGGCGCTCTCAAATGACGCCTACGTCTCCAACTACGGCACCATAGAGACCGGCAGCGGCGGTTCCGTCTTCCTCATCGGGCCCAACGTGGTGAACACAGGGAGCGTGAGCGCCCCCTCCGGAAAGATCTCCCTTGTCGGGGCCGGGGATCCCGGGGACGGGACGGCGGGGGAGGTGGAGGTGTTCGCCCTCACCGTCGACGCCACGGGGCAGGACGTTAGCTACTCCGACCTGAAGGCGGCCGGCGCTGCGTACAACGCGGCAGGGGGTAGGCTGAGCACCGAGGCCGGCGGCAGGATCAACATGTACGGCGGGACGGTGCGGACAGACGGCCTGATCCGTGCGGTGACCGCGTTCAAGAAGGGGGGGGTCGTCGTCCTCGCCGCGCGCGACAGGGTGACCACCGGAGAGGGGAGCCTCATCGAGTCCCACATCGAGCGTTCGGCGGAGACGGCCGATCCGCAATTCAACTTCAAGAACCCGGAGGTGATATTCCAGGGGCTCTCCACCGACGCGAAGGCGCTCAACCCCCTGAAGGTGATCGAGCACGAGGGGGCCATCGTTGCGCCGTCTGGAAAGGTGACCCTCACCGCCAGCGACCGGGTCTACCTCGGGGAGGGGAGCAGCATCGACGTCTCCGGGCTCTGGCTCGACCGAGAAGCCTCCGCCAACGTGATGGAGGCGCAGTTGAACAGCGTCGATCTGCGCGACGACTACGGGCAGAAAGGCGGCGTCCTTTTTGGGCAGAAGGTCTACGTGGACGTCCTGACCGGCTCCGGCATCGGCAACATAGACAACGGCTATCTGACCAGGCAGACCGGCGCCGAGGAGCGGAGTACCGCTGGGGGGAGCATCAACTTCTCGAACCCCACCGACCTGATCACCCTGGACCAACTGATCGTCAAGCAGGGGGCCCTCCTCGATTTCTCCGGCGGCGGCATCCGCTACGCCTCAGGCACCATGGCGACCTCCCGCCTCGTCTCAGGGAACAGGCTCTACGGCATCGGGAGCGCCCCCCAGTGGGTCGCCTACGACTCCCTGGCCGACAGCCAGAGCAGGAGTTCCCAGCGCTTCGGCGTAACCGAAAAGTTCAGCGGCCTGTATTTCGGCGGAGGAAGTGCGGTGCGGGATCTGACCGCCTCCAGGGTCGTGGGGAGCGATGCGGGGAGCGTCGTCTTCAACGCCCGCGTGGCGGTGCTGGACGGGTCCCTGGTGGGAGGCGTCACGCGCGGGCAGTACCAGACCGCCGTCACCGACTACGCGGTCAAGGACTTCGGGGCGAGCGACTACCGGCAGTACGCCAGCTCGGTGGTGCGGGGGTTGGAGGAACCCGAAGGGGGGAGCGTAACCGTCGGCAGCAAGATTGCCGCACAGCCGTCGAGCACGACGGAGTACGATAAAAACCCGGTGACGGAGAGCATCGTGGTCGAGGCCGGGACTGCCCCCCTTTCGCCCGCTTTCGGCGTGGACGACCCGCTCAACGAAGCGATCACCTCGACCCGCCTCTCGACGGCACTGCTGAACGGCGCGGGCCTTGGCTCGCTCAATCTTTTCGCAGCCGAATCGATCCGAACCGAGGCGGGAGCGGAGATCGCCCTGCTCCCAGGCGGCAGTTACGTCGCCAGAAGCAGCAGCTTCGACTTCATGGGTTCGGTCACGGTCCCGGGGGGGACGGTCGAGATGACCACCAGACCGGTGGTCTCGGCCGACAGCGTGAACTCCATCCGTCTTGCCTCGGGGAGCAGCGTCTCCACCGCGGGGGAGAGGATCGACAACACCTCCCTGCAACCTGTCTCCGCCGGGAACCACATCTCCGGCGGCAGCATACTCATCCAGGAGAGAGGCGAGGCTGGGACCAGCGCGGCCTTGGGTTCGTCTTCCATAGGACAGAGCCTGGCGGTGGCGGACGGGGCGCTGCTCGACGTAAGCGGCGGCTGGCTGATCGACCGGAAAGGGAAGGTTTCCGGCGGGGATGCCGGAACGCTGGAGCTGAAGGGGAACACGCTGAGCCTTGCCGGCGAACTGCGTGGGCACTCCCTGCCGGGGAAAAACGGCGGCGAGATCAAGCTCCACGCCGGAGAGATGGTGGTAGCCTCAAGCGGGCTGGTGCTCCCCCAGAACCTGGGCGCGGACCAGCCGATCCCGGACTACCTGTTGGGCAAACTGGTGCTGGGAGAGGATCAGTTGGCGCAGACTGGGTTCTCCCTGATCTCCCTGAGCGCCATCGAGGACGTGAGCTTCCGCGACGGGGTGATTCTGACCCCTTCCCTGGAGAAGCTCTCCATGCCGGTGCCTGCCATGGTCTCCCAGGGTGCCGTGGGGAATCTGGTGCTGCCGGCCGGCTCGGATCGGACCGCAGCCGACTACCTTGGGAAAAGCTCCATCGCTATCGAGGCCGGAAGCAACATTTTCGCCAACAGCTACAACGCCGAAGGCATGATGGCCGCCAACAGCAACAGAGCCACTATAGAACTTGCCCGGGGAACGGGCGTCAAGGTCGCACCGGGAGGGAGCGTCGAGTTCAGCGCGCCCAACGTCGAGGTAGCCGGCCGGATCGAGGCGCTTGGGGGGGACGTCACGCTGACCTCCGACTATACGCTTCGTCTGAAAAACGGCTCCGAGATCCTGGCGGGGGGGTACAGTGAGCCGGTGTTTTCCACGGTCGCCTCCATTCCCGCCGGCCCTTCCCCAAAAAAGGGGGGGACCGTCGCCCTGACCTCGAATCTGAGCGACCTGCTGCTGGAGGCCGGTTCCCTCGTGGACGTCTCCGGTGCGGCACCCGTGGAACGCCTGACCACCGGAGCGGACGGCGTGCCCGTACGCATCGCCGCTGCGGGAGATCCGGGGACCCTGGAGCTTTCCTACGCCGGGGAGCTGACCCTCGACGGCGCCATCGACGGCAGACCCCGCATGGAAGGTATCCAGGGGGGGAGCCTCTCCGTCACCAAGCTTGCCAACGAACTGACGGTGAGGGCGGCGGATATCGATCGTTACCAGCAAAGCGGTTTCGACGCCATCACGCTGAAGAGCTCGACCGGGGCTCTGCTGTTCCAGGAGAGCATGGACGTCGCCGTCGGTCGCAGCCTTACCCTCGACGGCAAGGAGATCAGGGGGGCGCAAGGGGTGGACGTGGCGCTTTGGTCCCCCTGGACCACTGTGCAGAACAGCACCGTCATCCGCTCCGGGTCGCCCGGGGCGCTCGACCTCGACGGTGGGACGCTGAAGCTTGCCGGAGGGTACCTCGACGTGAAGGGGAGCATCCTCGTGGACGGCTTCAGCGATGTCTCCCTGGAGTCCGCCCGTGACATGACCTTCGGCGACCGCACCTACACGGTGGGATCGGACAGCAAGTATTGGGCGGGGGATCTCGGGGTGAGCGGGGAACTGACCCTGCAGGCGGCCCGGATCTACCCGACCACTGCAACCGATTTTACCGTGACCACCCCCGGCAAGGCAACCATCCTTCCCGCCGCGGCCGGCGACCCGACGCCGGTCTACTCCGCAGGTGGGAGCCTCACCATAGCCGCCGACGGCGGCATCGAACACAGGGGGACCCTGGCGGCCCCCCAAGGAAGCGTCACGCTTGACGGCGGGGAAACCGGACGGGTCGTGCTCGCACAGGGAAGCAGCATCGACACCGCCGGGAGTGCGGCGGTGAGCTACGGCAACTACGACGGCTCCTTCTGGAAGGTCAAGGCGGACGAATTCAACAACGGCGGCTCCGAGATCGTCTCGGCGCCGGAAGGCTCGGTGACCCTGGTAGGGGACGAGGTGGTTGCGGAAGAGGGCTCCTCGGTCAACGTTTCCGGCGGCGGCTCCGTATTCGCCACCAATTTCCAGTCGGGGATCCCGGGTTCGACGAATCCCCTCGCCCCCTCCACGGGGCGCTACGTCATCCTTGCCGACAACTCGGTACGGCGTCCCGGCGCCGCCGTCTACCTCGACGCGGCACCCGAGTTCGGCCTCGCCGCCGGGGTGTATTCGCTCCTGCCGGCCGAGGAATTCGCCTTCGCGCCGGGGGCGCTGGTCGTGCAGGCCACGGGCGTCGATCTGGTCGCGGGGGAGCGGGCGCTCTCCGGTGAAGGGTACCGGGTGGTCGCGGGGTACAAGACAGTGACCGACACCACCATCGGCTCACAGGCCCGCGATGGGTACAGCATCCGGTACGCTGCCGACGTCCTCCGGGAAGGTGATTTCAGCGACCGAAGGACGTTCGCCTCGCAAGACGGCGGCGACTTCACCCTGACCGCAACGAGCGCCGTCCTGAGCGGCAGCCTGCGCGGAGAGGCGATGCAGGGGCATCAGGGGGGAGTACTGACGCTGGGGGCCAATAACGTCGTGATCCAAAACGAGGCCCCCGTGGGAGGTCTCGTCGATGAGACGCTGGTGCTGAATACCGCCTCAGTCTCCGACAAGGGGTTTGCCGAGTTGGTGCTCGGGAGCCAGGCCTACAACGGCGCAACCCCCGTGGAAACCACGGTGACCGTGAAAGAGGGGACCATGCTGCAGGCCTCCTCGGTGACCCTCAAGGCGAACAGCACGGTCACGGTTGAGAATGACGCCAAGGTCGTGGCGGCCGGCGCAGAGGGAAGCGGCACCGTGACGGTGGACGTCCCGACCGGCACCTTCGCCCTAAACGAAGGGGGAGACGTCCGCGCAAGCCACGGGCTGTCCTTCAACGTGGGCGATATGCAGCTCGACGGCAGCTTCGGCGCCGACAACAGCACGCTATCGCTCGCCGCCGACAAGGTCGTCTTCGTCGCCGACGGCGTCACCCAGGCGCCCGGCGCCCTGTACCTGACCGACAGCCGCTGGAAACAGTTCAACAGCTACGAGGACCTGACCATCAAGAGCCGCAGCGACATCGAGTTCAGAAACGACGTGGACTTGCTCTCCGCCGGTTCGCTCACCCTCGACGCGCCGACCCTCACCGGTACCGCCACTTCTTCGACCGTAACCCTCGCGGCCGCCACCACGCTCACCCTCACCAGCACGGGGAAGACGTCGAGCGCGACGCCGACTGCCGGAACCACGGTGCTGACCCTCAAGGGGGACGAGATCGTCGTCGCGCCGCGGCAGCTATCCGCCAGCTCCCAGGGGGACGTGGTCCTGGACCGCTTCGCCTCGCTCTCGCTTGAGTCAGCCCACGACATCGTCCTGAGCGGCGCGGGGAGCGTCAGGACCGGCGGCGATCTCGGCCTCAATGCCGCCCGTGTCACCACCTCCTACTACCGGCACGATGCGGACCCCTCGAACAGCTCCGACATCGCCGTGCCCTACACCGCGGCGGCTATCACCCTGACCGCCGCAGGCGATGTCACCATCAAGGGTAACGGGGTCAAGGCGGGGACCACCGCCACGCCGGGCGGCTCGCTCTCGATAACCGGCGCCTCCATCACCGTAGGAAACACCGAACCGGTTAAGGATGCCGACGGCACCCCGGTCCCCGGGAGCGACGGAAACCCCGTTTTCAACGCAACGGTCCTAGAGGTTCCCTCAGGTCAGCTGCGGCTCTCAGCCGCGGGCGACATCTTGGTGACCGGCAAGACCAGCGTCCTCGCCACCGGCAGCAAGAGCGAGATGCCGAGGCAGGAAGGCGTCTATAGCTACGGCCCCGCCGGGAGCATCGCGCTCGAGAGCGACACCGGTGCGATCAGGCTGGCTGCGGGAAGCACGCTCGACGTCTCGGCCTCGGACGAGGGGAACGCGGGCTCCGTCTCCCTCTCGGCTGCAGCGGGGAACGTCACCCTGGCCGGCACCCTCAAGGGTTCCGCCCCGGCCGGGCAGGGCGGCTCCTTCGCCATCGACGGCAAGGCCCTCGCCTTTGTGGACCAGGCCCCCGACGGGACGCCGAACCTCGACGATACCGGCTGGCTGAACGGCCTGAGCTCGAGACTTGACGCCGGGGGCTTCAACGACCGGATCGACATCCGTTCCCGCTCCGGCAACCTCGCGCTCACCGAGGGAAAGACGCTGACCGGACGGGACATGACCGTTGCCGCCGACGGTGCGGACATCACCATAACCGGTACCGTCAACGCCGACACGGCCGACGGCAGCGGCAGGATCGAGCTGTACGCCGGGAAGAACCTGACGCTTGGGGGCAAAGGAAAACTCACGGCCATGGGGACCGGCGACGGTTCCGACGGCGGCAGCATCCTTCTCTCCAGCCAGGACGGCTCGGACAACGACAAGACCTTTGACGGGAGCTACGCGCTCACCGTTGCCGGCGGCTCGACCATCGACGTCTCGTCCCACGACGCGGACGGCACAGGGGGGACGGTCTCCTTCCGCGCCTACCAGGGAAAGGGGAGCACGGGCGACGCAACGCTGAACGACGTCAACATGGCCGCCGTGCAAGGGACGATCAACGGGGCGTCAGCGGTCACCGTCGAGGCAGTGAAGGCCGAGCGTTTCACCGGCGACACCGTGCTCGTGAAGGCGAAGCCCGCCGGGGATACCACCGCCGGCAAGGTGTCGCTTGACGACTACACGGCCGCGGCGGACACCTTCATGACCGGCAAGAATGCCGCCGGCATCATGACCGCCGCCGACATCATGACCCGTCTCAACGCCGGCATGCCCGGTTCCGTCACCGGCCTCAAGGCGGGAATCGAGATCGCCACGGTGGCTGGCAAGACGCTCACCGTCGGTGAAAGCACGGCGACCGGGGCGCTCACCCTGGCCGCCCGACCCGGCGGCAGCGCCGCGGTCCTCACGCTGAAAAGCGGCGGCGACCTCAAGGTGGTCCAGAGCCTCACCGACGCGCCGACCGCCTCGGCCACCCTCTATAGCAGCACGATGCAGAAGAGCACCGAACTGAACCTCGTCGCCGGCAGCGATGGCGGCGATGGCGGCGCCAACTACCTGGGGACTGCCAAGGGGACCGGCAACCTCTCCATCGAGAGCGGCAAGTGGGTCTACACAGAAAACGCCCCGATCCGCTTCGCCGCCGGCAACGACGCGACCTTCGCGGGGACCTCGACCTCTCCCAACCTCATGATCAACGCTGACATGAAATACAACCTGGGAAGCTACGGCGGGACGGTCCGCGGCACGATCGGTAACGACCTCAAACTAACCGGCAGTGGCAGCGCGATCCAGACCGCCCTGGGCGACATAGAGCTGAAGATCGGAGGCGATCTCGCCCTCGGGTCCCAGACCAACACCGGGGCCATCCGCACCACGGGGGAGTACGACAATTCGACCCAGATCGAGGTGATGCCTGGCACGGGGAGCTATGCCGACGCCGGGAACACCAGCTACTGGACCTACCACAACGGCGGCGCCATAAGCCTCAAGGTTGCCGGATCGATCAACGGCAACCTGAGCGCGAGAAACGGTTGGGACGGCGCCTATTACGACGACAAGACCATCACAAAACAGACCGATTTCCGGCTGAGCAACTACCCCTGGTACCTCGCCGCCGGCTTCGGAGGAAACAAGGAGAAGTCGCAGTCCGCCAACATCCCGGTAACCGTAGGCATCGCTACCATGGGTGGGGGGGATATATCGGTGCGTACCGGCGGGGATCTCCTCACCCAGATCGGGGCCTTCGGCACCCGCGACACGGGTGATTTGACCGTGACCAGCGGGGGGGATATGACCGGGCGCTTCCGGGTCATGAACGGTACGGCTAGCTTGATCAGCGGCGGCGGTTTCGGCAAGGACGATAGTTCCAATCCGACCTGGAAAACGGTCGTCGAAATGGGGGCGGCGCAGGTCGATGTAGCGGCACAGGGGAACGTCAACCTTGGCGCAGTGCTGAACCCCGATAACAGCCGGGACCGGATCTTCCAGTCAAGTACCCGCAAATGGAACATGACCTATTCCAATGATGCCTCCGCCGCAATAAGCTCGCTTGCCGGGGATGCGACCTTTTTCGGGACGGACGGTTTCACCGCTTACAATTTCGCCGGCAGTGACGGGTTGAAAAGCTCATTGTTGGACCGGCAGAGAATTCTACCCGCTTCCTTTGCCCTCTCTGCGGCCGGCGACCTGAATATTCTCAACAATTTTTATCTGGCTCCGTCCAGCGCAGGAAACC
>Ga0209317_1002867_pt1 | contig 11775 bp, 6 predicted proteins | sample RifGroB2_FD_183994 | JGI IMG/M metagenome (GOLD analysis project Ga0209317, IMG submission 183994) | Soil microbial communities from Rifle, Colorado, USA - Groundwater B2 (SPAdes) (version 2) | ecosystem: Environmental > Terrestrial > Soil > Unclassified | place: Rifle, Colorado | collected...
CAGCGATGCATCAACGGTATTGTATTCAGGCGTCTCACCATAATCAGGGAATCGGTTGGGTATCATTCCCTTGCTCACGTATTGTGCAAAAGAAAGCAATATTTCCCGTGCGTCTTCGAATCTGCCCTGGACGAGGGTAAGTCCGGGTAATGAAATCATGGTATCCCGTCCCCAGTCCCCAAACCAGTGATACCCTGCAATGATGCTCTTTTTATCACTTTCTCGTTTTACGATAAAACTGTCTGAAACTGACAATAGAGTTTCACATAATCGCAACAGTTTATCCCCTCCTGCCTCCAACTCCCTCCCACCATTTTGCTGGTTCAATCTTGAAGATTGAACCAAAACATTTTGGTTCAGGCTGCAAGCCTGAACCAGCATGGAGGATTTCAAACCTCTGTCTGCTTTTTCATGCAGTGCGGTTTCTTTCTCCAATAACTCAAATACATCTAATTTGTTGAATTCATTTGTAGAGGCAACGATATGACAATCCTTCCTTTTATTCAAGTCGAAGTGCAGGGCAAATGGACTGAAGTGGTCTTCGTGGAACTCCAGACCACGTTCATTCTCCTTCGGATATTCCATATTCTTATACCAAAACGAATTTTTATCCATCGCCTCTGCATTATGAAAAAGGTACATGGGTGTAAACCCTTCATATGGCTGTAAACATATCCTTCCGTTAGCAAGAATTTTATAATCGGTCTTAAAAGCTGGATTTTCATGGGTAATCCAATGATAGTCACGAAATGCAACCATGACCCTTACCGTCAACGCAAGGGTGAACGACCGTTCGCCCCTACAATTCACCTGATACAATGTTACCGTAGTATTTTCGCCATGCACCATAAACACTATTTTTTTAACGTCTATCCCGTTAACGGAATATTCAAAGGTGGGAAATGGATTTAAACTGAATTGAACAAGATATTTATACCCTTCCGGATAGATTATATTCGGATAGATGTTTGTAGACAGAGGATACTCCTTGCCATCGATGCACAGAAATTCTTCCAGTTTGGAGAGCAATAGGGTTCTCCCCAGCGGCGGCCTTGTAGCGGCCATAAGCAGTCCGTGATAGCGTCTTGTATTTGCTCCGGTTATCGTAGAAGAGGCATAACCACCGATCCCATTAGTCTCCAGCCATTCCTTTTCAGTGGCCTTAGAAAGGTCATGACAGATATCTTTATTGAATACTATCGTCATATTCAAAACGCTTTTAAGTGAGGTGTGTTTTGCATATATAATCTTTAGTATTTTATCAGTATTTTAAAGGGTTTCAAATTGATTATTTTTTACTTTCATACCATTGTATGTTCCTTTATACTTATTTGACAATGCGTATGATTGACTTTTTGTAAATTATGAGGAATACTCAACCATTTCACGATTTCTACGAGGTAATACCCGTTGGTAACGACGCAGACGGCAATTGGGGTGTTGTTAGCAGGAAGTGTCCATCCTGTGAGCGAGTGGTGCTCGTTTTGGTGAATGGTAAAATTGGGAGTATCGGAGGCCGGGCCATGCTGGAGTCTGTCAAGGGCGAGCGCCTGATTTATCCGAGAACTTCAAGCCGTGTACCACTCCCGAAGGAAGTGCCTGAAGAATTCGCCGAGATTTACAGAGAGGCCTGCATCGTAATTTCTGATAGTCCAAAGGCAAGCGCTGCATTAAGCCGTCGCTGCCTGCAGCATCTGTTACGAGAGGAGGCGCATGTTAAGCAAAGCAATCTCACCAACGAAATCCAGGAAGTGATAGAGAGCGGAAGTTTACCGCCATACATAGTGGAGGCTATTGATGCCGTTCGAAAAATCGGCAACTACACGGCACATCCCATCAAGAGCGAAAGGACTGGCGAGATTGTGGACGTTGAACCAGGCGAGGCAGACTGGAACCTCGATGTGTTAGAAGCCCTCTTTAACTATTATTTTGTTCAACCGGCAACAATAAAAAAGAAACGGGAGTTCCTTAATCTCAAGCTCAAAGAAGCCGATAAAAAGGGTATAAAAAAGGGTTAGGCAATTGGTTGTAATAGTTACAGATGCTTAACCATAGTGCGGTAAATTAATTGAATGCACATAAAGGCCGATAGCAGAGAGTAAATCCCTGCGGTTGGCCTTTTTTATTTTAACAAAATGAGTATTTGATTAATGACCAAAAAATAGTATATTATTTAGAATTAAATTCTGCATAATTATATGACTACGTGAAGTTTGGTTGTGTAATCATCAAAAGAATTAACTTTCCACCTGTCACCCTGAGTGAAGCAAATGGTCTCGATCATTTGGAATAACAGATTCTTCGCTTTGTTGCTCAGAATGACAACTAAACTTCATTGTAAAAGCTGGTTCAATTTTGCAGATTGAACCAGCTATTTTGCATCGGGCTATGGGTTTTAAACAAGTACCGGCCATGCAAATACCATGTTTAGGTTCAATCGAGGACGATTGAACCAGCAAAAAAAACGGTGAACCAGCGAAAGATTGTTCCGCTGTCGCTCACAATGACAAATAATATTTATGACAAATAAAACAAGTGTCTCTATCAGCCGCTGTGATAGCTACGATAGGGATAAAGTCATTACAGCTATCGGCCAGACCTTTGACTTTTTTGGTGGTATTCAAAATATCATAAAAAAGGGAACACTGGTACTCTTAAAGCCGAACTTTATTAAGGAAAGCTCGCCGGAAGACTGCACCATTACCCATCCAATGGTCATCGAAGCAGTTGCCAAAAAGGTGCTGGAAATGGGCGCAACACCGATTATTGGCGACAGCCCGGCCTTTGGCGCTATATCGAAGATTGCCGGGCGTGCAGGCATTGACCAATTTGCAGAAGAGCATGGTATCGAGATCATTGAACTCGACTCACCACGCCGGGTGAAAACACAGTGTGGAGCAAAACCATTTACCCTCACGGTCTCCGGCTGGGCGTTGGACGTTGACGCCATCATAAACATCCCAAAACTCAAGGCTCATGGACAACTGTTATATACCGCTGGAGTGAAGAATATGTATGGATGCGTCAGCGGCAAGAGGAAGGCATGGCGGCATTTTCAATCAAGAGACGATATTGAATGGTACACAGAGATGCTGCTGGCCAATTATCACGCCGTTAAACCCGCATTTACCATTGTGGATGCCATTATGGCTATGGAAAAACACGGACCCTCAGGGGGAATACCGAAACAGGTTTCCTTAATTTTTGGAGGCATTGATTGTATAGCTATCGACCGGGTTGTAGCGGAGGTTATTAACGCACAGCCTTCCCAATCGCCTCTTTTGAAAACAGCTAAGGCCCATAACATAGGAGAGCAAAATTTGAATAATATAACAATCTTGGGAGAATCTCTATCTTCCGCAAAAATACCCGATTTCATTCTACCGGAACTGGTTCCCGTAGGATTTACAACCTTCAGGGTTATGAAGAGTCTTGCCAAACATCTTTGGTTGAAGAACTTTGGCAAGGCTGTTTTATTTCTTTTGACACTTTCCCTTTTATTACCAATGAATGCCTTTTCAGATTCGGAACCAAACAGATTAACAAATTTTCCATCACAGGTAGCCATTGACGATATTATCCATGTCCCGACAGGCCAAAAGGTACAGTTCTCTGACCTGACCCATTTTTTTAATTGTGCCAGCGTCCTCTATGTCGGCGAAACCCACGCCAATATGGCGGCTCACCAAGTACAACTGAAGATACTCAAGACATATTATGAGAAATTCGGGAACAACATAGCCATTGGCATGGAGATGTTTACAAGACCCTATCAACCTTTTTTGGACCAGTGGATTGCCGGTGAAATCGACGAGAATAAATTCCTGGAAGAGACACGCTGGAATTCAGAATGGGGATATGATTATTATTTGTATAAAGACATACTGGATTTTGCACGTGAAAAGAAAATCCCGGTAATCGCCTTAAACGCCCCAAAAGCAGTGGTAAAAATGGTAAGTAAAAACGGACTGAAAGGGTTAAGCGAGGAAGAGAAAAAGCAATTACCTGAAATCGACACAACCGATAATTTTCACCGGGCTTATCTCGAAAGGGCTATTCGGGAGCACATGGTGGATCGCACAGCCGATTTGGAAAAATATAATGACGTTCAGAATTTATGGGAGGAGTACATGGCCCAAACGATTGCAGACTACTTATCATCCTGGGAAGGTAAAGATAAGAAGTTTCTGGCCTTTGCTGGAAACGGTCACATAATTTATGATTTCGGTATTCCAGAAAAGGTGTTTAGACGCTCGCATTTACCTTACTACACAATTTATCCAGCCGAATTTCATGGAGACACACCTCCACCAGAACATGATTTGTTTTTACCGGATATCCCTTTAGAACCGGCTGATTTTGTCTGGGTTATCTCTCCTTTGGTAGAACAAAAAAGGATATATTTGGGCGTCCAACTGAAAAAAACAGCCGATAACAAACTGGTCATACAAGAAATAACCCCGAAAAGCCCTGCCGAAAAGGCGGGTTTTATGGTAGGCGACAGTATTTCGTCGGTTGATGGAAACGCCATAAAAGGTGTCCCAGACCTGGTTCATTACCTCCAGACAAAGAAGTTTGGAGATACCTGTATTGTGGGAATCGAACGTGATGGCACGAAGATTTCTTATTCGGTCACCCTTTTTGAAATCGAAGAGGAGTAAGAATCAACCGCAGAGACGCAAAGGGCACAAAGTGAGTTGTAAGATTTAAGTTGAACTTTTAACTGTCAACTCTATGCTGGTTCAGGCTTGTAGCCTGAACCTAAATATTTCGGTTCAATCGAGGACGATTGAACCGGCGAAAAAAGCTTACAACTGATGTAAAACTTTGCGCTCTTGGGGATTGCAATAAATAATCTGAACAAGTTTGTTGCCCGACACTTTGAGGATCAGGCATTGTCAGGGCTAAAGCCCTGGTATGATGTGTACCCACTAACCCCAGCCTTAAGGCTGGGGTTAATGACGGTCTTATCGTTCGACTGAGCTCACGACGAAGTCTGAATTGGGCTTTAGCCCTGACAGTGCCTGATCTTCAAAGTGTCGGACAAGATTTATTTTCAATCACTTGGTAGCTTTGCGGTGAACTATTAAAACTATGCAGACAATACTATCAACGCAATATAATCCTAAAGAAATAGAAGATAAATGGTATCGCTTCTGGGAAGAAAGAGGGGTTTTCCACAGTATACCGGATTCCTCCAAGAAACCTTATGCCATTGTCATCCCACCCCCGAACGTAACAGGGGTGCTTCATATGGGACATGCCCTGAATAATATTATCCAGGATATTGTAATCCGCTGGAGACGCATGCAGGGATACAATACCCTCTGGATGCCCGGCACAGACCATGCAGGCATTGCCACCCAGAATGTGGTTGAACGGGAACTGGCCACAAAACATATCAAGCGCGAACATCTGGGACGAGAGCGCTTTGTTGAAGAGGTCTGGAAATGGAAGAACCAGTACGGTTCGACCATTATCAATCAGTTGAAAAAACTGGGGAGTTCCTGTGACTGGGCACGAGAACGCTTCACTATGGATGAAGGACTCTCGGCGGCAGTGAAGGAGACTTTTGTCCGCCTCTTTGAGAGGGGTTTAATATACAAGGGCAAATACATGGTCAACTGGTGTCCACGATGCTGCACAGCTATTGCCGATGACGAGGTTGAGCACGAAGAGCACGAGGGACACCTGTGGCACATAAAATACCCGTTCAGAGACGCCCCGCATCTCTATATTGTGGTAGCCACAACTCGTCCTGAAACTATGTTAGGCGACGTTGCGGTAGCCGTTAATCCAAAAGATGAGCGATATAAGGACATGATAGGCGAGATACTCACGCTCCCTATCGTTGGCCGGGAAATGCCCATAGTTGCCGACGATTTTGTCGATTCATCATTTGGAACAGGGGCAGTCAAGGTTACTCCTGCTCACGACCCCAATGATTTCGAAATGGGCAAACGCCACAACTTAACCCCGATCGTCGTTATGCAGGAAAATGGGGCCATGAATGAAGATGCCGGGGAATATGAGGGGCTGGATCGATTTGAATGCAGAAATGCCCTTGTAGAAGAGCTAAAATTAAAAAAATATATCGAAATGGTCATTCCTCACAAACATTCTGTCGGGCATTGCTATCGATGCCACACCGTTATTGAGCCGTATATTTCAGACCAGTGGTTTGTAAAGATGCGCCCTCTTGCAGATGCCGCTATCCAGGCTTCCAAAAATAAATCGGTGACCTTCTTCCCGGAACGGTGGGAGAAGATATATTTAAGCTGGCTTGAAAACGTACGTGACTGGTGCATTTCAAGACAGATATGGTGGGGACATCGTATTCCCGCATGGTATTGCCAGGATTGCGGGGCAATTACCGTATCAAGTAGCGCACCCAGGAAGTGCTCAAAATGCAGTAGTACAACTCTAAAACAGGACGAGGACGTGCTGGACACATGGTTCAGTTCTGCATTATGGCCATTTTCTACAATGGGCTGGCCGAAAGAGACATCTGAGTTGAAATACTATTATCCAACGTCTACCCTTGTTACCGACAGGGGGATCATCTATTTCTGGGTAGCGCGAATGGTTATGATGGGGCTTGAGATCATGAGAGACGTCCCCTTCTCTAACGTTTATATCCACGGCACCATCCTTGACGAGATTGGCAGGAAAATGAGCAAGTCGCTGGGTAACGGCATTGACCCACTTGTCATGATTGACCAGTACGGCACTGATGCCGTGCGATTTTCGATTACCGTGCTCACCACAGAAGGCCAGGATTTAAAACTATCTGAAAGTAAATTCGAGATGGGACGCAATTTCACCAACAAGTTGTGGAATGCGGCACGGTTTATCATGATGAATTTGAAGGATGAGCATCCGAAAGAAATTAAACTTGAATCTGCGGACTACCAATTTGAAGACAGATGGATTCTCAGCCGTTTAAACTTGACCATAATGGTGTGTACCGCATCTCTGGAACAATTCAAATTTAATGACGCAGCCATGCATGTCTATGATTTTACCTGGCACTCTTTCTGCGATTGGTATCTGGAAATCGTGAAGGCGCGTTTATACGAACCTGTAAGTTTCCGGGATAAAAAGGTGGCGCAAACAGTCCTTGCACAGGTTTTTGATCAAATATTACACCTCTTGCATCCTTTTGTACCTTTTATTACGGAGGAATTGTGGCATAATCTAAAAAGGATTGTTCTTGAAAATAAAATCGATATTCAGAAGGACATGAGATGCGAGAGTCTTGCCCGGAGTGTCTGGCCAACGATTGACAAGCGATATGAAGACCGGATTGCAGAAGAGACTATGACAATCCTGCAAAATATTATTCGTGCTATTCGAAATATACGCAGTAAGATGAATATCAAAGAAAAGCAAAAGTTGGACGCACTCATCTCCATTTCAGCAGACGGTGAATATAATTTACAGGAACATTCTGGTATGCTCAAGCGTATGGCCAACCTCGAACGTTTGGAAATTGGTAAAAATCTTGCGAAGCCCAATAATGCAGCCTCTGAGGTTATTGGACAGATACAGGCGTTCGTGCCTCTTGAGGGTATTATTGATCCCGCTGCGGAAAAGGAGCGCCAGTTGAAACACCTGAACCAGCTTGAAAATCATTTAGCGGTGGTAAGACGGAAGCTGGAAAACAAAGATTTTGCTGCACGGGCGCCTGCCCATGTAGTAGCAATGGAACAAAATCGTGAAAAAGAATTGTTAGAACAGATACAAAAAATAAAACTCATTTTAAACGATCTCGGATAAGGAACTATGAAAAAAATATACTGGATTTCTCTCATTTGTGTAATCGTGTTGTGCCTCCCTTTGATTCCAATCCTCCATGCCAAGGAATCTCCATCAAAGGCAATGACAAAAAAATGTCCCACCTGTAACAAGGCATATTCAGAAGATACGAAATTTTGCAGCGAAGATGGAACTAAGTTGATGGAAAGCCCTGTGAAAATGATATGTCCTGACTGTAAAAAAGAAGGCGCTCCGGGGGAAAAATTCTGTAAAGAGCACGGGAAAAAACTTATTCCACTTACAGAAACACCTCCTGCCCTGGAAGCGGACGCTGTAAAACAAAAAGTGGAACTCGCCAGAAAATATTACCAGGAAGGCTGTAATTACTGCGACGCTGAGTCTTACGATCTTGCTTTAGAATCATACAAAAAGGCGGAAGAGTCATTCCCTGATTTCCCGGCGCTCCATTACAATATGGGCTGGCTTTACGGTAAACTGGGAGATGCCCAGCAGGCTATCAACCATTTACAAAAATATATTGTCCTGTCCCCAAACGCAAAAGATATTACGGAGGTACAGAGTTATGTTATTGTCCTAAAACAGGCATTAGAAAAGCAAAGCACCGTTCAAAATACCTTCAAAAGCCGTGATGAACTTATGAAAAAGGCATCCCTTGTGCAAAAACAAAAATACGGAAGCGTCGTGGTGCCGGCAGGTGAATTTATTATGGGAACTGACCAGGCACGGGAAGATGCATATCCTGAGCACAAAGTCTATCTCGACGCATTTGAAATTGATCGCTATGAGGTAACAAACGCCCAGTACTGGGAATTTTTGGAATATATAAAGAAAACAAACGACCACAGCAAATGTTTTAAAGGAGAACCCAGCAATAAGGATCATACTCCACGGTTCTGGGACAATGAATATTATAACGTGCCTGATTATCCAGTGGCGCGCATTGACTGGTATGACGCCTATGCGTATGCCGCCTGGGCTGGCAAACGACTGCCTACCGAAGCCGAATGGGAAAAAGCAGCACGAGGGTTAGACGGCAGAGATTTTCCCTGGGGTAATGAATGGGACACTGCCCGATGCAATCTCAGCGGTGAACCCAAGCCCGTGGGCAGCGGAGAAGCCGGAAAAAGTGTCTACGGCTGTTATGACATGGCAGGTAGTGTTTATGAATGGTGCGCCGATTGGTATGTGAACACCTATTATACAGAATCTCCATACAAAAACCCCAAAGGCCCGGATAATAGCGCAAGGCGCGTAATTCGGGGCGGCTCCCGATTCTCAAAACCATTCCAGGTACGAGCACACACAAGAAAATCCGAACAGCCAGACCTGTTCAATTTAGCATTAGGACTCCGCTGTGCAAAGGATGTGAAGGGGAAATAGCCGGGTTTGCATACATCCCCATGAGTAGGAAAAATAATGTTAAACAACTCAGGGCTGGTTCAAATCTTGTAGATTGAACCAGATATTTTGATCAGACTGTTGGCTTTAAATAAATATCAGCCGTAAAAAGCCAAATATTTCGGTTCAATCGAGGACGATTGAACCAGCGAGAACGAAATAATAAATGTATGATCATTGATAACGACTTTTCAAAAACTATTTTAGAAAACCTCAACGATGGTGTATACCTTGTCGACTGTGATAGGAAGATTCTCTATTGGAATAAGGGCGCTGAGAATATTTCTGGTTACACGAGTTCTGAAGTACTAGGGAAACGATGTTCCGATAATATCAGTCATATTAACGAACATGGTATTCAATTATGCATGACTGAATGCCCATTGGCCAAAACCGTGTCCGATTCCGTTCCTCGTGAAATGAACCTGTATATCCGGCATAAAAAAGGGCATCGTGTACCTGTCCTTGCACGCACAATCGCGCTTCGAGATTCACTTGAACATGGTATTGGCGCGGTTGAAATATTCAGCGATAGCTCCCCAAAGCTTGCAATCACCCAGAAGATTAAAGAACTTGAGAAAATGGCATTGCTTGATCATCTCACAGAATTAGCAAACAGGCGGTATACAGAGTTAAATATACAGACCAAGTTAGATGAATTGCGCAGATACGGCAGGCCTTTTGGGATCCTCTATATGGATATAGATCACTTTAAAAATGTAAACGATTCCTACGGACATGATATCGGAGACAAGGTATTAATAATGGTAGCAAACACGTTCATAAAGAATGTACGGGGATCAGACGTTGTAGGCCGCTGGGGTGGAGAAGAATTTCTCGCAATTATTCCCAATATCAATGAAGAGCAATTATATTTCACTGCGAATAAGCTTCGGATACTTGTCGAACAGTCTGGCTTTTCTCTAAATTCAGGCATCGTTCAGGTCACCGTCTCTATTGGAGCGACGCTTGCTCTACCGAAAGACACCGCTGAAACGCTGCTGGAAAGGGCTGACAAACTTTTGTATTATAGCAAGGCTAATGGCCGGAATCGAGTGTCAGTCAAGCAAAGTTTGATTTGAATTAATCCCCTTAAAAGAGGGGGAGATGAGGGGGTTGTCCGTACTACCTTTCATTTTGAAGTTCTTGAGTTGTTAGGCACGGATTATTCCCCTCTTGGGAGGGGTTAGGGGTGGGTTTCTTGGTCGTGAAATCTCAGTGAATATTTCACGAATTACCGACTTACCCACCCCTTATCCCCTCCCAAGAGGGGACTTTCTAACTTGTCAGATTTATGAAACCTTTGATGCATATTTTTTGTTTTATGAAACGTATTTGTTTTATATAGTGTCCCGTAAACGTTTTTTAAGGAGATAGGGAGTGAAGCGTATTGGATATTTTATAGGCGTTGTAGGTGTTGCACTTGTATTAATGACCTCTTATGCAGTAAAAACGACGTTTGCATCCAGTTGCTGCGGCACAAAAGAAGCAGGTGCTGCCGAACAGGCTGATACAAAATGCCTGGTCTGTGGTAAGGCCGTAGAAAAGGACAAAGGCGTAAAGGTGGAGTGCGAGGGTAAGACGATTGTTTTATGCTGCAAAGATTGTGAGGCCGCGTTTAAAAAGGACCCTTGTAAATTCTGCAAGGATGAGAAATGTGAGAAAAAGAAAGAGCATCACTAAGTCATGGTATTACGATAATCAATAAAAGCGTTGTAATTAAAAAGGCGTTCTTGCGTGGATAAAACGCAAGAACGCCTTTATTTTTTCAGGAATACCCTTTCAGAACTTACAACCACCCCTCTTCGCTGGTTCAATCGTCCTCGATTGAACCGAAACATTTGGTGAGTTGACATTTTATAACACTGTTACAAATCCTTAATTGTTCAAAATGTGTGGTTCAATCTGCAAGATTGAACCAGCCACCGCCTTCGGTAACTATTTCCTTTTGTATGTAGGGGTAATTCATGAATTACCCCTACCAGATCGAAATTCTTGAACATCAAATTATTCTTCGCTGGTTCAACCGTCCTCGATTGAACCGAAACATTTGGTGAGTTAACATTTTATAACACTGTTACAAACCCTTAATTGTTCAAAATGTGTGGTTCAATCTGCAAGATTGAACCAGCCACCGCCCTCGGCAACTATTTCTATTTGTATGTAGGGGTAATACATGAATTACCCCTACCAGATCGAAATTCTTGAACATCAAATTATTCTTTCAACTCTTTTACGATAAATGTGCCTTCAGGCGGGCTGAAGAGAATAGTCTTTACGCGTTCCTGCCATAGATTACCAAATTCCTTCGACTCTTCCCCAGATGCCTTGCCAGATACCACGAGAGGCATCAGTTTGTCTATACGCTCGTTCACCGGTACAGGCTCGACACTATACGTCACTTCTACCTTTTTCCCACTATCGGCCCTTTGAAATATCATAGCGCAGGTTGCCTTGGGATCGGGCGAAAGTTCTTTATTGAAGGTCATCAAATTATATCTTCCATACTTCCCGGCAGGGCCGAGTCCCTTAAATCCACTTTCGGCGGACGCACCCGTTATTAACGTAACCACCTGGGATATTGGGCCGTTTACCTTA
>Ga0209317_1002869_pt1 | contig 11772 bp, 8 predicted proteins | sample RifGroB2_FD_183994 | JGI IMG/M metagenome (GOLD analysis project Ga0209317, IMG submission 183994) | Soil microbial communities from Rifle, Colorado, USA - Groundwater B2 (SPAdes) (version 2) | ecosystem: Environmental > Terrestrial > Soil > Unclassified | place: Rifle, Colorado | collected...
GATGAAGGGGAACGGTATTTGAGTTTGCTTTCGGGCATCCGGATTTTCGGTGCGCATGGCGCACCCTACGGTGGCGGGGATGTTGTAGGGTGCGCCGTGCGCACCGCTCTCAGGATGTTGATACGCATGGCGCACCCTACCGAGCGTCGAGAACCTCCCTGATTTTGATCGACAGTTCGGCTTTTGAGAATGGTTTCTGGATGAAACGCACCCCCTCGTCGAGCACGCCATGATGGGCAATGACATCGGCGGTGTAACCGGACATGAACAACCGTTTTATGCCGGGGTAGAGGGAAAGGAGGCGTCTGGCCAGGTCCCGCCCGTTCATTTCCGGCATCACCACATCGGTCAGCAGGAGATGGATCTCGCCGGGGAAATGCTCCGCCATAAGGAGGGCCTCGACCGGGCCTGATGCCGCCAGCACCTGGTATCCCAGCAGCTCCAGCATCCGCTTGCCGAGCTGTAGGATTGAAGGCTCGTCCTCCACCATGAGAATCGTCTCCCGACCCGGTTTGGCGGTCGCGGCGATACTCTCAGGATCGACAACCGAGCTCTTGTCGGCATGCTTTTGCAGATACAGGCGGAAGGTCGTCCCCTGGCCGGGTTCGCTGTAGACGTTGACAAAACCGCCGTTCTGTTTGACGATGCCGTAGATGGTGGCAAGCCCGAGGCCGGTGCCCTTGCCGGTTTCCTTGGTGGTGAAAAAGGGTTCGAAGATATGTTCGCGAATCTCCCTGTCCATCCCGCAGCCGTTATCGCTGACCGACAGCATTACATAGCAGCCCGGCACAAACCCGGCGTGTTCGGCGCAATATTCCTCATCAAGGGTGACATTGCCGGTTTCGATGGAGATCCTGCCCACCCCCTGAATGGCATCGCGGGAGTTGACCGTCAGGTTGGCGAGGATCTGATCGACCTGGGTCGGATCGATCTTGACCGGCCACAGGCCCTGCCCCGGCAGCCAGGCGAGATCGATATCTTCGCCGATCAGCCGGCGGAGCATTTTCAGTAAGCCCTCCACCGTCTCGTTCAGGTCGAGCACCTTCGGCGAAATCGTCTGCTTGCGGGCAAAGGCCAGCAGCTGCCGGGTGAGAGCTGCCGATCGCTCGGCCGCCTTCTTCACCTCTTGCAGATCGAGATAGAGCGGACTGCGGTTATCGAGCTGTTCCTGGGCCAGCTCCACATGACCAAGGATGACGCCCAACATGTTGTTGAAATCATGGGCGACACCTCCGGCCAGGCGGCCGACGGATTCCATTTTCTGGGCCTGCATGAGCTGAGTCTGGAGCAGGATTTTCTCGTCCTCCGCCGCCCGGCGCTCCAGTTCGCCGGCCGCCCGGATCGCCACCAGCTTCAGGATCGATTCGGCCAGCTCGGGGTTGAGCAGGGGCTTTCTGCCGATGACGGCGATCAGGCCGATTGCCCGGCCCCGGGAATCCCAGAGAGTGGTCCCGACATAGCTTTCCGCAATCATCTTCTGAAGCACTGCGTCCCGGGGGAAGAGCCTCCGCACATCCCTTTCATAACAGCAGATGGTCTTGCCGACCGCCTGGCCGCAGGGGGTATCCTGCAGGGCATAGCTGATATTTTCCACGAAATCTCCGTCAAAATAAACGGCAACGGTGCGGGCATGCAGCTTGTCTCCCTCCAGCCGGTCGATACAGACGCAGTCCATCTGCAGGAGGCCTGCGAGGAAACTGGCCAGGGGGTGAAAAAAATCTTCCCCCGAACCGGCGCGGTACCGTTCGAGGAGAAACAGCTGGGTTTCCTCTATCTTCTTGCGCTGATCGATGTCGGTGAGGGTCCCGGTCATGCGTCTCGCACGGCCGTTGCCCCACTCCACCACCTTGCCGCGGGTGAGCACCCATTTCCACTCCCCGTTCTTCATCCGCAGCCGGTGCTCGATCCTCAGGATGGCGCTTTGCTTCTTGAAGTGATCGACGATTTTCTCCCAGGTTTGCTGAAAGTCATCGGGATGGACCAGCGACTTCCAGTCGTTCATGAGGCTGTTGCGCTCTTCGGGGCAAAAGCCAAGAATTTCATGACTCCGTTCGCTGAAATAGACCGTCGCGGCCGGCAGATTGGCGTCCCAGAGACCGTCGTTGGCACCCTCCAGGGCGAAGCGCAGGCGATTTTCACTCTCCCGCAGTTTGTCCTCTTTCTCCTTGATTTCGGCAATGAAACGGGCCTGCAGGACGTTATGGTAGGCGGAGGTCGACAGACGGTTGGCAAGCGTGTAGAGAGCGCGGCTGACCGTCTCGAAGCGGTGTTGCGACATCACCGGGACTTCCAGGAAGGCCTCGGCCGCCTCGTCCTCATCCACCTCGATCTCGCGGGCATAGTTCCGGATCTTCGCCTCGCTCTGGGTTTCGTCGCGAACCTGGCCGATCAGCCAGTTGGCAATATGATGGCCGCCCACGGAAATGCCGGCGCCGGCATCCCACAGCCCGCCGCTGAGGCATGGCTGAACGAGAGGGCCTTCCTTTGACAGTCGGCCCAGAGCTGCGTCGGAAGCACAGCAGTTGCTCCATCCTTTTGGCGACTTTCTGATAATATCGCGGCACAGTCGGGTAAAATTGCTCGGTTTCGTGATCGGTGAGCCGTCGGTCCGGGTGATGATCGAGGCAACCCCGGTTGCGCCGGAAAACTCGTTCTGCAGACGCTGAATCTCCTCCAGGTTGAAAAGATCTTCGAAGGCGATTCCCGGCGTATTGTCCAGCGGCTGGGTGAGAGAAAGGATCCGGCGCTCGATCGTCTCTTCGGCGAGCCGGCGGCTGGCAATATCCTCAAGCGTCGCGATAACCGCCGAGGGAGACTCTCCCGGGGTAACCGGATTGAACACCACCCGCAGGCAGGCGGATTTCCCGCCGGTAATAGACGTATACTCGCCTTCATACACCGAAGGCTCGCCCGCCAGGGCTTTCCTGAGAGCCGCCTGCATCTTCGGGCTGCTCTGGCGGGCGGTGTTGAAGCCGATGAGTTTTTCCCGGCTGGCCCCCGCCAGCTGAATAAATTTGGCGTTGCAGTCGCGAATCGTACCTTCGGCATCGAACCGGATCATGCCGAGCGGTGAGTTTTCAAAAATCACCCGATGGTGGTGCTCGCTCTCGGCCAGGGCCTCTTCCGCCATTTTCCGGTCATGGATGTTCTGGATGACCGCCAGCAGTTCCACCGGCTGGCCGGCCTCGTCCAGCATAAGCGACATGGTCACGTGGCCCCAGACAACCGTACCATCCTTGCGGACAAACCGCTTATCCCGTTCATACCGCGAAAATTCACCCGAAAGCAGTTTCTCGATCCCGATCAGGTCTTCATCGACATCCTCGGGGAACGTGACCGCGGCGCAACCAAGCGGCTGAAGCTCTTCCCGCTTATAGCCGACGAAATCGGCAAAACTTTCGTTGATCTTGATGAAATGCCCGTCAAGAGAACAGTGGACGATACCGCCGGCGGCCTGTTCAAAGATGGCTTGATATCTTATCTCGCTCGCCAGGGGCGCTGCTTTTTCGAGGGTTTCTTCGGGGGAGAATTGATCAGCCATCGCAGCCATTGTCAAGGTCGTGGAGGTTACCAAAAGAAATGATCGGAGTGCAAAGGGAGCCGAGGATGCCCGTGGTCCGGCGTCGTTATTTCCTTCTCGAATTGTATGGCGGCAACTGCCAAAAAGTACAGGAATTTAATGGAAAGATGCTTCTTTTCGCCGGTTTCACCGAACGTCGGAGGGGAGCTTTTGTTCCCGCGAGCACCCGTCGGCTTCTCCCGTTACAGCTCCGGTGGGAGAATGGCACGGTCGAACTGCGGCAGCCAGGCCTTGTCCTGATGGGAGTAAGTTTTCACCATGACTTTATCGGGATGCAGGTACAGGGAGTTGGTCCAGACCTGTCCCTTGTTCATATCCGTGTTGTGGATATTGGTGATCCGCCTGTCGTAGAGGTTGATCGGCGAAGCATAGCTTTCTTCGGACGGCGGGGTGTGGGTGTGGCCCGAAACCCAGAGGAAGACCTGCCGGTTGTCGGCCAGGATCTCGTGCAATTTTTCGCCGGGCTGGGCTATGGCTGCGGGCTTATTGACCCAATGCCGGTAATCCCGCAGAGTGCCCTTAAGCGGCCCATGGAAGAAAATGATGGTTGGGCTTTTGTGGTTCTCCGACAATTCGCGACGCAGCCAGTCGAGCTGCGCGTCGGATATGCCGATCTGGAATTCCGGATTGTCGGCCGAGAGGAAAATCAACAGATATTTCCCCATATGCCTGCTGGAATAGAGGCTCTCCATCTCGAAGGTTTCGGCAAACTTCTCGAGCTTTGCCTCCTGACTCTCCCTGCTGCCGGCGATGAGCCCGCCTGCCGAGCCCGAAGGGGTCTCGTACAGGTAGTCGTGATTGCCGGTAATGGCTACCAGCGGTTTGTGCAATTTTGCAAAAAAATCCTTCGCCGCGGCATACTCTGCATCCGTGCCGTAATCGAGGCAGATATCCCCCACCGCCACCACCAGCTCGACATCCGGCCAGGAATTTATCGTGGCGAGAGCGTCTTCCTTTACTTCAAGATGCCGGCCCGGCAGATGGGGATCGCCCAGCACGACCAGATGATGATAACCGGGCGAGGCACCGCAGGCAGTCAGCAGTACCAGCATCGCCACGGCGAGGACGAAATGTTTGAGCCAAATAAAACTATGACTTTCTCTTTTCATGGGGCCGGGGGATTTGGGATTCGGTAGGGGCGAAAAATTTTTCGCCCATCATAGTCGGCGGGCGAAAATTTTTCGCCCCTACAAACCGATGTCGCCAGCGATCTCCTGCATGGCGAGAAGACTCAACTCGCAGAATTCGGCTAAGGGGATGCCTGCCTTCTCGCATTCGGCGATGATGTCGCGATCGGCGCCGCGGGCGAAGGCTTTCTCCTTGTACCGTTTCTTTACCGACTTGGCTTTCACGGCCGCCAGCTTCTTTTCGGGATTGATCAGAGCCGCGGCGATAATAAGTCCAGTTATCGTCTCGCCTGCCGCCAAAGCAAAGTGAAAGCGGGTAGTCCGCTCTTCGCCCGGCCAGGCAGTGGGATTGTGCAGACGGATGGCCTCGACTATTTCAGGTTCCACGCCTTTATCCTTCAGGATGGCTGCTGTCTCCCGGGTGTGAGTAGCCAGCTCCGGCTGGCTTTCCGAATCGAGATCGTGCAGGAGTCCGGCCAGCCCCCATTTTTCCTGGTCTTCCCCGAGTCGGGCGGCCGCCGCCCGCAGTACAGCTTCGGCTGCCAGCGAGTGGTTGACCAGATTTTCGTTGTGTAAATGGGACCGAACCAGTTCCAGAGCCTCTGCCCTGGTTATGCCGTAGGACATGATCTGCCTCCCCCTTCCCGTGAATGATAGAAAACGGTGCGCACGGCGCACCCTACGCCTGTGAATGATGACATTTTCGTAGGGTGCCGAGCTCACCAAAAAACGACAGGTGCGTACTTGCCTTCGAAATCGAACGATTCGTTCCGCATGTTCCGTAGGGTGCGCCGTGCGCACCGGAAAAAACAACAGGTGCGCACGGCGCACCCTACGCCAATTGGGAATACGGAATCAATACTTCAAACCGACCCGGTCGCGCACCAGATCGAGGGTCACGGTCGCCTTCGCGCGGGCCTTGTCCCGGCCTTTGCCGAGAATCGCCCGGAGCATCTCCTTGTCACCGAGCAGTTCGGCCTTCTTCTTGCGGGCCTCGCCGAACTTTTCGTTCAACAGATCGAGCAGTTCCAGCTTGAGGTAACCGTAGGCCGCCCCACCGTTCACATAGAGTTTATTGATCTCCGCCATCCGCGAAGGGGTGGCAAAGAGTTTCATGATCTTGTAGAGATTGCACTTGTCCGGGTCCTTCGGCGCCTCGACCGGGGTGGCGTCGGTTTCGATGGCCATAACCCGTTTCTTCAGCTCTTTGCCCTCCATGAAAATGGGGATGGTGTTGCCGTAGGATTTCGACATCTTCTGACCGTCAAGGCCGGGCACGATGGCCGTCGACTCGTCGATCGCCGGTTCGGGGATCACAAAAGTCTCGCCGTACTCGTTGTTGAACTTGATGGCGAGATCCCGAGCCACCTCCAGATGCTGCTTCTGATCCTTGCCCACCGGCACCCGATCCGCCTGATAGAGGAGAATGTCGGCGGCCATCAGCACCGGATAGGAGAAAAGACCGTGGCTCGCGGCGATGCCCTTCGCCACTTTGTCCTTGTATGAATGACAACGCTCGATAAGCCCCATCGGCGCAATAGTCGAAAGAACCCATGTCAGTTCGCAGACCTCCGGGACATCCGACTGCACCCAGAAGGTGCACTTGTCGGGATCGAGGCCGAGGGCCAGGAAGTCGGCGGCCGCCTCCAAAGTCCCGTTTGCCAGCTTATCGCGCTCGCGGACCGAGGTGAGGGCATGGAGATCGACAATGAAGACATAGAGCTCGGAACGTTCCATATTGGCGATCATGGTCTGCATCATGCCGAAGTAATTGCCGATGTGGAGCTGACCGGAAGGTTGGATTCCTGATAAGATTTTCATGACATTCCTACATGTATTGGATGAACGGGAAAAAAGACGAGGTGTTTTCGGTCCGGTACCTTACCGTAAAAATAAAAAAAAAGGGAGAGGGGAAACCGAATTCCCCTGCTCCCGATCTATGTATTTTGAGCTATGAGGACTGAGCTATGAGGACTGAGTGAACATCCTCAGTCCCCAGTCCTCAGTCCTCATCCCTTGTACTTACTTGACCTCTTCGAAGTCGGCGTCTACCACGTCATCGTCGTTCTTCTTGGTCTTGCCGCCGCCTGCTGGGTCGCCACCGGCATCCGGGTTTTCCTTGGCGGCCTGCTGGTACATGAGTTCGGCCAGCTTATGGGAGGCCTGGGTGAGGGCTTCGACCGCCGCCTTGATGGCCGCGACATCGTCGCCATCCTTCACGCTCTTGACGTTGGCGATTTCCTTCTCGACATTGCCGCGGGTCGCGGCGTCCACCTTGTCGCCCAGATCCTTCAGGCTCTTTTCGGTGGCATGGATCATGGCGTCCGCCTGGTTGCGGGTCTCGACCAGTTCCTTGCGCCGTTTATCCTCTTCGGCATGCAGTTCGGCATCCTTGGTCATCCGCTCGATCTCATCCTTGGTCAGACCGGAGGAGGCGGTGATGCGGATCGACTGCTCCTTGCCGGTACCCAGATCCTTGGCCCCGACATGGAGAATACCGTTGGCATCGAGATCGAACGTCACTTCGATCTGCGGCACGCCGCGCGGTGCGGGCGGAATGTCGGACAGCTCGAAGCGGCCGATGGTCTTATTGTCCTGAGCCATCTCCCGCTCGCCCTGCAGGACGTGGATCGATACGGCCGGCTGGTTGTCGGCGGCGGTGGAGAAGATCTGGCTCTTCTTGGTCGGCACCGTGGTGTTCTTCTCGATCAGCTTGGTGGTGACACCGCCAAGAGTCTCGATCCCAAGGGAGAGAGGCGTTACGTCGAGGAGCAGGACGTCTTTCACATCGCCCTGGAGCACGCCGCCCTGGATGGCCGCTCCGATGGCCACAACCTCGTCGGGATTCACGCCCCTATGGGGATCTTTGCCGAAAATCTCTTTGACTTTCTGCTGGACCAGCGGCATACGGGTCATGCCGCCGACCAGGATAACCTCGTCGATTTCTGAAGCGGAAAGACCGGCATCCTTCAGCGCGGTGCGACAGGGACCGACGGTGCGATCGACCAGATCCTCAACCAAGCTCTCGAGTTTCGCTCGGCTCAGTTTCAGATTGAGATGTTTGGGACCGGAGGCGTCGGCGGTGATGAACGGCAGATTGATGTCGGTCTCCTTGGTGGTGGAGAGTTCCATCTTCGCCTTTTCCGCCTCTTCTTTCAGGCGCTGCAGAGCCATTTTATCTTTTCTCAGATCGATGCCCTGTTCACGTTTGAACTCGTCAGCCAGCCAGTTGACTATCCGCATATCGAAGTCTTCGCCGCCGAGAAAGGTGTCGCCGTTGGTCGATTTGACCTCGAAAACGCCGTCGCCGATTTCCAGGATGGAGATATCGAAAGTGCCGCCGCCGAGATCGTATACGGCAATTTTCTCTTCCTTCTTCTTGTCAAGACCATAGGCCAGCGAGGCGGCGGTAGGCTCGTTGATGATACGCAGGACGTTCAGTCCGGCGATCTTGCCCGCGTCCTTGGTGGCCTGACGTTGGGAGTCGTTGAAATAGGCAGGTACGGTAACGACCGCATCGGTGACTTCTTCGCCCAGGTATTCCTCGGCGGTCTGCTTCATCTTGGCCAAAACCATCGCCGAAATCTCGGCCGGGCGATAACTCTTGCCGTTCACATCGACCGAGACGCTGCCGTGAGGTCCCTCGACGATCTTGAACGGACTTATTTCGATCGACCGCTTGACTTCCGCATCGGAAAACTTCCGGCCGATGAGACGTTTGATCGCATGCAGCGTGCGGGTCGGGTTGGTGACTGCCTGACGTTTGGCTACCTGCCCTACCAACCGTTCGTCACTGTCGGTAAAGGCCACAACCGAGGGAGTTGTTCTGTTCCCTTCGGTATTGGCAATAACTTTCGGGTCACCCCCTTCCATAATCGCCACACATGAATTGGTGGTACCCAAGTCAATTCCGATAATTTTACCCATCTTCTCTCTCCTTGAATCGTTCGCTGCGGATGAATCTATCCGTTCTCGCAAACTCCGTTATTTTGATTACCCTACCCCGCGGTAGTAGCAACCTTCTTAAAAGTTGTCATTCTCCCTTTTTTGTCAAGGGATTCACTTTGCATTCCAATCTTTGATATCCTTAGGATTTTGTATCGGTTTTCCCTGAGGAAACCACAACTTTGGCGGCTCTTAATAACCGGTCCTTGTAGTAGTATCCCTTTTGAAATTCTCTCAGCACATGATTGGCCGGGATGGTGTCGCTCTCTTCCATGGTCATGGCATCCTGCTGCTGCGGATCGAAGGGCTTGCCGGTACTTTCGATCGGCTTCACTTCGAACTTCTCCAGAATGTTAACGAGACTCTTAAGAGTCAGTTGCACACCTTCGTGCAGGGCCTGCACGCTTTTCTCCGTGTCCCCGCCCTCCGGATTGCCCTGCTCCACAGCCCTTTCCAGGTTGTCGACCACGGGCAGAATCTCGCGGAAAATCGATTCGCCGGCGTATTTCAGGCCGGCCAGCCGTTCGCGCTCGACCCGCTTCTTGAAATTTTCGGTGTCCGCTGCCATCCGCAGCAACCTGTCGCGAAGACTGGCAACTTCATCCTGGGCCTCACTGAGTTCCTTCGTCAAGTCACGCGCCTCCTGTTCAGGCTCTTTAGCTGTCGGCTCGGGGGTCTCGGAGGCGTCATCGACCTCGACTGCAACTTCAGTCTCCTCCTGAAGCTCTTCGCTCAATTTTTCCTCGCTCACCTCTTCCTCCCTTCAATTTTTCTCTTTCCTGTTAAACCGTTACCAAGAGAGATCACCCCCGTCGGCGTCCCCTCGGATAGGCAAAATCTTAACTTGTGCGAACAATAAGTAGCCGATTTTTCCTTGTCAAGTAGACGAGAGACAATATGAAAGGTCGGGGAAAGGTAAAAAAAGACAATAAACTCGGGCGAAAAGAGGAAGACAAGGAAAAGAAATCCGGCAAGAGATAAGGTGATGTCATCCGTCACCGTACCTGTTCAATTTATTCAGTAGCGTTTTGCGGGTGATTTTCAGCCGGCGCGCCGCCTCGCTTTTGTTGCCGCCGGTTTCGGCAAGCGTCCTGAATACCAGCTGTTTTTCGGCATCGAGCAGGGATACCGGTTCGCCGTCGCCCGGCCGCGGCGGTTCCTCACGGATCATCTGTTTTTGAATGGCGAGCGGCAGGCTCTTTTCGGTCAGCTCGGTGCCCCGCATCAGAATGATCCCCCGCTCGATGGCATTTTCCAGCTCCCGGACATTGCCCGGCCAAGGATAGCGGCAGAGCAGCGCCATGCAGTCCTCGGTAATGCGGTCGAGCACCCGGCGGTTTTTCTCCGCGAATTTTCCGGCAAAAAAAGCGACGAGCTGCGGGATGTCTTCACCACGGTCCCGTAGAGGGGGGACGGTGAGCATGACCACGTTCAGCCGGTAATAGAGATCCTCGCGGAAGGCATTCTTTGCCACCTCTTCCTCCAGCTTGCGGTTGGTGGCGGCGATGATCCGCACGTCGACTTTGATCGTCTCCTCGCCGCCGACCCGCTGCAGTTCCTGCTCCTGCAGGACCCGCAGCAGCTTCACCTGCATGGCCTGGGAGGTATCGCCGATCTCGTCCAGAAAGAGCGTCCCGCCGTCGGCCTGGACGAACTTGCCCTCCCGCCGTCTCTCGGCCCCGGTAAAGGCGCCTTTTTCGTGGCCGAAAAGTTCCGATTCGAGGAGAGTCTCGGCCAGGGCCGCGCAGTTCACCTTGACGAAGGGTTTATGACGCCGTTCGCTGTTGGCATGCAGAGCCTCGGCGACCAGCTCCTTGCCGGTGCCCGATTCGCCGTAGATCAGCACCGTCGCCTCAGTGGGCGCCACATAGCCGATCATTTCGAGAAGTTCCAGCATCGGCGGAGACGAGCCGATGAGAGCCGTGATAAGCTGCGGCTGGGCTCCTTCATCCACCGCCTTCGCCTGCTTTCTGCTCGTCACCTGCTGATGGTCGACCGCTCGCAGGAGCGCCAGGCGCAACCGGTCGAAGTCGAGCGGCTTGGTCAGATAGTCGTAGGCCCCCTGCTGAATCACATCGACCGCATCTTCCACCGAGGAGTAGGCGGTCATGATGATGACCGGCAGAGCGGGGCGGATCATCTGTATCCGGGTGAAGGCCTCCCGGCCGTCCATCCTGGCCATGCGGACATCCATTAGCACCGCGTCGTAGTGATGTTTTTCGACGGCCGCGACCGCCGTGGTCCCGTCATCGGCCTCGACCGTGCGCCAGCCCCAATCCTTCAGCATGGTGCAGAGCATATAGCGATGCACCTGATCGTCGTCCACCACCAGCACCGTTACCGGCTGTTTTTTGTCTGCCACGCCGCCCGTTCTCCTCAGGAGTCTGCCCGGCAGGTGCCGAACAATACTGTTTTTCTACCCCCCTATGGGGGATAAGTACCTTAGAAATTCCTTTCTAAAAACAGGAAAGGAATTTCTAAGGTACTAAATTTTTCATTATATGTTAACATCTTGTCGGAAAAGCAAGGCGAAAACTTGCAGGTCCGATCGATTCCCCACCATCTGTCCGGAATCGTTTCCCCGTACATCCGCTTGCAGGAGACATTATGCAGAATACCGAAATTTCCATTATCGCCGTCGGCGGCACCATCGACAAAGTCTATTTCGATGCCAAAAGCCAGTACGAGGTCGGACCGCCGAATATCGAACGGGTCCTCGGCGAATTGAACCTGTCGATCGCCTACTCGGTCAACTCGCTGATGCGCAAGGACAGCCTGGACATGACCGACGAGGATCGAGGGCTGGTCGCTGCCGCCGTGGCTGACGACGCCTGTAGCAGGATTCTCATCACCCACGGCACCGACACCATGGTGCAGACCGCCGAGGCCCTGCAGCACATCGCCGGTAAGACCGTGGTCCTGACCGGTGCCCTGGAACCCGCACTGTTCAAGACCAGCGATGCAGTCTTCAATATCGGCTGCGCCCTGGGCGCCGTCCAGGCCCTGCCGCCGGGGGTTTACATCGCCATGAACGGTCGCGTTTTTCGCGCCGGCCATGTCCGGAAAAATCGAGAGAAAAACCGCTTCGAGGAAATTTGAAGTGCCGACCTCTCTAACCTC
>Ga0209317_1002871_pt1 | contig 11770 bp, 6 predicted proteins | sample RifGroB2_FD_183994 | JGI IMG/M metagenome (GOLD analysis project Ga0209317, IMG submission 183994) | Soil microbial communities from Rifle, Colorado, USA - Groundwater B2 (SPAdes) (version 2) | ecosystem: Environmental > Terrestrial > Soil > Unclassified | place: Rifle, Colorado | collected...
ACCTTTTCCAGGCCACCATGGACACCCGCCCCGAGGACCTGATCGTCACCCCCGTGATCGGGCCGGAAGGGTCGATACAGTACGCGGCCTCCTCGCTGGTCTCCGCCATGATCACCGGCGGGGTGCTGATTCTGGACGAGGGAAACCGGATGAGCGAGAAGGCCTGGGCATCGCTCGCGCCGCTTCTGGACGATCGCCGCTACGTGGAGTCGATCATCACCGGGCTGAGGATCCCCGCGCACCCGGACTTCCGGATCGTGGTCACCATGAACGAGGACTCCTCCACCTTCGAGGTACCCGAATACATCCATTCCAGGCTTCAGCCGCAGCTCTTCATAGATTTCCCCGAGGCCGACGAGGAACTCGCCATACTGAAGGAAAACCTCCCCTTCGCCGGGAATTCCATCCTCACTTACGTGGTCGAGTTCCTGCAGCGTGGGCACGCGGCCGACGAGCCTTACTCCGTGCGCGACGGGATAAACATCGCACGCTACGCCTTGAAGATGATGGCGGCGACGGAAAAGGAGCCGCGCGAGCTGCTGCCGCTGGCAGTGGCAAGGATACTGGGAGAGGACGCGCTCAGGTACCTGAAATGACAACCGTATCGTAGCCCTGTGCGCCAGGCAAGCCCAAGCCCCGAGACCGCCCCATGCCCGACAGACTCCACCTGGAAAGATTCGGCAACGTCCATGCACTCCCCATTCTCCATTACCGCATGGAGTTCGCGCACCTGGTCCGGGCCGCGTTCTTCGCGCTGAAACCCGACTGCATCGCCATCGAGCTCCCCCAGACGCTGGAGTCCCAGTTCCTGCGCTGCATCCGGCGCCTGCCGGAGCTATCGGTGCTGGCCTACCACGTCGCCGAGCAGTCCGTCTTCCTGATCATCGAACCCGCAGACCCCCTGATAGAGGGTGCCCGCCTCGCCCTGGAGCATGAGGTCCCGCTCCACCTGGTCGACATCGACCTGGACAGCTACCCTTCACATCCCGAGCAACTCCCCGATTCCTATGCGGTGCAACGCATCGGCCTGGAGCCGTTTTACCGCGAAGTGGCGCGGCTGTACCGTAGCGCCGCGCCTGGCGAGGAGGACCAGCGCCGGGAGCGCGGCATGGCGTTTCGGCTGCAGCAGCTCTCCGCGCAGCACGAGAGGGTGCTGTTCGTCTGCGGCATGTCGCACCTGGAGCGGGTCCGGAACATCTTCGCTCAGCCGTTGGCGCAGCCCCTCACCCGCACCCGGCGCGACGGCATCGCCGTCTTCAACCTGCACCCGGAGTGCTGCCAGGAGGTCCTGGCGGAGTATCCGTTCCTATCCGCTCTGTACGAGACGAGAAGGTCGCCGCTGCCGCCCGAGCCTGCTGCCGGCGGGCCGTCCCTCAGAAAGAGCTTCAACGCCTTCGAACTGATCACCGGCGGCAAGAGGGCGATCCCCGAGGAGGAGGCGCTGGCCGAATCGATCCAGCGCAGCGCGCGCCGCATCGGGGAAGAAGGCGAAATGCCGGACCGGCAGAAGATCATGCTCCGCCTTTTCCTGGAGGCGGCGCGGCACTACCGCCAGGAGACCGGGGAGAAGGTGCATTACTGGCAAAAGCGCGCCTTCTTCCGTTTTGCGCGCAACTACGCGCTCCTGTCGCACAAGCTGCTCCCCGACCTGTACCAGATGCTCGCGGCGGCCAGGGGATGCCTGGACGACAACTTCGCCTACGCCTTTTTCCGGCTCGCCGCCTGCTATCCCTGGCAGCGCCATGCAAGCGACCTCCCCACACTGCGTCTGACCGCGGCCGAGCTCTGGTCGGACACCCGCAGGATACGCTTTCGGCCCCGCGAGCAGGTGCGCGGCAAGGGACGCTCCGGCCTCAAGATGATGAACCGGAAAAAGGAGAAGAGACCCGGGGACTGGCTTGAAGGCTTTGACGACCCCTACATCTGCTCCTATCCGCCGGAGGACCTGGGCATCGAGGAGTACGGCAGGAATCTGAAGAGGATCTGCGCCCGGCAGTTGAGCGAGGAGGCGAGCAGGTCCGAGCCGTTCTCCGCGTCGCTTCTGGACGGCATCGACATGCGCGAGACCATCAGGAACCTGCACCAGGGGAAGATTTACGTCAGGGAAAACAAGCGTGTCAAGAGCGGCATCGGTTGCGTCGTGGTGGTTTTCGACGAGGACCGGGAGAATGCCCGGTATCCGTACTGCATGACCTGGTTGGGAGAGCACGAGCAGGAATCGGACATGGCCTTCTACGCCACCCCGCCCGAGGGGAACATCGTCGGTCCCGGCATTTCGCGCTGCGAGTACGGCGGATTTCTGCTCAGCTACCCGCCGCGCCGGTTGATCGACGTCTGGCAGGACAGCGACTACCGCGATGCGCTTACCAAGGGCGAGGTGCTACTGATGGCGGCGCTGGATTACTCGTTGGAAAAGGACGTGGTCTACGCGGCAAACAGCCCGCCGCGCAGCTATCTGAAGCAGCAGGCGGCAAGGCTCGGCAAGAGGATCATCTACCTGCCGCTTGGGAGCCTCTCCCCCGTGGCGCTGAAGAGGCTCAGGGTGTTCCACATACTGTACGGGCACGACAAGAGGAAGATCGCCAAGGATTATGTCTGGTAAAGTGCGGTAAGGAAGAGCGCCCCTTACCCCTTTCTGAGCACGCGCTTGTCGCCCATCCGGATGGTGAGCTTCTCCTGGTCGAAAAACTCCAGCAGGGGAATCATGAACTTGCGGGACAGCCCGGTCAACTCCCTGAAATCGTTCGGCGCTATCTCACCCTTTTCCCTCAGATGACCCACCAGCTTCTCACGTATCTCGACCACGGCCCCCGGCGCATAGAAGATGTCCCCCTTCACCTTGGCAGCCCGCCCCTCTCGACAGAGCAGGTTGGCATGATCGAGGAGCTGCTTCTCGGTACAGCCGAGCATTTCGCAAAGCTCCTTCAGCGTGGGGGGCTCCCCCCACCCCTTTAGGAGCGCCTCCTCAAGCTGCAACTGGAGCCCTGCCTGATCCTGCGTCACACCGACTTTGCGCCCCGGAAGCTTTACGATGTCACGATCCGACAGCGCCAACCCCTCCTTCTCCATGCTGGCCAGCACGGGCCCGAAAAACCTCGCGTCGCTTCGCCTGGGAATGCGGGATTTCAGCTCTTCCTTGCCGATCCCTTCCTGCATCGGGTTTTCCTGCAGATAGTCGCGCAGCTCCTCTGAAAGCCTCTGCTTCAACTGGGCAAAGGCATCCCTGCCGAGGAAGATGCGCGGCTCCTTCAACACCTGTAGCACTGCCCCACTGGACAGCAGCGGCCCGAGGGCCCCCTCGATCCTCTTGCCGGACATGCCGCTACGGTTCACCATCTCCTGCATGGAGATGCCGGAAAGCAGCGACGACTCCACCATGAGCCGGATCCTGTCCTGGTCTCCTCCCGACTCGGCCGCGGCGAGAAGCTCCAGCGCCTCGGCGGAACGCCTGCGCCTTCTGGGGGGCGCCGGGTCGAGCACCGTCCCGCCACCGAGCGTCGCCTGAGGTGAATAGGTGCGCAGTACGAACGGGTCGCCCGGCAGGAGCAGCACCGGCCTGGACAGGCGCAGCTGCACGTAGGCGCTGTCACCCGGCATGAGCGAGTCGCGGTCGAAGAGAATCACCTTGGCGGCGACCTCGTAGGTCGCCGAGTGCAGGCGAATGGTGGCGCGGTGCTTCAGCTCCTTTTGGGCCGAGGCGAGGTAGTTGAGCCGCACGTCGACCGCGCCGGTCGGACGGTACAGCCCCTTCGGCACCACCACGTCGCCGCGCTCCACATCGCTGTGATCCACACCCTGCAGGTTCACCGCCAGCCTCTCGCCCGCGCCACCCTTGTCGACCTTGGAGCCGAAGGACTGCACGCCGCGCACCCGGCAGGCGATGCCGGAAGGGAGGATCTCCACCTCGTCGCCGACGGAGACAGCGCCGGAAAGGAGGGTCCCGGTCACCACGGTGCCAAAACCGGTCACGGTGAAGACGCGGTCCACGGGAAGCCGGAACGGCGTGTCGAGCCTCTTCTGCTCTATCTCGCCGGCGAGTCGGGTCAGCTCGCTTTTCAGCAGGTCGATGCCGTCTCCGCTGCGCGAGGAAACGGCGACTATGGGGGCGCCCGCCAGGAAGCTTTCGGCCAGGTAGTCCCGCACCTCCTCGGTCACCAGATCGAGCCAATCGGGTTCCACCAGGTCCTTCTTGGTAAGAACGACGATCCCCCTCTTGACGCCCAGCAGTTGGCAGATCTCCAGGTGCTCGCGGGTCTGGGGCATGATCCCCTCATCGGCCGCGATGACCAGCAGGACCAGGTCCATGCCGCCCACACCGGCGACCATGGTCCGGACAAACCTCTCGTGCCCCGGGACGTCGACGATGCCAAAGCGCAGTCCCCCCGGCAGTTCCAGGTGGGCGAAACCGAGCTCTATGGTGATGCCCCGGGCCTTCTCCTCCTTGAGCCGGTCCGTGTCCACGCCGGTGAGCGCCTTTACCAGGGAGGTCTTGCCATGGTCGATATGTCCGGCGGTGCCGAGAATCAGATGCTTCATTTTCAGTTACCCCGTGAGAATAGTGTTTCCTATATCTCAATTTTTATATAAAAGGTCAACCCAACTCTTGCAACGGCAACGCTCAAAGACTTCCCACTCACCTTGTGGGAGGGGGGAACGCTAGCCGAAACAGCTGCTTATCCTCATTTTGGGCAGAGGGTTCTTCTACTCCTTGAACTGCAGCTGGTAGAGCCGGTAATAGACCCCTTTGGCTGCCATGAGCTCGGCGTGGGTACCTTCTTCCGCCTTTTCACCCCGATGGATCACCACGATGCGATCCGCGTCGCGAATGGTGGAGAGCCGGTGCGCCACCACGAGCGTGGTCCTCCCCTCCATCAGCCCCTCCAGCCCCTGCTGGATCAGCCGCTCGCTGGCCGAGTCGACGCTCGCCGTCGCCTCGTCCAGGACCAGGATGTCGGGATCGAAGGCGACCGCCCTGGCGAAGGAGATCAGCTGCCGTTCGCCGGCGGAGAAATTCACCCCGCGCTCGCGCACCTCCTCCTGGTAACCGTTGGGGAGTTCCCTGATGAAGCGGTCGGCCCCGACCACCGCCGCCGCCTGCTCCACCCTTTGCATCGCCTGTGGGTCGCCAAGGGAGATGTTGTAGGCGATGGTTCCGGAAAAAAGGTAAGGATCCTGCAGCACGACGCCGATCCGGTTTCTCAGCGACTTAAGCGGCATCTCCCTGATGTCGGTGCCGTCGATGGTGATGGCGCCCCGGTTCACCTCGTAGAGCCTGGACAAAAGCCGCGTCACCGTCGTTTTGCCGCCTCCCGTCTCCCCCACCAGCGCCACCTTTTCCCCGCGCCTCATCTGCAGGGAAAATCCCTTCAGCACGAAGTCGTCCCCGCTGTAGGCAAACCAGATCTCCTTGAAGCAGATGCTCTGCAGCGCCCCCGTTGCAGCCGGGAGTACCTGCGGTTTCGCATCGCCCGCCGGTACGGGGAGGTGCGTCGGTACGGGGAGGTGCGCCGGCTCCACCTCCTCCTGCTTGTCAAGGAGGGCGAATATCCGCTCCAGCGAGGCCATGGCGCCCTGCATGACGGAATATTTAGCGGAAAGATCCCTGATTGGGGAGAAAAACCTTTCGATGTACTGGATGAAGGCGACCAGGGCGCCGAAGGAGAGGGTGCCCTTCACGATCTCGCCGCCGCCGTACCAGATGATGAGCGCGACCGCCACCGAGGAAAGCGTCTCCACCACCGCGTAGAGCGCCGCGTCCCAGGTGATCACCGGCAGGTTCGCCTCCATGTAGGCGGCGTTCAGCCTCTGGAACTCCCGTGCCTCATCCTTCTCCCTGTTGAACAGCTGCACCACGCCCATGCCGCCGATGCTTTCGGCCAGAAACGAGCTCAGGTTCCCCTGCCGCGCCCGCACCTGCCGGAAGGCGACCCGCATCCAGTTCCTGAAGGTGAAGGCGACCCAGATCAACAGCGGCAGCACGGAAAAGGTGACCAGCGAAAGCTTGACGTTCATCCAGAGCATGATGCCGACGATGCCCGCCAGCACAAGGATATCGCCGACCACGGTGACGAGCCCCGCCGCGAACATCTCGCCCAGCACCTCGACATCGCTGGTGAGCCTCGACACCAGGCTTCCGACCGGGGTCTGGTCGAAGAAGCGGGCCGAGAGCCGCTGGATGTGTGAAAAGAGCTGTACCCTGATGTCGAACATCACCTTCTGGCCCACGTACTGCAGCAGGTAGACCTCGGCGAAGGTGAGGAACGATTCCAGGAAGATGATGCCGAGGAAGCCGGCGGCGAGCCCCGGGAGGCCGGCCATCTCCCCTTTGATGATATGGCCGTCGATGGCGATCTTGAGGATCCAGGGCTGGACGAGCTTTGCCGCCGCGATCAGCGGCAAAAGCAGCAGCGCGGCGACGATCATGCGTCGGTACGGCAGGACGTAGCGGATGAAGCGCCGCATCAGCCGCCGGTCGTACATCTTGCCGACAATCTCGTCCTCGTAAATGCCGCCGAAGTGCATGTTGATCCTTTAAAAACAACCATCTCGCGCAAGGACGCAAAGGTTTAAGCCTAAACAAGATGTTAAAGCCTCTTGCTTTACCCGTTTCGTTTTTCTTAGCGCCTTTGCGTCCTTGCGTGAAAGCCTTGTGGGTTACAGCCTCTCTATCTCCGCCTTCAGCTGCTCTTCCCTGTGGATCGACGCGTAACGGCCACCCAGCTCCAAAAGCTCGGCGTGGCTCCCCTGCTCGACGATGGCACCCTGCTCCATGACGATGATCCGGTCGCACCCGCGCAGCGGCGAGAGCCGGTGCGATACGATCAGCACGGTCCTCTCTCCGTAATAGCCGGACAACGCCGACAGGATCTCTTCCTCGGTGTCCGCATCGACGGCGGAGAGCGGGTCGTCCAGTATCAGGATGCTCGGCTCCTTGATGAGGGCCCGGGCAATCGCCACCCGCTGCTTCTGCCCACCGGAGAGCGTCACTCCCCTCTCGCCTACCAGTGTGTCGAACCCCTCGGGGAAACGGGCTATATCCCCGGCAAGCCCGGCTATCCTGGCGGCGCGCTCGACATCATCCCTGCTCGCCCCCGGCTTGCCATAGGCGATGTTCTCCGCGACGCTGCGGGAAAACAGGAAACTCTCCTGCGGCACGAAACCGACCGCGCTGCGGATCTTTGCCAGGGAGATCCGGTTCAGATCGATGCCGTCGATGAAGAGGGTGCCGTCGGCCACCGGAAAGAGCCTGGGAACCAGGCGCACCAGGGTCGACTTGCCGCTCCCCACCACGCCGACTATCCCGATGCGCGCCCCCTTCTCTATCTTCAGGGTGATCCCGCGCAGCATCTCCGCCTCACCGTAGGAAAAGGAGAGGTTGCGATACTCGATCTCCCCCGCTATCACCCCGGGATCGACAGGTGCCGCCGGCTCGACCACTTCCCCCTTCGCATTCAGGATCTCGCCCAGCCGCCCCATGGAGGCAGCTCCCCTTTGCATCATGTTGAGGATCCAGCCGAACATGATGGTGGGCCAGACCAGCATGGCGAGGTAGCCGTTGAAGGCGACAAAGCCGCCCAAGGTAATCTCGCCGCGGATCACCTGCTCGCCTCCGAGGAAGAGCACGACCAGTGTCCCTAACGCACCGGTCGCGGCCATGATCGGCAGCATCCACCCCCTGACCCTTGCCACTCCCATGCTGGCTTGGAGATAACCGCCGCAGACCTGCCGGAAGCTGTCGATCTCCCCCTCTTCCCGGCAGTACGCCTTGACCACCGCGGCCGCCGAGATGTTCTCCTCCACCCGGGTTGTCAGCCTGGAGAGCGCCTCCTGCATCCGCTTCGAGCAGCGGAACATCGAGGCGCTGAGCCTTTTCACAATGAAGATCATGACCGGAAAGGGGGCGATGGCGCAGAGGGTGAGGAAAGGGGAGATGCGGGTCAGCAGGAAGATCGCGGCAGTATAGACGACCACGGTATTTAAAAGACTCAGGACCCCGAAGCCCAGCAGCATCCGGACGTTGGTAAGATCGTTGGCGAGACGGGAGAGGATGTCCCCGGTGCGCCAGTTGGAGAAGTAGGTGCGGTCCAGCGTCAATAGCTGGCCGTAGAGATCCTCGCGCAGCAGGTACTCGATCCGGCGCCCCGCGTTCAGCAGCGTGGTGCGGGAAAATACCCGGATCACTCCTTGCGCCACGGCGGCGACGGCGATCATGGCGCCGTATTGCGCGGGGGTGAAACTGCCGAAGGACGGAACCTGCAACTGCTCGATAGCCAGCTTCATCAGCCAGGGGATGGCCAGCCCGCACAAGTTGGTGCCGACCAGCAGCAAGCCACCCAAAAAGTAGGCTCCCCTGCAGTTGCGCATGTAGCCGTATAGTCTGTTCAGTTCACCGATGGCACACCTCGCACGAGATAACGCCACGATAGTATTATTACATTTCGACACGACTGTCAAAGGTTTACCAGACACCTCAAATGAGAGCTTGTTGTTTTAAAAACTCGTATACAAAAGTGCTTACGGCAGACAATCGGCAGTCGCATCGAAATTGGTCATACCGACCCTGGCGCATAATCACCTGTAATTTCAGCAGGTTTGAAACTGAGGCGCTTTTTGGTTTTTTTGTGTTTTAAAATGGCGCATTTTAGCCCCTTTTCTCACCCGCGCAAGCGCCCCAAATCCCGCCGCAGACGGGCTTTTTAGGCAAATCCCCTTCTCTTTCAAGTGCTTTCCTCAAAAGTTCTTCTTGCTTTTTTGTTTTAAAATGGCGTATATTCCAAACCGATTTTCACCCCGCCGCTCCTTTGCAGCATGAACGGCACACAATTCTGATATTTTAAAACACTGTTCTTCGTATACCGATATTACGACAGACAGCGGTTGCTTTTCCATTTTCAATGAGCGTATGATCTCATACCCTTTATTAAACAACTATTGTTAGCCTCAGGGGACAGCCCCACTCTCCTCTCAAATTACATCTAGATCAGTCGCGAGGTCCGCAGTGAAAAACAAGTTGATGCACCTCTCCAACGAGACCATGAACGTCGGTTTCGTGAAAAAGGTGGAGGCACTCTCCGGCAGTTCCGTGCGACGCTGTTTCCAGTGCGGCAAGTGCTCCGCCGGCTGCCCCATGTCCGCCTTCATGGAGCACCCGCCGAACCGGGTGGTCCGGCTGCTGCAGTTGGGCCAGGGGGAGCGGGTGCTGGCGGGACGCTCCATCTGGTACTGCGCCTCCTGCGAGACCTGCAGCACGCGCTGCCCCAACAAGGTCGATCTCGCCTCCATCATGGACGCCCTCAGAAAACTCTCCTGGGACGCCGACGGCCCCTCCAAGGAGAGTTACGTGCAGCTCGCCAACCGCCTCTTCATCGAGAACATACGGACCTACGGCAGGCAGTACGAGCTCAGGCTGGGCGCCGCCTTCAACATGAAGAGCGGCCAGTTCCTGAAGGACCTCATGCTGGGACCTAAGCTCCTCTCCAAGGGGAAGCTGAAGATGTTCCATTCCAAGAACAAGAACATCGCCGCTATCGAGGGGATCTTCAAGAGGATCGAGGAGATGCGCAAGAAAGGGGAGGCGCTGTGACCGCTACCAAGAAGCAGATGAACTATTCCTTTTATCCCGGCTGCTCGCTGCACGCCTCCGGGCGCGAGTACGACATCTCCACCCGCGCCGCCTTCAAGGCGCTCAACGTGGGGCTTAAGGATGTGCCGAACTGGTTTTGCTGCGGCGCCACGCCGGCGCACAACGTGGACGAGCTCTTGTCGCTCTCGCTTTGCGCCAAGAACCTGAATCTGGCCGAGGAGGTCGAGGGGGAGCTGGCGGTCGCCTGCGCGGCCTGCTTCTCGCGCCTGAAGACGACGCAGCACCACCTGAAAGCGGACGACAACAAGCGAAAGCAGGTGGAGATCGCGATAGACGGCCCGGCGGCGCTCGGCAAGCCGGTGAAGCATATCCTGGAGATCCTGGCCCGGGACTTCGGTCTGGCGAAGCTGGAAGAAAACGTCAAGAAGCCGCTCATGGGGCTGAAGGTCGCCTGCTACTACGGCTGCCTGCTGACCCGCCCTCCCGGGGTGCCGGATCTGGACGACTGCGAGGACCCGAGCATCATGGAGGACATCCTGCGCGCCCTGGGGGCCGAGCCGGTCAAGTGGTCGCACCGGATGGAGTGCTGCGGCGCCAACTTCACCCTGTCGCGTCCCGGCGTCGTCCTGAGACTTTCCGGCGCCATCCTGGAATCGGCGCAGCTGGCCGGGGCCGACTGCATCATGGTCGCCTGTCCCCTCTGTCACAGCAATCTGGACGTCCGCCAGGCGAGCATCGAGGACAAAAGCCGCATCGACTACGACACCCCGATTTTCTACGTCACCCAGCTGGTAGCCCTGGCCCTGGGTGTCGCGGGTAACAAGCTCGGCTTCGAGAGCGTCATCGTCGATCCGCGCCCCTTACTAACGAAAAAGCAGTTGCTCTAGCCCCGAAACCTGAGGCTGCGGCCGACGCATAGAGGAAATTATGTCCAGAATCGGTGTTTTTGTGTGCCACTGCGGCGAGAATATCTCCCGCACGGTGGATGTGGAGCAGGTCGCGAAGGCCGCGGGTGAGATCCCGGGGGTAGCGTACTCCTGCGATTACAAGTATATGTGCTCGGATCCGGGTCAGAATCTTCTCAAGAAGGCGGTTGCGGAGCATAAGCTGGACGGCGTGGTGGTTGCCGCCTGCAGCCCGCGCATGCACGAGAAGACCTTCAGGAAGGCGGCGGACGCGGCCGGGCTGAACCCGTACCTGTGCGACATGGCCAACATCCGCGAGCACTGCTCCTGGGTGCACGAGGACAAGAAGCTCGGCACCGCGAAGGCCTCCGACATCGTGAAGCTCATGGTGGAGCGGGTGAAGAAGGGTAAAGCGCTGGCTCCCATCACCGTCCCGGTCACCAAGAAGGCGCTGGTGATAGGCGGCGGCATCGCCGGGATCCAGGCAGCGCTCGACATAGCCGACGCGGGGCACCAGGTGCTGTTAGTCGAGCGCGAGCCCTCCATCGGCGGCCACATGGCCCAGCTCTCCGAGACCTTCCCGACGCTCGACTGCTCGCAGTGCATCATGACCCCGAAGATGGTCGACGTGGCGAACCACCCGAACATCACCCTGTACACCTTTGCCGAGGTGGAGAAGGTCGAGGGGTACATCGGCAACTTCTCGGTCACCGTGCGCCGCAAGGCCCGCTCCGTCGACGAGGAGAAGTGCACCGGCTGCGGCATCTGCATGACCAAGTGCCCGAAGAAGAAGATCCCGAACGACTTTGACCAGGGGCACGGCATGAGGACCGCGATCTACGTCCCGTTCCCGCAGGCGGTCCCCAACACCCCCGTCATCGACCGGGAAAACTGCACCATGTTCCAAAGCGGCAAGTGCGGCGTCTGCGCCAAGGTGTGCGGGCCCGGTGCGGTCGACTTCAAGCAGGAGGACCGGATCACCGTCGAGGCGGTGGGCGCCGTCGTGGTCGCCACCGGCTTCAAGCTCTACTCCATCGACAGAAAGCCCGAGGGAAGCCCGATCCAGGGGTACGGCGAGTTCGGCTACGGCACCATCCCCGACGTGATCGACGGCATGACCTTCGAGCGTCTGGCGTCGGCCTCCGGCCCCACCGGCGGCAAGATCCTGCGCCCGTCCGACGGCCGGGAGCCGAAGCAGGTCGTCTTCATCCAGTGCGTCGGTTCGCGCGCCAGGGAGAAGGGGATCTCCTACTGCTCCAAGGTCTGCTGCATGTACACGGCG
>Ga0209317_1002872_pt1 | contig 11754 bp, 9 predicted proteins | sample RifGroB2_FD_183994 | JGI IMG/M metagenome (GOLD analysis project Ga0209317, IMG submission 183994) | Soil microbial communities from Rifle, Colorado, USA - Groundwater B2 (SPAdes) (version 2) | ecosystem: Environmental > Terrestrial > Soil > Unclassified | place: Rifle, Colorado | collected...
GTACATGATGGTGTTCAAGAAGGACGTCTATTTCCTGGCCGACACCACGGTCACCATCGACCCGACGGCCGAGGAGCTCGCCGAGACGGCGATTCTCGCCGCGGAAAAGGTCGCCATGCTCGGCATCGAGCCGCGCGTGGCCATGCTCTCCTTCTCCAACTTCGGCTCGGTCGATCACCCGCAGACCCGCAAGGTGAAGCGCGCCGTCGAGATCGTCAAGGAGCGCGCCCCTTACCTGGTCGTTGAAGGGGAGATGCAGGCGGACACCGCGGTGGTCCCGGAGCTTCTGGAAGGGTTCACCTTCTCCAAGCTGAAGACCCCGGCGAACATCCTGATCTTCCCGGACCTCAACTCGGGGAACATCTGCTACAAGCTCCTGCGCCGCCTGGGTGGCGCCGAGGCGATCGGCCCGATCCTCATTGGTATGAACAAGCCGGTGCACGTGCTGCAAAGGGGCGACGACGTGAACGACGTGGTCAACATGGCCGCCATCGCCGTGGTGGACGCGCAGAACCTCTAGCCCCGGTTTCGATACCGTCCCGGACTGGCATTACCCCCATTCCTCCCTGCCGGCGGAATGGGGGTTTTTTTGTCTAAAATGCGTGGGGTTCAACCGCCCCGTTTACGGAGTGTTTTATTTTGGCCCCCTGGCTGTTTCCGCTGGTCGGCTCGCTGCCAGGCTGTATTACAATGTAACCAAAAGCTGTTGGCAGTGTTATGGCCGTCGTGAGGTCCTTCATTTTTGGTAGGGACGAGAAAAATAAATTCCCCTAAACGACTATTTTATGGCATTTATTTCCGGTTTATGTTATCTGTCTTTTGGCTTTACCGCTTGGCGTCGCTTGGGCTCAGATTTGTCAGACCAATTTTTATCTAAAAATATTATAAAACTGTTTGCTAAAACAACTTGTTGCCATTATGCTAATGAACGCCTCTTGGGGGGTGGTTTTGGGTGAAAATAAAACAAAGAAATATTAATATTACGATGGGTAGTTGGCTGGTAATGTGCGATCGGGTTGCAGATGGTTTCGGGGCAACGGTCGCCAAAACCTGATCTTTAAAAGGAGGGAGTATGAACGTCCACGAGTACCAGGCAAAAGCAATCCTACGCAAGTTTGGCGTGCCGGTTCCAGATGGTCACGTCTGCTACAACGGCGCAAGCGCCAGAGAATGGGCCAAGCGTCTCGGCGAGGGACCATGGGTGGTGAAGGCGCAGATCCACGCAGGGGGCCGCGGCAAGGGGGGAGGCGTTAAGCTGGCGCGCACCTCGAGCGAAGTGCAGATGATCGCGCGCGATATGTTGGGGATGACCCTGCGCACCCACCAGACCGGCCCGGAAGGGAAGGTGGTGCACCGCATCCTGGTGGAAAACGGCTGCAACATCGCGAACGAGCTGTACGTGAGCCTCCTCGTGGACCGCGGAACATCGCGCGTGACCGTCATGGCTTCCACCGAGGGGGGGATGGACATCGAGGAGGTCGCAGCGAAGACCCCCGACAAGATCTTCACCGAGGCGATTGACCCGCTGGTGGGCCTCACCCAGTTCCAGTGCCGCAAGATCGCCTTCAGCCTCGGGCTCAGGGGGAAGCTGACCGCGAAGGCCGTCAAGGTACTCTCCGCCCTTTACACGACCTTCATCTCCTGCGACTGCTCCATGCTGGAGATAAACCCGTTGGTGGTGACCGCTGAAGGGGACCTGCTGGCCCTGGACGCCAAATTCGGCTTCGACGACAACGCCATGTTCAGGCACCTCCAGATTGGCGACATGCGCGACTTCGACGAGGAAGACCCCAACGAGGTGGAGGCGTCCCAGCACGACCTCTCGTACATCTCTCTTAACGGCAACATCGGCTGCCTGGTAAACGGCGCCGGCCTCGCCATGGCGACCATGGACATCATCAAGCACTACGGCGGTGATCCGGCCAACTTCCTGGATGTCGGGGGGGGGGCCACCATCGAGCGCGTCACCGAGGCCTTCAAGATCATCCTCTCGGACAAGAACGTCAAAGGGATCCTGGTCAACATCTTCGGCGGCATCATGAAATGCGACGTAATCGCCACCGGCGTCATCGAGGCGGCCAAGCAGGTCGGCCTCCAGGTGCCGCTCGTGGTCCGGCTGGAAGGGACTAACGTGGAGATAGGCAAGCGTCTTCTGTCGGAAAGCGGGCTCAACATCGTGGCCGCCGACGGCATGGCTGACGGAGCCCAAAAAATCGTCCAGGCCGTCGCGGCCGCCGCCTAAGGAGAGCAGACCATGAGCATAATGATCAACAAGGACACCAAGGTAATAACCCAGGGGATCACCGGCGCCACCGGCCTGTTCCATGCCCAGGGGGCGCGCGAGTACGGCACGCAGATGGTCGGGGGGGTCACCCCGGGCAAGGGGGGGACTGTCATCGACGGTTTCCCGGTCTACGATACGGTAAGCGACGCGGTGAAACAGACCGGCGCCAACGCCTCGGTCATCTATGTCCCGCCGCCGTTTGCGGCCGACTCCATCATGGAGGCGATCGACGCGGGGATAGAGCTGGTTTGCTGCATCACCGAAGGGATCCCGGTCCTCGACATGGTGAAGGTGAAACAGTACCTGGTGGGGAAGAACACCCGGCTGGTGGGACCCAACTGCCCCGGCGTCATCACCCCCGGCGAGTGCAAGATAGGGATCATGCCCGGTTACATCCACAAGCCCGGCAAGATAGGGGTCGTTTCCCGCTCCGGCACCCTCACCTATGAGGCTGTCTGGCAGCTCACCTGCATCGGACTAGGACAGTCCACCTGCGTCGGGATCGGCGGCGACCCGGTGAACGGCACGAGCCACATCGACTGCCTGCGCCTCTTCGAGGAGGACCCCGACACCGAGGCGGTCATCATGATCGGCGAGATCGGCGGGAGCGCCGAGGAAGAGGCCGCCTGGTTCGTGAAGGAGCATATGACGAAGCCCGTGGCGGCGTACATCGCGGGGATCACCGCCCCTCCGGGAAAGAGGATGGGGCATGCCGGCGCCATCATCTCCGGCGGCAAGGGGACCGCGACGGAGAAGGTCGCGGTATTGAGGGAATGCGGCATCAGCGTGGCGGACAGCCCGGCCGAGATGGCCGAGGCGCTGCTCAAGGTTTACAAACCGTAAAAGGCACCACGGGGAACGTGGTAGCAAAGAGGCAACCATGAGGAAGAACAAAGAGGAAGTACGCTATCACGTTCTGTCTGTGCGGGTGAGCCGGGAAGAGCGCGAAACCATCGAGAAGCTTTCCCGGCAGTCCAATATGAAGATATCCGACCTGATGCGGGAGGCCCTTCAGGCCGTAGTCCCCTGGCACCCCTCGCAGGAGCAGATGATCCACAGGTAGGTGAAAACGAACTCTGTTGCAACCCATCTTTAAACAGGAGCTATTGCATGAGCAGAAGAATGGTAACCATCGACGGTAACACGGCTGCCGCCCATGTTGCCCACGCCACCAACGAAGTAATCGCCATCTACCCGATCACCCCTTCATCGGTCATGGGGGAGATCTCCGACGCGAAAAGCGCGGTGGGCGAGAAGAACATCTGGGGGACCGTTCCCTTGGTCTCCGAGCTGCAGTCCGAGGGTGGCGCGGCCGGCGCCGTGCACGGCGCGCTGCAGGCGGGGGCGCTCACCACGACCTTTACGGCGAGCCAGGGGCTCCTCCTGATGATCCCCAACATGTACAAGATCGCAGGGGAACTCACCTCCACCGTATTCCACGTCTCGGCCCGCGCCCTGGCCACCCAGGCGCTCTCCATCTTCGGCGACCATTCCGACGTCATGTCCTGTCGCTCGACCGGCTGGGCCATGCTCTGCTCCAACAACGTGCAGGAGGTGATGGACTTCGCCCTGATCTCCCAGGCGGCCACCCTGCGCTCCCGTATCCCGTTTCTGCACTTCTTCGACGGATTCCGTACCTCCCACGAGGTGCAGAAGGTCGAGGAGCTGACCTTCGACGACATGCGCGCCATGATCGACAACGACCTGGTCAACGCGCACCGCTCCCGCTGCCTCACCCCGGATCGCCCGGTGATGCGCGGCACCGCACAGAACCCCGACGTCTACTTCCAGGGGCGCGAGACCATCAACAGGTTCTACCCCGCCTGCATAGACATCGTGGAAGAGGAGATGGAGAAGTTCGCGGCAATCACCGGCCGCAGCTACGGCCTCGTCGATTACGCAGGCGCTCCCGATGCCGAGCGGGTCGTCGTCATCATGGGAAGCGGGGCCGACACCGTGCAGGATACGGTCGACACCCTCGTCGCCAAGGGGGAGAAGGTCGGCGTCCTGAAGCTCCACCTGTACCGCCCCTTCCCGCTCAAGGCGTTCTGCGCGGCCCTGCCGGCCAGCGTGAAGAGGATCGCCGTATTGGACCGCACCAAGGAGCCGGGCGCCCTGGGCGAGCCGCTCTACCTCGACGTCCGCACCGCCGTGGGCGAGGGGATGGCCGCAGGCCTTTGCGGCTTCGTCGGCTACCCGGTCATCGTGGGCGGCCGCTACGGCCTGGGCTCCAAGGAGTTCACCCCTGCCATGGTGAAGGCGGTGTTCGACAACCTCTCCGCTCCCTCCCCCAAGAGCAACTTCGCGGTCGGCATCAACGACGACGTAACCGGGTCGAGCCTTCCCTACGACACATCCTTCAGAAACCAGATGGAAGGGACCTACGAGGCGATGTTCTTCGGCCTCGGCTCCGACGGCACCGTGGGCGCCAACAAGAACACCATCAAGATCATCGGCGAGGCGACCGACAACTTCGCCCAGGCCTACTTCGTCTATGACTCCAAGAAGGCCGGCACCATCACCACCTCGCACCTGCGCTTCGGGAAGAAGGCGATCAACGCCCCCTACCTGATCGACAACGCGGACTTCATAGCCTGCCACAACTTCACCTTCCTCGAGAAGTACGACATGCTCGGAAAGGCGAAGCCCGGCGGGACCTTCCTCCTCTGCTCTCCTTTCGAGCACGGCGAGGTATGGGACAAGATGCCGGTCGAGGTGCAGCGGCAGATCATCGACAAGAAGCTGAAGTTCTACGTGATCAACGCCATCAAGCTCGCCGAGGAGTTGGGCCTTGGCGCCCGCATCAACGTGATCATGCAGACCGCCTTCTTCAAGATCTCCTGCATCATCCCCCTGGAGACCGCCATCGCCGAGATCAAGGGGGCCATCAAGAAGAGCTACGGCAAGGCCGGCGAGAAGGTGGTGGCGATGAACAACGCCGCCGTAGACCAGGCTCTGGCGAACATCCACGAGGTTGCCGTTGCTGCCGAGGTATCATCTTTGCTGCGCATGCCTGCGGCGGTAGGGGCGCACGCCCCGCGGTTCGTTCAGGAGGTGACCGGAAGGATCATCGCCGGTTTCGGGGACGACCTGCCGGTCTCCGCCATGCCGGTCGACGGCACCTTCCCGACTGCCACCTCGCAGTACGAGAAGAGGAACATCGCGGTGGAGATCCCGGTATGGGACGAGAAGCTCTGCATCCAGTGCGCGATCTGCTCCTTCGTCTGCCCTCACGCCGCCATCCGCGTGAAGGCCTACCCCGAGAGCGAGCTGGCAAACGCCCCGGCCACCTTCAAGTCGGCCGACTCCAAGATGCCGGACGTGAAGGAGATGAAGGTCACCTTCCAGGTGGCGCCCGAGGACTGCACCGGTTGCGGCGCCTGCGCCCACAACTGCCCGGCAAAGGACAAGGCGAACCCGGCCCACAAGGCCCTGGACATGACGTTCCAGCCGCCGCTGCGCGCCTCCGAAGCGGCCAACTACGACTTCTTCCTGTCGCTTCCCGACATCGACCCCTCGCTTTTGAAGCTCGACACGTTGCGCGGCAGCCAGCTGGTCAGGCCGATCTTCGAGTACTCGGGGGCCTGCGCCGGTTGCGGCGAGACCCCGTACCTGAAGCTTTTGTCCCAGCTCTTCGGGGACCGCGCCATGATCGCCAACGCGACCGGCTGCACCTCGATCTACGGCGGCAACCTCCCGACGACCCCCTGGGCGCAGCGTGCCGACGGGCGGGGACCTGCCTGGTCCAACTCGCTCTTCGAGGACAACGCGGAGTTCGGCTACGGCATGAGGCTTGCCGTGGACAAGTTCTCCGAGGCGGCGCGCGAATTTCTCACCCTGCTCGCTAACTGCGAAGCGGGGTGCTGCGCCTCTGCGGCCCCGCTCATGCAGGAGATCCTGGACTCGAAGCAGGAGGGACAGGCCGAGATCGAGGCACAGCGCGCGCGCGTGGCGAAGCTGAAGGATCTCCTGGCTGGGTGCAAGGAGGATGCGGCGGTACAACTGCTTCCGCTGGCCGACTACCTGGTGAAGAAATCGGTCTGGTGCATCGGCGGCGACGGCTGGGCCTACGACATCGGCTACGGCGGCCTGGACCACGTCATCGCTTCGGGCAAGAACGTCAACATCCTGGTGCTCGACACCGAGGTCTACTCCAACACCGGCGGGCAGGCCTCCAAGTCCACCCCGATCGGCGCCGTGGCGCAGTTCGCCGCCGGCGGCAAGACCATGGCAAAGAAGGACCTCGGCATGATGGCCATGGCCTACGGCCACGTCTACGTGGCGAACGTATCGCTCGCCAACCCCTCCCAGGTGGTCAAGGCGTTCATCGAGGCCGAAGCGCACGACGGTCCGTCCATCATCATCGCCTATGCCCACTGCATCGCCCACGGCATCAACATGACGACCGGCGTGGACGAGCAGAAGAAGGTGGTTTCCTCCGGTTACTGGCCGCTGTACCGTTACAACCCGGCACTGGCCGCCGAGGGGGAGAACCCGCTGCAGCTGGACAGCAAGGCTCCCACCACGAGCTTCGAGGATTTCGCCAACGGGGAGAACCGTTACAAGGTGCTCAAGAAGATCAACCCCGAGGCGGCTGACCAACTGATGAAAAAGGCAAGCGCCTGGACTGCCGACAGGTTCGAGTACTACCGGAAGCTGGCGGCACTTTCCTACGGAGGCGAAGAGAAGTAAGACGCGGATTGAGTAGAGCTGTATCGGGCACACCTGCCATGTGTGCTCCTTTTGAAAGGCCGGGGGACGCCCCGGCCTTTTCTTTTACCGATTCTTCAACATAAGAGCGCAAAAGAGAAATTGACAATTAGATCAATATGCATATTATCGGGTGGCCTGAAATCGATCAGTACGAGATCCATGGGGGAATACATGCGACATCTCCTGGCAGCGTTGACGCTCCTTGTCTTTTCTGCGTCCCTTGCCTCGGCATCCACCTACCAGTGGCGTGACGATAACGGGGTGACCCATTTTACAGATGACTCGGACCGCATTCCCGCCAAGTATCTGGGACGGGCCAAGGAGCTAGACTCCATACGCGGGGAGAAAAAGCCCGCAACACCCGCCAAGGTGCAAGAGCTGCCCGCTGCCGTGGCGGCTCCGGCGGCTGGGAGCGCTGCGCCCGACGACTCAGCTGTGGCGCGCTCCGAGGAAAAGGAGCGGCTCGAAGCGGAGTTGAAGAGCCTGCAGGCAGGGCTTGCGACAAAGAAGAAGGAACTGGACCGGCTGCATCACAAGTGGTCCGTGGTAAAGGGACGTACCCCGACCGAAAAAGAGGTGGAGGAGTTCGAGAAGAAGCGGGCCGAGGGGAAGGCGACCTTCAAGGACAACCCCTACGTCAACAAGAAGCCGCTTTCCTCTCCCGGTCCCGCCCGGAGCGCCTACTTCAAGAAACTCGAGGAGATCCGCCGGGACGAGGAGAAGGTGCGCCAACTGGAACAGCAACTGCAGGGGTTAAGGTAAATGAACGAGATGGGAGATGGTATGGAATTTATCGCCGAGGCCTTGGCCGCTGTTTCCGTCGAGCGGATCAGGAAGCACATCCAGTCGCTTGAGGGGGTCCGGCATCCCGTGGCGGCACCCGCCGCCCTTGAGAAGGCGCGCCTCTACATCACTGACATCCTGCAATCCCTGGGCTACCCTGTGGAGCAGCAACCCTTCAGCGATAACGGCGGCGAGTTCAGCAATGTGGTCGCCACCAGAAGCGGCACCCGCTGTCCCGATCGGCGGGTACTGGTGGTCGCTCACTTCGATACGGTATCGACGTCACCCGGTGCGGATGACAACGCCAGCGGCATCGCGGTCCTCTTGGAGCTTGCCGCCATTTTCAGCAACCTCTCCTTTGAGAAGACGGTTCAGTTCGTCGCGGTGAACCTGGAGGAGAACAGCGAGGAAGGCGTCTCCGGCACCGGTACCAGGGGAAGCCGTGCGCTGGCCGGCCGGGCAATGGAAGAAGGGTGGGACATCGAGGGGGTGCTGGTCCTGGAATCGGTCGCTTTTGCCAGCGAGTCGGCGCGGCAGACTGTGCCGGCAGGGCTCCCGCTGGAGGTGCCTCAGGTGGGGAATTTCCTGGCGGTGATCGGCAATGAACGGTCCCGCGGACTGGTGCAGGGTTTCGGACGGGCCGTCGAGCGTTATGGGGTATCTCTTCCGGTCGTCCCCATGGTGGTTCCCGGCAACGGCGAGGGGGTCTTTCGGGATACCAGGAGGTCCGATCACGCCCCCTTCTGGGATCGCGGTTTTCATGCCGTCATGCTGACCGACACCACCAACTTCAGGAACCCTCACTATCACCAGCCGAGCGACACACTGGAGACGTTGAACCTTTCTTTTGCCGTCGAGGTTTGCAAGGCGACGGCGGGGATGGTGATGGATCTCGCCTGTCCTCCTTCGGTGACAGCTTATTCATCGCCTCCTCTGCTGCCGTTGCCAGTGGCAGGCGGTTGACGAGTTCGAGGAAACCGGCGAAAAGCTCACTTCTACGCCTCCCCAGCACCCCCTGCAGTTCCTCCCTTCCGGGTCCTTCGTGGACCCGCTCCAGCACCATCTCCCTGAACACGTCGATGTCATGCAGTTTCCCCAGCACCTCCTGGTAGCTCTTCAGCGCGTCGCGCAGCTCGGGGCTTCCCTCTGCCAGAAGCGGCTCTACCGTCTCCAGGCGGTAGCGCAACTTTTTCACTGCGATCCTGAGCGCGTGCTGGGCTGTGCTGTCTGCCTCGTGGATTGCGGCGGGAAGGAGTGCTGCAACGGTATCGGCGCGCTCCCGGAGGGCCTTGCCGGCAAACAGCGAGAACGCCTGGAACGGGTCGGCTTCGGTCTGCTTGAACAGGTTAGGGTCGGCGCGCAGGGCGCGGAGCCGGTTTCGGGCCGGCTGCCGACCGAGTTCCTTGAAGGTCTCGGCGAGCTTTTGCCGCGCCTCCCCCCTCTCGCGTCCGAGTGCCTCCAGAAGTTGCTCGACCTCACCGCGGCACACCGAGCGCTCCTCTGCGCCAAGGGAGGAGAAAAACAAAAAGGCCTCGTCGGTATTGCGCAGCTCGCCCAGCATCCGGGTCACCCGCTTCACCTGCTTTAAAGCTCGCGCGACCTTTTCACGGGGGAGGGTGGGTGAGAAGAGCGTCAGCGCTTCGCGCAGGCGCCGCGACGCCACGCGCAGGTCGTGGATGCTCTCTTCTTCCAGGGTACGGGCAGCTTCGCTCCAGGTGGAGAGGAAACCCTTCCCGGCTCTGGCAAGCAGGGTGAAGGAGGCAAACCAAAGGCGCGTGCGAGCATCGTTATAGTTTTCGGGAACGGGGGATGCCATGAGTTTGCCTTTCTATCATGGCTGCCCGCACGCCTGCGGATGCAGGGTGGGGCAGCCGGTTCGTGGATAGGCAGAATTATAGCATCATATCGATATGTTGATGACGGGTTTTACCGCCCAGCCGGCAGCCGGCAGGGGATAATGGTGGGTGTTGGGTGCCGCGTCCTGGGCTTTTACGGGGTGTTGTTAAGGGAGATGAGGAATTCGGTGACTGCAAGCAGGTTGGCAAGCCTTCTAAAGAGTTTGTTCTTCTCCTGGATATCCCTGGTGCTGTTCAGTTTTGCCATCAATAACCGGTACTGCTCGTTGACGAGGTCAAGCGGTTTCAAGGTCTTCAACTTCGTTCTCCTTTCCTTGGGATTTAAGGTTAGAGAAATATAACTAAGCGCCGGTGAAGTGTCAAGGGATGACGCCACCATGTAACGGCGGCACGTGCGCCGGTGGCGCCGGCGGGGGCGTAGAAAGCGATATCCCCGCGTTGTTGGAGCGATTTAATCGTTGCGCGGCGCCGGGGTAGGTGCTATAAATGTTGGCCTGATTTGCTGCTGACGCCATCGGCGAACGACCAGGGAGTCGCGCCGGCTGAACCTGACGGGCGCTTCCGTTGCCTGGGCCGGGTTCTAATGCCAACCTATCGAGGGTTTAGTCCTACGGCTAGGCCCTCTTTTATTATTTATATCGCTATGGAGGCTCTCAATGAGTGCAGTTCTCGTTACAGGCGGTGCAGGCTATATTGGCAGCCACGTGGTAAGGCAGCTCTCCGAGGCAGGGCATGATGTCGTGGTCTACGACAACCTTTCGACCGGCAGTGCCGATGCGTTGATTCACGGCGAGCGGCTCATCGTAGGGGACCTGGCGGATCAAGCGAAGATAGCCGGGGTGCTGCGCGAGACGGGTTGCAAGTCGGTGCTGCATTTCGCAGCGGCGATCGTAGCACCTGAATCGGTCCACCTTCCGCTCAAATACTACTCCAACAACACGAAGAACACCCTGAACCTCCTGCAGGCCTGCGTCGAGCACGGCGTGGAGCGGTTCATCTTCTCCAGTACCGCCGCCGTGTACGGCATGCCCGAAGCGGGGCGCGCCGCCGAGGAGAGCCCCACGGCGCCGATCAACCCCTACGGCACCTCCAAGCTGATGAGCGAGTGGATGCTGAGGGATGCCGCCTTTGCCCACGGCTTTTCCTACGTGGCGCTACGCTATTTCAACGTGGCTGGCGCCGATCCGCAGGCGAGGATGGGGCAGCGCACCCCGGACGCGACGCACCTGATCAAGGTGGCCTGCCAGGCCGCGCTCGGCATGCGCGACGGCGTTTCCATCTTCGGGACCGACTACGAGACGCCGGACGGCACCGGTATCCGTGACTACATCCACATCGAGGACCTGGCTGCGGCCCACCTCTATGCCCTGAAGTACCTGGAAAAAGGTGGCGCTTCCAGCACCATCAACGTGGGGTACGGGCAGGGGAGCAGCGTGCGCGAGGTGATCAAGGTGGTCAAGGAGGTAAGCGGCGTGGACTTCCCGGTCCTTGAGGCGCCGCGCCGCCCGGGCGATCCGGCGAACCTTGTGGCGGTTGCGGACCGGATCCGCACCGTGCTCGGCTGGACCCCCTCCTACGACGATCTGGGCACCATAGTCGCGGACGCCTGGCGCTGGGAGAAGAAACTGTTTGAGGCCAGGTAGCCGGTAGACGGCTCGGCCGGAAGGAGAATGCATGATCAAGAGTATGACCGGGTATGGCAAAGGGGAGTCCGTCCACGAGGGGGGCAGGTTCATCGTGGAGCTGCGCTGCGTGAACCACCGCTACGGCGAGGCGACGGTGAAGCTCCCGCGCGCCCTGATGCAGTTCGAGAACGAGATCAAGAAGCGGGTGGCCGAGAGGCTCGTCCGTGGCAAGATAGATGTCTTCATCCAGGTGGAGAACGCGATGGCGCTCGGGGTGCCGACCGCTAACCTGCCGCTTGCCCGCGGCTACCTGAAGGCCTTCAACAGCATCAAGGAGGCCTTGGGGCTGGAGGGGGAGGTGAAACTCTCCCTGATTGCCTCCCAGCGCGACGTGGTCACCGTGGCGGCCGAGGCGGAGGCGAGTCTCGAAGAGATGCCGGCAGAGTTGACGGCGGCGCTGGAAGAGGCCCTGCGCCGGGTCGACGAGATGAGG
>Ga0209317_1002873_pt1 | contig 11751 bp, 10 predicted proteins | sample RifGroB2_FD_183994 | JGI IMG/M metagenome (GOLD analysis project Ga0209317, IMG submission 183994) | Soil microbial communities from Rifle, Colorado, USA - Groundwater B2 (SPAdes) (version 2) | ecosystem: Environmental > Terrestrial > Soil > Unclassified | place: Rifle, Colorado | collected...
CCCAGCCGATATCAGGAAAGTAATTTACACGACCAACGCCATTGAGTCGCTCAACATGTCTCTGAGAAAGGTAACCAAAACCCGAGGGTCTTTCCCCAATGACGAGGCGATCTTCAAGCTGCTTTATCTAGCGTTGAATAACATCACGAAGAAATGGACCAGGCCGATCAGGGACTGGAGAGCTGCTATGGGGCGCTTCACCATTCTTTTTGAAGACAGGATGCCCAAACCGTAACCGGGGGCCATTTACACAAAGTACTTTACACGCCCCGGTCCGGTGCAATGTGGTGTTAGGCGTCTTCACGGCTGGCAGCCATTATGCTCGCCACCAACCTTCAGTCTCGGATTTCCGGCACGGGAATCGATTTCGGGCTCTTCACGCCAGCCACATGATTTTCGGCCCATTTCCGCATCGCTCCCAACACCTGCCCCAGATCCGCACCCTTTGACGTCAGGAAATACTCCATCCGCACCGGATTCGACTGGTAAGGCAACCTCTTGACGATGCCCGCTGCTTCAAGCCGCTTGAGCCTGTCGGCCAGGATGTTGGTCGGAATCCCTTCGGGCGACGCGGTGAACTCCCCGAAACGATGCTTGTTAAAGTACAGGTCGCGGATAACGAGAAGTGTCCACTTGTCCCCCAGAATATCGAGAACGCAGGCAATGGGGCAGGAGGACCTGAATTCGGGTGACAATGCTGTCGTATCGGTTTGTTTGTCCATAGTTTCGACAGCATATCTTTTACGCTTGCATTATGCAAGCGACCATGTTTCAATCCTGACACTTGCAAAATGCAAGTGGCTCAGACCAACCGGAGACCTGCCGGGCTTACGGGCCATGCTGTTGAAAAAAACAGTTACGGGGAAGGTTTATGAATGAGGACGTGAAACAGAAAATCAGAGATTTTGCCTTGGATCAGGGCATCGACGATGTTGGATTCGCCGCGGTAGCTGACTACAACAGCCCGCTGACGCCCGCACTGGAAACCATATTCCCGCAAGTCAAGACGCTGATAGTTATGGCCTACCGGGAAGGTTCCCATTGCGAGAGCCAGAACATGAGGGTTGCCATGAATGGTCGCTTGGGCATCATGGAGTTCATAAAGTCATGCGATCACAAAGTGGCGAATTTCCTTGAGCGCAAAATAGGGGTCAAAGCCATGGTGACGCCGACCTCCTATCCTTTGAACATTTCGCCGGAGACCAAATACGGGCTACTTGCGGATATCTCCCAGCGCCACGCCGCTATTGCTGCCGGACTGGGCAACTGGGGGCGCAACAACCTGGTGATCCACCCGAAACTCGGCGCCCAGGTCCTTTTCAGCACGATTCTCAGTGAAATAGATTTGCCGTCCGATCCGGCGGTGACGGAGGAATTGTGCAACAGATGCAACGTCTGCGTGGAAAATTGCGAAGGCGGTGCATTGAACGAAGAGGGGAAAACGGACCAGATGAAATGCCTTGCACACTCGCAGCCGTATGGAACCGGAGCCAATATCCGCTTCTGGACCAGATTCATCGACAGCACGCCGGAGGACCAGAAAAAAATGATGCGGAGCGTGGAATACAGGCGCCTGTACCAGGCGTCATACATCGGCCTTCAGTACCATTGTTTCAAATGCTTCGCCATGTGTCCCGTCGGTAAATGACCAGTTAAGGAAGCGGAGTCTTTTTTCACTCTTTGGGGGACATCAGGGGGCACATAATATTACAAGTTACTCCTCATCCAACAAGGATTCCACGTTTATCACGTGCCTGCACGGCACCTGCAACACAGCTTCACTACTCCTATAACCATAGAATCTTATAATTCTATGTGCGTCCCCCTGGCTTGACCCGGAATTCCCCGCTCCCCCTCCCATAAAGGGAGGGGGAGCGAATAGCCGAGGGACAGCGGAGGGGACGTTGGTAGCTTGTGTACCTTATTTGTTAATATCAAGCAACCTCAGATTAAGGATTCACTGTTAGCCAATAACGTACATAACGTACCAACGTCCCCTCCGATGCTATTTGCCGGCACCACGCGGCAAGTTTCATCCCGCTACGTTGCCAGGCTTCGATTTTAGCGGACCATTCTTTGGTGGGTGTCTCCTGCATTAAGCCTCCTCATTGTTGATATTGCAACAGAGGAGGTCAGTTTAGCGATAGCTGGAGCGGCTGGCAAGATGGGCTCCGGTTGACGGTTACGCTTGGTCGACACATCCCAGCCGAGGAAACAGGGGGTAAATGCCATTACGGTCGCTGGTAACGTTTCATAACATCTGAACAACCGAAACGACAAGGGGGCATGGCGGTGAGGGGGCGCCTATGCGACCATGCGTAAGTTAACTTGCCGTTCGCCCCCAGCTGCCTTGAGTGAGTTTCGCATGTCGCATGGGCGTCCCCCAGCAGGCCCAGCCAAAAAGGCCACGTCCGTTGACGGACATGGCCTTTACGATGCTTTGAGAGCGATTTTTTGCGGTGGCGAAGCAAACATGATGTAAGAATCAACAAACATTACTTACGAATTAATGATGTCACTCTTGTAGGTATAATAAAAATAATACGCAACACTATATAAAAGCAGAGTCAGTACAGGCCAACAGTTGCTGGTGATATTTAGCTTGACTATTACCTCATAATCTTCCTGGTGGACACATTGGTTACGTATGTTGTATATGCGATCGCCCAATAGCTTCATTGATTTGGGATCAATAGGCGTGCTTACACCTGTTAGTGCTTTGGCAACACGTAAATTTATATGGCTAATTTCAGTGTGAGGCAATAATGCGAATAGGGCCATTATCGAGTCTCGTTCTTTTTCATGCCATAATACTGTTTTGTTGCAAATTGCTGCGAGCTTAAAGGCATTGTGAGGAGATTGGCATTCTCTTTTCAGTTCAAGCATCCATGGCAAGTAATAAATTGCTTCTAAGCATCTATAAATTTCCAAAAAAGAATGCTTCCAGTGTGATGAGGTTAGAGATAAATACAGATTCTCAGGGTTAAGATGATCTACATCTAATAGTTTTTTAGCAACGTCTACAATATCAGAGGATATCGCTGAAGATCTAAATCCGGCATAACAAGCAGCAAATTTTGCAACAACATACCAATCAGACTTGTCATTATAAATAGAATCAGCTGGTATCTTGAATACTACAACTTCTTTGTATAATTGTATTAACTCATCAAATGTATGACCTGTATATTCTTTTTCGACCTCTCTAACACCTAGACCTAGCGCCTCGTTCAATCCATTCTCATCAATTCCTGTTTTAATTGTAAATATATGACTCAATAAATAACAAAAAGACATAAAAAAACCAATTTCAAATGGTACTATTTCTAGTTCGTCCGCGATCAGAGCCTCAATCATAAATTTTTTATCAATGTCAGGTATGTTATCTACAGATACACATAAATATACATCCCCATTGCTTTTGAACCTTACAATAAAATTGCTATTATGAATTTCTATAGGTCCTGACTCAGATATAACAAAAGATTTAATTAATTTATTCTGTTCCCTGATGACTTCTTTAGACAGGTCGCATGTTCTGAGTAAGCTTGATGAGCTTCCAAGCATAGCCTTATCTATTATTGGCTTAAAAATTGATTCAACATATAATTCGTACTTAATACTAGACATTAACGCGCCATCCAACATGGGGAAAGATCCTGCAGACGATCAGCATGTTTAAAGAAAGCCAAGAATGCTTTTTTATAAAAATCACGTTCAAAACGTCCTACTTGTCCACTCTTAGTACCTAGCTTTTCTTCTAAAAGTTCAATTTGCAGGAAAGATGACAGTTCTTCATTGTTATAATGGTCAATCTTTATCATTAATTCAGTAAGCTTCCCCTTTAACTCTGCAAAATTAACATCTACTTTCTCCCAACTAATTGGGAAACCCGGTTCATCAAACAAGTATATTGACATAGCGGTACAAAAACCGACCATTGAAGGAAAACTTGCACATATATCCTTTCCAGAGGTTACGCGCTTAAGTCTTTGTTTAAGGTCATCATCAGGTTGGAAGCGTGAAAAACTTTCGTTTACAGAAACCAGTATCTTCAAAGTTTCTATAAAATAATCAAGGAAGACTGGGTGTGATGTAGATTCAATCATATCTAATCTAGCAAAATCTTCAGCTATCTTGTCTTTCAAATCTAATTCAGACTTTCTTGATGAAAACAGCAAAAGTAATTCTATAATTTTTTCACTCTGATATTGTCCAGTATCAACACTCCGCCGTGGGACCTCCCCCTTGGTGAATATATCAACCTTGCCAGCTAATTCTGTTTTGATTTTGTGAGCAAATGGACTGTATATAGTGTCAAGTTGTCGCCCAATTTCCCACGGAACTTGGCCAGTATTCAGTACTAACATCCTATAAATAAGACTATTTATATTGTCAGACACCCAAAATTCAACCCTTATCTCTTTTACACCAAGTTCTTCTCTGGATTCCAGCGCTTCCAATATGGCAGTAGTACGCTGCATACCGTCAATCACTGAAACTCTATCAATAAAGTCTTGACCAACTATGTCCAACAGCTCCATTATGAATATCTAAGACCATCCGTTTTCGGATTGTCATTGCTGTTTTTGTCTTTAAAGGCGCACGCTGGTTAGGTAAACCGCCTTTATTTTCATACACTCTACTGACAAGCTCTATATATCTTTTTATAGGCATAGCAGTCATTATCGAGGTGCAAATAATTCTATCGTCATGCAATTTATGAAACATAGAAATCCCCTTATTTTTCAAAGCAATCACGCTTTATGACGAGATCAATACTAATCTAATGACCATTTAGGTAGCAAATTTTGTGCGTTTCAAGCAAAGGTCACAGCCTACATAGTTTATTTTTGAAACCAACAATGTTTACACTTTCTTCAACAAGGTTGTAAGGGTGCTTGCCGAACTTGATAGATATAACCGCGGTGAACTCCTGTATGCCATACGAGAGTAGTCGATGACAGTCATTTAAAAGGAGACCCTCAAGACCATATGAAGCTTTATTACAAAGTGTATTGCAATTCGGTTACGTTTTAGCATCGTGACCCAAAACTCATAACTCAGACCCTCAAGGTATTGGCGACCAAGTTCTTTACCTCGAAACCTACTTTGGATGTTAGGCTTACACAGGAAGAGGATTAGCTACGACAGGCATTTAGGAAGGTTTGGAGCCATGAGCCAATACCTGGTTATTTTTTTCGGTGTAACGTCATTGTTTTTGGCAAGTATATACCAATTGTTCTGTTTGCTATTCCATACTCTATTGTCTACTTCTCACTGGCCAAATATACGAATTTGTTGTTTTTGAGAACCCGGACGAGTTTCCACCATGGATGTCAACTCTCCATGCATTGGTCGTGTTATAAGCATAAGTACTTGAAGTCCAATAATAGGTTTGTACATTTTTGAATTTATTAACTGAGTGCTGCATGTCATGCAAACTAATTAGTTCATTTAGGTTGGGTAATCGCCAGTCATTATGGTTCAAATAGTTATTAGCATTCAAACAACTCACGAAGGTTAAAGCATCCTGCCACGATCTACCAACCGATGGCACACAGACACTTGGTCCTGGGCCATTGGCATCAATTGTCCATATCAAACCAGTTAAGCCGTCAGCAGAAGTACCGTCTCCAAGATCAGAGAAGCGAGGAGATGGTGGTGCCATACCCTTCTGGATCTCTCCATCCTGCCCTGTGCCAGCACAAGATATTATGGTCCCGTTATAATCTGAACACGTTGTTTGACCGGTTTTTGCAACTATTGAATGCGCTGTCGTAATAGACCAATCCCCCCCACGAACGGGCCATATGCCGCTGAAATTCACCTTAGAGTAACCATTGTTATACAAGTTCCCCAAATCTAACCCCACTGCGAGAGCACTTGAACTGTTTGAAGTGGAAGACCAGTAGTAATTATACATATACTGAACACTTGGTGGAATATTGATGAAAGGGTGTCCTGGCGTAAGGGCTGGAAAAAAGACTTCAAGATTAATCAGGCTTTTCAATTCATTGAAATTGGGCAGTCTCCAATCACTATACCCCATATAATTACTACTGTTAAGTGATTTAACGTAGTCTAAAGCTGCCTGCCAGGATCTTTTACCACCAGCGCCAGCATCCTTTGCCCATACCAATGTGGTAAGATTATCCGTTACTGTGCCGTCTGTATTGTCAGTGAATCGTGGGTTCAACCAAGCAAGCCCTTTCTTTAATGCTCCATCGTCACCTGGGGCGTAGCTAATGGTCTGCCCAGTTGCAGGAACTGAAATTGTCCATACCATAGGGGCTGCGACTGTCAAAATGAAAGTCGATGTAGCATTTGGCAACACACCGTTACTAGCGATAATCGTAATGGGATAACTACCGACCGTACCAGTGGCGGGGGTTCCACTTAAAACACCAGTTGAAGCATTAAAGGTTATACCTGACGGCAATGTTCCTGATAGGCTTAATGTCGGACTTGGATTTCCAGTTGCTGTTACAGTAAAGGTGCTAGTGGTACCTATAGTAAAGGCAGTGTTGTCAATACTAGTAATGGCGGGTTTAACAAGAACACTAGGGAGAGAGTTAGCGCAAATAAATTTAGTTTGAGTGATTTCATTTCCATCTAAAATACTATCCATGCTCAGGTCCAGACCAACTTGAACCATTAACCCTCCATTTGAACAGTTAGCGCCAGAACCTTCATCAGTAATCAAGACAAGGGAATTAAACCCATTTGCACCAGCTGCACCAGTATCACCTTTTGCTCCCTGTGGGCCTACTGGGCCTTCAACCGTAGCCTTATATTGAATACTGCCATCTGGAAACACGAGACCACTTCCAGGACCTTTTATTCTTACATCGCCATTCGGTATAACAATGGCATCAGGGTTAGCATACGCAAACGAACTACAAGTCACAATTATTATCCCAACCTGCATGATAAATTGTTTAAACATTATATAGCCTCCTTGGTGGCAAAGGCCCACACCTCTCAAACCCTTAATAGACGGGGGTCGTTGGTAAGTTGTGTAAGTTGTCACCGCACCAACCGCTCTTTTCTCGCATCAATTGTAAGGGTGCGGCTGGTCATCTTACCCGATCAACCGGGTCGTGCCGGTTCTTTCATCCGCACGGTAGAACTCACTGCGGGCTTTGCTGATGCAACTGCGAGCCTCTGAAACAGTAAGAGGTCACGTTGCAACTTAAACTATTATTAAAAGTACTAAGGTTTTTCATCGGTAGCCATGATCGAGGCTGAGAACTTTATTTGCACGATTGCCGTCAAAACAGACGCCTTGCATGAACTCATTTGGACCGAAGTTGTAAAGCCAGATCTCGCGGCAAACCCTGCTACCGGTAAACTGACGACTAACAGGCTGTGCGCACTTCTCTAACACCTCTTGCTTTAAATCACCTTTCGCCGCCAGACCATTATTGCACCGGCATGATTCAAATACGTTCATTCCGGTATGAGCCTTTGCCGCCGCGTTCATAGCAACCAGAGTGAGATTTACCGGTGGAGCGGCCTGTAAAGGTGCAATCCTCGCCTGAGACACTTGTTGAGGCGCCAAAGGGTAGACCTGCGGAACCCTTTGTTGAACAATTCTCTGCTGAACTTGCGGTGCTGCTTTAATAGATGCTGATTCAGTCTCTGCTTCGTATCTGGCGGGGACGATTATCACATCATCTCCGTTTTTTATCAGTAGCCTTACTCCTCCTATGACTGGAGCGTGGAGGCCGGTGCCGTCCGCACGCGGAGGCCAACATATCACGCACTGTTAACAGCTCACAACGAAAATATAATTTAAAATCAGAACTAACAAGAAAGGCAGCGTGCACATGAAACTCGCAGTTATTTTGAAGAGGATATGTTGGGGGTGGTTCTCTATTCGGAGATTTCACCACAGCAAAATGAAGGGAAAGCATGAACCTGAAGAACAGCGGCAGTTGGCATTGCATGCCATTTCGTTGTTCTTTGAAAGCCAGGAATCTGCTACTGCCGGTCTCCCTGGGATAATACAGAGCCAGCCGGTTCGCCGGAATGAACGCGACAGGACACAAAACGGAGGCCATACCGGTTTAGGCTCCCCAATCAGCGAGCAGCATGCGGGTTTCGCGATATAATGACGCCGGGTACCAGGTGAAGTCAAATTCACCAGAGTAGGACTTGTTATTGACAAACCTGGCGGGGGAAATAAAGGTTCGCCATTATTCCCACAGGACTCTCAAAACCTATGCAAACTGGTCCCGGCAGTTCCAACGGGTCCTGACAACAAGCGGCCACGAGCTCTGGAAACCGCTGACCTAAGGACTATCTCACCTATTTGGCAGTTACCTGCCATGTCGCGGCCTCAACAGGGAATCAGGCTTTCAACTCACTGCTGTTTCTATACCGACATGTTTTGAAGGCAATCTTCGGGAAGCCCCCCGAGCCTAAGGATTCCAAAGTAGGGCCCGGTATGTTACCCGGGGACCCTACATCATGTTTTTTCAACCGATGATGGAAGAGCCTGACTGGAGGTCATTTTTGCCATGATGAAAAACGGAAATTCACTCACCGTCCTTCAACTGAACGACAGCCATGCCTATTTTGATCTACACCAGGAGGTGTTCTGGCTGGGTGGTCGGGCAGTCTATCGTCCTGCGGGAGGGTATGCCCGCATTGCTACCCTCGTAAAGCAAATCCGGGCCGCGAACGAGGAGCGTGTACTCTTTTGCGATTGCGGCGATACGCTCCAGGGTACCTATCCCGCCCAGATTACGCAGGGACAGGCAATGGTCCCTCTTTTGAATTCATTGGGGCTCGACGCGATGACGGCCCATTGGGAATTTGCTTACGGACCCGCGGCTTTCAAGCAGCGCGCAGCAGAGCTCAGCTATCCGATGCTTGCGATCAATGTTTACGATCAGGCAGCCAGAGAGCGACTCTTTCCACCATACAACGTCAAGGAGATCGGCGGGCTAAGAATTGGTCTCGTGGGCATCGCCTCCAATATTGTGGGCAAGACCATGCCACCTTCCTTCAGCGAAGGATTGGAATTCACCCTTGGGCGAGAAGAGCTTCCGCCGATCATCGACGTTTTGCGCACCCGGGAGAAGGTGGACCTGATCGTTCTCATCTCCCATCTCGGGTTTTCCCAGGATATGAAGCTGCTATCAGAGGTGGAGGGAATCGATGTCTGCCTGAGCGGCCACACCCATAACCGGCTTTATAAACCGGTGCTCCAGGGGGAAACGTTGATCATACAGTCAGGCTGCCACGGTTCTTTCCTGGGGCGCCTGGATTTAGAAGTTGAGAGGGGCCGTGTCGTTGACTACCGGCACCAACTGATTGAGGTAGACCACAATATCACCCCCGACCCTGAAGTTGATGACCTGGTCCGCCAGGCGATCGCACCTTATCAAGATGAACTGTCAACAGTTGTGGGCAAAACGGCGACGGCGCTCAACCGAGCCACCACGCTGGAAACGACGATGGACAATTTCCTGTTGCAGGCGTTGCTGGAAAGCACGGGCGCGCAATTGGCATTCTCCAATGGATGGCGTTTTGGCGCACCGATAATTCCCGGGGAGGTCACGCTGAATGACCTCTATAACATGATCCCGATGAACCCGCCGATCTCAACGGTGGAGCTGACAGGCGAGGAAATTGTCGCGATGCTGGAGGAAAATCTGGAGCGAACGTTTGCACGCGATCCGTACGACCAGATGGGGGGCTACGTCAAGCGCGGTCTCGGTTTCAACGCCTACATCAAAATCGAGAATCCTCCCGGACAGCGCGTCCAGCAGGTGTTTGTAGGTGATGAACCGCTGCAACCGGGGCTCTATTACCCGACGGCTTTTGTCACCGAACAAGGCGTTGCGCACAAGTACGGTCGCAATCGCCAACATCACACTGAGCGAATCATAGAGGCATTAAAAACATACCTGGATAGGCACCGCCCGCTGCAAGCAGAACTTCGGGGAACCTTTGTCGCGGTATAATAAGGCCGTCGCGCGATCACACACTCGCCCGGGCGGGTGGATGGGTGGATGGGGTGGTGGAGGGATGTGGCTTGGGACGGTGACCGGCGTACTGGTGGGACTGCTGGTCGTCCTGATTAACACTGTGTCCAATAATCATCATAGGTTATCGGACAAAACAAGCAGCCTGTCACAAGAGGTCTGCGTAGGAGGCTTTAACCAACCGAAAAAGGAGGATCAGGTATGCGAAAGAAACTAGGAGCAGTTGTTTTTTTGGTAACGGGGCTGAGCGCGCTGTTTTTTTCCGATATGGCCAGAGCGGAGAGACAAAAAAAAGCGACCAAAAGCCAGTCAGTAAAGGCATCGCGCACAATCAAAGCGGTGCCCGGCACCCCGGAGGGTGTGCTGCTGATGCAGGCGCAGGCGCTTTTCGGCAAACTTCCCGCGACCATGCCGGGTAGTGAGCAGGATACTCCCGCCATGATTGCACTGGGGAAGAAGCTCTATTTTGAGACCGCCATTTCGATCAACAAAACCCAATCGTGCAACTCATGCCATCCAATTGATAACAAAGGCGCAGGGGCGGACCACCTAAGGACAGGCAAAGGTGCGGAAGGAAAATCTGGCGACCGCAACGATCCACCGACCCTTAATGCCGGTTACCAGATTGCGCAGTTCTGGGACGGCCGCGCGGCCACCCTGGAACAACAGGCTCAGGGTCCCCCGCTCAACCCTATTGAAATGGGCATGCCCGATGCCAAAGCGCTGGTCGAACGGCTGAAAGGTATAAAACAGTATCCCGTTGATTTCAAGAAGGCCTTTCCCGGCGAGAAAGACCCCGTGACTTTCGACAACTTTGCCAGGGCGGTTGCCGCCTTTGAACGAACGCTGATCAGCCGTGGCCGCTTCGACCTTTTCATGGACGGGGACAGACAGGCTCTCACCGGGCAGGAAATGGATGGGATGCGCAGCTTCATCAATGCCGGCTGCGTGCAGTGCCACAGCGGCCCCAACCTGGGAGGGATGACTTTCCAGAAAATGGGCGTGTTCCATGAGTACTCCGACAAGGATCCCGGGCGCTTCAAGGTTACCAACCTGGAAAGTGATAGATATGTTTTCAAGGTTCCCATGCTGCGCAATGTCGCCCTTTCCGCCCCCTATTTCCATGACGGCGAGGCGGGCAATCTGGCGGAGGCGGTGGACCAGATGGGGTACTTGCAGCTGAACAGGGAGCTGAAGGACGAAGAAATCAACAATATTCTCAGATTTTTGACCACACTGGCCGATACCAGGCTCACCACAGCGGCGCCAATAAAGGCGAAAACGACTTCTTCCGCCTGGGTGCCGCCGCTGACGAAGGATATTCCCAAGGGAGAGCAAGGCGATCTCATCCGTTACGGCGCACTGCTTTTGACCGATACCTATGCGCAGTTAGGCTCTGGTGCGAAGGACGAGAAAATGCGTTTTTCCGGAAACACCCTGAACTGCACGAGCTGCCACATGGATAACGGCACCAAGCAGTTCGGACTCCCCTGGATGGGGGTTAGCCAGGCATATCCCCAATACCGGGGCCGTGAAGACCAGGTGCAGGGGCTTGAGAAGCGGATTAACGGTTGTTTCGAGCGCAGCCTGAACGGCAGGGAGATGGCTGCCGACAGCAGGGAGATGAAGGCAATGGTCGCCTACGTGAACTGGTTGTCGAAAGACATGCCCAAGAATGTTTCCGGCCTGGGAACACCCGCATACGAAGGGCCGAACCGCAAGGCCGATGTGAAAAAAGGTGGCCAGGTGTACA
>Ga0209317_1002874_pt1 | contig 11749 bp, 13 predicted proteins | sample RifGroB2_FD_183994 | JGI IMG/M metagenome (GOLD analysis project Ga0209317, IMG submission 183994) | Soil microbial communities from Rifle, Colorado, USA - Groundwater B2 (SPAdes) (version 2) | ecosystem: Environmental > Terrestrial > Soil > Unclassified | place: Rifle, Colorado | collected...
TTCTTGCCCTACCAAGCTATAAATTATCTTTTTGCCGCGGATGTCAAATTCAAATGTCCGCGCCCCTTCATCAATCGAAATCTCTTCAGGTGTAACCTTGTGTGGATAATTAATAAGGTTCCAGCCGCCGGCGTCGAGGAAGATCTGTTTTTCCGCCATCTCCAATTCGCCCTGGATCCAGACTCCGAGGGCAGGGAGTACCAAAGTCTCCCCCTTTTCTGAAGGGGACAGAGGGCGTTGTAGGCGTTGGTGAAAGGCCAAGGACTTCCGCAGGTCCTCTTGTGCTTTCTTCGGTGCCGCCGCGACGATCTTCTCCTGGATATCTTCTGGGATCGGCCCGGTAACCACAAGCTTCAAGGTACCGTCTGGGGCATGTGCGATCTCGACACCTGCTGGGGCTTCCGCCTCGATCCAGTCCAGCTTAAAATCAGCACATTCCACTACCAGAGGTTCAACCTTTCTCGGCACCCACTGTGCTTCCTCTTCGTCAAAAAGAGGGTTTTGAGATGGCTGAACAAATGCCGTTGCCTCTTCCTCCTCGAAGCCCATGGACACTAAGCGATCATGCAATGCTACGGCCGCAGATGCGAAACTGGGCGAAGAGACGAAAGCATAGGCTTTATTTAGGTCCTCATTCTCCCGGCGAATCGCATAAGGCATCCGCAACACCCGGCCAAGAAGTTGCTCTACGTCTTTACCTGAGTGAATATTTGCCACTGAGCAAAATACGTAGGCGAAAGAACAATCCCAACCTTCTTTTAACGCCTCAACGGTGATGATGTATTCAACCTTGCAGGTTTTATCGAACAAATCTACCCCATCAAGCTCGCGCTGGGTACCAGTTGCAAGAGCAATCCGTTCCCGGGGGATCAACTCGTTTTCCATCAAGTGGTTCAGGATTACATCTACAGTCACTTCCCGATCTTTGTTTTCCGCCTGAAGAAGGACAATTGGGCGGATAAAGGCTTGGTCCCCTTGGGCAAGTTCCTCGAGCTTCTGCCGGGTGAGTACCGAGTCACGCACAGCCTGCTGCCAGTTCTGATGCTCCTTCAGAACGATGGGCAACTTGATCATCTCTTCGGTCTTGAGTTCGCTGGCTGAAACACGGTAAACCACGTTGCTGCCACTGACCCGCGAGGTGTCCGGGGTGGCAGTAAATTCCACAATACATGCTGGCCGGATGCGCTGAAGAACCTCGAACGTCAAGGCAGTCCTGGCGTTATGCGCCTCGTCCATCAAAACGAGAGGGTTGTGCAGGTGTAGCAGGTTTGCGAAGGAGTATTTGAGCTTGCCTTTATCCGGCCCCTCCTCGATCCGCTCCAGACCTGGGGCGTGCTGTGAGACTTTCGCAAAGTGAGGTTCGAAATTCTCGTTATGCGCGTAGATTCTTCTACCGTCCGTCTGGTCTACTCTTAATGTCGCTAAGGTACCGACAATCACGCACACCTTTTCTGTCAGGTCTTGCGGTCGGATCATCTCGATATCGCTGATATCAAATACCGCTACCCGGCCATCAAAGGCGTTATCAATTGCTTCACGGTAAGGGTGCGCCGGCATGTTCAGCGCTTCCAGAGTTTGATTCCGGATGGTGTTGGTAGGTACCAACCAGAGGACTACAGGAAAATCTTGTTCCAGGTAGCTTGTCGCAGCTGTTCCAATCGTATGCGCCGCCAATAGGGTCTTGCCACCACCTGTCGGGATTCGGAAGCAGACGTAGGGGACCTCCTCCAATCCCTTCATGGCAAGGTACGATCTAGCCGGGGTCTCGGTCCTCCGCATGATTTCGTCATAAGCTACTTTTGGATCCCCAATAAGCCGAGCTTCTTCAAGGTAACTGTTGAGGGTTTTCAGCGCCGTTTTTTGGTAGGTTTTAAGTATGAGCATGGTTACCTGGCCTTGATATCATAGGGGATTTGGCGGAACGTGATTCCCTTTCTTCGCAACAAATCCTCACTGAGTTTGGCTTCTTCGCCGTATATCACCCTGGGTCCATCGTGAGTTGGAAGATCATTTAGCACGGATTTAGTCAGCACATTGCCCCCTTCAGGGCGCTTATCGCCTAAAATACCGTTAAAAAGGAGGTAGTAGGCTGTACCATTGTGCATCCCAAGTAAGGCTGATTTTTCTTCCGGCTTCGGCCACGGTGTCCGGGCTTCACAGAACCAGATGTGAGCGGCTAGTACATCAAAAGTTATTTCTTTGTTGATGCAACCGTATTCGTCAAAGATGGCTTCGCCCAACTTGAAGAAACGGAACCCCCCACCGCCCTGCCAATTTACATCTTTCGAGATTCCGCCTTGTTCGCCAGCAATCACTTTCTGAAGTCGAGGGACACAGTGAGTAACGGCATGGTCTCCCATCTCAACGCCTATATACCGGCGTCCGGTCTTATGCGCCACGGCCGTGGTGGTACCGCTGCCAAGGAAGGAATCGAGAACCAAGTCGCCGGGTTTCGTAGAAATATGGATAATTCTCTGCATCAAAGCTTCCGGCTTTGGAGTACCGAACGGTTCATCATCAGGAAATAATGCGAGGATCTCTTTTTTTGAAGCCTCTGTGTCGCCGACTTCAGAAGAAAGCCACAAGGTCATCGGTACGAGCCCCTTAACCTGTTCGGGGAATTGCTTGATTCTGGGCCTGCCTTCACCACCGTTCGGGAAATACACACGATTTTCAGCGAGGTATTTCAAAAATTCCGGCTCTGTAGCACCCCAACATCTTCCCTTGGGCGGAGAAAGGATGGTTCCAGATGGAGTTTGAATGCCGTACATCTGGTTGGGTCTATATCCTTGCGCGGAAAACGGGATGGAGCGCCAGGCTCCTCTCGGATCATTATCAGGGTTAGAATAACCCTTTTCCGTAGCGGCCAGTGTGTTTCTGTGTTCTTTCCAGTTGATAGCACCGCACTTCGTGTAAAGAAGGATATGATCGTGCGAGGTGCCTATCGCGGCGCGGTTTTCTCGCGAGGTACGTTTTTGCCAAATCACGTTCGCAACAAAGTTACGGCGCCCAAAAATCTCATCCATGATCACCTTGAGGTAGTGCCCCTCATTGTCGTCGATAGAAACCCATATACTGCCGTCCTCGGATAAAAGTTCATGCAGCAGCTCTAAGCGCGGATAAATCATTGCAAGCCAACGACTATGTTCCAGATTGTCATCGTAATGCTCAAATGCAGAGCCTGTATTGTAGGGAGGGTCAATGTAGATGCATTTAACCTGGCCGGCGTAGTAGGGGAGCAGTGCTTTGAGGGCATCGAGGTTATCGCCCTGGATGATTAGATTGTCTTCTACGGGGTCGCCAGCGGAAAGTCCAGGCATCTCTTTCAGTAGGCGATATGGGGCGCTTTGCGACAGTTTTAGGTCATTTTCTCTTGTCAGCCAGGTCAAGATTGGCATTAGTGCTCCTCTGTTGCTCTCCTTGGAATCGTGAGGAAATTAACACGGAAGTCTCACACAATCAATTTAAACCGTTTTGACAACCCACAGGAACATCCCCGGTCACCAAATACCCTCACTGCCAACTCCCGACCCACTCGCAAACACGTCACTATCATATGACCATTGGCTCACAAGGCCCTCTTGCCCATCATACCAGCTTGCCCAACCTGGCGGATTTGCTGGTGCTTCTCCTTCAACAGCATAAGTTCGGCCCTCCGGGCCGGACCCTTCACTCTTTCTCTCTGTTCCCCCTCGACCGCCAGCAGCACAGCCCGCCACCTGGCCACCGCCGGGCCGCACCCTCGATCTCCCTCTTTTCCCCTCTTGCACCAGCTCGGGCCGGCGGTGCCGGAACCGGCCGCAGGCCCCCCTCCCCTCTTTTGCCCGCTTTTACAGGCTCTCCATGCGCGGGGTAGGCGGAGCTGGCGGCCGCTCATGGGGATCCGCCCCAAAGGGGCGGTGCGGCCGCTGGCCGCATCATGCAATGCGCCGAGTTGGCGGCGCTGCCGACCAGAAGACGACGAAAGCTGAAAACAGAAAGGCGGGCTTTTGAAGGTTCGGCCTGACGGCCGGGGGCGGCGCTAGGGCGCCTTGTGAGTCAATGGTCATATAATATGTGCGGCCTTTACTGCGCACTCGTCTATACCGGTGGAACAACAACAACATCATCAACAACAACAACAACAACAACAACAATTCTTTGCACTAAAAGATTTTTTGCGCTATTATTCAAACTATCCTTTGCCTTAAGGAAACTAAATGATCACCAGCAACCCTAAACTGGCCGCCCTGGGGGCGAGGCTCCGGCAGGAACGCCTCAAAAGAAACGAACCGCAGGCTGTCTTTGCCGCGCGGATTGGGATCAGCGTCCCCACCCTCCACAAGATGGAGTCCGGAGACCCGGGGGTACAGGTAGGCCATTGGGTCACTGCACTGGACATTCTGGATCGAACACAGGAACTCGACGGGCTTCTGGTCGAGAAGGACCTCTTTGCCCTCTACGAAACGAGCTCTCCCACGAGCCGTAAAAGAGCATCACGGAAGAACAAAGCATGATCTACAAGATAAGGGTTTGGGATAATTCAAAGGTACCGACCCGGATGGCCGGGGAGCTCGTCTGCGAAGTCGACCCACGCGGCAAGTTGAGAAGCGCGTTCCGGTACGACCGTGAATTCCTCAAGACCGGGTACTCTCTGGATCCGGTCAACCTCCCCCTCATGGAAACCCCGATGGAAGCCCCCAGCGGGTTCTTTAGAGTGTTCGAGGATAGCCTACCCGATGATTGGGGGCGGCGACTCCTCGTCAGGAAGCACAACATCCCACGCCACGAGCAAAATCTGCCGAACCTCCTGCTGGCCCTCGGCAATGCGGGGCTGGGGGCGTTGGCCTTCACGGCCAAGGACGCGCCCAACACCCCATTAATCGAACCCTCCATCATGCACCTGGGCGAGCTGGTTGAAGCAGCGGAAAAGTTCGAGCGCGGGGAAGCACTCGACATCGAGCTCACCCGGCTGTTCACTGCGGGCAGTTCTGCAGGCGGTGCTAGACCGAAGGCGTTAATTCACGACCCGGAGAGAGATCTTCATTACCTGGCGAAGTTCCCCAGCTCGAAGGATGACGTCGACGTGGTGAGGATTGAGGCTGCAACCATGGAGCTGGGGGCACAGGCCGGGCTCCTATGCCCCCATTCCTATGTGGTCGAATGCGGCGGGAAGCCCGTGCTACTTGTGGAGCGATTCGATCTTCTGCCGGACGGCAAGCGGCACATGATCAGTCTGCAGACGCTGTTGCAAGCCGAAGGGTATTACCAGCTCCGCTACTTCGACATGCTGGGTGTAATCCGGAAATACAGCAGCGACCCGCAGAATGATTCCGAGTTGCTTTACCGGCAGATGGTATTCAATGGTCTCATAGGCAACACTGACGACCACCTTAAAAATTTCTGGATGGTTTACGAGCAGAGCACCGGCTGGAGGCTGTCGCCAGCCTTCGATCTCCTCCCGGACGTTGCCCGCCGCGTCGAACACATCCTTTTCTTCGACATGGGCGCCTACTACCCTGGACGTGACAAAATTCTCGCAATAGGGCGGTCATGGGGGGTCTCACACCATCAGACGGTGTTCGATGAGGTTGCCACCGCAGTTGCGGTCTGGAAGGAAACCTTTTGTCATCATGGGGTGACCGAAAAGGATGCTCTGCGCTTCAAAGAAATAGACACCAGATTGGTGCTATAGGAGACTACATGGAAACGGTCAGCGCATACAGCGCCGAGGTCCTGAGACTGCTCGGGCAGCTTACCCGGCTCAGGATCGTTGAAGCGTTGAGAGAAAAAGAACTCTACGTTTCTGAGATCTTTACCATTCTCGATGAGGAGCAGTCGAACATCTCGAAGCACCTCTCGCAGATGGTCAAAAACGGCATCCTGGGGAGCAGGAAGGACCAGGCTTCCCCTAAGTGCTACTACCGGGTCAAGCTGGCTGGTGTCTTCGACATTATCGACCTCGCCAAACGCCTTGTAGCAGCCGAACGTAACGGGGTTCAGGGGGTAGCCGCCCTCCCCTACGTCGCGGACGTTCTGAAGGAGATCGGCCAGCCGTCTCGGATGTCGATCATCGCCTCTCTTCGAGACGGGGAACGTGCGATATCCGACATCGTGCAGGCGGTCGAGCTGGAACGGTCAAATACCTCCCGGCACCTCTCCGGGATGGCGGCGGCGCGGATAGTCGCTCGCCGGCTGGACGGGATGCAGGCCCAGTACCGGCTCACAGACCCCCGTACTTTGGAAATCGTGGACATGACTAGGAAGGTCGTGGAACGCGATGTGAGGAACCGGCAGGAGGCACTTTTCCGCGGTGTTCAAAGAACGGAGGCAGCATAAGCAACGTAATGGACGTTGACAGAGCCTGGTTGTCATATTAATCTTCCCAAATCAATCTTCTAAAGGAGCAAACATGGCTACTCTTGTCGAGCTTGCGTCTCAGATCGTTACAGCACAGGCAACAACCTCCCCGATGTCTACCGAGGACGTTTTGAGCGCCCTCTCAAGCATCCATGCACGGCTGAAGCAGCTCGAAAATGGCACAGCTCCCGCGGCCGAGGCGGCCGAGGAAGTACAGCAGCCAGCCCCTTCTCTTACCATTAAGGATGCCTTCAAAAAGAACGAAGTGGTCTGTATGGAGTGCGGTAAGGGTGGGTTCAAAACCTTAGCTCGGCACATAGGGGTCAGCCACGGCATGAAGCCTGGGGAATACCGCAAGAAGTTCGGAATTCCAGCTAAACAATCCTTGGCAGCAAAGAGCTATTCCGACTCCCGGCGGCAGATGGCGGTCACTGCGGGGCTCGCACAAAACCTCGAGAAGGCTCGGGCGGTTCGCAGGGGCAATCTGGAGAAGAAAGCAGCTGCAGTCGTTCCAAAAGCAGCTGCAGCCGCTCCGAAAGCATCGGGCAAGGCCCAGGGTAAGGCTAAATCAATAAAAAGCCCCAAAACGGCAAAGGGCCCCAGGTCCGCGCAGAACGCTTAAGCTGGATTTTCACTGGGTGTACCCCAAGGGCCGCACTGGATCAGACCAGAGCGGCCTTTCTTTTTGCCAACATCGCTTGCAGATAGCGACGTTGATATGCTACATCTGATGTCAAATCACCAACAAGGAGGATCCGTGACGAAAATTGAGATAGCACAGGCCATCCAGCGGTTGCAGGGGGTGACCAAGACTGAGGCAATGGAACTCACGGAAGCCGTTCTCGAGTTGATCAAAGACGCGGTGGCAAGCGGTGAGGAAGTGAAGATCGCCGGGTTCGGAAAATTCGAGGTAAAAGAGAAGAACCCGCGCAGAGGCCGCAACCCACAGACGGGCGAGGAAATGGTCCTCAATGGCCGGAGGGTCCTAATCTTCAAGCCAAGCGCCATCCTCAAGAGCCGGATCAACAACGCCACATAGAAAAAAAGCCGCTCCAGGACCATCGCCCGGGCGGCTTTTTTTGTCTTCTATTTGAAGCATGATTTATGCGGCTGTTTTCTCCTGTGCCACAATCAGTAACTGTGCGGCAAACTCCTCGAGGGTGAGGACATCCTTCGCTTCGGCCGCGGCCACGAAGGCAACAAGCTTCGCAGGGATGGAAATCTCCCCTTTTACCACCCGTAGGCGCCCTACCTGGAACTTCCGGTAGACGGAGACCATGCCCCCCTCGTCTTCTACTTTGAACGTGTTAAACCTATCCACAGTACCCTCCCTTTTAGCGTCCTGCCTGCTTCGGTTTTAGCAGGACGCCGGCACGGTTGTAAAGAAGATTTCTCAGGTGGTCTGCGGCTTGATACGAAAAGTGATTAAGAGATCGTAAAAGAGAGTAAAAGGTGGGGACCTGCCCGGACGGGGCAGTGATATTTAACTTGCGAGCAACAAACGAGGGCCAACAGAGGCATCGTCATCGGTCGCCGAGGTATCGCTCGAACAGAGGGGAACAACTCGTGCCGAGAAAAGGGATTTTACGTCCTGGATGACATCGACATTGGACGAGCAGAGCCAGATTCCCCTGTCACAGCAAAAGATGTCCGGCACGCCACGTTCGACAAGATACTGGAAAACCTCGATATAAAGCTCACGAGGCACGTCCACCATCACCAGCGGCACCAAAGGATAGTTCCACGCCCTTCCCTGAAATTTACTTTTTTCGCTCATCCTTCACTACCTCTTTTAAAGGAACCAAACCCGCCGGAGGCTCCTCATCGGGGTGCTCCCGGAACCATGCCCAAGCCACGCCTTTCCCATTATCCAACGACTTCCAACCCATTGTTCCCCTCCCTTAAGCTGCCTTGGAGTTTACGGGGTGCTGACGCGCAAATTTCGCCACCTTCAGATCGGAACCGTGAAGGTGTGTTTTAAGCCAGCGGCTCAAAAAGGTCAGCAGCGAAAGGCTCAGGCCTGGCCTATTCTCCACGAAGTCTTTCTGGATTTCTGAAAGGCGCGAAATGAACTCTTGGTGCTCCGTCGCATGTTCTGCTGCCTCGGGGAAGCGGAGATCTGTAAACCAAAGCTCCTCCGCGTTGAAGTGATAGGTGGCGTAGTCCACCAGCTTGTCCAGTGCTGCCTGAATCTCCGCGCGGGAATGTCCGCGCCTGAACGTCCCGAGCAGGCTGTTGAAGGTCTCAACCAGGTGCTTGTGGTGCAGATCTATGGCCCTGTTGCCCGTGGCCAATTCCTTTTTAAGTTCAATGTACCCCATGTTGTGCTGCCCTCCTATTGGTGCTGTTAAATTGCAAGCGCATCTGCTCGCACTCTTTCTTCTTCTTGCTCTCCCACTGGAGAGCGAAAGCTTCCATCGCTTTGTCCTCGCCTTCAGTAGAAACGATGTCAGTGGCAATTCCGTGCTTGAAGCAGAGCATTTGCCAAAGGTCTATGTCTATCGTTTCATCTACCAACGGAATCTTGATGAACACTGGCCGCTTCTGGCCGTTACGGTAAGCCCGGTCCTCCCCCTGGTTCTTCAGCGCCGAGGTCCACGGCAGGGAGGCAAAGAACACATAGTTTGCTGCCGTGAGCGTAATACCCACTCCAGCCGCCAAAGTCGTCCCTACGAAACCTCTGATGTCAAAGTCTTCCTGGAACGCATCTACGGCCGCCTGGCGCTTCCCCGGGGAGTCGTCGCCGGTGAGGGTCACCACCTCGATTCCCGCCTTCTCAAGGAGGTCGGCAATGTAGTTGACGTTGGACTTGAACTCGCAGAAGACAATCACCTTGTCCAGCCCGCCAAGTTCCCCCACCATGTCCATGATCACGTGCTCGATTTTGGCGCGCTCGAGCATCATCCGGAGCTTCCCGATCTTCATCAGAGCGGTGAGGTTGCTGTCGTTGGCGATCCGGTTGTATTCGTGCATCACCTTGGGGGGCAACGTGGTATAGACCAACTGCCGCACCTTGCCCGGGAGGTTAAGCACCACCTCCTTCGTGCGCCTCAACATCCACTCACTGATCCTCTCGTTCAGGATCCTGCGGAACTCCTGGTTCCCCCCGAACTGAGACGTGAAGTCTTTGACGGCGAGCTGGCCCAATGGGTGCCCGGCAAGCCTGAGGAGGGTGTGGATCTCCGCCTCCTTATTCAGGATCGGCGTGCCGGTGAGAATGTAGCGATACGGGACCTGGGCGGCGACATCGAACACCTTTCGGGTCCGAACGGCCGCCGGATCCTTGAGCTGGTGTGCCTCGTCGGTGAATAGGACCTTGATTTCCGCGGAATGTGGCACGAGCGCCGCGAGTTGGTCGTAACTGGTGACTATCCAACGTGCCTCTGGGTCCCACTTGAAAGTAGATACCTTCGCCTGCGGTGCGACCATCTCAATCTCTTTCTTCCAGTTCAGGACAAGGCTTGCGGGAGCGGCCACAACTGCCTTCATCTTGCTGCTGTTTCCAAAGGACAGCAGAATCTCACCGGCGACTACGGCTTGCCGAGTCTTCCCGAGCCCCATGTCGTCAGCAAGGAGTGCCGACGTGCGACACAGCAGATGCTTCACCCCGTCGACCTGGAACGGTCTGTACAGGGAGTACCGGGACAGGATGGCATCAAGGTCCTTTCCCGCAAAGCTGGACGGCTGTAGCGGCATTGTGACCGCGAGCAGGACCCCATTATCCACATCCTCCGCCGACTTCACGCCCCTACTGGATTGAGCGCAGTTCGGCATCATGATGCCGACAGCATCCTTTGGCCGCGGCTTGAGCATCCCGTCCTCAAGGACGTCGTACTCGCCCGGAAGGATCTCGATCTGGTGCTCCTCGAACGGAAACGTGTTGATCAGGTTGCTCTGCAGCAGCGCCGGCGATACATCACCCATGCACCAGGCTTTGGTCGCACGGAAGAAGCGCCCCCGCATGGAGCGGCAGACCCCCACAACTCCCGCGTGGTATTCAGAGAATGCGACTGCGGCGCCGCCGCCCTGCATGGGATAGATTGACCCTGTGATCTCTGAAATGAAGGCGGCCGGGTCCTGATTCTCCATCGTGAACTGAATCATGTCCCTAAAGACTTCCCATTCCTCCTTCACGCCATGGGACGCCCCCGCCTCGATGAGCTCATCAAAAAGGTGCCGGCTACGGTCTCCATCCAGGCTGTCGACGTTGAACCGCCAGTAGCGGTGCCACTGGCTGTTCTTCCTGCCCACGAACCGTCCGTTGTACTTGGTGAGGATATGGTTGATCCCCGGGAAGTAGGCAAAGTAGATGCCGATGTCGTAGCCGTCGCAGACGGCGTTATAAATGAGTGATTCTTCCAAAGAGGACCTTCCCTTACTCTGTCCAGCAACTCAGTTCTTCGCCGCCGCATCGGAAGGATCCTCGTCGTAATCGAACTCGCCCATTCCGGCTTCCAAGGTCGCTTGAGCGAACTCGGCATCCAGCCCCCGCTCCATCAAACGCGCCTTGTACCCCTCGTGCCAGGCCGTTACGCTCTTAACCTCTGTCACCTTGAACCGGCCAGGAGCCGGCATAGAGTTGACCTTGAGGGTGTGATCACAGCCGTCGGGAGTTCCCTCTTGGCGAAACACGAACCGGGCGTGCTTATGGGTACTGTGAAGGGTGGCCGGGTCCAAAGCCTCTTCTCTAGCCACAATCCCGCAAGCCTCTGGGAATGGGATATGTCCCTTTATGTAGTATGCTTCCGGCGTCCCTTCCCAGCAAAGCGGGATATAATCGCCATCCTTTCTTCTACCTTTTCCCACAGTCCCTCCTTTGGACGCCATGCTGGCTGTATGTTCGTCCCTATTCTGTTAGTTCGAAAGCTTCTCAACCGCGATCATGCACTGGCCGGCGTCGAGTGGTTTCATCCTCGGGAGGACCTGCAGGTATGCTTTCGCTCTCTCCGGAGTGTTTTGCAGCAACACGGAAAACTGGATAAATTTCTCGAGCGATGCTGTCGAGCAGGAATCACTCACCGCTGCAAAGCAGGCGATGGCGCTTCCCTCTTCGTCTGCAATCCGTGCCTTCACCTCCTCACTCATCTCAGGCGCGACCAACTTCCGCTGTACTACCAGGGCCACCTGGGAGAGCGCCGCGCGGAGGCCGGCGCAGGTCGGGAAGCTCTCGGCGATCCACCGCTCGGCATCATCCCTCACGCCGTTCGCATTGGAATCAACCCCAACTATGGTAGCCCTGCCAGCCTCACCGGGGTCTGACGGGATCTTTGCTGGATCCAGGACCATCGGAACCGACTCGACGGTGACGGTTGCAGGCACACGGGGGCGCGCAGAGCCGGGGTCACCAGCGGCGGCCTGGACGCTCGATACAACCAGCAGCAAAGTGAGCAGCACGTTAAGCGGCGTCTTT
>Ga0209317_1002875_pt1 | contig 11744 bp, 6 predicted proteins | sample RifGroB2_FD_183994 | JGI IMG/M metagenome (GOLD analysis project Ga0209317, IMG submission 183994) | Soil microbial communities from Rifle, Colorado, USA - Groundwater B2 (SPAdes) (version 2) | ecosystem: Environmental > Terrestrial > Soil > Unclassified | place: Rifle, Colorado | collected...
TGGGCTGGCACTAGCAGGGCAGCAATTTTCGGCTACGCCGAGGAGAACTATACCGACACCGCCCAAGGCAGCTATCTCACCTTCGAGACCACCGCTCCAGGAGCATCATCACGAACGGTGCAACTACGGGTGACGGGGGCGGGTAACATAGGCATCGGCACGCCCGACCCTCGCCAAAAACTGGAGGTGAACGGCGGGGTACGCATGAATACCCAGACTACAAGGCCAGACTGTGAAGCCAACACGCGGGGAACCTTCTGGTTCAGCAAGGGTGTGGACAGTGCAGATGATTCGGTCTCTGTCTGCAGCCAAATAGGTGGCGCGCTCACCTGGAAGGTTATCTTTTAGCGATCATTCTTACTTATTTTGCAGGTTGCCACCATGGGGGAGCGGTTAGTACTAACTGCTCCCCTTTTTTGCATCCTGCTTAAAAGCTGGATATTTCTACTGGCAAACGTGATTTTTTGATTCTGCTGGCAATATTTTTACATTTCATCTAAGATGCCAAGTTGCAATTAATCTGCTCAAATCAAAGGTTGGCCGAAGCACACGCCACATTAGTGATTACATTTTATTGGGATCGGACAAATGTTGTACAAGCTCAAATCGCTTTTCAAGGGGTTTATTGATTTCTTTATCATATTGTTTCAGCGCAGGTCCCTGATCCTTGAAATGGCAAAGAGGGATATCGCTGCACAGTATTCAGGATCGCTGCTAGGTTTTTTCTGGTCCTTTATCAATCCTCTGGCCATGATCTTTATTCTCTGGCTGGTCTTTAGTGTTGGTTTTAAAGCTGCCCCGCAGAAGAACGTCCCTTTCGTCGTCTGGCTTACCGCAGCCATCGCGATCTGGAATACGTTTTCAGAAACGATCAATGGTTCGACTGTCACCCTCATCAACAATGCCCATCTAGTAAAAAAGGTTCTTTTTCCTTTAAGCATCCTCCCCGTCGTCAAACTGGTCGGCTCATTCATAACGCATTTCATTTTCCTTCTGGTTCTTGTCATCCTGATCGTCTGTTACGGTATGCCCTTCAGCTTTTACTGGTTTCAGGCCTTGTACTACTTTTTGGCGATGAGTGCCCTCGCGCTTGGGATCAGCTGGATCACCTCTTCGATTAACGTATTTGCACGAGATACCGGCCAGATAGTGAATGTGGCGCTGCTTTTGGGATTTTACTGTACCCCGATCTTCTGGGACCTGCAAATCATGCCCGAGCGCATCCGCTTTTTCTTCAAACTGAACCCCATGCTTTACATAGTCCAAGGCTACCGCGACTCGTTTATCTACTTCGTACCTTTCTGGCACCACTGGCAACTGACGCTCTACTTCTGGGGCGCCACATTTGTCGTTTTCCTGGTCGGCGCGATCGTGTTTCTGCGATTGCGCCCTCATTTTGCAGACGTGTTATAGGCACAAGTGACTATGAATGATAATGCCGCCATTTCAGTTCAGAATATCACCAAAAGCTATCGTCTGTATGACAGTGCGCAGCAGAGGCTTAAAGAAGCTCTGCATCCGTTCCGCAAAAAATTTCATCATGAGTTTCAGGCGCTCCGAGACGTTTCGTTTGAGGTGCCCAAGGGAGAGACTTTCGGTATTCTGGGGCGAAACGGAAGCGGCAAGAGCACGCTCTTACAGATCATCTGCGGCATCCTTCAACCTACATCCGGAAGCATAACAACCAACGGCAGGATCTCTGCTCTCCTTGAACTCGGCGCCGGGTTTAACCCTGAATTCACTGGCAGAAGCAACGTCTACATGAACGGCGCCCTGATGGGGTTCTCGCGCGAGGAGATGGATGCGCAGATGCAGTCAATTGAGGAGTTCGCAGATATCGGCGAATTCATCGACCAACCGGCTAAGACTTATTCGAGCGGCATGTACATACGGTTGGCCTTTGCCTGCGCTATAAATGTCAAACCGGACATTCTCATTGTTGATGAGGCGCTCAGCGTGGGAGACATTTTTTTCCAGCAGAAATGCTACGCGAAAATCAGGGAAATCATCGCGGGCGGGACGACTTGCCTGTTTGTTTCTCACGACACGCAGGCGATCATGAATATCTGCAATCACGCGGTCCTGCTTCGTAATGGCGAGATAGACTTTCAGGGTGCGCCCGAGGAGGCTGTGAGCAGGTACTACGCCACCATGGGCAAACGTGCCCCTGCCACTGTGACGTTGCTGGCCAAGGATGATACCTTATTGTCTTCCGAGCAGGGAGCCATGACTCCCGACTCTATACTTGAGCACTCGATACTCACTCCGGACAGCCAACGCCATGGAGCGGGTGGCTTGATTGTTGCCGGTGTCAGGATTACTGATCGGAATGACTTCGACAGCAAAGACGTGCCCATGATGGAACAACTAAATTTCCACATTTTGATTAGGGCCATCGAAAATGTCTGTGATCCCAGCACTGGCATCCACCTTTTCGATAGGCTTGGCAATCTGGTGTTCGCGGCAGGGACGCGTCAGCACAAACTAAGACTTCCTGACATGAAGAGCGGGCAGGAGCTTGTCGTGAAGATGGCTGTAACCTTCAGCGTGCAGCCAGGTGAGTATACCTTTAGCCTTGGTACCTCCGAGCCGTCGGAGGACGGGGCGAACGTGGGATTCATTCATGACCGGGTGGAAATGCTGGGGCCCATCGTTGTAACTGCAAATCCTGGCAACGTGTTTCCTTTTTACGGGATTGCGCAGCTACCAATGACAATATCCTTTTGACTCATGCAGCATCACACTTATAGCTTGGTGATAGAAACGAAACTTTTATGACGATACTTAGTAAACTTAAAGATCCGCAAACAGAAGGAGACTGGCAATTAATCCGGAACGTACCTGATTATGCAAGACGCCTCGCTGTTGCTAAACTGAAAAGCTTGCTAGGTTCTTTGCTTAACCGTCCAATATGGTCTGAACCGTCAACTGATCCCGGAAACGTACTCGGATCTGAAAGGAAAATAGAGTGGCCGATATCGACCCAGATAGCTCCCATTTTTAGGAAAGCTCTTCCTGAGGCCTATCGTGAGCTTGGTTGGGCTGCTACGCCGCCTTCGGATACCCTCAGTTCCAAGGAGGTTTATACGATTCTGGCATTGGGCTTCAAAGAACTTTTTGAAACCCAGACCCCCTCTGACTCAAAGCTGAGTTGGCCTGAAGGTATAAATAGGGAGTCCTGGCTGGAAAAGGTCCGGTCGAGACTGGATCAATTTGGCCCCTTGGTCGAATTGATCGACCACTGGGACAGTCATCTTCGGAAATGGGCGCCTACTCTGCTCATTCACGGCAGTTGCGCAACCCTCGACAATGTCCCGGGTGCAAGCGATCTTGACACCCTGATGGTCATCTCAAGGGATACGCTCTGCAATCCGGACGAACTTGAGCTTTTTGTTGCAGAGTTTCACAAAAGCCAAGTTTACTTATTCAAATTTAACCCTTACATGCACCATGGTCACATGGTTGTTACCGAGCTGGAATTGTCTGAACTCAGAGAAGCGAACCTCCCGCTGTGTCTGATTGAAAACGGAGTCTCGTTCGGTGCCATGCCCGAACTTTCTTTGCATACAGATTCAGACCTAGAGACGCTTTTCACTATTCAGATATTCGAACATTTTTTCAGCCATACCATAGCAAAGGCAAGCGATATCACCACCGCTTTCCATCTGTTGTGGTGGATGTCCAGCTCGGTATTTGTGCCGGTTCTATTCATGCAGATGAAAGATGGTCATTCTCGCTGGAAGCCCGATGCTTTGGATGCCATCCGTGAATATTTGACCCATGAAGAGATCGACCTGATAGACACCCTGACCCGGATCAGGTTGAGCGCCGGTTCGTATTTCCCCCCCTTGCTGGATTCCAGCTTGTCTCTGCTTTGCAATGCTTCCAACCTCGGACGTGTCATCAAGTTACAAAAAGAAGCCACCGCGCTTACCCCTGAGATGCTTTCTAGTCTGGAGATAGACGATAAGCTGGTCCTTAAGTCGAATGCAATGTACCAGCGTCTGGCTGGCGAGTCAGTAAGGCTATTCTCGAAGCGCTACTTTGACGATGGCGGTTTGAAAACCTGCATCTCTGCACTCTGCGGAAAAGTTGTTATCGAGCCTCCAGTGCCAATAGACAGCTCCAGTTATCAATCAACTAAGGAATGGGTCCTCAATTTTGCCAGTAGATCCAGCGAAATTGTTTCAGTATATCAATACGGCGAAGTAGGTTGCCCAGGCCTGTCCGATCTCGATTTTCTTGTGGTGATGCGCGACGATGCTGCAAATTCCAATCCCTTTAGTCTGTGTGACCTGCCATCGGAGCTTCAGGAAGTAATGGGACATGACGCGACCTTTGTCAGCGAGAAGTCATTGGACGAGTTCTTGAAAGTATTTCCGATCTTCGAAGCGACTCTATTATATGGTAAGGGAGCTGACAAGATAGCTGCATCGTTTGCCGCCCCGGAATTGGTACTTCCCTTATACACCATCGCTTTGCTGGCTAAATATCCATCAGATCTAAATTACCTCAGTCAACTACCCGAGATCCGTTTCAAGACGATCCTTGCTTTCCTGCATTCGTTTAAGCATTTTCTCCCGCTGTTTCAGTGCTTGGGAATGAGCACTCCACCTGCAGTACTTGAGGCCATAAATAAAGATGGAATTATCCGGGGCAACTTTGCCGACGGCGAAATCCCGTTGACACTCGAACTGCCGGAGATTATGGAAATCATGCTTAGAGCCACGGCCGCAGTGGCAGCAAGCCTGGACAAGGCTTGGATGAAGTTCGCTCCTCATCCGCCTGTAATGTCATCGCCACTCAAACTTTCGAATTTAGGCATCGAGTTTTGCGATAATTGGACTGAAGAAAAGTTCATAGCAAGTTTTAGCGCAAGAATCCTGGATTCAAGTACACCCTTAATTTCTTTGCCGGCGAGTTTAGGCTGGTTTGTATCCTGGCTCTCGTTTGGTTCAGGTATGGCAAGCTCTGCCATACGAAAAAGCCTAACCCAGGAAGGGCCGAGGCAGAACCTGGTTATGGCCAGAAATTCCTTCTTTTTACAGTACGAACCGTTTGCAGTTTTCCGGCGTGACCTCAATACTTTTGCCGACATGGAAATATCTGCAGGAAGAAGTGTTCCAAAGTATGTATCTCTGGTACATTTCACCCCCGCAGAAACAGCACATTTCGGAACACCCTCCACTGAGCGTCTTGTAGAAAAGAGAATCGGAGAAGCCTCCTCCGTACGACGGATTCTGCTCCCGCGTTTTGATACTCTAGGCGATATCGTCCTGCTGGAAGGATTCTTGGCAGCCCTTCTTCAGCGGTTTCCAGACGCCGAGATTACCATGTTGGTGCGTGAAGGCTACGATCAGCTTGCCCCGATTTTCAATGAAAGGATCGTCTGGATCACTACCAACTTGCAGCCGTATAGAGAGTTTCAGACCGGTGACCTTCCTACCCTACAATCACTTCTTGATCAGGTTTCTAAGGTCTCGTGGGACATGGTGCTCCTTACCACTTATAATCGGACGTGGATCGATGAGATACTCGCGGCAAAACTGACAGACGCTTACAGAGCAGGAATTGGTATGGTCAAGGAACCTGCTCCATTGATCAAGGAGTTGCTGGTAGAACTCAACCTTGAAACAGAAGTGCCCCTTGACCGGATTGTCTCGGTCGCGGAAAAAGAGCACGAAACAGAAAAATATCAAAAATTCTGGACAGCTCTTTTCCCAGAGGGAGGAGAACTGCCCTTGCCTCGCATGGCTATTTCATCAAACTCTACAGCTGAAGCTTCAGGAATACTCAACGAACTCGGCATTGCGGACGACAAATATTTCATTTGTGCCCCTGCGGGGACACAAAACGTAACCATAAAAAAATGGGCTGCTGAAAAGTTCGCCGAAGTCATCGCATGGGTTTGGGGGAATTATAGTTTTCGGCCCCTGCTGGTTGGCCACCAAAGCGAGCGCGATGAGATAGCGGCTGTTGCAAGCATCCTGAACGGTAAGGGAATTCCTGCCTCATCTTGGCTGGGCAGTACAGGTGACATACCTGCTCTAGCCGCACTTCTTCAGAAATCGCAGCTCTATATTGGCAACGACACCGGAACCATGCACATCGCGACAGCAGTACGCATTCCTGTCGTCGGTATCTTCGGTGGTGGCACATTTCCGCGATTTTTACCTGTCGGTGAGCACTCTCTTGGCATAGCCGGGGACCTCCCATGTTTTGGTTGCTACTGGGAGTGTGTCTTTGAGGATGCGCCATGCATGTGCCTGAGCAGCGTTGCAGATGCAATAAAAGCGATTTCCAGCGTTCTCCAGAGTGAACCAATGACCACGAACCTGATGCGTCCGTCATGCTCAGTCAGCAGTGAAGCTTTGGAATACATAGGAAGGGCACTCAAGGCTTTTACGAGACTCAAAAATGAAATCGAGATTTGTAACTTAGACCGTGCTGCAAGGCTGAAGGTAATAATAGATCAACAGAAGACTTATGAAGCCGACCGTCTGGCGCGCCTGGAAGAGTTTCGTGACCTGAAGAGGAGGAATGAAGACCTGCAGACGAGGAGTGAAGAGCTGCAGAGGAGGAATGAAGAATGCGAAACCGTCCTCGTAGCACGCCTTGAATTAATAACAGATCTCCAGAAAAGGTGTATGGATTCAGAAGCAAACGAGGCCGCTGGACTTAAACTTATTCAAGATCTTCAATTAATAAACGATTTAGCTCAGGAAGACAGAGCCACAAACATTGAGCTGATCAACTCTCTCGAACAAAGGCTGCAACGTTTTGCGAACCCGGAAGAAATTATCAAGGACGCCTTGGCGATAATTCTGAGAAAATTGCATGTTTATGAGTTTTATGTTCGTCATGAACCCTACTTCAGCAAGGTCTATCATTTGTTTCGTAATTTTTTCGCTCGGACCAAGAAACCTAGTCCGTCAAACGTGGTCCTTCCAGGAGAACATGTAGAGGCATTACCTCCGGTAATTCAGGCGAATGATATCCATACCGAGGAAATTACTGAGGCCATTCCGCCCAACTCCGCTCTTCCCGATGAAACCTCAACGTTAACCGTGCAGCCGGAATCTCACGAAGCACCTTTATCAAAACTTATGGAGGCTATAAATTCACCAAAAGTTGATGCGTTTATAGAGGGAAGATCTCTTGCCGGGGGCTTGGACGAAGAAGGACTTATTCATTTTTACGATCTTGGTGCAAGTATGCGCCAAGTCCTGTGCCTTTCTCCGTCGCCGCAGAAGATCCAGATTCTTTATATGCTTTCCAGGGCGGGATGCGCAGTAACCTGTTTGGCCGTAGAACAAGAGCAAAATAGTCTTAAGAAATACGGGTTCCAACCCTTTTCCGAGGGGCTGGGAGAGTGGCTGATAGATAAGGGAAATGGGTCACTTGCCCTCTTCGACGGACTACTGCTGGATCCCTTGATTGATGCGGACAGTATGCATCTACTAAAAGGCAGGCTCCGGCCGGCCCAGAAAATTATCTTCAATGGCAACAACTCGCTCAAAAAACCTGTCACAGATGCCGGACTCAATCCGAATCTAACGGTTTCGGGGGTGGAAATATATGATGCTCCCCCCCAAAGCTGGCTGGATATCCTGCATGGCACTGAAACAGTTAGTTCTTGGCCCTGGGTTGTAAGCGCTTTGGCCATGCCCGAAAAAATGCCTTCGGGACGACCCTGGCCGAAGATTTCAATCGTTACGGTCACACTCAATCAGGGTGCCTACCTGGAAGAGACAATCCGCTCCGTCCTGATGCAGAGATATCCCAACTTGGAATATATCGTTATTGATGGCGGCTCCACCGACAACACCGCCTCTATTCTTGACGGCTACCGAGATCAGCTGGCCCACTGTGTAAGCGAAAAGGACAGGGGACAGTCCGACGCTTTGAATAAGGGGTTTCGCCTGGGTACTGGAGAAATTCTCGCATGGCTCAACAGTGATGACTGCTATCTTCCCGGCACCTTATGGAGAGTGGCGATGGCATTTGATGCCTACGATGCTGATATGGTTGCCGGTGGCTGTGCCTTGAGGCATGACAATGGGACGGAGCTGTTCCGTACCCATCATAATGCCCTGCCTGTCGGCCAGGTCGTTCCCTTGCCGTTGGAGAAGTTGCTGGATCTTGATGGATCATGGCAGGTAGGGGACTTTTTCTTCCAGCCGGAAGTCTTCTGGACCAGATCTATCTGGGAAAAAAGCGGAGGACATATCGATGAAAGCCTCTTCTACAGCATGGATTATGAACTGTGGGTAAGGATGGCGCACAATAGTGCAAGAATCGTCCACCTGCCCGACACGTTCACACTATTCAGGTTGCACGAAAAGCAGAAAACTAACGGGGAAGATATGCCGTTCTTGCCGGAGTTGCGCAGGGTCAATGCCGAATTGAAGGAGAAGCTTAAACGGTGACGGACTGCAACAGGGTTAAAGAAAAAATACAGCAAAACGAGCGATTGAAAGTGCTTTTCCTGAATGACGTCGGTTTTCAATACGGCGCTGGCATAGCACATCTCCGTCAGATACAGTCGTTTCTGCTTCTTGGGCATGAGGTTAAAGGCGTTTGCTGGATGCAGGGTCCCGAAGGTGATATTCCCTTTATGCCTCATAACGCTAAAGGGGCATGGCGAGGAATGACCTGTTTGAGCAACACGCATTATGATCACGGCTGCACAGATTCGGAGATAATGGCTTCAATTCTGCATGAAGTTGATTCGTTCGGACCGGACGTGGTAATTGTGGGGAATCTGCATGCGGCGAAATGGCCACTCGAAGTATTCCTTGCCCTACAGGAGGCCAGTCCCCTTGTTGTGGCCTACATGCACGATTGCTACTTATTATCCGGGGGGTGCGCATATCCTGGCACTTGCCGCCTCTATGAAAGTGGTTGCGACGATAGTTGCAAGTCTACCGATGCATACCCTCCTATCAACCCAGCGGAAATTCAGGAAAAATGGGAACTGAGGCGAAAGATATTCTGCGGTCCGCAAGGCGTGCCGATAGCTACTAACAGCCGCTGGACGCTGGAAATGGCAAGGCAATCCCTTGATGGTCTGCATTTTGCCGATGTCGTATATCTTGGACTGGATGAACAACTTTTCCGACCAATCAAGCGTTCACTGGCCAGACGTCTGCTCCATCTTCCAGAGGAAGAGATCATTGTGTTGTGTGGCGCAACGGACGTTAAAGTGCCGCGAAAAGGCGGACATATTTTTAGAGATATTGCCACAGAAATGCATGACAGGGCCGGTTTCATGATCTTCGGTTGGAATTCTGCCGGATTGGAAGGGGTTTATGCCGCCGGACAAATAAGGGATTATCGCTTAATGCCATTGTTTTACAGTGCCGCGGATATTTTCATGGGGACCTCGCTGGAAGAGGCATTCGGCCAGACCCTTTGCGAAGCCGCCGCCTGCGGTTTACCAATAGTTGCTTTCAACGTTGGCGGGGTGCCTGAAGTAGCCCGACACGATGTTAATGCCCGTCTCGTTGATAGCATTGGTGCTGAAGAAGTGTTGAAGGAAATTCTTTTTTTTGTCGGAGATCCTCACGCTCGTCAAAAATTTGGAAGTGCGGGGCGAGCTCTGGTCGAAAAGGAGTTCTCCTTGGAAAGTCAGGGTAAGCGCTGGACTGAGTATTTTGTCGGATTAGTGCAGGAAATGTAATACATTTGTGTCGTAATTTGAGCTTGATCGCTTGCTTCCTAAGATGCTTGAACCTTATATTAAAAGGTACTGCTATGATTTATAAAATCTATGAATTTACAAAAACACTTATTGCACTGACAGTTACTCCCCTTCTGTTGTTTGTATCACCAGCAATTTCACTTTATCTTGTAAATCAAAAAGATTTTGGCCAAAACAGTCAGGTCATTCTACCATATATTTTCGTTGGGCTTATCGCCCTCGGGATAGGGCTTGTCCTGCACCGTCTAGCAGAAACCCGGAATTTAAGAGTGATACTCTTTGCTTACTACCTTGTCGGACCGGTTTTCCTAGTGTACTCTGGTTTACGTAATGTGCCATTTACAGTGATGGATTCGCCTATAACATCCTTTATATTCATAGTATTAACTCTGGTAACAGCTTTTGTATTGGAAAAGAAAGTAAGGCTGTCTGGAGCAGCATCACTTTTTGCCCTTATGGGTATTGCCCTGCTTGGTGGTGATATTTACCAGTATGTTAAAAAAAAAGAACCAGATCTGTCTCCGCCCCCACGCATTACCTCAACTAAACTTTCTGATGCCTCTAAATCAAAAGTCAAATTGCCCAATATTTATCATATAATACTTGATGAGTTTCAAACTGAAAAATTTGTGCCGACACTGACGGACGATATAAGACAAAGACTTGGTGGTTTTATATTTTTCCCAAACAACATCGCTACATATGGCAGAACCGGAATGTCGCTTGCCTCGATATATTCTGGGAAAAAATATGACCCCACTACTCCACAGTTAGAGTTTATGAAAAACGCATTTAGCTCTGACAAATCCATACTTTACTCTCTCAAACAAGCAGGTTATACGACTTATGGTTATCTGGAACAATTTTATCCCTTTGAGATGGAACTAATCGACCACAAAGTATACAATTCAGCAGAGAAACAAAACGTTGTACCAGATTATAGCCTTTTTAATAAGTTATGGTTATATTCAAACCTGCCTTCTTTTATTGTTAAAGGGGTAATGGATAAGGATGAAATATCTCAATTAAAGAAAAGAAATTTGTTGGCGGGGACTTTCAATATAGCATCTTATATAAGCTTTAAGAAGTATCTTGAAGAAGAAAGGATATTGCCAGATCACAACCGATATACTTATGTTCACATCTTGCTGCCGCATTTTCCAAATATATTTCATGCAGATGGTACATACAACCTTAGTATGAAAAAAACATCTGAACTAGAGCAAGCTAGATGCGCAACTAAGTGTATAGCTGATTTTGTCGACACCCTAAAAAAATTAGGGCGATACGACAATTCCCTTATAATTTTGGGCGGTGACCATGGTGCCTTCTACAATCCTGACAAAAAGAATATTCCTGATCCCAATCTGAGAACCCATGATCCTAAGGAGTATGAGCGGGCAAAGGACAGGGAGTTCGCATGGAACAGATCTAGGGCATTACTTCTATTGAAGCCAGCGGGTAACAACGCGGGCAAACCATTTATGATATCAGAGGCAGGAACCACACTCTTAGACATTACCCCTACCATAGCTGAATGCGCAGGCGTAGATACGAAAATTAATTTTGATGGTGTCTCTCTTTTGAAGCGCCGTCATTCAAGTGAAGGGATAAAACGAGAGTTTTACTTCTTTGATAAAAAAGGCGTATATGAGTGGACGGATAAATTGGCCAGATATTTGATTAATGGAAATGAGATAGAAGGGCCTGAGTATATAATCCTAAAGAATAATCAGAAGTTTTGAACGAGGAGGAATGTTTAAATGAGAGTATTATCTCTGTTCATCTTTTACCTGCTGTTTTCCTTGACTGTTAACGCGTATGCTTACCTCGATCCCGGCACTGGCAGCTATGCGCTACAGATGATCATCGCAGGCGTGGTCAGTTCGCTGTTCGCAGTGAAGATGTGTTGGAAGAAGATAGTCGATATCTTTTCAGGCATCTTCAAGAGGAAAGAATAGGATGAAAAAGGTTGACCCTGCCTCGTTCAGGGACCCGAGTGGTTTCGTGTTCATGCGAAACGGCGTTATTTACCGGCAGG